>Ga0181467_101223_pt1 | contig 11228 bp, 10 predicted proteins | sample InSIn5gowninarea_2_FD_119079 | JGI IMG/M metagenome (GOLD analysis project Ga0181467, IMG submission 119079) | Clean room microbial communities from NASA Spacecraft Assembly Facility at Jet Propulsion Laboratory, Pasadena, California, USA -... ... | reverse complement strand
GGGATGATGAAACACTAGAAAAGTACATCCCATAATTCAAAAAGGTATAGAAATCAATTTGAATAAAATTAGATGAGAATGATATTTGTGCTATTTTCAGAGATTCCATTGTACTTGTTCTTAATTCTACGATGTTCCATTACATTAATTACATTACTTTGAGTATTATTTTAATCCCTTTTTACAATAAATATCCTTAATGATATAAAATGAATTATTTAATAAATAATAATTCATTTTTAGGCATCTACATTTTTCTCCTCTTTGGAGGTATGATTGAAGCAATGAAATTACACGTCCAAAGAAGAAGTTCAAAAGATTTTTTTTAGAACTTTAAACTCTTTGCTACACTATAAATTGATGTTGATGATGATGGTGAGAGTCCTTTACTACCCCCTTTTAGTTTGGATACCCCAAAAAAGATCCTTGAGTGGTGCAACCAAGGTAAAATATGAAGAACTACATCTCTCCAGCTACTATGATGTCTTTGGTCTGGAAGGAACTCTAATATTAGGTAGTCTTATGGTCCCATGTCTAATCTCTAAAATGAAATATATCTTTTTTCCCCTTGTACTATTCAACCATGAATCTGGCCATTCTATTATATTTGATACTCAAAAATCTATCACACTTACTTTCATGCCTTAAAATAGAGGAGGTCATCTCTTGGTGTAATGATTTTTCAATTATCTCAATCTCAATTAGTGTAAGAGAAGTTGCACTTGCCATGGCATCTACATACCTATTTTTAGTCCTTAGGATATTCTGAATAGTAAATCTATCAAATTGATCAAATAAGTCATTAACCATCAATTTATAAGGCCTTAACTTTTCATATTTTGTATCAAAAATATCTTATACTTAGTTAATGACAAGCTATGAATCTCCATATATCTCTATATCCTTAATTTTTAATGTAATAACAAATTTGAATCCCAATAACAATGCCTCATATTCAACCATATTATTTGTACACTAATAACCAAGTTTGTAAGCCATAGGATTACCTCATTTATAGGAGATACCAATTTAATACCTACCCCTTCTCCATAGGAATATTTTAAATCATCAAAGTATAGTACCCAGATAATAGGCTCATCTTCTATGAGTCACACATATTGATTAGCTATGGATATTTCATCAAAATCATGTTGTTGACAACCTTCTATCATACCTTCATGCCAATGGTGTTGTGGATCATCTTGATATTCATATGGAAATTCTTCATGTATTACTAATTTTCTATTTTAAGAAAATTTAGCTATCAAATCTATAATGGCCTATCCTTTAACTAACTTCTACTTTACCAAATTGATATCAAATTCCTGCAATAGCATCATCCATTTTGCTACTCTTTTTGACAAATGTTGTTTAGCCATAAGATATTTTAATGGATTAACTAGACTAACAACAAATGTAGCGTAATATAATAGGTAATGCTTAAAATTTTTAGTAGCAAATAAAATAACATAGAAAAGCTTTTCCATTGGGGTATATCTAGTTTCATAATCTAGTAATGTCTTGCTGAGATAATAGATAGCCCTTTCTATATTTTCTGCATCTTTTTGATAGAGCATTGCCCCTAGTGCATACAATGTAGCTAAAATATATAAATAAGCAGGCTTGGAGAAGTCTATGGGAACTATAATTGATGGGTTTAACAAATATTATTTAATTTCCTAAAAGCTTTTTGACATTTATCATCCCATACAAACTTTACATCCTTTGTTAATAGATGAGTAATGGCCTACACTTATCCCTAAGCTATGAAATAAACCTTCTAACTGAATTGATTTTTTCTTGAATACTCCTCAATTGTTTCAAATTTCTTGGTGGAGGAATACTAATTATTTCTTTCACTTTCTTAGGATCTATCTCTATTCCTCTCTTAGAAACCATAAACCTTAACAATTTTTCTAAAGTAACTTCAAATGCACACTTTTGAGGTTTGAGTCTAAGTTTGTACCTTTTCAAAATTTTAAAGACCTATTCAAGTGCTTCTAAATGATTTTATCCTTATTTTGATTTAAATAATATGTCAACAATATACACCTCAACTATCTTGTGAATATGTTCATGAAACATGGAGACCATAGCCCTTTGATAAGTAGCCCTTGCATTTTTGAGTCCAAAAGGCATAACCTTCTAGCAAAAATTTCCCCATGGAGTAGTAAAAGTAGTTTTATGTTGATCAACCATATTCATTAAGATTTGATTGTATCCAAAAAAATCCATCCATAAAAGATAATGTATCATGACCAACTATGCTATCCATAATCATATCAATATTTGGCAATGGAAAATCATCCTTAGGACATGCATTATTGATATCTCTAAAATCAATACATACCTAAATTTCACCAGTTGATTTGGAAATAGGAACAATATTATCCATCCATCCATAATAATTAATCGGCTTAATAAATCCTATATTCAATTATTTTTCTATTTCTTTCTTGACTAACAATGCCTTGGAGGGATGCATTTTTTGTGGCTTTTGCTTAATTGGCTTAGCATCCATTTTTAATGGCAAATTATGCATAAAAAAGGAATGATCTAATTCAAGCATATCAGTAGAAGACCAAGAAATTTTTTTATGATGTTCAATAAAATTATTCTTGTACCTTTCTTGCTACAAAGGAGGTATAGCTACCCCCAAGTATTCAAGAATATCATTAGATTTGGGCAACTCTGAATGTGCTCCAAGTATTCAAGAATATCATCATCAATAGTAAAGAAATTAAATTCAAGTGGAATAGTATCATCAATCCATAAATCCTCATCAATATCATTAGACAACTAAATCAAATTGCACTCTTTAACAAATTTTGTTGATTCCCATCTTTTTTTTGCACTTCCATCACTACCCAATCCTATTTTAATCATTTGAACTTTAGAGTTATCAGGAAAAGTAGGCATTCCTTATTCATTTCTACCTAAACCCCCACCTTTGCATTTGTAATTTTGTACCATGTATTTATGGAAAAAAGGAGATGGAAAGAGTTTACCCATTTCATACGATGGCATTGCATGTGTTGAAGGAGTTTGAGTAAGTGTGATTGATGTAATAGAATAAGAAATTTCTTTTTTTTTTATCATTTCCATGCTACTGATAGCCTTCAAGCAGGATCACACACTACTAATGGCCCTCAATAGAAAGAATTTTAGGTTTTCCTAAATCTTTGGCATATGCAAATAAATCTACACCTTCAATTTTATATGATCCCATCCCTAACTCTATAATTTGAATGTGCTTTTATGCACTTGCCCCTAGTTTGGTAGATTCTAAGGGCTCAATTTCATATCTTGGGGCTATCATTGCAAGGTCATCAAGGTCTATTTCATTACAAAATGCATAAGGTTCAGGATATCCTAATACTATATACACCTCACCCTAAAATTCAAATTTTAATTGTCCATGCAAAGTAGAAGGGATTGCATCCATATAATGAAGCAAAGGCCTCTCCAATAGTATATTATAGGACAATTTTGAATCAACCACTTGGAATTTAGTTGATACTATCCCTTACTCTTGTAGTTATCATGATTTTAGCTATTGCCATTAGTTTCTTAGATGAAATTATTACTTATTCTAAAGGAGGGATATCTACACCCTTTTATTGTAATTGAGTCAAAAAATGATGGGAACATACATTTACAACTTACCCATTATCTACCATTGCTCTTTTAATTTTTGATCTATCAATCAAAGGTGTAATATACAAATCTAAACATTCTTCCAATATTTCTTTATTTAGTTTTTTATATTTATAAAAGGAGATAGCATCACATTCTTGGATAGCCCTAAGCTTATCAAAAAACATGGTTGCTGACATATTAGTAGGGATATTTTCCTTTTAAAAAAATATATATAGAATCTCTTTATGTGTTGCAGATTTAGAAATGAGATCATATAAGCTAATTTTTATAAGTGTATTCTTTAACTGTTCAATCATACTATATGTCTTTAGATCAGATGGGATACTTACTTATTCCATAGTAACTAGATTAGGAACATGGTGTGGACACCCTCTTCTCAACCCAACACACACCTCCTTATCAACTGTAATAATATTAACTATATGGATTGGATTTGAAGCATTTTCATCAATTTGATATTTTCCTTGAGCAATAAGAGCCAATATAGTCGCTTCCAATATTTTGCAAAAAAATTTAGCATGTCCCTTTCTTTGGTGATATGTGTAATAACCATAAGATATTCCCATGGGAATGTTATCATCTTATATAGATCTTTCCAAAGGCTTTAATAATCCATTTTTTATGAGATCCCTTATAATAAACCTTAGTTGAATTGGGAATGTATATGAGAAGTATTTTGTAGTGGATGATATCTGTAATTTTGGAGGAGAGCAGGTTTATTAGCCATATGAATAGTTTTCTCTTCTTTCTTAGCATATGTTCTCTTATTATCTTTATTTAAAGGATTAAGTGCAGATTTAAGCTCATCCAATGTAAGCAACACTTTCTCTTTTTGTAACAATTCTTAAACTAATACTCTAAAACTAATATTTTTATTGCTAGGAGCATGCAAATTAAGAACAAGTACAATGGAATCTCTGAAAATAGCACAAATATCATTCTCATCTAATTTTATTCAAATTGATTTCTATACCTTTTTGAATTATGGGATGTACTTTTCTAGTGTTTCATCATCCCCTCGCCTCATTGTGCATAATTCTATAACAATATTTTTCTCTTTGATGTTGTGTTTATATTTATCCATGAAGACCTTAACCAATGATTTGAAAGAATCAATTGAACCAGTAGGAAAATTATAGAACCATTGACTAGCATCACCTTTCAAGCTCCTTGGGAAGAATTTTACCATCAACTTCTCCTTCGACCCTGATTTCAATAAGCATTCCTCTTGAAAGCTGATAAAATGTTATTTTGCATCTTTTTCACCACTAAACATCTCAAAATTGGGGGCCTTGTGCTCAAGTGGTAGGGGAAAATTATAGATCTTCTCATATAAGGATGAGGTGAAGACACCATCATATTCATTTGTACTTTGCTATGATGTGATAAGAGTAGCTCCAGCTTGGAGGGTGGAACTAGATCTAGTTGAGCTATTGGAACCATTAATCAAATTGATTTATTGCTTTAATCCATCATATTTTATATTTAGGTCTTTCAACATTTGCACCATTTTTCCTATTTGTTCCATTTTTATGTTGTTAACGATCTATTAAAAGCTATAAATGCCATTGACAGTGAGGATCCATTACAAAATTCTCACAAGATCTCACTAGGAGGGCAAGATAAATTGAACAAATGGGTTCACCAAAATGTAGACCTCAAATAATATATAAAGGGTATAATTGATTCACTATTTATCTACAATATTTTATTGAAGCATATATCATAAATATGGTAACAATGAATAATGATAATCAATGTACTGTCAATATATTTATATGCTTAGCTCATAATAAAAACCATTTATCAAACATAAATATGCATTCATCCATACACATGCCACCAACCCCATAAGTGCTACGTCATTGGTTTCATGGAATAAATATAACTATGAATAGAATAAAAGCATGCAAGAGTTAAACGAAGGGTTTAACAAATATATGTAGAGGTGGTGTTACAAAATATTATTGTTGGTAGGATAGAGTAATATTGCATTCGTTAGAGTCTCTCTAGGATCTTTGATGCCCTTGCATGATGCTTTTTGTATTCCCTTTGATGTTTTTATATAGCAACATCCTTGTCTTCTTGGATTCTTGGGATCATTACACATTACATCATTTGATTTGATCTCTTCTTACATTGTATAATATTCCATTACATTGATCACATTGCTTTGGGTATTATTTTAACCTCTTTTACAATAAATATCCTTGATGATACAAAATGAATTATTTAATAAATAATAATTCATTTTTAGGCATCTAAAACTACTATAATATATTTTTCCTCTATTATGGATAAGGATAATAATTATTTCTTCTTGCTATTCCATGCTACAAGTCTATCATTGAGATAAAATGCACCTCTATTGGTGCTCTCTTCATTTTATCCATGTAACCTACCCAATCAACATCTAAATATGAAATACTTACCTTTTGGATACCAAAGACTATAATACATTATTCCTTTGAGATATCGCAAGATGTGTTTACTTCTATGACATGCATGTCTTTTACACTTTCTTGAAACCATGTAACCATAAAAATTGCCTATAAAATATCTATATTTTTATAGAAAAACATATTTTTATAAGAATATTACATTTTTATAGTAAGGATTATATTTTAATTAAAAAATATTATATTTTTATAAAAAAGAATATTTTTAACTATAAAAATTATATTTTAATAAAAAAATTAGATTTTTTTAAAGAAAATATTATAATTTTATAGAAAAGATTATATTTCTATAGAAAAGGTTATATTTTTATAGAAAAATATTACATTTTTATCATAAATTTTTTATCAAAAAAATTACTTTTGTATAGGAAAGATTATGTTTTTATAATGAAATATAAAATCTTATAAAAAATTACATTTTTCAAGAAAAAATTATAATTTTTATAGAAAAATATATTTTTATCTATAAAAATCATATTTTTATAAAATAATTACGGTTTATTAGAAATATTACATTTTAATAGAAAAATATTACATTTGTATAGAAAGCATTACATTTTTATTTATGAAAATTACATTTTATCTATAAAAGCTATATTTTTTATCTATAAAAGTTAAATATTTATTGAAAAAATTATATTTTTATGAAAATAATTATGTTTTTTACAAAAGATTACATTTTAATCAAAAAAATTATATTTGTATAGAAAAAATTATAGTCTTATAGAACTTATCAAAATTACAAATGAAATTTAATTCTACATGCACTAGAAAAAATGATGCATCTTGTTGGAGCCATAACTTTTGACTATTTTGTCTATTTGCTTGGAAATTTAATATTTGTATATAAAATATAATTTTTCTATAAAAAGGTAAATTTTTATATAGAAATGTAATATTTTTTAATAAATATGTATTTTATTTTTATAAAACCTAATGTTTTTACAAAAAAATGTAATTTTTATAGTTAATTTTTTTTTTTTAATAAAAATATAATACTTTCTATAAAATGTAATTTTTTTTATAAAACATAATGTTTTTATATAAAAATATTATTTTTTATAGTTAAAAGGCCTTTTGTATAAAAAATCTAATATTTTCTATAAAATGTAATTTTTTAATGAAAAATTAATTTTTTCTATTAAAGTGTAATCTAACCTAGTAAAATATAATATTTTCTATAAACAAATATAATTTTTTGTTACAAAAATGTAATTTTCTATAAAAAAAATGTAATATTTTTCCATAAAAATATGCTCTTTCCTATAAAAATATTACCTCTCCTTTTGTAATATGTTTCATATGAGAGTGCAATATTAGATTCTTTGAAATGTTTATAGCACTTGTATTATCACACTTTACTGAAATAGGCTAACTAAAATGAATACCAAGATATTTTAGAGTTTTATTTATCCAAATTATTTAGGTGCAACATGATACTGCTACAATTTATTTTACCTCTATTATGGATAAGGATAATATCCCTTTCTTCTTGCTATTCTATGCTACAATTCTATCATTGAGATAAAATGCACCTCCATTGGTGCTCTTCTTGTATCTATGTAACCTACCTAATCAACATACAAATATGAAATAAGTATGAAATCCTTACCTTTTGGGTATCAGAGACTATATTGCATTATTCCTTTGAGATATTACATGATGTGTTTTATTGCTATGACATGTGTTTCTTTTGTACTTACTTGAAATCGTGAAACCATGTAACTGACCTATAAAATATGTATATTTTTATAGAAAAAATATGTTTTTATAAAAATATTATATTCTTATAGTAAGGATTACATTTTAATGAAAATATATTATATTTTTGTAAAAAAGAAAAGAATACTATATTTTTATAAAAATGAATATTTTTAACTATAAACATTATGTTTTATAAAAAAACTTAGATTTTTTTATAGAAAATATTATAATTTTATAGGAAAAATAACATTTTTATAAAAAAAAATATTACAATTTTATCATAAAATAAACCTTTTATTGAAAAAAATATTTTTTTATAAGAAAGATTATGTTTTTATGATGAAATATAAAAGTCTATATAAAAATTATATTTTTCTAGAAAAAATTATATTTTTTATAAAAAGAATATATTTTTATAGAAAAATATAATTTTTATCTATGATAACCACATATTTATAGGAATGTAATATTCTTCATATAAATGTATTTTATTTTTTATAAAACCTAATGTTTTTACAAAAGAATGTAATTTTTATAGATGAAGGTAATTTTTTTTATAAAACTTGATGTTTTGATATAAAAATATAATTTTTTATAGTTAAAAGTTTATGTTGTATAAATATATGTATATATATATATATAAATTTAATTTTTCTATGAAACTTTAATTTTTCCTATTAACATGTAATCTATCCTAATAAAAAATATAATATTTTCTATAAAAAATGTAATTTTCTTTGTAAAAATGTAATGTTTTTCCATAAAAATGTACTCTTTTGTATAAAAATATTACCTGTCCTTCTGTAATATGTATCATGTAGGAGTGCATTACTACATTCTTTAAAATATTTTTACAACTTGTTTATCACACTTTACTGAAATAGGCTTACTGAAATGAATACCAAGATCTTTTAGAGTTTTTTTCATCCAATGTATTTAGGTGCAATATGATACCACTACAATATATTTTTCCTCTATTATGGATAAGGATAATAACTCTTTCTTCTTTCTATAGCATGCTACAAGTGTATCATTGAGAAAAAAAATGCACCTCCATTGTTTCTCTTCTTTTCATCCACATAACCTACCCAATAAACATCCATATATAAAATAAGTATGAAATCCTTACCTTTTGCGTACCAAACACTGTAATACAATATTCCTTTGAGATACTACAAGATGTGTTTTACTCCTATGATATGTGTTTCTTTTGTACTTGCTTAAAATAGTGCAACCATACAAATTGCCTGTTAAATACCTATATTTTTATAGGAAAAATATATTTTTATAAAAATATCACATTTTAATGAAAAAAAAAATTATATTTTTATGAAAAAGAATATTTTTAAATATAAAAATTATGTTTTAAAAAAAACTTAGATTATTTTATAGAAAATATTATAATTTTATAAGAAATATTACATTTTTATTATAAAATGGGTATTCAAAATAAAGTACAAAGATAATGGTACACTTGATAAGCATAAGGTCTGACTCATTACCAAAGGGTATGCTCAATAGAAAGGTATCGACTATGAGGAGACTTTTGCTCCCACATCCAGAATGAAGACCATCATAATTGCTTTTGTAATGGTAGCATAATTTGGTTGGAAAGTCCATAAAAAGGATGTGAAGAGTGCCTTTCTTAATGGATACTTAGAGGAAGAAGTCTAAATGTAGCAACCTAAAGGATTTGTGATTGATCTAAGAAAAATAAAAGTGTGTAAATTGATAAGTCTCTATACAGTTTGAAATAGGCTCCATAAGCCTACTATATGAAACTTGATTTCCATCTACTACAACATGACTTCAAGAGGAGTCTATATGATCCTACCCTCTACATTTAATAACATGGGGGGAAGATTTTCATAGTTTTAGTTTATGTTGATGATCTAGTAATCACATGAAACAGTGAGGAGTTGATCGTATCTTATAAAGATGACCTTAAATGATCATTTGACATGATTGATCTTGGTTTACTTCACTATTATCTTAGATTGGAGGTTTGGTAGATGCAAGATCAAATATTTATTTCATAGATGAAGTAGACTAATAAGCTATTGGAGAAATTTATGATGATATAATATGACCTGATGTCCATACCAATTGAACCTAGTTTACATTTTTTATACCATGATTGTTCTCCATCAGTAAATACAACTCTTTACCATCAGCTAATTGGAGGGTTAATTTACCTAGCATACACTAGATTAGATATTTATTATGTTGTTAGATATCTTTCAATATTTATGCATGAACTAAAGAAGGCCCATTAGACCGTGTCAAAGCATATTTTAAGATACATCAATGGCACTAATAGTTATGGCCTAGAGTACAAGAAGAATGATTAGTTCATCTTGTCTAGATACACAGATGTAGATTATAGAGGATCCTTAGATGATAGAAGATCGATGATAGGATATGTGTTCTTCCTTAGATCTAAACTAATTTCATGGGGTAGCAAGAAGCAAAGCATCACATCCAAGTCTACCATAGAGTTGGAATATCATGTTGCAGGAGATGCTATTTGTGAAGTAGTATGGTTACATCTTATTTTAATAGGCATTGGAATTCCATAGAAATAAACCATAGTTCTACATTATGATAATCAAGGTGTAGTGAAATTGGTTTGAAATCCTTAATTTTACAAGCACATCAAACATATTGAGATACATGTGCACTTTATTTAAGATCATATTTTAGTACAAAATATTCAACTCTTGTACATTTCTATGAAAGAGCAAATTATATATATCTTCACCAAATCTCTTGATAATGAAAAGTTTGAATACTTTCGAAGCTTCCTGTCATATTCTCTAAAGACCTCATTTAGTATGGGAGGGTATTAGAAATAATACATTAGATACATTAGGTATCTAGAGCTACATTAATAAATGTAATATTAATATATTTAACTTTACTTATTATGTTTACTTTACTATTAGGGTTTACTTATTCCACTACAATTATTGTACAAGAATGTAATTCTTAAATACTAATATATTTAAATCCATCCCTCAATAATGCAAAGCACTCTCTTAATTATTCTCAAATAATTTTTTATAGGAAAGATTATGTTTTTATAATGAAATATAAAATTTTATAAAAAAGTTACATTTTTCTAAAAACATAATATTTTTTATAAAAAGAATATATTTTTATAGAAACATATTATTTTTTATAAAAAGAATATATTTTTATAGAAAAATATAATTTTTATCTATAAAAACCATTTTTTTATAAAATAATTACATTTTATTAGAAAATATTACATTTCAATAGAAATATATTACATTTTTATATAAAGCATTAAATTTTTATCTCTAGAAATTACATTTTTATCTATAAAAAATATATTTTTATCTATAATTGTTAAATATTTATGGAAAAATTATGTTTGTTTAG
>Ga0181467_101221_pt1 | contig 11231 bp, 15 predicted proteins | sample InSIn5gowninarea_2_FD_119079 | JGI IMG/M metagenome (GOLD analysis project Ga0181467, IMG submission 119079) | Clean room microbial communities from NASA Spacecraft Assembly Facility at Jet Propulsion Laboratory, Pasadena, California, USA -... ... | reverse complement strand
TTTCTAAATAAATTCGTCTTGTCCGTTATTGTCAACAATGCATTCCCGTACTCTCTGTTCGAGACTCGCTTTATCTTACCATCGAAGTGATCAACAATGATCTGATGTCCATAGCAAATACCCAAGATAGGAACGCCTAATTCAAATATTTCATCGTCGGGCTTAGGCGAGTTCTTACTGTAAACACTGGCGGGACCACCAGAAAAAATTATCCCTTTTGGCTGTAGATCTTTAATTTTTCCGGCAGGAGTATTGTAAGGGATTAATTCGCAGTAGACATTTAGTTCTCGTATTCTCCTACATATTAGGTGGCTATACTGAGACCCAAAATCCAATACAACTATTTTGTCCATTATTTGTCCACCTTGTCGAGCATTCTCGTCAATACCCATGCAGCGGTATTGAAAATTTCATTGATCCTTTCTTTATCTCTATAACTCTTTATCTCTATCTTCTTAAGGATATCCTTATTGTCATTTTCGGTAATGATATTATAACTGATTATTTCTGATTCTGACAATTGTCCCTGATTGATTTTATCAAGATCCTTATTTATCATACCTTGTAATATTCTGTTCAAGAAAAATGACCTAAAGGGCGGAGTTTCTACGCTAATTCTAATCGGATCTTCGGGGATGATTATTACTTCTTCTGAAGTTACATGAAATCGGGCAACAGGTGTGTTATCCTTCAATCTTTTTATTAATCTTGTTTCCTCGATTGCTTGTTTCCTCGACTCCGCTTGTTCTTCGTCACTTCTGCGTTTTTCATTATACTGATTACTATTCTTCTTTAGCGAATGTATCTCACTTTTTTGTTCATCGGGTGAGAATTTTTTTGAGAAGTTAAGATTGGCTGCGGTCTTGAAACTTCCCTGTTTTAATACAGAATCAATTAATGTGAGAGTTATTTTTATTTTCTCTATTTCATCCTGTTTTTCTAAAATTTGTTTAGTTAACCACTCTCTTATCTCTGCTGCATTTTTGATATCGTCGTCAGAGTAACCTAGCATAATTTGGTTTGATTTTTTTCGATATTAAATGTTATTTATTGTCATTTCTATCTGAAATATTTGCATAGCATGTACCTTTTCTATTCTTCTGAATCATCCACAAACAAATAATTGCAATTTAGATATTTTATTTAATTCATTATTCTACGAAACAAACGTTAATCAAGAATGTTCAGAAATTATTCTCTTGTAGGTTGGTCCAATACCAAAAGGTTATTCGTTGGAGTCTAGTTTTAGATATTTGGCTATTTTTCTATTTAATATACCTTATTGTATTAAAATTATATGTGGATAATTTTTACCTTGTTGTTAAGTTCGTTTCAAATTGCAAAAATCACCAATTTATATAAAATTAAAATCCTTAAATGATTTTGCTAGATTAGTTTGCTCGTTGGAGAGAATTCCAATTCCTATTTATGAATATAATTATCAAAATACAAATATCTTTGCCGCTCAGTTAGATACTCTTAATGGACACTCAATTATCTATTATGTTGATAACGTAAAATCAGGGGAAAATCAATACCTCTCGTATAAAATCAACAACAGTAATGAGGAAGCTGCGTTGGTTAATTCTATAAAAGATACGTCAGCCCTGTACTCTCCTATTATTAAGTTATCTGTGCCACCACAGTCGTTCCTAAAACCCGCAAAGATAGGTGCAACAACCAAGTACACCGGGATTGGTCTACAGGATCTATTTAGTTTATCCAAATTAGTTGCATTTCATACAATATACGAGGAATCAACTTTGCCATTATTTCTCTTCCCAAAAACCGAATCAATTGAATCAGAACCTCCATCCAAGGAAATAACTATGAAATATGTTTTAGGGTCTCATTTGAACTTAACCGACTCTTCAGACACAAGTTACTTTTATTATGTTTTATTAGAACAAGAAATTGAAAAATATTTCATGAAATTTAGCATGCAAAAGTCAACTGCTCCTTCTTTTTCAAATCATATCGATGAACACGGTTTTATTTATCTAAAGATCATAAAATTGCATGATATTAATCCTCTAATTAAATTTTGAAATGAACGAATATGATTCCTTCGCTAATAGAATTAACTCAATTAAGAAAGAGAAATGTAGCAACATCGTTTTGGCAGCGGATCCAACCAGCGATGTAGAAAACTTATTCGACTACATATGCAATATTATTACTCAGCTACGAGATTATGTTTGTGCAATCAAGCTAAATTTCCATGTCATATTACCTTTGTCCAAAATTGAACTCAAGAAAATTACACAAATTGCTCATGACTCTAACTTGCAAATTATAGCAGATCTTAAACTAAATGATATTTTTGATACCAACCAAGTTACCATAGACTATCTTTCATCCATGGACATCAGATCATTGTTGATCACTTCGATGGTAAGATAAAGCGAGTCTCGAACAGAGAGTACGGGAATGCATTGTTGACAATAACGGACAAGACGAATTTATTTAGAAACTTTGATTCAGATGGTTTGAAATGTTGGATGAGTCACAGTGACGCCGCAGAAATAATCCCTAAAGGATTTGAAGTTATTGGTAAAACAAGCAATTCCTTTTCTGCAGCAATAGGTAACAATGACAAAAAGATTTTTGGATTACAGTTTCATCCCGAAGTGGCCCACACGGAGAATGGAGAAAAGGTATTATTCAATTTCGCTAGTGAGATAAGTAAAGCAAATCCCGAATGGAGTATGTCGAACTTTATTGATACAAGCATTAATGATATACAAATGAAGGTCATGAATGATAAGGTTCTATGTGCTGTGAGTGGAGGAATTGATTCTACCACTTGTGCAATTTTGATTCATAGAGCAATCAAAAATAATTTGACTTGTGTTTTTGTAGATAATGGATTGTTAAGAGAGAATGAAAGAGAAATTGTTGCAGATATTTTCCAAAAAAAATTATCAATACCTCTAAGAATCATAGATGCGAGGGAGAGATTTTTGAAGAGTCTTGAAGGATTAACAGATCCGGAACAAAAAAGAAAAAAGGTGGGCGAAATATTCGCGAGAGTGTTTACAGAGTTTGCAGAAAGTGAAGGGCCATTTCAGTGGTTAGCCCAAGGGACATTGTACCCGGATGTTATAGAGAGCGGAGTATCAGGTGGTCCTGCCACAGTAATAAAAACTCATCACAATGTAGGGGGACTCCCCGAGTGGCTCCATTTAAGAATATTAGAACCTTTGAGATTTTTGTATAAGGACGAGGTACGAAAAGTGGCAAAAATAATGGGTATCCCTCAGGATTTGCTTACAAGGCACCCATTTCCAGGACCTGGACTAGCAGTAAGAATAATTGGTGAAGTTAGTCATGAAAAGATAAATGTGGTTAGAAAGGCCAGCAAAATAGTAGAAGAAGTACTCGTTGAAGATAATTGGTACAATAAAGTATGGCAAGCTTTCGCAGTAGTTGGGGATGATAAGGCAGTAGGAATTTTGGGCGACGAAAGGATCGTTGGTCACATTGTTTCCATAAGAGTTGTGGAATCGGTTGATGCGATGACAGCCGATTGGACCAGGTTGCCATACGCAACTTTAGAAAAAATTAGTTCGAAGATAACCAATGAGATTGAAGATGTAACATGGGTAACATACGCAATATCAAGCAAGCCACCGTCCACTATTGAACCTCAATAACTAGAAGGGTTTAAAGAAATTTGACAAATCGTCTAAAGGAATAAGAAGGTACTGGAAGTCTAGATATTTCATACAGAAATAAGAGACTAATGTATCTCAGATTAGTTGGTAATAAGAGAGCGGTCAAATATCGACGAGATGGTTTCAGATATTCTCATCTTTAGAATTAATCTGTTTATGTTTGTTCTTTAGCTTGGTCTTGTTTTTTAATCTATTTTTGTTCATTTGATTAATTCGGAGTATGATCAAGAAAGTCAAACCCCAGAGAATCATGGCAATAGATATATGGCCAATCATCCACAAATAACCTCCGAGCAGTGCGAGACCGAAACCAGTAAAAGTAAAAATATTTTTAGTTTTCATATTATCTTATATTTATTCACCCCATAAAAAGATGAATAGTGATTTGAAGTCGTAACGTGAGTTACCAAGGCAGTAGAATTTTCCAAAACCATCCCAACCAAATATTTTCCAATGTGCAATTTTTGTTTCTTTAATTTAAGGTTTGACACCTTTCTTTTTGAAAAATATCCTATTTTAGAGTCAAAATCCATACCCACAAGGATGATTTCTCTCGCTAAAAACTGAACTGCAATTGATACACTTCTATCGCCATCTGTAAATCCGCCAAAATTGTAGACATTTTTCAGTGGAAAATTTTGGGTTGTTCCTATAACATTACTCAAATATGGAACGTGTGAAATGATTTTATCGAAGTTGTCACCATGAGCATGTACTACCATAATTGATCCTCCAGAATCGGCACTGACTAGGGAATCATAATCCCCATCAAGATCTGTTACCACAAAATCCGGAAAAATACCTAAATCTAGACACATTTCAGAGGCACCGTCAGCAGCTATTACCACGATATTCTCCGACATAGTATTGCCAAGTTTGCCCCTGTTACGGCCGCAGATTCCTTGTATGTAATTTTGTACTCTGCGTTCCTCAATGCTCGGTCCTGCTCCTATTACTAAAGCTATGTTGTTTTGTATTTTCCTAAAACATTTTGGATCCATGAGTTTATTTTGTTTCAAGGCAGAGAGGTTAAGGGAATTTAAAAAATCCCTTTGTATGTGAATGTTCAGTAATCGGGCAATTGTTAGATAATAAGGATACCAGTCATTGAAATACAATCAATTATTCAATAACAATTGAGTAGTATATCTTTATTTGATCATACTGGACTAGTATTTGAAAATTAGTGAATAGTTTGTTCTAAGTGCTAAATGTATACGCGCATTTAACCGTTAAATAATAAGATATGTCAAAATATAATATATGGATATGATCGATACAGATAAAAATTCAGATGGTGTTTTAAAGAGGATTTATGGTTTCAAGAATATTGCAGTAGTTGGAATGTCCCCAACTGAAGGAAAACCAGCGAACTATGTTCCAAAATACCTTATTGAAAAAGGATACAACGTCATTCCTGTAAACCCTATGTATGAGGAAATCTTAGGGAATAGATCTTATCCAAAAGTTTCGGACATCCCCCAAAATGTAGAAATAGTAGACATTTTTCGAAAATCTGAGGATGTATTGTCGGTAGTTCAGGATGCAACACTCAAGAATGGAATCAAAGTAATATGGATGCAATTGGGAATTTACAATAGAGAGGCAAGAGAAATGGCTGAAAAAAAGAATATGAGCGTAGTCTACAACAGGTGTATTCTAAAAGAACATCAACGTTTGCTTTAATCATTCCATTATTTTGAATATTGATCCGCAACCTATTGAAAAGATCGAGTAACTTAATTAAATAGTAGATCAATTTATCTATTGTATCATTAATGCCTAAATGGGGCCAACTTGACAATAAAGTAGATTTAAAAAAAAATGAAAATTATAGCAAAATAAGTCCTTTGCAAAATTTCACTAAGGTTATCGTATTTTGTATCGACAGAGATGATGACATTGGTATCAAAGGAGGACTTGAGACTCCAATCATTGGAAAAGAATTGTGCATTAATGCCGGAACAAGATTAGCTATTGAAGATCCAGAAGATTCGGACTGCAATGCTATTTTTGGAGCCATAAAATCATATGAAGAATTTAAGATGAAAGGCTATGATGTTGAAATTGCCTTGGTCGCGGGCAAGTATAATAGAGGCATTGAGGGAGATTTAAAAATCACTCAAGAGATTGACAGGGTTCTAAGTGCATATGAAGCAGATGGGGCTATAGTAATTTCGGATGGAGAAGACGATGAAACGGCAATACCTTTGATCCAGGGTCGAATACCAATAATATCTATCCAAAGAATAATAGTAAGACAAAGCCGTAGCGTAGAATATTCCTATGCTATTTTAGCTCGTTATATAAAAATTCTATTTTATGATCCACGATATTCAAAATTCTTCCTGGGCCTTCCCGGTGCACTATTAGTTACTAGTGGTCTATCAATAATTTTTGGATTTTCTCGCGAAGCATTTGCATTAGGTATAAGCATATTGGGTGCTGCTTTTATTCTCAGAGCATTTGACATAGATAAATCCATCGCAACTTTGTCAAAGCCTACCCCTTCAGGATTCATCCGAGTATTTTCTTACTTTGCTGGCACAATGATAATTTTGGCATCCATTTTAAACGGAATTACTCACATTCCTCAAGAATTATTGAATTCAAGTCAAGGGATTACATCAATTATAACAAACAAAGTTGTCCTAAGTAGTTTTGCAACTGGAACCATTACGCTACTGTGGATAGGTATCGCTACAATATTCGCTGGGATATTGCTGAGTAACTGGTTCAAAGGAAGTATCAACATAATATATGATATTCTGCGATTGGTCGTTTTGGCTCTGTTATACATACCAATGCTGCAATTAACTTCACTAATTACTGAGCGTGGAAATCCATTCAATCTAATTTCTTCACTGTTAATCGGTTTAGCTGTTACTCTAATAGTGGCAACTTTTCTATTCCAATACTTTAGAAACCGAAAGGGCGGTGAGGCTCTCAAACATGACGACCAGTAAGATATATTAGAGCATCCGTTAAGGTATAAGGCATCTCTCCGAATGTCTATAATAGACAACATTTTAAAACTACTGTATTTAACGTCTAGAGAAAATCTTATTTATAAAATATATGAAAAACACTTGACAAATCAGATAAATCAATTCCCTTTTCCCCAGCACATCGGGATTATTTTAGATGGAAATAGGCGATGGTCAAAAATAATGGAAATCGATAAAGCGAAAGGTCATCAGATGGGTGCAGATATTGCTGAAGATTTATTGAATTGGATTTACGACCTAGGGATAAAAATAACTACCGTCTATGTACTATCAAATGAAAATCTTAATAGGGAATCAGACGAGCTCGAAAATATTTATTCCTTGCTCGAGGATAAATTGATTGGTCTTTATAACGATAAGAGGATCCACGACAAGCAGATCAGAGTAAAGTCAATTGGAGATTTCAGTATCCTTCCGGAGAGATTGCAAAATATTTTGAAAAAGTTGGAAACGAGAACCGAAAAGTATCAAAACATGTACTTGAACATTGCCATTGCATACGGTGGACAGAAAGAACTAATAGACGCGATAAGAAAAATAGCGACACTGGTACAGGAAAACAAGATACAAATAGACGATATTGATGAAAAGATCATTGAAGCAAATCTATATACAGCCCATCTCCCCCAAGCAGAGCCGGATCTGATTTTAAGAACATCAGGGGAAAAACGATTGAGTGGTTTTTTGCTGTGGCAGAGTGCATATAGTGAACTTATATTTGTCGATATTTTTTGGCCCGAATTTAGAAAGATTGATTTGATGCGAGCAATTCGAACCTTTCAAAAGAGGGCTCGAAGATATGGAAAATAGGTTTGATTTAAATGATACTGGATCTCTAAATGATAAATGCCTCAGCACGGGGAAATTGATAATGAAAAAAAATTAATCTATTGTGGATATTGGATGACATTTGATGATTGGGAAGATATTCACAAATACAGTCCCTTTGTAGACGTTTCAGATCAAGAGGGAAAAGAGACATAAAGAGACGCTGTAAAGCCCCTTTAGACAAAGTCTTAGAAATAATTTAGGCCGCTGCAAAGTTTAATTGAATCATTGTTGTTACGCATACGCAAAAAATATATCACCATGTTTATTCTTGGCGATTTAAGGCACTAATTGACAACACTTGATTACTCGAAGGTTAAGCAAGAGCATGTCTTAGCTACTAGACTGCATTCCCAATCATACTGGATATGAATAGCTAGAACACGTATTGGATTTAATAATCCTCAGACATATATCGTTTTGAAAGTTTTTCAATATTTTTGAAATTCTGACTTTTGATTAAGAAGTAGGACAATCCCAAAAATTGTGATTAAGAATACGATCCGCGGAACGAAGAACTGGATGACATATCGACAATTATTAAAAAATATGATAGAGATATGGTATAGTGTTTAATATAAAAAAAATATGTAGAGTATTGATAATTACGCTCGAAAAAGGTCCGATATTGCTTCATAGAATTAACGTCGATGGAGTCGTGTAAGTACAAGCCTCAAAGGAAAAGCCTTAGACTATTGAAATTAAATGAAATTGTAATTTGGTTGAGTCATATTCCGCTGGGCGGACGTACTAACTATGTATAATCGAAATTCAAATATAATTGATTTTTAAAACTTTGTATTAACACTACAGGGCCCGACTCAACATGAACATGCTTTTATAATTGTTAAAATCATTCAAGGCAATGTATGATGAAATTTCGGCCGGGGCAGTATTATATTTGGTCGACGAAAATTCCGAAATAATATATTTGATCCTCAATTATAATTATGGACATTGGGATTTTCCCAAAGGCAATATGGAAATTGGGGAGACAGAAATAGATACAGTATTTAGAGAAGTGTCAGAAGAAACCGGAATCAAAGACCTCCAAATAATCAACGGGTTCAGACAACAAATTTCATATAAATATAGGAAAAAATCAAAGTTGATAAATAAAGCTGTAATTTACTATTTGGCAGAAACCAAATCAAAGAAAGTTGTCCTATCCTTTGAGCACATAAATTTTGAATGGCAAACCTTTGATCAGGCACTTCAAAAACTTTCATTTGAAAACAGTAAGCGAGTATTAAGAATGGCTAATGAATTTCTATTAACAACAGAAAACATGAAAAGAAGTTCGGTTAAATCCTAAAAAAGTTTTGCCTATAGTTATCAAAATCAGTTAAGAATGAGTTAAAAGAGCTTATTGGAACTACAGGTACTTGATTTATGTAACGAAATTCATTGGGCAAGAAAGTGATAATTATTGGATAAGAATATTCAATCCCTAATGAATCACTCTTTTCCATAAAGAGCATTCCGCGTTCTTTCTGTTTACTTACTGCATTTACCATTTCGGTGTAAGAATTTCTCATCCAGTGCTTACAGTCTATAACTAAAGCATTGTGCAATTTAATACCTACCACATCAATTTGACGGGTGGGATTCCTAATGCGATAGTTTCTGAATACAGTGAAATCATGAAATTTCATTATTTCCGAAGTAAATAATTCAAAATCCCTCCAGTCAATAAATTTGCATACAGTCAAAACATCTGCTCCAGATTCAACCGCAGCTAACGCAATAGTGATCTTATTATATGAAGAGGAGACTATCTGCTTGTCTTTTAATTCTACCCCTCTCACGGACAGAAAATCTAAAAAATCTAGAGTAAAGAAACTATTTTTGATTCTAATTTTGTCTATGTTTGAGTTAAATTCTCTTAAAAGATTAATGAGCGAACTAGGATTGATTTTCAAATAGTTACAAAAAAGAGGTATCTATATTATGTCACTAAAACTATACCGACCATTCCTGGATGCAAGGTACAATAATATGGAAATTCGCCTGCAGTATCAAATTTATGCTCAAAAGTTTTTCCCTTTGCGGTTAGTGCTGTTGGACCAGCTAAACCTGAATCAAAAGCCTTCCCAACGTCAACTGCTCCGATTGTACCAGATGTTACAGTATGGAATGCCGAATCATCGTTTGTCCACACTACTGTTTGGCCTACTTTTGCTTCAATAGGGTTTGGACTGTATGCTGTATCAGTCAAAGTAGATGCGCCTGGTACTATAGATGCTTGTACTTTATCGGATTGAGCTAAAACACTGTTGTCTGTGCTTGCTCCTATCGCTATTACGCCTAGGATTGCAAGTAAACTTGCTGCAAGATAAATTGGTTTATTTACCATTTTTATCAATTCTAAATTAAAATTCACTGTAATAAATATCATAATAAAAGTTTCACATCTATGATATCCCTAGTAAATAAGTTAGATAGATCAATTAGACAAATATTATTTGTGCAGTTTCAATATAAGAACTGCATAAAGCGGTCTTGATAAATTTCGCTGTGCTAGTTTATCAGAAATAAGTAAAATAACCATGCAAAAACTTAATTTCAAAAAAAGAGTTGTGATTGTACGTGATTACGTTACAATTATTTTACCTGTCATTGCAGGATGCAATGTACAGTGGTAATCAAATTCGCCTGCAGTATCAAATTTATGCTCAAAAGTTTTTCCCTTTGCGGTTAGTGCTGTTGGACCAGCTAAACCTGAATCGAACATTTTTCCGGCATCGGCTGCGCCGATAAGTCCAGATGTTACAGTATGGAATGCCGAATCATCGTTTGTCCACACTACTGTTTGGCCTACTTTTGCTTCAATAGGGTTTGGACTCACAGCCGTATCAGTCAAAGTAGATGCGCCTGGTACTATAGATGCTTGTACTTTATCGGATTGAGCTAAAACACTGTTGTCTGTGCTTGCTCCTATCGCTATTACGCCTAGGATTGCAAGTAAACTTGCTGCAAGATAAATTGGTTTATTTACCATTTTTATCAATTCTAAATTAAAATTCACTGTAATAAATATCATAAGATTAAACTAGTAGAAATCGTCTCATCATTTAGCTAATAAATATATTTAACCGATTAATCAGCAAAGATAATCACCAGATTTGAAGTGAATGAGTTCATCACCCTAATGCAGGGAATTAAGCATTTTCCAATTTCGGATTCCGAAAAAAGAGTAATGTATAACATAATTAACAATAGACAAAGAGCCACGAACGGAAAAATAAAGAAATTAAAGAATTTCTTTAGTTTCAAAAGTAACAAGAAAGTTGAGAACCCTTCGACAGCTTCTGTTGACGCAGCCAGCCTTTTGGAAAAAGGCATATTGGAACTAGATAACACCCACATGGATTCAAGCCCAAGGGTCGTCTCAAATCATCAAATAACTAATGAAAAATGCAGATTTACTAGCAGGGGTCTAATCCATATATTCAGCAATAGATTCACATACTCTCCAGACTTTCTGATAAAATATAATAATGATCCCTTCTTGCAGGAATTGTTATTCAAGCACTTTCAGTCCAACACTATAAAGACATCTACAGCGAAGTTTTTTAGTATAATTACAGATTACTAGGGATATCATAGATGTGAAACTTTTATTATGATATTTATTACAGTGAATTTTAATTTAGAATTGATAAAAATGGTAAATAAACCAATTTATCTTGCAGCAAGTTTACTTGCAATCCTAGGC
>Ga0181467_101220_pt1 | contig 11239 bp, 13 predicted proteins | sample InSIn5gowninarea_2_FD_119079 | JGI IMG/M metagenome (GOLD analysis project Ga0181467, IMG submission 119079) | Clean room microbial communities from NASA Spacecraft Assembly Facility at Jet Propulsion Laboratory, Pasadena, California, USA -... ... | reverse complement strand
CAGAAGTAGGAACTCCTACACAGCCATCGACAGCTGGACGGAGAACTTCTATGCTTTTCCGTGGTCGACGTGTAGGCACGGAAGAACGGGAAGATGAAGAGCAAACCCAATTTCGAGCACCGTCAAGAGCAACAACAGAAGTTGGTCATCTGGGTCGACTTCGACACAGTCGAGAACTGCCAACTACACAAGTACCGGTACAGTCTGCACTACCTGTGAGACGGCACTACACAACTTCCAGCTTTGGCGATTCGAGCGTACCATCAGGTCCTCCCGTGTCTTTGGGCAGTAATAGGAGATTTCTTGAAAGGACTACGCCCGAAAGAGATACAAGCAGTGTTGTCGGCCGCTTAGCGGAAGATCGCGGCCAAAGAAAACCATCCATTGGTCTGGGTAGAAACAATAGCTTGACCAAACGGAGTAGGCAAGCCAATCCAGCGGATGGTTCGACCGTTGGCTGAAGCATATTGTCATACTAGCTGCGGCTTTGGTCTTCAGCAATGCACGGCTCAGGAAAGCACACACTTGGGGTGCTACATATGATGACATGGTGAATGTTTAATGAGTTTATAAAGACAGCGCATCGGCCACTCAAAATCTGTTGGGTGGTAATTTTGCCACACTCATATTACGCCCGTGTATTTTCGCAGACGGCTGGCTTTTGATTGGAGGGTTCTGTATCATCATACATGCTATACTCGATAGTGTCTGGGATTGCACAGCATACAGCACCAAGAGTGTATCATTCCTACGGAAAGGCATGGTTCTGCTTCTCATGAAGAAGTTTGAGTTATTACATAGTTATAGGGAGCTAATGGGGGGAACATGAGGAGGTATTGTAAGAGTAGAGACAGGATTATAGATATCAGGAACATGCCTCCAAATATAGTATGACAATAGTGGACTCTTGTGATAAAACCCATGTAGTCACGGTCCAAGATGTGACTGAGACGTTTAGTATCTAAGAAAAGCCTTGAGCAACGCTAGTGAATATAGATTATAAGCGAGACGTCGTTTCTCCATAAACTTCTTGTGCCTTCACTACCGTCAATGTCCAATAGAACTGTACACAGACACATCCTTCAAACCATTGAAATCTTCATCTGGAGAGCTCCTCAGTCACTCGAGAAAAGGTCCCAAATCCAAAAGCATCCCAACCTAAAACCACTCTCATTGCGTCACACAAGATCATTCTCAACCTCTGATACCTTCAGCATGGCGGATGGATATGAGAAGTATGAGCAAGACACCTCGCCACGCAGCAGTAGAGGAGGAAAAGGAGGAAGGGGGAAGAAAAGAGGTGGAGCAGGTGGGAAAATTGACGGGCCAGGGAGAGAGATCCTCATTTCGAAGGCGCTGTCGAGATTGCTGAGACATGATGCTGTTGAAGCGGGCTTGAAGCTTGATGATGAGGGATATGCTAGGGTTGATCAAGTGGTAAGTGTCGTTCCACTATTTTTCACAACGAGCTGTCAAATGTTGCAGCACAAGAAGGAGGTGGGAAGTTAATATCACGCGCTTGGAAGGCCTGGGTAGCCTTTATATGATAGCTATCTGAACGAGCTTTCATCCTCATTCATCTGATTTGTAAGATCATAAGACGCGGTACTGACACTCCGTCCAGCTCGCCTGGAGCCGCCTCAAATCTATTCAAGCCACCTTCCCCGATATCATATCCGTCGTCTCCACCAACTCTAAACAACGCTTCTCACTCAAATCCAGCTCTCCCAGCAGCGCTGATCAATCGTCCCCTCCTGTGCCAGCACCCAATCCGAACGATGATCCAGCCCTCTACCTCATCCGTGCCAACCAAGGCCACAGCATTGCCCTCGCCTCTTCTTCACACCTCGTGCCTTTGACTGTAGAAGCAAATAACATCCCCGAGACTGTGGTACATGGTACCTATTTCGCGTTCTGGGAAGAAATAGAAAGGTCAGGGGGCTTGAAGAAAATGGGGAGGAATCATGTGCATTTCGGTACCGCAGTGCCTGGGACCGGGGACAAAGAGGTGGTGAGTGGAATGAGGGGTGATGCTGAGCTACTGGTCTATGTGGATGTAGAGAGAAGTGTCAGGGATGGTGCGTTGGATTGGTGGCTCAGTGAGAATGGAGTCGTACTTACCGAGGGAGATGGGGACGGTATGGTTGGTACGAAGTGGTTTAAGAAGGTGGTGGGGAGGAGGGATGATGTTGGTGTGTTGTGGGAGGAGGGAGAGAAGAAAGTGGATCTGCCTGAAAGTTGCAAAGGGAGGAAGCCGCCGATGGGGAAGGGAAGGGGAAGAAGGGATGGTGGTCAGAGAGGTAGAGGGACTGGTGGGGGAAAGAGAGGTGCGGGTGGCGGAGGGAGGGGGCGGGGAGGCGGTACTAGTGGTGATTGCAGCTGAGGATGAGACTCAATGTGATCAGGGAACAGACAGGAAGATAGATTAGTCAAGCCAGGTAGTTGGGATGCCAAGTCGAGAATGTTAATTGCTAGGCATCATTACGAAGAAGACCCTGTGAAGTACTTGTATGTATTCCCTCGCCAAAGAAAGGGGAAGCGAAGTCTCCAAGCGACCTTACAGTACCCCTGCAGCCTCACGCTAGCGTGACCTTCCCCCAATTCCAATGAGACTTGAACCAAAGAACGTCTACGGGACAAGATGTCATGGCCTCATTCAAACCGTACACCTACATTCAATGTCCCTGTACTGACACATCAACACCTCCAGAGCGGACCAACGACCGACCTCCATCCACAGCAGAAGATGCAGACGAGGACGAGCGAACCTTTGATGGCAGGGCTCCCCGCTCCAACTACAGTTTATATCCCCTCGAACACCTCCTCTACTGCGACGATTGTCATCAGATACGATGTCCGCGATGTGTCTTGGAGGAGACTGTCATGCATTATTGTCCGAATTGCTTGTTTGAGGTGGGGAGTAGTATTGTGAAGAGTGAGGGAACTAGGTCGGTTGACTCGCCGTCTTCCCGTTGCTCTATGCTAACTAAGGCTAGATGTACACGCAGCTGCTTTCAATGTCCTATATGTATTGCTCCGCTCGTGGTTAGCAGTCTCGAAGCTCCACCAGAAGGACTGGGCGCAGATCAGGCTACACCCCAAGGACCGTATGTTCTGAACTGTACATACTGCGCATGGAGCTCGATGGAGGTTGGGATCAAGTTCGACAAGTCGAATGGGATATATTCGCAACTGGCTAAGCTGCAAAATGGAGGAGACCTGTTGGAAACACCTCAAGCTCGACGGAAAAGAGCCATATCCGATGCCAAAAGGGCGGAGGATCGTAGGGAGATACCACCTGAGGAGGAGCTGGACCCTGAAAGCCATTTTCACAACCTCAAGTCCTTCTATCAGTCTCAAATCGCCGAGTCTACCCAAGCTGGCGGTCTAGGTTACTCGGGGGATTATGGTTTCGGCTCTCCCGGAACCTTGGACCGCATTATGGGACTGTACACCGGTACCGGGCTCCCTGACAAGAAATCTAAGAGGAAGAATGACACCTTTCATGAAGCAAGCAAATCTGTCGAGGGGCTGCAACTCTTCTCGCCTATGAAGGACGAAGCAATTATCAGCAATTTCCGCACCGAAGGCTGGTCTTCAACACTCTCTGTAGCGCAACGAGCAGAGCAACAAGTCGGCACAAGATCCATGCAAGACGTTCGACCAATACCCTACATCCTTCGCTCCAAACGTTCCAAACGATGCCGAACCTGTCGACACATCCTCACGAAGCCAGAATCAAAACTTCAGCACGTCCGATTTCGAATTAGGCTTGTGGCAATCAATTACATACCCAGCATTACCATCAAACCTTTGCTAATCTCTCCACCCGCTGCTGCTTTGTCAAACCGAGCCTCAATGCCCCTTTCACCTCCTAGCAATTTGCTCGCACCAGGAAAGACAACACAACACCTCCTAACATTCAAGAACCCTCTTTTTGACACCGTAAAGGTCACACTAGCAACACCTGGCAAGACACCTGGCCGCTTCGGGCACAAAGTCACGATATTATGTCCGCAATTCGAAGTCGGTGCCAACGTAGATATGTGGGACGAAGCTCTCGGTGCGGAAGGCGGAGACAGGGGAAGTAGCGGATCAGGAAGTACAGGAGAGAAGCGACGCACCAGGGTAGAAACAAGTGAGGGTCAGGGAATTGCAGAGGCGGGGAAGGTTTGGGAGAAAGGCAGGAATTGGTGTAGTGTTGTGATCGAGGTCGTTCCTGCGTGGCTCAAGGGTGATGGTACGTTGTTGGGCAAGGAAGAAGGGGATCAGCAAGAGGAGTTACAAGAGGATGAAGATGTGTTGGAGATCCCAATGTTTGTGAGGTTGGAGTGGGAGGAGAGTGCGGGGCATGATGATACGTCTGGTGGGACGGGAGGGAAAAATAAGGAGGCAAAGGAGAAGAGGGAATTAGCTTATTGGAGTGTGCTGGGGATTGCGAGGATTGCTAGAGATTAGAACTGGGATGGAGGTGGAATGTTAGTGCAATATACCCATTTGATATTCTGCATGTATATTCAAGGAGGTGGGTTACAGTGCTGCAAAGTAGACCCAGTTTAGACAAGCGTTGATGTTATGTCAACTCATCTATGCTGCGTCCTTTACAGCTAGCGAAGTATGCTCAAAGCACATCTCAACCCATCTCTCGCACCTTCTCACACCCAATGATCCTCATTCCCCATCTAATAATCACCACCACTCCCCTGCGGAAACTCAAAAACCACACCGCGTCCAGTCAACCTCTTATAAACCTCACTATAAGTATCAAGTCTATGATCTACACCACCCTTCTCCTTCTCGTCCAAAATGACCTTCAGAACACGACTGCCATCTTCCTTGGTGCGTACACGCTTGCCGACAATATCCACGGGATACACGAGATCGGTGAGGATGGCGTCGTGCACGGCGGTGAGGGTACGGGACCGGGGTCGTTTCTGCTTCTGCGTGGTGCGCGAACGGTTGGAACGCTTTGGACGGGGGAGGATTCGACGAGAGGCGAGAATTAGGACGTGCCGGTCGGAGAACTTCTTTTCGAGCTCGCGGGTGAGTCTGCGTGATATTAGCAAGAAGAGAGGGATTGGAGAAGGATTGGCGAGACTGGTAGGGGAATGGAAAGGGTACAGAGCAAGGGAAGGAGAGGAAACATACCGCTGCTGAACCTTATGAAAGCCTTGCAGGGAAGGAACGGGGACAAAGATAGCAATTGCCTTCTTGCCGTGGCCGACTTCAATCTATAGATTGATGAAAAGTCAGCGTGCGAGCTCCATGAAACGTCAAGAATTCATGGTCCGCAACCCGTTCATTCCAACAAGCAAACGAGTCGACAATCCTATCCTCTCACGTGTGACCCAAGTGTAGTGCTTCATCGACATTGACATCGACTCGATTGGTATCTCTGGCAATGTCCTAGAGTCGCGCACTGGTCTCAAATATAGCTTACCTCTCTAGCAGACACAAACTGCAATGGTCGCAACGCAGCCTTCAAATCGGGAGTGTTGGTCTCAAGATCGTAGAGAGCGCCAGCGATGCTGGTCTCTAGCTCCGAGGGCTTCTGTCGCGAGGGACTGTTCGCCGCAATCTTGTTGAGTGCCGACATCGTTGTGGTTGTTGATGAAATGTGTCGATGGGCTTGGAACTTTGAGGTTGATGGATTTCTTGTGGGCGGAAATCTAAGCGAGAGACGCTAGGACGGATGGGGAATGCTCGGTCTGGGGTTCTAGATAAACATCAAAACACAGCTTTGTTCATTTCATCATTTGAGCGACGTGTCATGAAGAAAGTGCAGGAGGTTGCAGAAGCTTCCTTCAGCAGACATAATGCAAGCAGCATGCCTGGTTTGCGCTCAGAAGTTTGCTCTTGTTTAAGATGTTTTCCAAGCGATACCTGTTCAATCTCTGACTTCTTGGAGTCCCTTGTACACTGCATCTTTGGTTCGGGACACTGAACCTTCCTACTTGCCTTTCTTTGTATAATCATTGATGGGTTGTGAACGAAGTCAAGACCCACCACGTTCTAGGAGGACATCATAGAGTCAAGAAAGCAACAGATTCATACTCTGACAGCTCTAATTGCCATGTAACACCTGGACTTTGCAGCCTCTGCGTGGACGTATGCTATGCTGAACACTGAATCAGACTATCCGTGTCTTTAGACTCCATCTTTAACATCAGTACATCACGAATATGATAGCCACCACCAATGACTGCCAAGCAGCCATTACTTTCCACACATCACCCAAAGCTACCTCACACAAATGATGAGAAAATCTAGTCCATCTCATGCACGCTAACGTCAGTCAGCCCAAGAAAACGCTGGCTGAAAGCAAGATCGCTATTACATGAACATCAAAAAACGCTGCACAACTTGATGCATCATACAACATACTCAGCCACCACAATCTATCACTACACAATGAAGCTCGACGCTCGACTCGCGGACTACAGCACTCAGCTAGTACCAGTCCCCCCATTAACCTGAAGTTGTTTGTTGATAGGACAGACACTTTCGAGCATCTCGATTCCCTTGATATCCATACCAAAGTCCATGATGAGGATCTTTGGATCTTGACCCGTGCTAATGATACGTCGGTAGTCTGACTTAGCACCAAGAACCCAGCTCGCGTGCCATTTTGGGAAGTCGAGCAGTAGATTCCCAGTCTCCATCTCGAAGACTTTGATATCTTGATCATAACTTCCTGAGATCAGACGCCCACTGATCGAGTCTATGTGCAATGATCGAACTAAGTTCTCGTGTGCGACAATCTTCTTCAGACATTCTCCGGTGTTGGCATCCCATATTCTGATAATTTTGTCGTTACCAGCAGAGGCAATATAGCGTGAATCGTCCGAGAATTGACTACAGGCGAGACCTTTCGTATGGCCAGCAAACTCTCGAATATTCTTTCCAGTATCGATGTTCCATAGTTTGACCCTAAAATCTCCACTGCAGCTCACGATCGTGTTGCCTCTCATCTGAACGGCATTGACCGGACCAGTATGGCCTCGGAGTTGCTTCACCAGGTTGCCAGTATTGCGATCCCAGACACATATGCTGATATCCTTCGAGCAAGTGACAATGTAGCGCTCATCGAAAGCTAGATCCAATACAGCTGCAGTATGATGACGTAGACGCCGAACTGGTACATACCCTTGCTTGATATCGTAAATAATACAGGTGCTATCAGAAGACCCTGTGACTAGATTATTCTGGTCATATTGCAGACATAGAATAGATGCATTGTGGTAGATTGGAAAAGCTGCAACTGCCGGCACACATTCTGCACCGCGAGTCGAATCTGGCAAAATAGCATGGTGCTGTGGGCAACCATCCGCGGCCGTTATGAGAATATCGTCATGGACCACATCTGGAGGTCCAATGACCAAGCGGCATGCATATGTCTTCATATCCCATATACGTATCGTCTTGTCTCGAGAACCCGTGATGATTTTAGACCTAACATGTTAGTAAATTAGCATGAAGACTGCGCATGTATCTTACTCGTCGAATTGAACACAGTATATGCTGTCCAAATGTCCATTCAGATACACTGGCTCGGCTTTGCCGTCCATCCAATTCTGTTCCAGCTGTTGTCTAATCCTATACAGATCTTTCCAGTCGAAATCCGCACGCAGAGGAGGTAGTCCTAAGCCTGTACCAGGTTCAACTGGCTTGCTCATAGCAAAGGTCTTTGACTTTTCTCTCAAAAATGCTTCACGCCAGATATGCTGCGAGCTAGCAACTTTCGCCCAGTTTTTCGAGACCTTCAACGCATTGATGAGCGCGTGGTGATCAAGATGGCTCAAGATTTGGATACAGAGCTCGAATGGCAAGATTGTTGTGAAGTCGACCCTGCTGATCGATGTATCTTGATACTGAACAGGCTCGGCAACAGTCGTAACAGCTATCCCAATACCACTCTCACCGTCGTTCTGCTGATCCTCCGCCAGGAAGAGTTGGCGATGTCTTCCAAAGTATTCATTCTGCGCAGCAGCCGTCGCCCTTGCGGCAGCGCCTCCACTCCCGAGGGGAATAATTGGAGGCGCAAGCCCATTCCCGGGTACTGGTGCTAGTAGCTCCTCTGCCGAGTCCACTGGCCCATCAGAATTGAATGTAGCAGGCAAGAACTTCGAATGTCGGCTGAAACTTGCAGCTTGTCGGAGTCGATGCCAGGGAGAGGCAGTCCAAGGCCGTTCTTCCGTTGCATGTGAATGTCTACGCTGCGTCTTCGACTTTAAGGAAACTGAGGCTTTCCTAAACAATCCGCGAATTCCACCCTGTTGCTTCCATACCGTAGGCTGGTCTCGGTCTTCGAGAGTCAGATCTTGCAGCTCCGTTACGGGCGCAAATTCAGCGAACGGAAGTGATCTCTGCCTCCTCTTCACGATTTCAGACGAGCTCGAGGCCTCTGACTTATGCGCCGTGAACTCAGGCGTATATTGGGAGGCGGTGCTCTCGGGAGCCCAGTCCTCGAGGTGAACGACTCGATCCATCGTGGAGTTGCGGCGATTGCCGCTAGATTTGACGCAACACCTTTAACATAAAATCTTGCGCGATACAAGCATGACGTCTCAGCTGGAGTGGTACATGTGTTGCAACATCGGCGCAGATGACGCGCAGGGTGGTTGTAGGTCCGTTGGATATGTCGCAGAATCGATCCAATGCATGAGGTATTCGAAATTAGGTGACAGGATAATCAGCATTACAGTACTTGAGTTTTATGCAAATGCAACGAATATGATGAAGGCCGTCGTTAAGAAATAGCAACCCGAAACTTTTAGAAAGGTGTAAACATGCTCGCTCGGTAGCGCTGGTTCGAGGCTGGGAAGGAAAGTTCGAAGTTCAAGGGCGACAAAAACAAACCAGGACCTGGGTTTTGGGCACGTGCCTGGTCTACCTCTGCCCCTGGCCTGGATCCGGAGTTCTGTCACAGCGTTGCCGAAGTTTATCCGGCCATGCTATATCTTGTTGCCCTTGCTCTAAAAGTACCTTCGGAGGTATTGCAGAGGTTGATATGCTCTCAAACCACAAAGCGACTTTCACATTGTGTTAAAGTCTTGTTTCATCACCGTGAAGGCTTGGAGGGCGCAGTACCGAGTGGACTCAACAAGCCCCTGTTCATCCTTTCATACCAATGTCTCATGCTCCCAGGTTTCAGGCTCAGGCTCAGGCTCAGACTTCCTAGAAAGAGCAAAGGCTGCAGCGCCGGCCAAAGCAACGATTGCAAAGAACTACAGAAGAAACCAGAACGCATTTTCTGATCAGCTTCCGAGTACCTTTTCCAGAAGTTGGGAGAACTATCAGACTCCCGAAATGGCAACCCAAACCACTACGGCCTCAACCTTTAACCTCCCCCTTCCCTACCGACTCTTCTTCCTCCTCATCGAGCCCATCTCCACTCTTCTAGGAGCTTACTACGCCTATTTCAAGCCCTCAACCTATCTCTCCGAGACTGCATTCCCTGCCGCAAACTTCCTCCCCTCCAACCCGTCCACTTCAAACATCATCCCCCTCCCCACCTCCTCTCTGGTCACCCTCCAACAGCTAGCCAACCTCTACGTTGCCTTCGCCATCAACGAAGCCTTAGTCTTACGTAGCACCTCTGATTTGAAAGTCTGGAGAGCCCTGCTGTTGGGACTGCTGATTGCAGACTTTGGGCATCTGTGGAGTGTAAGGCATTTGGGATTGGGGTATTATTGGAGGGTCTGGGAATGGAATGCTATGGCGTGGGGGAACGTGGGATTTGTGTATGTGGGGGCTACGATGAGGATGTGCTTTTTGGTGGGGGTGGGATTGGATGATGGGAAAGGGACCGCTACAGGGAAGGGGAGGAAGAAGGATCTTTGATGACTTTTGATTGGGATGTTGGTGGTAAGCTGATCACCCGCTTGCGTCTGATGTTGCTTTCCAGTTTCTCCTGGAGCTTGGAAGCATTGATAAGCTTGTGGGTATAATATTTACTAAATGTGATGCAGGTTGCATGAAACCTGTTCCAGGTTCTTGATTTCTTGGAGCACATTACAGCAAGTCTGATGTGGTATCTTAAAAAGTATATACGTGCTATGATATGACCAAAGTCGTCCCTCAGTAGCCTCAACGGAAACACGCATAAGCGAACCTTCATCGCGGTGGTGTGGTCACAGTCAGGTTTCTTTCTTTTGCTATTTGTTCATGTCTCATTTTTCCAACTCTTCCACATCTAATACGTTTCTATTTCTTTATTTCCAGTCGTCCCTCAGCTCCTCTCCAGCGCCCTCTTCAGCCCTTCCAAGCCCTCTTCAAATCAAGCCCATTCCGTCCATGCTCATTCACCAGTCTATCTCCTGGTTAGCCATCTTCGTATTCCGTGATCCCCCTTGATCCTATCCTCTCCCGCTCAGCTCTTGCCTGTCGTCTGAGCACTCACCGGAATAGGATGTCCACACCCCTCACATGCATTATACTTCTGCTCATACTCCCCACAGTCACAAGCACAGCTCGCTATCTGAGGATCATTGTCACACATATTGACGATTGCTTTGAGCTGGAGCGCTGCCATGTTTGTTGACTGCTGACTGTCGTTTGTGGTCGTACAGGGAATTGTCTTCTGGTCTGTTTGCTTGCTTGCTCTGAACCGACTTGATGGTGGTACTTCCCATACCAGAAGAGATGAAGCCGGGAAGCATATACACCGACTCTGTCTGACTCTCACAGAGCACGATGACGCAGATGCCGAAACTTCAATTCCTCCATAACAGCTCGGTCATTTGTCTTGGATCCTTCAAAGATAGTACCAGTGGGCAGAAATTGCACAAACACGTCTCCCTCTCCCAATGGAACAAATGCCCCTGATTCATTCCCGACATCCCAATTGACAAGCAAAATTTTGCGGTTCATGCAGGTCAGAAGATCATGTGGTATCAGATCGTGGGGTACTTGACCGTTGCATATGTGTGTAGGAGCTGATGCAAGCAAGGAAAGTGAGATGGAAAAGTGCTTGGCTTTAGGAAAAGGGAAGAATGGGGGCAGCGACGTGGTCATTGTTATCATCAGTGAGATGCTTAACCGACTAGCAGGAAGGTAGTCCGAAGGTAGCCTACCAGTAATAAGGGCGGCGAGTCAGGCCGTACTAACACTGGAACGGAGGAGATTGGCTGAGTATTCCACCTCCATGACCTCGGACTTTATGTTGGCACTGTTTGGTATGTGTCAAAGAGCGTATCGTCAGCAAAGTACATTGTAAATACGAAAAGAGACCCTCAAA
>Ga0181467_101219_pt1 | contig 11256 bp, 11 predicted proteins | sample InSIn5gowninarea_2_FD_119079 | JGI IMG/M metagenome (GOLD analysis project Ga0181467, IMG submission 119079) | Clean room microbial communities from NASA Spacecraft Assembly Facility at Jet Propulsion Laboratory, Pasadena, California, USA -... ... | reverse complement strand
GGAAGAGAGCAGTAATAGTAATGGTGGCAATGGTGCACAAGGGAGGAAGGAGGAAGTGGATAAGTTTGCTCAAGGGGCGGAGAGTCCAATTGATAAGCCGAAGAATAGTCGGTTCTCGTTGGGCAGGAAGAGGACGAGTATGTATGGGAGTTAGAGAGTAGGAAGAGGCAGGGAAGATGGTGAAAAGTGTATAGATGTGATGTTCTTGAATCGTAATGAGGTTGGTTGTCAGAAGCCTAAAGATGCTAATTGAGGTATGACTTGATCCTTGTTCATCGTATATCTCCTTGCTCCTATTCTTGTCTCCTCGAGTCGACTTGAGCGTTCTTTTGGCTGCGCTACCGGCGAGTATAAGTTGTCCCGACCCTGAGTGTGATAGATGCAGGATCAAGGACATTTCAAACCACCCATTTTATATCCCCGATTTATGTTCTGTGATTTCCTTTCCGCCTCTTCCACCAAGCTAGCAAATCGCCAGTGTCATTGCATCATAATGTCGTAGAGTGTCCATACTCTGCTTCATTGCAGGAGCTTGAACTCTTGTGATTGAAAAACTTTTGCATCTTCTCATATATCATCGGCTTGAAACGGTTCTTTGGCGACTGAGCAGCTCCCTCGATGATCGCCGCCGCAGCTCGTGCGCTCCAACGCTGGGTTGTTTATATTCTTTCGTTACAGCTACTACATTAACCCAGTATCAATTCGTAGATGATGATCAACGCATTGATTGCTATGAGCGGTACTATAAGCGAGAAAGACGTTGTCAGCATATAGGATGCTCAATCATAGAGGTCCCTACGACAGCTTGCGCATATAAAAAGGGCAATTGGAGTACGTATGCACTCACTTCTAGCAACCGTCCTGACACTATTTATCAAATTGACAATCTTGCCCTTGACACTATTCGAATCTTGTGGGCTCCCGAAGCCTGCATCTGCGTTTGCTGTGAAGCCGACTATACAAGATTTCTTAATATTAGAAGATGTGCTTTGGAATGAGTAAAGTATTGTCTAGGAGTGGAATGGGTGTAGTGTGTGGTCTTCCTCAAGCCGCGGAGCCGTGGTTTTAGATGGGGCCGTGGAAGTAACGTACTTCGTGCTAAGAACCGATCTTCGGATAGTACTGCTATTGCGTTGAGGAGGAGGACGCCGACTTTTGTTGTTGTTAGTGAAGGGATGTGGTATGTGGGTTAAGGCGAGGACTTGCAGTAGATTAGGCCGCCGAAACCGAAGAGGAGGGCCATAGTGATTAGGCGATGTGAAAGTGTATGTGAGCCGTATAACTGTCGAGTTTCGGTGTATATCGACCAAGATTGATGTTGTTGTGACGTCCTGTTGTTAGTGTGTTTGGTGCCAGCTGCGACCCGGGGTCGACTCCGTGGGTAGGGTATCCTGAAACAAACCTAAAACACCTCTTCCACTCCTCTTCAAGCAGGCCCAAAGCAGTCCCAAAAATGAAAAGTCTTCTCCGTGAGTGCACACGCCGCTACCTCAAGAAAAATGACTATTTAAAATAACACCCTCCTCAGACTACTCCCTCATACTGCTCATTCCCACAATAATACTCGTCCACCTCGTCTATGCACCTTATACCAAAGTCGAAGAATCCTTCAACATTCAAGCAATTCATGACATCCTCACTCACGGCATACCTTTGCAAGACGTGGTGAATCGGCTTCAGACAGATTATGATCACATGACTTTCGCGGGCGCGGTGCCAAGGACGTTTATTGGTGCTTTGGCCGTGTCTGCTATTGCGAAGCCGTTGGTGTCGTTCATTGAGGATGGGAAGGGGTTGCAGATATTAGGTGAGATTATCATCGTCCTGTTGTGTTGACGACGTTGTGTGGACTGTATGTTGACGATAGGTGTAGTTCGTGGCATATTAGGCTTCATAAATGCAGCAGCACTTGTCAGCTTCGAGGATGCAATAAGTCAGGCTTTTGGCAATGTAGCAGGGATCTGGTACATTCTGTTGCAATGCAGCCAGTTTCATGTAATGTACTATGCTTCCCGTACGCTACCAAATATGTACGCTTTCGCCTTAAGTATGTTCAATCCTCATTTCCCCAATACTCTTCCATTCAATCTTCTCAATCTCATCGTCTTCACTACACTAACAACATCACTACACCAGGCACACTCTCCCTCCGCTACCTCACCCTCTCAGCATTCGGTCCCCGCCCCAAACGCGCGCGCCGTCAGCGCATCGCCTTAAGCCTGCTCACCACCGCCGGCATAATCTTCCGCTCCGAACTCGCCCTCCTCCTCGCAACAACAAGTCTCTACCTCATACTAACCTCCCGCGTCGACCGTCCCGCCATTACATCCCTGATCCGCACAACCCTCCTCCCCGCCGGCATAACCTCCGCCGTCTTCGCCCTCCTAGCAACAATAACCATCGACTCATTCTTCTGGCACTCACCCCTCCTCTGGCCTGAATGGTCCGCCTTCCGCTTCAACACTCTTCAAGGCAAGAGCTCCGATTGGGGGACTGAGCCGTGGTATTACTACTTCATCAACTCATTGCCGAAATTACTCATGAATCCGCTGACGTGGGCTTTGTGTATCCCGCTCGCGTGCATGGATCGCTATCTCAAGCGCTCCAGTTTAAGTCTGGTGCTCCCGAGTTTGGGGTTCGTGGCGCTGTACTCGGCATTACCGCATAAAGAGTGGCGGTTTGTGCTGTACGTCGTGCCGGCGCTTACAGGTGTCGCGGCTGCAGGCGCGGCGCATATTTGGACGAGGAGGAGTCGGTCGTGGCTTTTCGCGTTCTTATCACTTGCACTGGTAACGAGCACGGCGGTTAGCTTCGTGGCTAGTATGGTGCTATTATTCATTTCGAGTCTGAACTATCCCGGTGCAGTGGCGTTAGGGCGATTGCACGAGTTGGCGCACGGTGAGAGGCCGATGTTGCGCGTACACTTGGACAATCTGAGTTGTCAGACTGGTGTGACGCGGTTTCTGCAAAAGGGGACGCCGGTGGAGGCGGAAGGGGGAAATGGGACGGTGTGGTTTTATGATAAGACTGATGTTGGTGGTGGTGGTGCTTCCGAACTCAACAATGGTGAAGGCGGTGTGATTGGGGATAAAAGCTTTTGGGAGCGGTTTGATTACGTGCTTGTTGAAGCTGGGAAAGAGGCGAGTGTGTTGGGGAATTGGCGCGTTGTGGAAGTCGTGGAGGGATATGCTGGGGTTGGAATGGTTGGACGGGATGTGCCTGAGAAGGAGAGGGAGAGGAAGGCGAAGGAGTTTTGGAAAGGAGAGGGGAGGGGATTGAGGATGGTGGTTGAGGGATTGGAGGTGGTGGAGGGATTGGTGAGGAGGTATGTTACTGGAGGAAGATGGGTTGAGGTTAAGATGGAGCCGAAGATTAAGATTATGAGGAAGGTTGATTAGATTGGTTGTTGTGCTATTCAAATGAGTGCTTGGTATTCGATATCGAGATATTGGTGCAAGATAATTTGCATTCATTCTTGGCTCATCTCCTCCTCTGAGCACCTCTCTGTCCGGCGGGTCTCTCAGATGGCAACAAACTCCTGATCGTCTTCAATAATGTCGCCTTGTGATCAGAGGTATAGCTGGCGTTTGCTCCAGCAATCCTTGCAACGCTCTTCAGCAGATTGTTGGGCAAAGTTGCATCCTGCGGATCTTGATATTGTCCCTGCACCAACCTCCTAACCATCAATGTTTTTGCCTCCTCATTCAGCGGCTCAAACCCAACGTGCTTTTCTCCTTTCGGTGTTTCCGGTTTGTAGCCCATGTTCTCCGCAATCCTCAAGACTTCCCTCTTCTCCGGCAAGTGCCTGAACTTAACAAACTCGCCGGCCACCAACCGTCGTGCAAGCTCCTTCTCCGCAATGTAATGTGTTCCCAATATACCCGTCCTCTTGGCGATATACCTCAATCCTTCTTCAACTGCATTGGACATGCCAGCACTTCCCACAGTCGCACCACCAACCTCACCCTTGCGTCCTTCCACGTCTACCTCTGTGGGTTCATGTCGTGGCAAAGCAGCCTCATCTGTGGCTGCTGCAAACTCCAAAGCTTCCTTGACATCTGCATCCATTTCTTTCCGAACACCCTCCAGTGCTGCAGCATACTTGTCATCCAGCTTGTTCTTCTCCTTGGCATCCGCTTCCATCTCATCGACCGTCTCAGCACGCTCTATGTAATCTTCCACAAAGTCCTGGATTTTGGCGTATGCGCGTGCTTCACCAAGAGTTGTGAAACGATCAATAGTGCTGTCGTCAGTCAAGAGAGCGTAGTTGGATCGTTCATCGACTTCTTCTTCTTCAGGGTCTTCATTTTCTTCTTCTTCCGGTTCAAAGGGTTTGAATCCACCACGTTTGTTGTTGTTTTTGCGTGGTGCTCGGGGACGGTCAGAGGCATCGCCGCGAGGAGGACCTCTTGAGTTATTTCGTGGTAGACCAGAAAAGCGAGAGTTTGATTGTGATGAAGGAGCATTTCCTTGTGGTTTTGGTCGCCTAACGAGCTCTTTTGGTGGACCGGATGTGCTTCGTGGTGGAGCGATATTATTTCGTGGAGGAGTAGGTGGTGATGCGGAACCTGTCGGCAATTTCCTGATCAATTCGAATGCTTTTGCTGACGATTCCTGGGCTCTTGTCCTCGATGGTTGGTTGCTTTGGCCGTTTTCTGCTGACTGGGCCGCCGTCTTGCTGAGCAGTCTCACTTGTCCAGGTTCTGTACATCTTGACAAGCAGCGCCCGAGGGCTGGCCGCGTTGAGGAGAGGCGATGCATGTTGAACAAGAGCAGATGTGATAATCGAGTATCAATGCAATGAGGTGCAATTTCACGATGTTTTTAGGGTTAATTGCCCCGCATGACTCCGTTGTTCTTACGCTAATGTTTCATAGGAGCAATTTTCCAAAACGCTCGTGTGACATTCATTTTCCTTGAGGTATCATCACACTTGTTTGATCCATGAATTAAATTACTACGCCGTCATGGCTGGAATCAGAGCTATCGCAACGCCAGTGGCACCATCCATCATCCTCAAACGGAAGCTAGCAGAGGACGACTCCCAAGCAGCAACAGCAGTAGCGCCCACGAAAAGACTGCGCTTCGACTCCGCTCTCGACGTGAAAGTAATAGGTGATCCCGCAGAGAAAGATCAGACTGCGGTCAAGGAGGAAGTGAGAAGAGCCATCAGAGAACGGGAGCTGTATGGAGAGAGCGAAGACTATGATGAGATTAAGAACATCTTCGAGGAAAAGCCTGGAACAGTAAACTCGCCAACCAGTTCATTACTACGAAAGTACCTCCAAGCGCTATCGTATAATGCCAGCTCCCTCAAGGGCCAGTTGTCGGATCTGGTGAATGCTGTTATCGACACACAATGGCTTGCCCACGACGAAGCCTTTGGTTCAGTCTTCATTCGCTTTCTTGGTCAACTTGGGTCTTCTCATAGCCCGTACATACCGAACATCTTCAAGATGCTAGTGGCCAACTTCTCACACCTCTCTACATCAGCTGGCTTGGCGTCACGAGCTTCTTCTGCAGAAAGAGCAGCACTAACTAAGCGCGTTCACCTGGCCATAAAATACCTCCTCCAGCTCATTCCCTCGTCAAGCACTGCTTTACTAGCCGCATTACCACGAGGATATCCATTCAAGGACGATACGTTGAAAGCAGATCTCGACTACGCAAAGAACTTGCTACAAATCATCGACTATGCACCAGAGCTGAAATCAGATATCCTCGACCTCATCACAGAACGTCTCATCAAGCTGGATGTCGAAGTACAGATAGACATCGAAGACTTGGAGGAAGACGTCGGCGATCTCCTTGGTGACCACAGACCTATACGGAAATACAAAGACGAATGGGAGGAAAAAGAAGAAGAAATCGAAGTCTCCGACGAAGATTCCGACGACGAATCAGACGACTTCCAAACAGCAGCTGAATTATCCCACGCACGCATCAAGACCTTGCGCTCATCAACGGCAAAAATGGACGCTCTCCTCGACCTGCTCTTCAGCTACTACGACCCTCAAATACGCAGCACAAAACCCGGCACCTCGGCCGCAATCTTCGACCTCCTGCTCGGCCAATTCCGCAAAACAATCCTCCCCGCCCATCACTCCCGGCACACACAATTCCTGCTCTTCCACTTCGCTCAAACCTCCTCAGAACTGACAACACGCTTCCTAACAACCTGTCTCCAAATCGTCGCCTCTCCAATCCACACAGCCTACCTCCGCATGTCAGCGGCATTCTATCTGGGCTCCTTCATCGCCCGTGCCTCCCACATCACCTCCGACGACGTCTACCAAGTCGGTACAAGCCTAATGTCCTTCATCGAGCGGCAACGACTCCAATTCGAGCCCCGCTCCAGTGGTCCAAACGTCAAAGCTTATGGCCCCTACTACGCCGCTTTCCAAGCACTAATCTACATTTTCTGTTTCCGCTGGCGAGACCTGCTCAGCGACCCCGAAGATTACCAAATCGGCGACACCGAAGAGGAAAATGAAGACGAATTGCTGAATGCCCTGCAGACGGGTGCGTTGCAGTGGATGCCCAACATCCGCTCTGTGCTCAACTCAAACGCCATTTCCATCTTGAACCCGCTTAAAGTGTGCGCGCCTACGATTGTCGAGGAGTTTGCGCGCATTGCGAAGTATTTGAGTGTGGTGTATGTGTTTAATGTGCTTGAGAGCAATAAACGCATTAGATTGAGTCAGTTTGTGAGACAGTATGATGGTGGCATTCAGGCGGTCGGCAGGGAGGGGTTGTGGCAATTGGATGCGTGGTTTCCGTTTGATCCGTATACGTTGCCCGGGAGTAAGAGGTGGGTTGAGGGGGATTGGAATGAGTGGAGGGGCGTTCCGGGGTTGGATGGACCGGGTGGGGGAGCTGGAGAGGATGAGGAAGATAGTGAGGAGGATGAGGAGGATGATGATGGGGACAGTGACGAGGATGGGGAGGGGGACGAAGATGCGGCTACGGAGACGCCCGAGGGGAGTTTGGTGTGAAATATGGAAGATTTGTTGAGCTGGGTTGAGATGCATGGTTATGATGTTATGAAATTTAATGACAATTGATTTGCACCTTTCATTCCAAACTATACCTGCCCTCGTTTCGTGTGATCGCTAATGTGGTGGCTGGACTGCGTACAGCTCAAGGGAGATATAGATATAATCAATAGCGAAGACTGAATGAATCGACCGTATTCAATTGACTTGGAGAAAATACTCAATCGGTTTGCATTACTGACACTGCTTCTCGACTTGCAGCATTCTCATCCAATCCAATTGACCGACCGCCTGCATTTAGCAAATCCGAGCAAACTGACGTCAATATTACCTGGTAGTAGTCGAGAAGTGAAACCAATACCAAAGATGGAGGGCAGTACGAAATAAGAACATACAGAGTCCGAATGAGCAAGACTGCTGCATACCTCATGCTGATTTTCTTTTCGATTCCCTTTGAACTCAGAGTCCCGTCACAGCAAGACCGAACATAGATTTGAATTAGGCTTCTTTTATTCTCTTGATTTCGTATAAATATACACCATCCTAACACCGAATATATTAATCACTTTCCGAAACTGCGGCTAGTCTTCCAGCGTGTCTGCTCTTCTAATCTCAACTCTTTGGTTCATCGCATATCTCCATCATACCATACACACACTTACTCATCTCATTCTCAATTCTTTCTACTAACCCCCGCAACACCCGCCCCAATCACACTCGGCAACTCCTGCCCTCCCATCTGCATCAACAACCCGACTCCCCACGCAATCACGCTCAAAAGCCCCACCGTCACACTGCCCAACAGCCAAAATTCAAAACTGACATCCTTCTTTTGACACGCCGGACCCGTCCATCTCGTCGTCTTTACGGTCCCATCCTTGTTCGTATGCCGACTAACGCTGCATTGACAGCTGTAGCAGCTGCCTTTGCCGGGGCCCTGACTGTCTTTGTACTTGAGGCTGCAGGAGCCGTGGCCGGAACAGCTGTGCGTGATGGATTCGCAAAGGGATAGGCTGGAGAAGCATTGAGGGAGGATTCCTCGCGGAGCGGTGGTGTTGGTGCTGCTGTTGGAGGAGGCGAGGATGCGGGTGGTTTCGGTGGCGGGCGCTTTCCAGGCGGGTGTGCTGTCGGTGGAGACGGATTCTTCTTCGTTGTTGAACGGATAGAGGGTGTCGAGCCAGTTGGGTTTGTGGGTGGAGTCGGAGGTGGATGATTGTGAAGGATGGGAGACGTAGATGTCTTCGGGGAAGGAAGGAGAGTGTGGTGGGTTAGCCACGTTAGTGTCGTGGTTGGAGGCGGGTGCTAGGTCGGGACGACCGGAGGAGGGGAGGTCGGAGAACCAGTTTGATTGTGCTGAACGTTTGGTGAAGAGGCTGCTGCTTGTGGAGGGCATAAGGGCGATTGTAATGTCCCATTCGTTGAGCTGGTCCGTTGCCGAGACGATGAAGGCGTGGATCTTGTCCAGTGCGCTGGTCTATCAAGTGGTATTAGCCAACAGAGCGTATAGAGTCTGTATGTGCATGTTGCTCGAGCCTTACCTCCATGTCTACGGAGATCAAGAACCTGTTTTGCCTGGGCTTGAACATCTTGACGTCCTTGCTCAAAGGCTTGATCAGGTTTTCCACCGCTAGTATATCACTCGTTTGCGTCACCCGTCCTGAAGACTTATGTTGCTTATCGAAATATTCTAAAAGTGCTAGGTTGTTTGCAGGTGACGGTGCATTCATTACTGTGAAGATTGGTACGTGTTCATCTGAGGGCAGGATATCTTCATACACGAGTTGATTAGAACAACAAGTCGCTGTGTAAGTGATAATGATGGGTACCTGTTGGATCTGCCACGCCCTCAACCATAACCAAAAGTGACGGCTTGCTCCCCTCTTCTGCGAATAACTGTTGCGAATGACCTCCATAAGCATTGAGTAGACGGATAGTGTCTTCATCCACATCTTTGATTGCGTCCAATGAGCCCAATCCCAATCTTTGGGCGAAGATGTGACGTGCTGTGGTGGGAGTAACGCTGTCGCTGCCGGGAAGGGCATTGGAATGAGGAACAATGACCAGAGCGTCCTTTGCCGCTGTGGTCGCTGCCAACAAGGTGGATATCGTCCAGAGCTTCATGATGTATAGTGATGTTGTTGAATGCAAGATGTTTCGATACAGGATGATGTTGCCCAATTCGTCTTATCGTCCTCGTGGCGAATCACGTGCTAATATTTGCCAAAACATACTGTCCTTGCATCACCTACTTACTTCCTACTATTCTCGCCATTTCTTTTCATTCAATCGCTTTGCTACTGTCAAGAGGCCATTCATATTTACTGCCACCCATCAAAGGCCTAAGTCCTGCTGAATACACGCAACTCATCAGGCGCCCGATCACACTTTCCCGCTTAACACCGCCTGTGCTCACTCCTCCCAACCACCATGCGGTCCTGGCGCTCTCTATCAACTCAAGTCATACGTCCAGCATTAACGCATCGCATCATCCCCTTCCGACCGCCATTCCGACGCTTCAATCATAACCAAGTTGTCTATGTTCGCGAACCCTATGTCTCGAGAAACAAGATACTCCTCATTTTCTTGAATGCAGCCTTGGCCTATACCGTCAGCCGGTTGTTCTTCCGCAAGCTCGACAATGCAATAGATGATATAGAGATTCCAGAAGCAGAGGAGGACGAGGATTCCATGTTCGTGCCATTAGGCTGGCCAAAACGCTTACCTCAACAGTACTACCATCAATCAGACGAAGATTGGCAAGAGTTTATCAAGTTTAGTAATAATGCAGAAAAGAAAAAGGCAAATACGAGGTGCGTTCATTGCAAAACGCTACAACATGAGACGTACTAACAGGACGTATCAGAGGAGCTGGCAAATCGTGTAGTCAGCGACATATCCAAGAATGTTAAAACGCAGCAGATATTCGGGAAAAAGATACGGCTGAGCAAACACTGGCTCGAAGTCAAATTTCCTGACGCTCCGCCACCAGAGTATGTACGACCAGGATTGGAAATAGCAGACGAATACATAGCAATCTCAACACAGGTCCTACCACATTCTCATATGGTCACGCTCAGCCACGTCATGCGTCCGCGCGCTGCATGGGTAGCATTACAGTCAAGCGCAAAGATGTTGTACATGTGTCAGCTCATCAAGCTGAAGGCTGCAATAGGCATCAGCCTTGATCAGCAAGAGCAACAAGTTGCATTACTATACAGATTGGTACGGGATACGCAACGAGGACAGATGCCACAAGACCCTCTCCAATCCATTGCGCAGTCACAAAATAAGGCAATTGATCAGCTACTTGGAAAACCTGCTTCGAAGTCATCATCAACGCAAACACCACAACCTGCGCGTGATCCTCAGCCAGCACCCTCAATAACGACAGGCTTGCCTTCAATCATTTCACCACAGGTTTGGGAGCGGATCAACTCCACATTCAATCCTTTTGCATCTGCACCTTCCACATCTATAAGCACGACAGACCAATCGTCCACATCAGACACAGATTCAAAGTTTAGCGGCTGGCCTCTTCTACCCATCGAATACCCGCCATCTCTAATAATCGCTGCTTCGACTTTCCAAGCAGCTTTGGCCAAGAACTGGTTTAACAGCCGATTGGATCTGCAACCAAAAGGATCATTCTTGGTATTTGGAGAAGTGGAGGTCATAGGCGACAGAGCAAGGGCGAAGTGTGACGTTAGAGCTGCGTATGATCCGAAAGAAGGAAAGTATATCTGGGTGGTGTGTAATGTGAAGCATTTGTGGGAGTTGAAGCAGAGGGCCAAGGGCGGGCCTTGAGGAGCGAGGGACTGAGGGGGGAAGCGAGTGAGTCTTGCCTCAGAATCATGGTTTTACGACAGTCACGACATGGTGTTTCTTTCATCTTTCTTGCAGCATGGCGACAGGTTGTGGCAGGTTTAGCATGGCATGGGTTAAGCGAGCGGGATTAGGCAGTGTTTCTTGCATGAGAGTGTCAAATCTTAGACCGCCTTCTTCTTCACGGAATATGCGTCTTTCTATATGCTTTGCGTCGACCGTCCTTGTCAAAGTGTATGACTAATCCGGGGACGGCACAATTCGAGTGGACGGAAGCCGAGCCGATGGTCGATCGTCACCAATCTCTATTTCAACGACAAGACATCGAACGGCCATAGAGCAAGGTATGAATGAGGGCAGTGGCTGAGAGGAAAACAATGTCTCGTATAGTATAATATATCATCTAAAGCATACCAACATCCTTTTTCGTCTTCCTTCT
>Ga0181467_101214_pt1 | contig 11319 bp, 10 predicted proteins | sample InSIn5gowninarea_2_FD_119079 | JGI IMG/M metagenome (GOLD analysis project Ga0181467, IMG submission 119079) | Clean room microbial communities from NASA Spacecraft Assembly Facility at Jet Propulsion Laboratory, Pasadena, California, USA -... ... | reverse complement strand
ATGATGAGGACAGGTACAATAACTCCAATCACGATAGGCCATGAGTTGAATCCTCCAGACGTCGTCGAGCTTGACGAGTCGTCAGTCGAGTCCCTTGCCTTGACAACATGTGATTGACCGGTGAGCTCTCGTATTCGTGATTCAGGAATTGGCGGTGGTCGTTGTAGCAAGTCTCTTGACTGCAAAGTGGGTTCTACTCGTCCAAAGAGGTTCATCCTGACTATGCTTGTTCCTGTAAGGGATATTCCTCCTCTTCTCGGTAAAATTCTTTAGATTTGTTATTGCATCGTATTGTAGTCAAGCCTTGAGTTTGTCCTAATTTCCTGGCGTTGTTCGGTGTAATAGTGGTCAGTGCTTCCGTGTTGATGAAAGGGTTGAATTACACAAAAGAGTGACTGTGGTGAGTTCGTAAAAAGAGTGGCAGAGACAAGATCCGTCTCAAGAACGAGAACGCAGCAGCAGCAAAGATCGCAAGGAATATCAACAGCAAACAGTCAAGGGACGTCGGAGGATTCAAATGAGAAATGTAACAAGCCTCATTACAGCACCTGTAAACTCATGTCGAGTTCTGGGCATGCGACATGGGCATTCTACCACGCCCGGACCAGTCAAAGGCGAAATTTAGGAGAAGGTGGATAGCAACGGTTATTGCTAGACTTCGCGCTAGGATAGTTGGAGAAGTGCTTAGCGGTCAACTCACGAATTATCACTGGTGAGCGGTAAGATTTGACGGAGTAGCGAATTGCTCTATCATCTCCAGTGATATTGAATCCACCGGAAATCCATTCGGCGTGTTCTTCACAAGTCAATAGGGGACTGGTCGAACAATAGTGTAAGCTCGCCAGTCAATCCTCAATCGATAATCAAGAAATCGGATTTCACGATTCATACTGAGAATGTTGTTACAGAATGGTGTTCTTGCATTGTTATGAGAACATCACGGCTTCAAAGTGACACTGCCACATGTGGCGGGGTTCATCTTTACAAGCACGTGAGAAGAGATGGCTTGTCAACAACAATCTCCGTGACGCGAGGCATGGTGGCACCGGCATTGTTGACCCTGAGCTTAGTACACTCCACGAAAGAAAATGTGGCACGCAATTGTCCTTCTTTGAGGTCGGGGTCGTGCCATACCTTAAGCTTGTATCACTCTATTATGCGCTGCGTGGCTAACCGACACACTACCTACTTGGACCAGTTTCGAGTTCAGTGTTGGAAATCCTATCTCTCTTATCAATGTTGATGGAGTCGCTTGGAAGAGATCAGGAGCAAGCTTGGTGTGTTTTCGTCATCGGTGAATGTTCTAGTCATGTCATTTCAACATCCTCGTTCTTGCCCTGCTGATGGTCAATGTCGTCCGCTTCTATATCTAGGTCTCCCCTATCATCTGGTTCCTCCTTATCATCGTCATCGGTGTCGTCCCATTCGTCTTCCCCACTCATCAAGTGCAAGGTTGAGTTGAGCTGTTGTGTTAACTCTTCGGCATGTTGGCGTAGCGGCTCATCCTCGTACTGTTGCACCTTGAAAAGCTTCAAACAGTTTCCTAACCAGGACCGTGCTTGTGCGGCATGATCGGGCTTGCCCTCTTCAGTAGAGACACCCTTTTGGCTCAGCAACAAATGACACCAGCCTCCCAGGTACAGACACTCGACACTCTGGTCGTCTTCTTTTATTAGTCCCTCCAACACGCTCATAGCATCCTCTTCCTGCTCAACCTCCATCAAGAGCCGGGCCAGACTGACACGTGTAGCGAAATCCGGTCGCCTGGGGTCTTCCGTATCTATCGGGATATCCTTCCATATGTTAAGACTTTGCGCCAATATCTTCTTTGCTTCGTCCACTCTCTCTTGGCTTATTCTCATACTTGCAAGAGTCTGCAGTACACCTGCACTCAATGCGTCAGGACATATTGCCACTGCCTCGATGACGAGCCGCTCGCAATGTTGTTCGCAATCTGGCTCGAAGCTCAAGTCAGTCATATACAACTCAGCCATGCCACAGAGCGCTTCAGCAACCTTCTGTCGTCTGGCATCCACAATCTCTCTTGTGTGATCCATGGCTGTGTTGTCTTCATCATCGAGCACTTCGATCTCGTTCCTCATCACCTCGATTGCTTTGTCAAAGTATTCAATGCTTTTGCGGCCGCCTTCCTCGCATAGTTGGGCCAGCTGTAGCCATGGCTCGGCGGAAATGAGTTGTCCATCAGGATCGATTTTCGTGGCTAATTCATATTGCGCTCTGGCCTTATTAACATCACCCAATGCAAGACAAATATCACCTCCAAGTATTAATGTGGTAGGAAACGTAGGCTTTTCTTGAGCAGCAAGTTGTAGCAACGTATCTACTGTCTGGTAATCACCCTTGCTCGCCTCAAGTCTCCTCAGCGCTTCTTGCACGAATGGTAGTGCAAGTTCGGGCTGGGAGGATTCGAGTAGTTCGGAGGCCTCAGAGACGAGGTCATCAGTCGACTTTTGTGATTTCGATGTCGATATTGCGCCTTTCACTAGTGGTGTGTTCGTGCTGCGGAGAATGTCTTTGCTATTGCTCCGTGATTTGGTTTTCGTCTTGGCCATTATGAGAGCGATGTGCCTTCACAGTGTTTGTTCAATGAAGCGACGAATGTATGGTAAATGTCGCTGTAAGTTGGGCATAACAAATTTTGGAGATATTTGCGATGATGATTTCGCTGTGATTCGGAGTGTCGGGCTAAAGAACTCCGGTCGAGACCTTTGCCCGCCGCATTAGTACGCTGCATCATCCAGGTTTGGCTGTACACAAATTTGAGCCACGATAATCCACCAAGGACAACATATGTCGCACCAACATAATTAGACACATATCTATGTACAATTTGCAAGGGTATCCAACAGCAATATCCAACCTTCAACCACAACTTTTCCTCAAAGTGTTCCAAGTATCACCATCTCTCCTCAAACTCATAACCCACAATCACCAGAGTTCAACCATCCGGCCCACCAAACATGGGTCTTGATGAACAACGCGAAGAACGCGAAGTCCTGGAATCTATCTTTCCCACCGAAATAACCGATACTTCAGACACAGCTTATCGCATATCCATAACCCTCGACCTCCCCACCCACGCCGCCCTCGAAGACGAAGAACCACCCATCCTCCTCCTCAACATCTCCTACCCAGAATCCTACCCAGACGTCGCACCACACCTCGACATCACTGCGCCGCCCAATGCAAGCAAACACGCGCTGCTCGATGTATCATTGGACAAAGTACAGTTGCTTGATGCGCTGCGGGAGACAATAGAAGAGAGCTTGGGCATGGCGATGGTGTTCACGTTGGTGAGTACATTGAAGGATGCGGCGGAGCTGTTGATGGCCGATCGCGTGCGGCAGGAGCAGGAGATTGTAGCGGTGGCGGCGAGGCAGAAGGAGGAGGAAGAGAATAGGAGGTTTCATGGTGAAAGGGTGACAAGGGAGAAGTTTTTGGCGTGGAGGGACAGGTTCTTCAAGGAGGCAGAGGAGAAGGAGAGGGCGAAGAAGGAGGAGGAAGATGGCGAGATGAAGGTCAAGAGGACTAAAGTGGAGGAGAAGAGGTTGACTGGAAGGCAGTTATGGGAGAGAGGTCTGGTTGGGAAGGGTGAGGACGTTATTGAAGAGGAGGATGGGGTGGTGGACGGTATAGAAAAGTTAAAGGTGGAAGTGTGAGAGAATATTTCATGGTTCGACAATGCTTCATCCATTATCGTTCTTCGGGGATTGTGCATCTGCCGAGATGAATCCCTGGAAATACCTTCTACGAAACTGGTTCAAGTCATCTGCTTTCGTACCGCTCACAGCCTTCAAACTCGAGGCCGATGCATCACCAAATTCTTCCAGCATCTCACCGACAACTCGTTGATACACAAGCAATCTTCGACTCCATTTGTTGAAGCTTTGCACACACACGTGTTTTAGCTCTAGCATGGCATGCTGAGGGATAGGAAATTCCTCTTCCATCGCTTCGTTTGCGCAAGGCATCCAGAATGCCAGTCTTCCGCCATCCACCAGGGTTCGGGCTGCAAATTCCAAGATGTCGTCCAACATACGGTTGAAAGAGTATGGCCGCTTTGGCGCGACGAAGTCTGGCAGAGTGTGGGAAGGGATACCATCGACAAAGTAGGGTCCATCGTGGACAGTGCGGCGAGTCGCAATGCTAGACTCATCTTCGACGCCCGAATCAGAAGGTGGTGTATCAGCGTCTTGGATGCGTCTCCCAAGGACTTTCAAGCCTTCTCTAATACCATATGGTGGATCACAAATAATTCCATCGAGCCATCTCGAGCTCTTCAGACCTGACACCTTGCCCGGCCATCGGAAAGGAGAGTTCGTCAGATCAGATGTCAAACAGTCTCCAAATCTATCCTGCAATCCATATCTTACGAAATTCTTGCCAACACCCTTATCCAGCCCCTTCCCTTTGCCTCGGAAACTACGACCATCTATATCAGAGCCGAGCGTCACCGCACCAAGTTCGGCCGCAGCGACCATGAACCCGCCAGTACCAACGAACGGATCCAAAAACAGCTTGCCATGTCCTGCAAGCGCGAGGTTCGCTGTCACCAAAGCCAACTCTGCGTCCATGGACGTTGTGGAAATGTAAGGGCGTTTCTTGAGATCATGTTTATCAATTAGATCTCTCTTCGTGCCGCTAATATACCTCCCAAAGAAAAGACGCTTTGGCTTTCGTGGTTCTGGTACCTCTATTGTCCCCACAATACTGTCATCTTGATCTGCATTGTCAGGTCTTGGTATCGTCGATCCGCAACCCTGGTTCAAGGTCGAATGTTCTTCCGGAGTAAGCAATTCCCATTCTTCCGAGACAACGAACTCTTGGTTCGGTTTTTTCATCACGATCTTTCCATTAAACGGCAGGTACGAAAACGACTCGATAATGCTTCGTTGCTCACTTGTCGAGCGTTTGCCAAAGAACGCATCAATCGAGAACTTGAAGGAAACCTCCTGATATGCCATCCATGTTTCTAGTGGCAATGCCTTTATCTGTGAGTGGAGTGTGGGATAATCAGAAGCCGTGGCATAGAGTTCGTGTATTGATTTGGCGAGGATTGAGTTCGAGGCGAAAGTACGCGCGAGAGCGTGATGTTGATCTGGTGTTTTAAGAGTGGAGGAGGTCTGTGGCTGTAGTTGGACGATGCAAAATGGTGAGTTGGGTTGGTACTCGACGATCTTGAGATTGATGTTGAGGGAGGTGGCTATGGCTTCGAGTTCTGGCTGCCGGAAGGTTTCGTGTGTATGTGTTAGACGGATGAGGTAGAGCGGCGAGATTGCTGTCGTCATGCCATTCTGACCTGTGTCGTGAGTATCTTGTTGAGTCATTGCTGGTAGCTGGCCGTTGACCGGTACGGCATTGGCCGTCATCGTAATTGAGATGGAATGTGTAGGTGAAACATTCGGACGATGAATACTTAGTCAGCAATAACAGACAGAGAGTACTGAGTATTGCCAATCATAAATCTTAACGTTGTGGTCAACAGTTCAGTGATTTCACTCAGCCAACACTTCTCCCGACGAAAAATAATCTAGCTCTGGAAATAGATTCACAAGGCTGACAAACTCAACAAGATAGTGTCAAGACAACTTCCGTGCCTAAAGCATTTTGCTTGCAATTTTCTTTCAGTCGCTTTAAAGATACATGTATTGGGCTGCTGTCTCATTAAGTAGCCCTTCGTAAACTCGGATGCATTAAATCACGGTCAATACACAATCGTGCACGTTACATCCCATTATCGCTCAACTTGTTCCATCTGGAGTTATTAGTTTTGAATAAAATTTCCGGTCTTGGCAAGGGACTCGACTGACGACTCGTCAAGCTCGACGACGTCTGGAGGATTCAACTCATGGCCTATCGTGATTGGAGTTATTGTACCTGTCCTCATCATTGCCATAATACTATTAGTGATATGGAGGAGACGTAGAGCATTTACGAAAAGAGAGAAGGCTCATGACAAGTATAAATCCCTGGACTTTGGCGTCGACGGTGCACCAGTAAAGGAGAAGAATGGACGCAAGAAACTACACAAAGATGGTCCGGAAATGACGGTCACGGATCTCGCCGGCACGAAGAGAGAACGCGGTATATCGATGGATCTGGGTACGGTGAACCCTTACGTTCTACCAGTGGGAGTTCATCAGTCAAGGGACTCTTTGCAAAGTCTGTCGAGGTCAATCAATATTGGCGACGACAAGTATCATGCCACAACTTTCGTACCTGACGATGGTTCGATACTATCGCCTATCAGCATCCGGAGTGGGAACAATAGTCCCTCAATCTGGACAGGCTCAATACATCAAAAATTCGAAACGGAATCAAAAACAGAACTGCTGTCTCACACGCCTCCACTTGAAACGGCCGAGACTCCAAAACTATTGATGCCTCATCCGACTGCAAAGAAACCACAGTCGGGCCTGTTAGCACCTGCTGCGCCGGGTCTGAACCGAGACTCGACTTTAAGCACTGTCAGCAGTAATGCCGGTGTTAATGCACTGCGAGCAAGCAACAACTATCTGAGTGCTTACATACGAGGTGGTCAAAAGACGACAGAACCAGAGAAGAAATCTACTTTCCATGCCATTGTCACTGAGGCCGTTCCATCACCAACCACGGAGTTGCCATGCGAGTTGCCTGCAGCAGTCATTCAACATCAGCCTTCCCAAAGGCAGAGCAGCATCTACGAATCAACGCCTATCAAACACAACTTGCCGGAGCATAAGAAGATGCATACTGCACAACAAGCTAGTGAAATCGATCTTTCACAGCCTGCTCAGCGAGAACCTGCCCTTCCTAGAGTCGGACCTCCGCCACATGAGTTTGGTAACCCGGCAAAACCACAATTCTCCGAACAATCACGGGATGTTCAAGGTGCAAACAACCACCACCCGCAAGCGTCCGAACAAAGACGAGAAGAATCTACCGTGGCCAAGACTGAAGGTCAGTACAACGTGCGACAGCCTCGCGAGAACGGACAGCCCGAACACTTCGACGAGAATGGTACAGGGCAGTATCAGGACTACGTCGATTACACCTATCGTGGTTCAACGATAGGTGTGCGACCACTTCCACCAGATGACCCATCCGAGAACCCTGAGCAGCGGGCGAACAGAATTCGCTCCTTCTACAAAGAGTATTTCGACGATGGTGGTAACAGCGCCAAGCCCGGTCAACCACATCCAACGAACTACTTCGACGGCTCAGAACAATTCGAAGACGGGTTTGGCTATTACGAGCGTCCGCCAGTCCAAGTGCATTCAAGAGGGCCTTCGGTGTATTCTGCAATTGATAAACGCAATAGGTCGATGTCTCATGACAGTCATGGCTACTACAATGGTCCTAGACCTTACTCCAATATGTCAGGCCAAATGGGCCCGCGACCAAGTGCAAAGGCCGCTCCTAAAAAGGGACTTCCTCCTCCGAAACCGCTTATGGTTCTACCAACTCCCCACAAACTCAACAATAGTGACGGTGATTTCCTGCCTAATGTCGTTGACTTTGCGCCGCCACAAGTCTTCAAGAATCAGAGATCAGGTACTCCGGACAGTCTGTATGGTGGTTTGAAGCCTTATTCTCCTACCGTCAGAGCCCACGTGCCTTTGAACTCGTCCTTTGACGATCTTGCTGTCATACCCAGCCCGTAAGTTCCAAACCTTGAGCATCACAAAGTACGTTGCTAACATAATTCAAGCCATTCACTCCGTAATTCTAAGACTTTCACGGGACTCGATTTTGCACCACCTCGCCGATTCAAGGAACGTGGTGACTCCACAAGCGAGACAGGCAGCATACGAAGTAACCGATCGAACCTCTCTGAGATACATCTGGCGGGCATCCGGAATGGTGCGTACCGACTGAGTCGCATACCGAAGGATGTGGCAGGTACCAGGGATGATATGTATGCTGCTTTACAGCCCAAATGGGATATGAGAGGGGACGGTGTCGTTCCCAGTCGGTAGTCCTCCGAGGGACAATAGTGTTTTTCGATCCCATTCAAAGTCATGGCACGGCGTCAACAAAGTCATAATTACCATAGCACAATGTGGGTGGTGGATGTGCCTGGAGTCTAATAAATACGATCTGATCTAGGATATGGGCGAAGATGCATCAAAGCATTGTAGAAATAACTATAGAAACTGTCATATCAGCTTTATCATGCTTGCGATCAAGCGAAGCCGGACATCAAGGACTGGAAGCGTTGAGCAATGAAAATGCTTACACCTTTTTCTCCTACAGTACTCGGCACGAGTACGCAGACCATATCTTCTCTCCATGCATACAGTACAAAGTCCGGTCGGAAACTTTGTCTGATCTGACAGCAAAGCTTGCTATCACAATTCCGATGAACCCTGGCAGAGCTGGGGCTAGATGCCTTGGTAAGATTCATAGGTTGGCGGGGACCAATTGCAAAGGCTTTTCTCCGCTAATGTATAAATATGAATTTCTTTTCTGTGACCACATAAATCGTATAGACTTCCACGGATTACCTTATGTGGTGTAGTATGTGCACCTCTGCTTGTCAGCACTGCCTTTGAAGAATAACTAATCATACTTGACCAGGCCAGGGAGGGAGGTTCTTCAACGACAATAGAATTGAAACCATAGGGTTCAGACCCTGCTAATTCCGGCTACGGATTCAGTGGCGTTTCAGTCCCTGGAGTTTCTCTCGGGGTTTTGTTTGGCTGCAGTACTGACACGCCGGGTTCACATCCCAATCGCCCAAGATCTTGTCGACCTTAACGGGCAAGGTGTTGATGACGAGGTGTTTTTAGCTGCAACTCTAGTAAACAGTGGGTGGAGATGGTAATCTGCTCGGCCTCCCATTTTCGAGTGCTACCTCATGTGGAACATCGGTGGGCACAAAGTGACTTGTGTTCTCGTATCCTCAATCCCGAGTCATGAACAGGAACTTGCTTACGAGTCTTTCTTCTCCATCATATTCCACCATCTTTTGCATCAACCGATAATCTCTGTCGAACACGTTTTGCAATCGTTTCACAACATCAACGAAAAGCCACAATGCAGCACATCACCATTGATGAAGCTGAACACCATTCGTGGTGAATATCCGAGTACACCGGCTAGCGTGTCCTGCGCAAGAAACCGAGACGTTTCAGCTTGACCTCTCCCGAAGACGAGTTTGACACGCACTGCAACCTTGCCCTCTGACTGTCCATCATCATTTCCCCTCCTGTTGTTGGATCGAAGTGTATACGTAACTGCTTTGTGAACGGCAGAAATTGGGCTATACGACCTTCGGGTCGACGACGACGATCATGTCGACCGTGACCTCTAGCAGTATAATTTCTAGTGGTAGGGCTTCTCTATGACCTCAGCACGGACGTTAGTCTAACACACTCTATAGCAGGCTCAGCGGTGTCGACCAGTACTATCGTTTCGAAAGCATTGACAACCTCTGCAGCCATTGCAACAACTTCTGTAGCTACATCCGCCGCCTCGACAGTACCCGCGGCAATCACGACATCAATATATACAGCGCCTGCTTCGACTTCAGTAGTATCTGTTGAACCATCCTCGACGTATTATGCACCAGCTACTTCCACCGCCGCGCCGGAAACGTCTGTCGTAGGAGTCACATCCACATTGACACAGAGTGCAGCTACAACAGCAGGAGCACAAGGGCCTACCATAGTCACTATTTACTCAACTCAACCCCCTGTCACAATTACACCTACTGCATCTGCAGTCTCAACACGATCTTCATCCTCCTCTTCTACCTCGTCAACACAAACTGCCCTCAGCGCGTCCGGCAACAGCACCGGCACCTCCTCGAAAGGATTAGGCAGTGCTGGAATAATTGCTATTGCGGTCATCATACCAATCGCTGCCGTCGTCGCGGCTGTGCTCTTTGGTCTCTGGTTCTGGCGTCGAAGAAAGAACAGGAAAAATGCAGAAGAAGCACGGAAGAACGAAATGGCAGAATATGGCTTCAATCCGAACGACGATCCTACGTTACCAGTCGGTGTCGCATATACAGATGGCGGATCCGAAGGTAACGAAGATTCTGGTTATCGAGGTTGGGGAGCGACAACACTTTCCAATCGTAAACCATCTACAACTCTTGGATCAAACAGCCGAGCCGCAGCCGGAGCTGGTGTGGGTGGTGCGACGTCCGAGGGAGGTAGTCAAATCGGCGGTTACAATTCACAACCATCGCCCTCGGCGGACACTGGAGCTTCTGATGGCACTTCTGACCTCCTTATGTCAAATCAACATGAAGCGGCTGTCACAGGGGGGATCATGAGTGGTGCAGTAGCCGGAGGTGTTGCTGCTGCTACCTCGCGGATGGCTCGACATAGTACTAGTGCCAGTGGCGGTGTTCACAGAGGCGCCTCAAATGCGTCTTCAGCTTATTCTGGAATCGCGCACTCCGAAGTTTCGTCAGATCATACTCCCACTATGCCTGGCCCATACTACCATGAGGAAGTTCCTTACAATATATACAACGAGCCGGGTCACAATCCATACATCGACAACACCTACGTTGCCGGTGCTCAACCAGGTGATCAACCAGTTATTCGTGATGTGCAGGCTCGACGGCACACCAGAATTGAAAGGGCACCCACTTTCCCACAGCAAGGTGGGATTGCACAAAACTTTTGAAAAGCTGCTTCACCGCGCATCATTCATGGTGTTCTTGTTGGGAGATAGTCCCAGGCGCAGACAAGCGTTTCGTTTCGTCTTTTGGTATACCCCAGTCCTGCTTTGATGCTTTTTGTTGGACACGAATTTTCTTGACTCATCTATCATACATATTAATTTTGGTCACCGACATATGGGCACAGAATGGAAGGGGAAATAATCATGTATTTATATTTCACTCACGCCTGAGCAGGCAACGGCAATACTGAGCACGAGAGTGCGATAAATACATGTATATAGGTTCTCTTTACAGATCTCAGAACAACTGATTGAAGCCTAGAACTGTAGGACGAAGACGCTGTGTCAATTTGAACTCGAGATGTGTGTTTTTTGTACCCCCAGCTTTGTCCTCGTGTGTACGACCTTGTAGCTTGAGCGACCAAGTTGACCTCACACCTATTGTTGAGACGTTCGTGAGATCATGTGTCTTTTTGACACTTTCAACACCGAATGCATCCTACCCTTTGAATCGGCCAATAATTCTCACTCGTTTTACATCCATCACAAAAAGGTGATGTGGATTGCCATATTAAGCGCGTTGTGCATGAGTCATTGCTTCCGACTATGAATTAAAAACATATAGTCGAGTTGCTGAGCGCAAAGATTCGAAAAAGCACTGACGGTACTTTCTGCAAC
>Ga0181467_101213_pt1 | contig 11324 bp, 8 predicted proteins | sample InSIn5gowninarea_2_FD_119079 | JGI IMG/M metagenome (GOLD analysis project Ga0181467, IMG submission 119079) | Clean room microbial communities from NASA Spacecraft Assembly Facility at Jet Propulsion Laboratory, Pasadena, California, USA -... ... | reverse complement strand
AGAGCTCTAATTGTCATCTCTATTAAGAGTCTAACTTGTTGTTGTAGCTCTTAGGCTATCAGTGAAGATTTTGCTGCGGGCACGTTTGGTTAGAGAAGCATCTACTCTACTACGATCATTGTCTAGAGGGACCGGGTCTAGCCTTAAGGCTAACCACGCCTCTTCTACAGCCTCGTACTGTTTGTTTAAGAGCCGGAAATTAAAACCGAGATCCTTTACTTATGCTGCTCGACTGAGCCGATACAGGCGAAAGATAAAGTAAAAGAGCCTCTTTCAGTAGCCGCGGTACTTCATTGTTGTACTGGCACGACCGGCCAGTTCGAATGGCGCTTTGAAAGGACGTCCAGGGATCTGACTTCTAAGCTAGCACCGGATAGAGTAATCGGTATTCTTAGCAGTGTCTTCGCACCGATCAAAGAAACGGTCGATAACATGCGCAACAGCCTCCAGCCGGCTCTCGTCGTCACTGCTACTGAACATTTCAGTCCCACCGTACCGCCTAAGAGCTAGGCGCTGGCCTCGTATAGCGGGACGTTCGGCCAGCGTCATAAGCAAGAGACGGTCCGTCCCGGCAAACGTCATCGCCCAGCTGGTCCGGCGCATCTAACCACCCACAAGGGCTAGCTCGTCCGAACCAACATCTGTAGTAGAGTGGACTTGGTCCTGTGCTGTAATATGTAGCCCGCTCGTGCTCATGTAGCTTCATTACCCTCTTGTGTCGACGTGGCAACCTTGCTCCTTCTAACGTTATCCGAGTGGAAGGCTCTTCTTTGCTAGTTTCTACAATCCAGTACCCTGTTGCCCATTCTGAGACTAGCTCTAGAGAAGTAGCTGGTCTCGGACGCTATCGTGCAACTAGGCCTGCCGAGTCCCCTTCAGACCATGCACCTTTACTAGGTGACATCGTACAAGGTCCACGCTAGTGGAGCGAAAGGCACACTGTCTACACGCCGCGCCTGGCTGGAGGGCGAGATAGGGATGCGGCTGGCTACCATCTGGACGGAGACCAAGCTTATTCGGATCCGGAAAGCCGAGGGATTCCACGAATGAGACGAGGCCCCTTCGAGAGTCCGCAGGCACATGGTGCTTCTCCTAGAGATGCTTGGACATCGTCTCGCCGCTTGGCTTGAGGGAGTATCTATACTTGTAGCAGATGATTATGCGTTTGAGTCTATCCACGTGGAGACTGAGAGCAGTGAGCCGCCGCTCGAGATCGTGTTCGGCCAGACCTTTCCAACTAGAAGCTTCAGGCGAGAGAGCGGAGACAGGGTAGGCCATGCTTAGGAAGGAAGTAATGTTTAATTAATGGATCTCTAATACATCAGTTCACGATGCAGGGACAGACATCATAGAGGCTCAATGTATACCGAAGGAGAGGACGGGTTTCTTAAGGTGGTGGAGGACGTAGTGGGGGGAGAGAGCTAGAGCTAAGGGCAGAAAGGCGATAGCTTTCAAGACGTGACAGACGGGGACGCGACGCGTTACGGTAAGAGAGTTCTACAATGTCCGGCACATCAGCGTGTGAGGAGATACCACCGGCCTACCTGAACAGGTAATACCTGATCGAGGAAGCTTGCAGTAGCATTAAAGGCAAGAAGTGGGAACCTTGCGGATTTTCCCACCGACGGTAAGGTCGGAACGGAGCGGACACTGCACCGTCGAGATTGTAAGTGCAAGTAACAGGGAATGGAATCGAGAGTCGCGATGCGTACCCGGAGGTGGAGGGAAGGCGACGCACTACGAGGAGGCAACATGCGGGGAAGAGGTGGAGGAGCGGGAACGGAACGCGTTACGCGGATGCAACATGCGAGGTAGGCGGGAGGATGAGCGGGAAGGCGACGCGTTACGGGGCGGAATACTTGAGTAGAATGTCAAATGCAGTAAGCTCACCTTTTAGACCTTATACGGGTCTACCGATGCTTCTTTCAGTGTCTTGATGAGGATACCTTGTGTCAAGCTACACATCTGATGTTTAAGAACCTTTCTAATGAGCTTCGACTGCCAGAAGCTGAGGTACTGCAGTTCTTCCTGCTGCTTCAGTGGTGCTTCGTGATAGCTGGCTACCATCTACCACTCGCTTCGAATACAGCGCAAGGTCCGATCGTGCTGGGAGTCACATCCCCAGCGTTGTTGTTGGTTTAGCGATACTATCATGCCAGTGACCTTGCAGTCGTCGTCTGGGTCAATTCCTGTGGGCTCATATACAATACGATTGTGCATGAGATGTGGGCGACATGGATACCATGTGCCGTGTTTCGGAAGCGATGTGGAACCTTGATCAGATCGCTGCTTGGGCCCCCAGCCAGAGCGAACGCAACTTAGGGCAATACATACTCGGAAAAGGCAGATAACAAGTTCGAAGAGAAGCCTGAGAGCATATGCTGTATGTCAATACACGTCTCGCCCGACGACGGCAGTCGCGAAACGACTCACTAGAAGTAGCTGCTATCTAAAGGTCGCTAAGTCGAACACCAAGCGAAATGCTGGGTGTTTTCTGGTCCTGAAATACACGATAATACGATTGTTGAAGGACCGGCCCTGCTTGATATTCTCACGTTTCACGCTGAGCCCATGATGCCGATTATCCTAACCTAGTTTAAGGATGCAGAGTCACCAATCTAGTTCAATGGGACGGAGTCACAGGGTTTTCCCGATTGTTCACTCTTCTTTCTGCAACGCTGAGCAAGGCTAGCTTAGGCTCTAGTGTATACTACGCGCCAAAATAATATGACTCTTGTGATGATACCAAGATCACATCATATGCGCTCCACCTCGTGTACGAAAGCCTATAACAGGCAACTTCGTCCTCAACAGCAAACTACTTCCCACAACACTAACACTACTCAGTGCCATAGCGAGCGCAGCCCACACCGGATCCAGCCTAACATGTCCGCCTCCCGCGGTCTTGATCCCATAGAAAGCCCCAGCAGCAACAGGCACACCTACACAATTATACACAAGCGCCCAGCCAAAATTGAACATGATCCTCCTCATAACTGCCTTACTCAGCTTCAACAATGTTAACAGCGAGTGTAAGTCCGAAGACAAGAGCACGAAAGATGCTGTGCTGACGGCGACGTCAGAGCCGGAAGAGTGCGACATGGCTATTGAGACGTCTGCGGCTGCCAGGGCGGGTGCGTCATTTGTGCCGTCGCCTATGAACATGACGAATGCTTTCTTGTTCTTACTTCTGTCTGGCCAGAGACGACTGAAGAGACCTGATCGAACTTGCGAATACGAAGATTGTGTCTCTTGCAGCCAGCGTACTTTCTCGGCTTTCTGCTCTGGCAAGACGCCTGCAATGATGTTGCTGGGCGGAATGCCAGCTTGTCTGCCGACGGCTGTGGCGGTCACGATGTTGTCGCCTGTTAGCATGTAAATGGCGATGTTGTGAGTGGTCTGGAGTGTATCGACGACGGAAGCTGCTTCCGGGCGGATAGGGTCTGCTATAGCTAACAGGGCGCGAATACGGTAAGGATGTTTCAATGAGGTGGAGATTATGCGTGTGGCGATAAGAACGATGGATCTCGCTGCGTTAGTCCAGGTCGAGATCGTGCGGAGCACATCCTCTGGAATCAGCACGGAATGATCGTGCAGTAGCGCAGCATTGCCCACAAGCATGTCTGTTGTTGTCAAATCGGTTGCTGAAACGAACCTCCCATACATGCCTCTTCCAGCGATCTCCTTCGACCCTTGTAGCTTGACGTCAACATATTCATGCTCGGCACACCATGCGACAACAGCACGAGCAACAGGATGTCCACTATCCTCCTCGAGTCTCTTCACGGTTCCAATTAAGTCGGCCCTGCTCGCTTCAGAATTCTCACATTCACTGACAACGACGAAGTTCGACTCCACGACTTTGGGTTCGCCACCTACTGTCAACGTACCCGTCTTATCAAAGATGACAATGTCAACCTTACTCGCCTCCTGGAAAGCCTCACCTCCTCCCTTAACCAAGATCCCATGTTTCGCTGCCAATCCACCGCCAACGAACAGTGCCGTTGGTGCTGCAAGGCCAATACCACAAGGGCAAGCTACCACGAAGACGGCGATTGCGAACTGCAATGACCAGTATGGCCACCCACCTAGTTGTGTATCGAGAAAGGTGAAAGGAAGAGCGCCTCCGAGTCCCAGGACCATCCATAGCAACCACGTAACAATGGAAATGAGCGTGACAAACGGCACAAAATGCCCAGTAATCCTATCAGCCAGTCTTTCCACCGGCGCGCGACGACTCTGTCCTTCACGCACAGAGCGGATGATTTGATCTAGCATCGAATTGCCTACGACGCTTGTCATGCGGACGGAAACCGCGGCGCCAGTATTGATCGTGCCTGCAAAGACGGTATCGCCTATTGTCTTTGAAACAGGCTTGGATTCGCCGGTGAGACTACTCTCATCGAGGGTTGTGCTTCCGGAGGTGATGATGCCATCGAATGGTGGTGACAAGCCCTGGGGAATGCGGACAATGTCGTTGATCTCCAGGAGATCGGTATTGACAGTTGAGATAGTGGTAGCAGTCGTGTTCAGAGAAGCGTTGAACGGAGTGTCGACAACGAGAAGAGCAGTCTCAGGACGTAGCTTGCCGAGCATGGCCACTGCATCACCTGTCTTAGCTTTACTGTAGGCTTCCATGAGCCGGCCACAAAGTAGGAATAGTGTTAAGAAGACGACTGAGTCGAAGTAGAAATCCTTAGTGTTGTCCGAGCCTGGCTGAGGATGAGCTGCCGATGCAATGAGGATGCCAATAGAAGACCAGTAAGCGATACTTGTGCCCAGAGAGACGAGCATATTCATGCTGCCAAACCGCAGAAAGCGTCTGACATAGGGTGTCGCACTGCCTGGTCGCCAAAGTGCTCGTAGTTCTTTCAATGTGCGACGGTGAAACAGATCGGCAGCGAAGAAGTACACAGGAGTCGCTAGAGCAAGTAAGATCCACTCGGCTATAGCGACGCCTTGCGATTTTTCCATGAGGTACATGCGTGTATGATTGCTGTCTGGAACGAGGTTCATGTAAACAATGCCTATGACGAAGGTTGGTATAGCGAGTACCAAGGTGAGTACGACTCGAGCAAGGATAAGCTTCTGTTCGCGAGCATGTATCCTGCGAGATCGTTCTTCGATAGTCGGTGGGTGGTAGACACCTACCTCGAGGGCGGGGTCGGCTTCGCTGATGCTGGATATAATCGTCCTGATTGTCAATTCCGGTGCTTTGGGAATGTACTCAACGTATAATATGGGACTGTCAATCGTTGGCATCCTCCCCACAACAATATCCCCTTGAAAGTGTTGCAAAGCTTCTGCGATACGTGGCGGACATCTTTCGCAATACATGCCGGTAATGCGGAAAGCTACCTTGCGTCTGGTCGCATCAGGCATAAGCATCGGAAGCACTTCGTTGAGAGAATCCAATGTAGCATCATAGCCCAGGTCCTCGATCGCCTCTTTAATCCTGCCTAAATTATATTTGTTCACAAAGGTGACACTAGCACTATTGCCGACCAGATTGACATCCACGCCCGACATCCAGGGGAGTTGAACAAGCGATGTTTTGATAGTGCTGACGCAGGCCGAGCATGTCATCCCTCCGATCGCCCAATTCGCGTTCCATAACACTTTAGAACCGGTCGAGGGCGTGCCAGGGTCGCGATGTGGGAGTATCAGTGGGACAGCTTCTTCGACGGTAGCTTTGTAACCAAGGTCATCCATTAGTTCCACAAGCTCGGTGGCTTCATGACTTCCCAGAATATGTATGGTCGCACTGTTCCCAACGAGGTTAACGGCTATTGACTCGGGCACAATCCAGTCGTGCCGCTCCAGTGCCGAAGTTATGTTGGAAACGCAAGCACTACAAGTCATTCCGGAGATAGACATCTGAACTCTAGTGACACAGTCCTGGACTTTGCTGCTTAGTGTAGGAAGAGTGTCAACGTGCTCAGACACAACAGCAGTGAGGCTGGGTTGGGCATGTATTAGTGATTCCCACTTCTCGTGTGACACGAAGGAGGGCTTAACCGGCGAGGACAAGCTCGTGGGGCGAAGCTTCTTGTAAGCATCATGTGCCTGTGCATAACATTCAACAGCATACTCTGCCTGTTGACACACGTCGCAATTCTCAACGTGTCTTTTTCGCTTTAAGCTTTTCAAGCTTTTCTCTTGTGAAACATTGGTAGCACTCCTTTTTAGGATAGATAGAAGCCAGCTGCTGCTGCTGCTGCTGCTTCTCTTGTTCGCCTTCGCATGTCTACCATCTTCGAGGTCAATGTCAGCAAAAATACTGACTTCTGGTGATCGAGGATCGGCGAGGACACTGTCGACTTCGTACCCTGCATTTTCGAGTGTGCTGCAGATTAGTGTAACGGGGAGCTGTGGAGTGTGATCTATGGTCACGGTGTGATTCACCAAAGAGTAAGAAATAGAGGAAGGACGTGGGTCGAGAGCATAGATCTCACGCTCAATGGTCGTGATACATGAAACACAATGGAGGTCTGAGATGAACAAAGTCGTCTGATGGAATGAGAAATCCATCTAGGAGGAGGAAGATGTGGGCTGAATCCAGGCTGACGGTGAGGATGATGGCAAGATGGTCTTTATGTATTCGAGAACTCATGACTGTGATGTTCTCGATCATTCTTGCCTCGTCCCTCTCGACCAACCGCGCAAAAGTCTCATTGTGGTGAGAGGTTTGTGCGCAGAATGACGACGCCACCTCTTGGCGATATCATCAATTCTTAGAGTTGTGGTAAGAAGCTTGTGCGCAAAATGACGAGCCACATACTCGGCGATATCGGAGCTAGTTCAGTAATCGAGATGGCGACTGACTTCACAACTCGTTTTCTTAAGAAAGCACCTTTCGGCACCACGAGCATTACCCAAGACGAGACGACATCGAATATATACGAACCGAACTAGACATGAGCACGTCAGACACCTCCTCTACACTTCCGTCCCGCTCGCCCTAAGCAGTGCATCCTCCTTCCCCAGGCTCCTCCCACCCACAATCTGTTCCGCATGATACTTGGTCTCCTCCCCTCTCCAATACCTCTGACATCCGCTACTATCAAGCACCACCCCATCATTAAAGCTCCCGTGCTTCTCTCTTCCTGGGCACTCCCTGCATAAGCACCAGCAGTCCACCTACTTCTCCGATCCTAACCACAACATCGAAACATACCCAGCCAAATGAGCAAGACATTCCCGGCTCAGCACCAGCACCACAAACGCCACTAGCGCTGGGACCATGTCCCTCTGCACTCGCCAGCACAGCTCTGCTCAGATTTGTAGGCAAAATACTCGATCTCTTCATATCCTTCCTCGCCACGAGCGTCCGCATAAGCCGGCACGCTAGACTTCGGCACAAACTTCTCCGCCTGCTGATTGCCAATCACATAGCCACTCGCATCTAGCGCCACAACAGAAACATACGGCGCAATACGCGCAAAAGACGTGAAGAGTGATCCAGTAAGGTTAGTCCAGAGCTAGTGTCTTGGCAGCAGTCCTGATATGCCAGATTAACATTATCACGGTATATAACGGTGTGGTTGCTGTCGCGAACCATGTGTAATATTAAACATACCTTGCACATACAAGCTCCCATGTTGATAGTATAAGTTGCGAGGGACTGAGGATGGAATAACATCCGCTAGGTTTGAGAGTATATGAGTAAGGATGACCTTTACGAAATTGTGTAAATTTGAGGCGGATGCGTAGTACTTATAATGCCAGTGTTGTCTGAGCCGCCTCCGTCCGCTCGGTTGATTTTCCTTCGTTTACAAGTCATGGCAAGGCTGACTTTCAAAGCTTGACCAGGCAGAAAAGGCTCATGGCGTACGTCAGACTGCGTGATTTTCGCGGTAAAGCTACTAAGTTGGCTGGCAGCACTTCTAGCATACGGAAATAGTATTAAAACGTGACAATCCAGGGCTTGGCAGCGCCGGAAGTCTCTATGGCGTACGTGAGACTACGTGGTTTTGCAGTGACACTGATCTCTTTGACGAAATGCGAAAGGCAGTCGAGCTTGGTCATGGGTCGTAAACGTAGACACGAGTCCGTTTCTTAGCTCGACTGTCTGATTGCTCTGGTCACCCGAATGTACACGCCAGTCTTCGTTGAATGTGTGGGAACCTGTCGGATCCGAGAGCTTCGACGTCTTGCGCAATCGTCACGCCAGAGAGAGATGAGTGAAGCAGCTTGAGTCTGCTGGAACAAGATAAGCCGAAATGCCTCAGTCTAACACTCCCATCACTCACTGCACAAGCTCGGCCGACCACTTCGAGCTTTCGCTTAGCAATGCGATTCAGCCATTGTTACCTATGGCCCGAGTGCCCCATGGCGTCTCAGGCAAGCTAGAAATGAGAACATGTCCGGTCCGCGATCGTCCGCATACGCAGAGGTCACGGAGCAATAGGCATCTAGTTTAGTACTAGGTATGTTACCGTCAGACGTGACCTTTACATCGTGTGTCGCATAGGTCGGTGGCGTTTTGTATCTCTCACCTACATACACCTCGTTAGCTTCATGCTGGTTAGTCGTTGAGCTCTACGCGACTTACGGTCTGAGCGAGACGCGCTCGACAGTGGGGAGAGTAAACCTCCTTGCCGATAGTCTGTGTCAGTCTGGTAGGTGACGAGATAGAGGCTAGCTCGAGCCAGATGCTTTTGTCAGCTTCGTTCTCCAAGCGCGATATCGCCTTGCGAACTGCCACATGTACTACTCACAACGCGAAAATCCTGGCTCGCTCGAGGAAGGCTGTGTCGGTGACATTAGGGCATTTGTTTTCCCTCTCCATACGACTAGGACTACTGGCACTTTAGTAGCTATGTCGAAGGCCGCCGGAATCCTTTACAAACCCCCGCTTACCACTCCGCGCTTCGCTGTACAACTCGGTGAATACAGTATTGATATCTTCGAACAGAATTTCTGCCAGCTACTGTCGCCCTCCTTCCTTCGCACAGTAGGCCATTTGGTCTTTGGTATTTGGTATGTCGAAGGTGGTGTAGCTGGTAGGCGAAGAAAGAAGTCAGCTCCGTGCGAAGCAGTATGAAGCACTGATAATCCGCCCAAACATGCTAAGTTCGCTCATTCTTGCCTTCGACGATGCGAGAATTCATGTTTCCTACCTACACTTTCCACACCGACGATTAACACAGTCTACTCCACGAGGATGAATTACACATGTCTTCGTTCACGAGTCTACCTTTCTTAGGATACTAAACCGTGGGCCGTTTGGCGAAGAGCGCGTAGGTAAAGGCACATTGTCCTAAGCATCACACAGATAAAATAAGAAAACGGCACTCGCAATCCTACCTTCCGCTTTACACATCCTCCCACAGTCTCTCCCCAGTACCGGGCCTTGAATCGAACACTACAGCGGCGGAGAAAGCACGGCGTAGGACGTAAGTACTACCAGCAGGTGCAGGCGCTATCACCGTGGTCTGGGCCAATCGTTGGTTGCATTAGGCGTTCTTTGCGACGAAGAAGATGTCTGGCCACAAAGCCTACAGAACAAACGCCTCATGAAGCTGATATCGAGCTACAGACATCTTCAGCCATGCAGGACAGGTAGAAGTGCTAGGTGCTAATACGGCGTCATCAGAAATGGCAAAAGTACATGCTCGCGAACTTATTGCGTCGTCCACGTCTCGAGGCGAGGCCGCTGCTAGCGAGTATCTGGACGAACGACGCATATCCGCCACACATGCTATTACGGCCTTCAGCTGGAAACAAGGACTCGTCATCCTTGCGTTCTTCCTCGGCATACTTATCGATGTGCTCATCCTGCGCAGCCTATTGCACGATCTACTTTTCCACTGTCACTCTATAGTAACTTCTTCCTCGCCGTAACAAGTCTGCCTTTCCGTCCGCTCTCTCTCCTCCTTGGTTGGTCTACCCTTCTTCTGCGGTTTGCGTCTGGTGTGGTCGTTCTAACAGTATCATTGCATATGTCTCAGTCCTTGGCGAATGTGATTGCAACATATACCTCATGCCCTAAACGATTATGTCCTCATGCTCCAGTTTTCGGCTAAGCGTTGACCCTAACACCATATAAATCTCATATCCTCACACGTCATGTGAGGAATTCGGAATTGTAGATGGGGTTCATTTGCGCCAAGGCATGTCTTCGGTCCAGGGTCGCTGGCGCAGCTGTGGTGCATGTCGTTGTACACGTGGGACAACACCTTGGCTCATGGAGCGGACACGAAAGCATGGAGCTGAAGAAATGCGTTCCACGCGGTCAATCGACGACTACAGCCCTCTGCCATCACGTAATCTGCCTGAACTTCGAAGATGATGTTCCCTTCACTGCGCTTCCTGCCACATTCACCTAAAAGTGTACAGCAATCCTATATTGGTCCATCACGAATTCGATCCATGCGGCTAGCAAAAAAACTCAATCTACAGAGAAGGATGACGATACTGAGACGAGACGGCGAGATCATGGTCGTATCAGCTTAAGTTGGTCAAGATCTGGCAGCGCTACAAGTCACCAACGCACAAGCTAACAACACCATATAGTCAAGCAGCAAGTCAAGCAGCAAGTCAAGCATACTGGAGTGGTGACAGACCTTGCTCCACAACTTTATAATGACTTCCTTCATCTTTGTGTGCCCTAATAGATTTCTTCCTGGGGGAGGAGTCTATCAATACTGCCCAAAATAAAGACAGCAGAGCGGATAACGCTCCGTATACATACAGAATCTAATATTAAAGGATTCCTGCCAGAACAAGTGCCGACGTCGTGATAAAAGCACTGGCAATAGCCCAGCCGCGATGTCGTCGAACGCCAGACTGGTCGAGGCACTTGTGGAGGCGGTTGCTGGTCTCGATGTCCATACTGCTGTGGCAGTCGTCGTCGATCCTGTTAGTGATGCCGTGGAGACGTTATTTGCTTTCAGGATGCTAGCGATCTGGCTTTCGCCCTCGACCAGAACTAGGCCCATTCCGCTCTGGAGATTGAGACCTGTTGGTGACGATTGTCCTGAAAGAAAGGGAACGGGATAGGTGTACTTACGACTAAATGCCATTGGATGTGGTAGTAGAGGAGCCAGGCGCCAGGATTATCGGTCACATAGCTAGATCTGTGTCAATGGCGTCACACCTGTGAGATCAGAGCAGCTGCACTTACCGAATAGCAACCCAGCCGGAGGCTGGCAATTCGGTCGTGTCGCGATATGGCGGGTCTACTATATTGATAAGAGTTTCCGGTGCGTCTACGACAGAGGCGTGTGGGAAACTTCCATCGCCAGAGCCTAGGACCCAGAACTTGTGACCATGAAGATGCATTGGGTGGCCCATCTGTTCCCGAGGAAGTTAACTTGTAC
>Ga0181467_101212_pt1 | contig 11324 bp, 25 predicted proteins | sample InSIn5gowninarea_2_FD_119079 | JGI IMG/M metagenome (GOLD analysis project Ga0181467, IMG submission 119079) | Clean room microbial communities from NASA Spacecraft Assembly Facility at Jet Propulsion Laboratory, Pasadena, California, USA -... ... | reverse complement strand
CAAACTCTAAATTTAATCATTATCTCAAACACCCCTTGTTCTTTTTAATATCGTTTTCACTAACTTTCATCGTCACTCTGTTTTCTGCTATCTTAACCACAAAGCCTTTGACACCTAACTCACGTAACTCATGCTGTATTTGTGTAGGTGTCTTGCCTTGTGTGTTGTATTTGTAACGTTGGTTGATCGTGTCACTTAGCAGCATTTATTTTGTCCTTAACTTCTTTTTGTTTGTTTAATAATTTAACAAAGTTGATTCCTACTTTAGTTAAGTTACGATCAGTTGAAGTTAAATTAAGTTTGTTAATACGCACTAATTCTTTCCGACTTATCAACGCTATATTTTCTTCGCTACAATCTGACCTGTTTTGGTTCAAGTGTATTAAGCAATATCCTTTTGGAACAGGCCCATGCTTTTGTTCCCACAAATAATGTGTGTATTGTTTCCAACATTCGTTTTTAGAACCTCGTTTTTTGATTTTTATAAATTTGTAGCCATCAGTAGTGGTTTTTATCGTTCCTAAAGGAAATGTGTTATCAGGTTTTTGACCTTTTTTGAATTGAGTTTCAGAGCTTCTTCCTCTAGACGGAAAACTTTTGCCTTTGTTCCAAGAAGGCACACCTTTTTTAAACTTACAATCAACGCCACTTCTTATCCTTTTTCTCGAACAAAAACCTTTCATTTTCTCTATAGTGACATCAGAACCAAATTCTTTGTTAAACATTTCTGTCATTTCTTTTTTAGTTTTACCTTTGATGTTATCTCGGATATATTTTTCGTGTTCACCAGTCCAAATATGCCTCATGGCTACTATTCTCCTAACAACTTAGGGATTTCTGATTCTGCATCTAATTTTTCATCTTTAAACTTTTGTGCTTGCAGGACTAAACTGCCATTATTAATGATATTTTGAGCTACTTTAGAAACTGCGCTAGATCTTTGTAACTCCTCTTTTAATTCTTCTCCTTTTAAATCTTCATCGCTTAATCTTTCTAATTGTGCAAATAAATGATTGTTTAAATCTGTCAATGTGTTTCTCATTTCATTAACCCTCCCACTTCTCAAATGCTCTATTCAGATACCAACGCGCCTTGTCTAAATCTTCTTTACCGTTCTTACGATTAGCACGACTTATATACTTGATTGCATTACCAATCGCAAATGCTAACTCTGGTTTGTAATCTTTAGTGACCTGTTCTATGAAGTCTACGACTTCTATATCTCCATACGTATAATGTGACGGGTGGTTAACTTTGTCATCTAATGTCTTTTTAGTTCCTTCATTTCCATTAGGTAATGAGTAAAAATCATAACAATCATCAATAGTCCAAGTTCTCCCGTCAATTGCTTCTACATCAGCAACCCATTTATCCATATCAAGACTTGACTGAACTAAACGATAAACATTTTTTATTTGCACTGTAATTTCAACACCGTTAACTTCTTGGATTCTGATTCTATCGCCTATAATCAAATCTTTAATGCTCATGATCTAACCACCTTTCTAGGGAATATGTCATTCTCCATAAGATGCTTGCACCATTTACCACGAGGGTGTTTTTGAGGCACTGTGAATAAATGTGGTTTCTTACGTTTTAACTCTTGTAATCTGCGTTGCTCCATTCTCTCTTTATAACTAGCAATTTCGTCCTCTTTAGGTTTTAAACTATCCCACTCACTACGTCTTACTCCAATAGGTGCTTCTATTGCATCTTCAAACTTCCAACCAGAAGCTAATCTTTGTCTTAAGATATCGGGATTGATATCTGCTTCTTTCATTTTCTCTACTACATTAGGTGTAATAGAGAAGTATTTATTTTTAACTCTCATTTTTGTTGCTTCCATTTATTCCACCTCTATTAATTCAACTAGTTTAAAATCTTCGCTCATCAACTCTTTGTCAGGGTTCTTACTGATTAAATCTAAAATCCGCTCTTTTTCTTCATCTCTCGTAATATGATTGTTTATCCATACTGGATATTTACATCTCACTTTGAGTGTCGCTTCAACTTCAATTGTTTCTTCTCTGTTAGCCATTGCTCATCACCTACCATTTCGCCATCTTTCCAGATGAGTTCAACCGTTCCGTCATCGTTTACTAGATGGATAGTTCTTATATCTAGTGAATGTTCAGGATTTCTATCAGTTAATTGTTTAACCGAGCAATTTTCATGAACGACCGCCACGTCTCTGCCACTTTTTCGATCAAAAGAAATTTCTAAACATTTAGGGAGTTTTGTTTCTTCCGTAACTTCTTCTTCGATTTCTACCGTGTAAGTATTGTCATATGGGTAATAACTCACAAATTCATTTATAGTTACTTCTGGTTCGAATGAAAATATTTCACCATCACTCGTATAACCGTTTAACTCTACTGTTGTTTCTTCTTTTTTTAATAAATACTTTAAAAATTCTTTAGGTTCTAATGCTACTTTTCGTTTAATCTTTACCATTCTTCTTCTCCTTTTTGCGCTTTCTGCGTGCTTTTAATAGTTCTTCATACGTTATCCACTCTTGACCTGTATATTTAGGTGCTTCACATATCCATGTAAGTGGTATATCTCTGTTTTGATACCTGAACATCTTCGCTTTCATCTTCGCTACTGGTGTCGGCATACCTTTTACATCTATAACTTCCAGCAACTTGTCGTCTTTCCATAAAGCAAAATCTGCTACATAATAAATAGGTTTGTTTCCATCAAATTTAGGTTGTAATTCATACTTAGGTTGCAACTCGATACGACCATATCCATCACCTAAGTTACGTTCTAAATGTTGGTAGTAGTCGCATTCAATTTTGCTATCGAACACAAAACCTTTATATTCAACTTTTTTAGAATTGTATTTACTCAAAACTCCACCTCAAAATAATAATTCGTTAATTGTCATCTGTTGTTGCAATTCTTCTTTTCTGAAAAGCTTATGTTTGCGTTTCAGTTTTTCTAGCTCATCTTTCGTTACCGTTCCTGAAAATGTGTTTCTAAAGTGTATGCCTGCATAGTTACCTAGTTTGAATGTATCTTCTCCTAACGGCGTTACACTGCACATCTCCCAACCGTCAATCTGATATAACGTGTATTGCTTTTTAAGTCCGTCGATAAGTCCCATCTGGTTGCCTCCACTTCGTTTCATTCATGATTAATTCTTTAACGCTTTCGTAATCGTCAAAAGGTTTAATGGTGCCGGCGTCAAGCAACCTATTAATTGCCCACCCAGACTCAATTAATATTTTGGCTATGATTGGATCTTCTTTATAATCCTCTCGATACATAAAACCTAAAAGTTGCTGATACTCATAAACTTTCATCCATAAAACCTCTGCGTTTTCTTGTAGAAATCAAGGTGTGCCACCCCTGTTTCTCCGTCTTTATTTTTAGAAATAATGAATTCAATTTCCGACTTGCCTGTAATGTTGTCTTGTTGGTCTTGGTCGTAATAATCGTCACGGTATAAGAAGAAAATCATATTCGCGTCTTGCTCAATTCCTCCTGCTTCTCTTAAATCAGACATCATCGGACGCTTATCACTACGACTTTCTACACCTCTACTTAATTGAGATAGTGCGATAATGATACAACCTGTTTCTTTAGCTATAATTTTTAAATCACGAGAAATCTTTTCAACTTCTAACCGTCTATCACGTTGAGGTACATCTGATTGCATGAGTGTAAGATAATCAATAAATATAACGTGAGGTTTATCTGTTTTTTGAGATGCGACTTCTCTAACGTCTTGTGGTGTCATTTGTGCTTGGTCCTCAATCTTTAAAGAATTACATTTTTTAATTTGATCTATAGCAGACATTACCGATGAAACTTCATCATCATTTAATCCGTTACCTTGCTTAATTTTAGATAGTGGGATATTTGTTATTGTTGCAACTAATCGTTCAACGATATTGTTACCTCCAGTTTCTAAACTAAAGAACGTTGTAGGGTACCCACGCTGCGCGATATTCCACATCATCGTTAATGCAAGAGAAGTTTTACCTAACGAAGGTCTTGCACCTAATACATTCAACTGACCTGGTTCAAAACCAATGATTTTGTTATCTATAGAAGCAATACCAGTTTTAATAAATTGTTTTGGTTCATCAGATAGAATATTTTCTACAACTTCAGCTAGAAAACTATCAGTAGCGTCTGCTTTTTTTATTGTCATACCTTTTAATTTCTCTAATTCCTCTACCAAATAATTAAAATTTTCTTTATTCGGCATTGATTGATACTCTGTCAGCTTCTCACGAGCTTGTGACAAAACGTATTCTTGTAATAGGTTCAATTGATCGTCCATAAAAAACGCCTTGTCAGTGCCATCTGAGTTGTATAAACGACCTAATCGGTCAGTAGATATAAATTCATTATCATCACGACTTTTAAAGTAGATTTGGTTTACATCGACTTTTCCCTGCTCTAGTGCATACTCAATGAACACTCTTAATTTTTCATCAGTAAACATTTCAGGTTTCAATCTGAATTTACTTAGTAACTCTGGGTTACGCATGAGGTTAGATATAATAGATTCTTCGGTACTCAACACATCAATACTCATCATCTAACCCCCAATCCTCTTTCATCTTTTGCCATTGTTTTCTTAATTGTCGCCTTCTCTCTCTAAACTCTTTATCGTGCTGCATTCTATATTTATCAGTCTGTTCTTCTGGTATCACTGCGCTTTTCATTTCTGGTGGTTTGCGATCAATAATTTGTGCAATCGTAGGTTTATAACGACTTTCTCTAACATATTTCTTTGTTTTGTGTAGTGTTCTGTCGAAATCCCCATATTGTGTGAGTTGTTCTACCCAAAGGTTGTACTTAATTTTATTGAATTTCATATCGTAGACATTATTTATTAACTCTAAGATTTCAATTGCTTCTAGTTCAGTCATTGACATAATGTCTAACCTCCTAATAGTTCCTGTTTCTTCTTAGCTAGGTAATTATCTTCTTTATTGTTTCTAGGTTTAACTTTAGATATCGCTTTTTCTTTAGTATCGACACCGTCTTTACTCCAGTTTTCTAATACTTTGATAAGATAGTTAATGCCTTTGTTATTTTCTTTGCAATAATCAGTAGCTACAGTAACAATCTCTAGTTTGTTATCTTTAAAATCCTTTATAGCTTCTTCTAGTTGTTGTGCTTTTAATGGACTTTGTATGATTTCTAAATTATTACTAATATATTGAAATGATTTTGATGTCTCGTCTGTCACATTATTAGTGTTTTTATTATTAGTTAAATCATTATTAGTACTATTATTATTAGTAGTGTGCGATTCTCCTACGTAGGTTTTTCCTATATAGGTTTTTCCTACGTTGGAAAATCGAATGTGGTTAGGTTTTTCATAGACAGCATATTCATACTCTTTCAACCTACCTTTATCATCACGCTTTCTAGTTCGTTGAATATAACCGACTTTCTCCAATTCTTTTATGCCAGTTTTGAGGCCACTAAGTCCGTCAGTTGAATGTCTAACTAATTCTGATTCGTATATTTGCCAGTCATCAGGTCGGCTTAATAAGTAAAGCAAGATTCCTTTAGCTTTCCAGCTTAGGTTATCGTCATGAATAAAATTTTTGTGTACAGTTACGAAGTTTCCAGTTTCTTTGTAAACTCTAAAAACCGCCATTATTTCACTCCTTTCAGTAACTCTGTTACAGTAATATTCATGTCATCAGCTATTAATTTAAGTCTTTTAGCATTAGGTACAGAAATATTTCGTTCCCACCTACTTACTATGCTGTCAGAGGCATTGTCGATGAATTCTCCAAACTCTCTCATATTCAAACCTTTGTCTTGCCTATGCTGTTTAATACGATTTCCTAAAGTCATTTGTGGTCACTCCCCGTACAATAGCCATTCAGGTGTTGTCTTGAAAACGAATGCTATTAATTTTATTTTCTTGATATTGGGAATTCTTTTGCCTTCTTCCCATTGTTTTATAGAGAAAGGAGAAACATATAAGATTTCAGCGAATTCGTTTATATCAAAATTTCTTTGTAATCTTATTTGTTTGATTCTATAAGCGATTTCTTTTTTACTTTCTTTAGTTATTACTCTCGAATTCATTTTTAGCTCCTTTCAACATGGCGTTTAAACGATCATCAACTTTTATCCAGCTATCTTGTAAGATATATTTTTCATCAAAAGACTTAACGCCTATGTTGTGCTGTTCTTGGTGGTGTCGTCTGCATAAAGCCAACACTTCATAATCGTAATGCTGCATCTTCTTACGGTTAGCACCACGACCTATTGCGTAGTGATGTGCGAGGTCGGCGTTTGATTTCCCGCATAGTACACAGTTACGATTAACTGTCGCCCAGTAAAGTAACGACTTATCGCCTTTTAATAAATCGCTTGTTTTGTAAGCAAGTATTATTCCATTAGCGAATACCCAGTCGATTGTTACTTCGATAATCTGACTTGCCTGTGTACGTGTGCAGTTACTAAGTGAAATGCGTTCATCATATCCGTAATACGTTCTTACATATTCAATGAACATATGGCGCATGTAGTCCATTGGCATACCTGTATGGACTTCTATATCTTTGACGAGTGCGAATATCTTCTTACGTTGCTTGTTCGTTATTCTGAATGGATCAACCACTTTCACATCTACTTCGACTTCGTAACCATTGTCTAAAAGTAATGATGTTTTGTTATCTAGTTCTACACCCTCAATGACAATGGTAGTCGTACCGTCATCTTGAGTGATGTAATTCTTTATTTTTGGCATTTATATCAGTCCTAGAAAGGTAAATCTTCATCTTGAATATCTATCGGACCATTAGCGTTAGCGAATGGATTTTGTTGTTGGTTCTGTTGAGGTGGTTGGTAACTTGCATTCTGTTGTTGTGGTTGTTGGTAACTATTTTGATTTTGCTGTGGTGGTTGATAGCTATTGTTCTGTTGAGGTGGTTGGTAATTATTATTGGGTTGATAGTTACTATTTTGTTGGTAGTTGTTAGCTTGGTGTTGATAATTACCTTTTTGGTTGTTATTTTTGTTTCCACTATCTAAGAATTGAACATTTTCTGCTACAACTTCCGTCACAAAAACACGTCGCCCTTCGTTATTGTCATAACTTCGTGATTGAATACGTCCATCTACTCCAGCTAACGAACCTTTAGAAAGATAGTTATTAACGTTTTCTGCTTGTTGTCTAAATACAACTACATTGATAAAATCTGCTTCTCTTTCGCCGTTCTTGTTTTTGAATGTTCTATTTACCGCTAATGTAAATGTGGTTACACTTACTCCACTTGCTGTTTGTCTGAACTCTGGATCTTTTGTTAATCTACCTGCTAAAACTACTCTGTTTATCATTATTAATTCACTCCATTTTCTTTTTTCCAGCCGACTACTGTTTGTAGGTATCTCATACAATCAGCAACGCTTAATTTTTTGTAATCGATAATTCCTAATTGTGTTTTTACACCTTCTTCTGTATCGCCCATTGCTTCTGCAAATTGTTTTATCGTATTGGACAATACTTCGATATCGTGTTTATCAGCTTTGCTATATTCTTTTTTCTTTTGCTTAGCATCTGGGTCATCTTCATCTGTCGGAATATTTAATAGTTTCAATAAGAAGTATCTTTCGGCATAAGTAAGGGCTGTGCCATAGGCTTGTGCGATATCTTGTTGTTGTCCGAATGCTGCGAATTGAACGATATAATCTTCTCTACTTTTACTATCGATAATGTGATACTCCATATTCATTGAAACGATATGTTCCGTTTTACCTTTGTTGTTTTTTGTTTCTCTAGTTTCGTATGCTGTGACAGAAGGGAATATTAGCAACCCATGTTCTTCCATTTTGGGACGTATCTTGTAAAGTATCTGACTACCTTCTACGTAGTCGTAGTTGTAACCTTTAGCGTCTTTAGTAAAGCCTTCGATGTTCTTTTTAACTTCTACTATTTTTTGAAAAAGATTGAGTTCTTGTTTTTTCTCTGTCATCTATCTCACCCTCAAACTTCTACTTTGTTTTAGTTCTACTCCTTTGAGTTCTAAACCGTCTTTTATAGCTTTCAACAACTCTTTTTTGTCTAACTTAGGTTGCTGTTCGATGTAGTATTGTTTTGGGATTAAACTTTCATCTATAACATCTAAACTAGGTGGGTTGTTAGCTATACTGTACGAATTAAGCGCAGTTTTAAACTTCTCTTTACCTGTCTGCTCCATAACTTCTTGTAAACTTTCTTTTAAACGTTTGACACCGTTTTGGTTAGAAGTTTTACGTTGTCTTAATCGTTTTATTTCTTCGTCTATAGCATTGTTGTCTACTTCTAAAGACTTAATGACTGCTACATATCCATCAGCTTTATCTTCGATAGCGTCATTAATACTAGCTAACGTGTCTTTTAAAACTTGTTCATCTTCTTGTTCTGCAATAAGGTCGTAAACTTGTTGGTAACTATCTTTTAACTCAAATAAATTACTCATCGATTAAACACTCCCCTTCAATCACTTTTTTAGCTAGTTCGAATTTGTTATAAAGTTTTTCTGGCGTATGAAATTCAGCAAACAAAATATCTTTAACTTCTGCATCATACTCATCTGAGTAATGATGGAAGAATAAAACTACTTCATCTTCACAAATACCTGTTTTGAAAGAACATTCAACGTTCTCTTTGCTATGAACAATTAATGCATTTAAGTCGTTAGCAATTTTTAGTAATTTGTGTTTCAACTTGACGACCTCCTTATTTAGTTGTAAATTTTAAGTACATATAATTTTTAAAGTCTCCGACTGTTACTTGTTGGCGCAAGTTTCAGTCTTTTTTGTTATCTCAAGCCACTTCTCCCAAAAGAATGTGCTAAAGATTAGCGTTAACATTGCAATTCCTAATACTGTTGTGAAACCACCTCCTAAAAGTAATGTGATAATCATTGCGATAAACATCGTCATGTAACTTAGTAAGTACTTCATTTAATCCACCCTTTCTAAAAGTTTTTCGATATATCCTCTTTCTTCAGTAAAACTCCTCTAAAGTGCCGTTTCTGACACCATTAATTTTTGTTCTATAAAGTCAATTGCCGGTCTAATCTTGATGTAGCGTTTATGATTCTTGCCAAATCTGTACATACATTTCTCTTGGAACTCTTTATTGCTATAAACGTGCTTTTCTAAATCGTTTTTAGAAATTCCACTTATTTTCACAAACTCGATAGCGTCCGCAAATCCAATGTATTCCATTGCTATCACTCCTTATACTTCGTTTTCAAAGTCCATTTCTAGTTGCTTTATTTTGTATAATGTCGCTTGTGACGGGAACCAGTTAGCAACCATTGATAAAACATCATCAAAGTGTTTTTGTCTTACATTTGTTCTTGATGTTGCGCCTGTCATCTTTTTGACTTCTGAATTGATGTCTCGGAATAATTCACTGCGTTGTTTTTGATTTGTTATTGCATGTATCTTTTGAATGTGAGCAACTCGTTGATTAATCGTTCTAGACAATAAGTTGTAATCTCCTGTGTCTAACTTTTGGTTTTCTTTCAAATCGATAACATCTGCTTTCACTGTCGCAATTTCTTCTTTAGTTTGTTCCGTCGCTTTAAACATCAACTTGAGTGCTTGCATTGGATCGCTTGGCACTTGGTAAGTTCCAGTCTTTCTTAAAGTCGGTAAAACTTCTGATGTCACCCAACGTTTGAAACGTTTAGCTGATTCTAATTTTGATGAGAAGATTAAACTATATAATCCTGATTCATTTATTAGCGTTACATTTTGCATTCCTCCAGGTGTCTGTATTTTACCGACCCCTTTATCTTCAGCATCAACATGTTCTCTGATTGCGTCTGCCGTTCTTTTGTAACCTAAAATGTCTGCAACATCTTTCCCTACAAAACATGGTTCCTCGTTTACTGTTAATGTTCTTACTGGTAATTCTTCGAAATTAAATACTTGTAAATCTCGCATTTGATTTCCTCCTTATTAAATTGTTTGGTGTTGTTTTTCTTCGACTAAAACGTATTTAAAATACGATTCATCTTTTAAAAAAATAATCTCGTCGATAGAGACTTCTAAAACTTTTGCAATTTTAAATGCGTCTTTAGGTTTGATGATTTCTGGATTATTCTCCCAAATGTTATAAGTTGATGGAGAAATTCCTAATTTATAAGCGAAAGATGATTGAGTATAACCTTTTCTTTTTCGCCATTCATCTAACTTCAAGTTTTGTTTTATGTGATTCATTTTTTTACCTCCTTGTTAAGCTCTGATTAGAGTATATCGAATTATAAATACGATTGCAAGTATTTTTCGTAATTTATTTTAAAAAATGCGTAACTTTAATTTAATAAATCGTATTTTAGATGTTGCAATTACGATTTTTCATAGTATAATAATAAGTGTCAAAACATCATATATATAAGGAAGGTAATTAAAATGGCTTTCAAACATTCCATCAAAGAAATTAGACTGAACAATAGATTATCAAAAGTTGAAATGGCAAAAAAATTAGATGTTTCCGAAGGTACTATTAGAATGTGGGAAAACGGCAAAAACGAACCTAGAATGGGTATGATTGAGAAAATTTCTAGTTTGTTTCATGTTTCAAAAGGATATCTATTAGGAGAAATCGAAGAAGCTACAATCCCAGAAATCGATAACGAAATTGATATTCCTTATTATGGTAAAGTTTCTGCTGGTAACTTTGAAGAAATGACGGTTGATAATAAGACTCTCAAAGCGCCATCTTTTGTTTTCAGTGGTCGCAAACCTAGCGAATGTATAGCTTTACAAGTTAACGGCGATAGCATGAATAAAATACTTGCTAATGGTTCGTATATAATCGTACATGACTATAGAATTAATCAAGATTATAAATTAAACAGTAATGATATTTTAGTTTTACGATTAGGTGGAGAATATACAGTAAAACGTGTAAGACTTACGGAAACCAAATTACATTTAGAACCAGTTAGCTATTTTGATGAATTCAAAACAAATACATATGACATTGAAAATACTAACGAAATAGAAGTTATCGGTAAAGTTATATATAACTATCAAAAGTTCGATTAATAGCGTCCTAGTGGCGCTTTAATATAAATTAATTTAAAGGAGAAATGTAGAATGAAAAAAGTTTTATTTATTTTATTATCTTGTTTTTTAGTTTTAGTGGCATGTAGTAACAACAATAACAACTCAAAAAAATCAACTTCCGTTGATGAAAATAAAGTGCAGTTCACTAACGATACTTTAGTCCTTGATCAAGCCGTTTTAAAAATAAAAGATACTTTTTTGGTAAACGATAAAGATTTAGATAACGGAAAGAAATTATTAGCCTTTAAATATGAAGTTAAAAGTAAAGA
>Ga0181467_101210_pt1 | contig 11332 bp, 11 predicted proteins | sample InSIn5gowninarea_2_FD_119079 | JGI IMG/M metagenome (GOLD analysis project Ga0181467, IMG submission 119079) | Clean room microbial communities from NASA Spacecraft Assembly Facility at Jet Propulsion Laboratory, Pasadena, California, USA -... ... | reverse complement strand
TCATACCATATGCAAAATATGCAGCAGACGCCACAACAACACTACCAACAACAACAACAACCACCAGGACAAATGCTCGGCCAAATGTACAGTCAACAACAGCCACCACAGCAAGGTCAAACTGGCTCAATGCAGCAAGGACAAGGGCCGCCTCAGCCTTTCACTGGACAAATGATGGGTCCGGGCCAAGGTCTGGCACAAGGATTGGTGGGAAGGGGTGGACTGGCTGGAATGATGGGTGTTAGTTTAGGTGGTGGTGGTGGTGGAAATTTGGGAATGAGTGCACAGGGACAGAGCCAGGGACAATCTCAAGGCCAATGAATGATGAAAATTGAAAGGTTGTAAAACCGAAAAACTGACCGAGAACCAATCATCACCCAATCGTCCAATATGCCCAAGTACTCACGACCGGGAGACTATTCATAAACGAAAACATAGCTGATGTATCTACTTATTTGTATGTAAAAGTATTACTGTAACCTTACCTATATTAGAGCAGACTTCATCTATCTCGTCTATCTATCGTCATCTGAGAAGGAAAAGGAAAGGTTCACGTTCCGTCATATCTATTATACAGTGAGTCTGCCTTACTGCTATATGCACTGGTCAAGGCTATAATGTGGTAGTAAAGATATATCGTCGTTTTCGTACTACTGTTGTGAGAGCATATGGAAAAGAGAAACGCAATCAACTCTACCCTTTGAGGTGTGACGACCACGGATTGTTAAACTATCTTTAGAAATCTACTATTAAATCTATTTCGCGCAATATATCGCCATCCTCCCTCCCTATCCATGCCCACTTCCTTCACAACCTCCCTCCGGCCCGCATTTACATTGTGGGCCAAACATTCAGTAACCCCTTCACGCTCCACGCTTCACAACACTGGGGTTACTAGGCTAGAAATCAAATATTCTTTAGTCTTGTGTCTCAGTGTTGGACTAATGTAGCAGAAATGATGTGCAAAAGACTTCATTGATGCAGTTTCGCTGTAGAGCTCTTTAGTATGTGCTCTTGACGATGGACAGTACGTCAATAGATGATATCTTCGAAAATTGGCTGGACATGTGCGTGCGTAATCTGCTTGGACTCGAGAAATGTGCAGTACTCCAGTGACCATTGCGCATGAAGCCAAGAAAAGTTTGAAGATAGGCAAAGACTGACCTTGGCTGGGCAATAAAGTCCTCCTCGACAAAATCGAGACCTCTCGTAGTCTTCCTGTACAATGCAGCATCAAAGCCCGCGAACCAGTCGTATCTAAGCCCTATTTCGTTACAATAGCGATAACTTGGTTCGAGTACTTGTAAGTCCGAACACCATATAAGTGAGCACCTGCATGTTGTCTTTCTTTGTCGTGACGAATGCCTTCAGAGACAATTCAGCCCGTGAGACTTGGTGATAAGATGTGTGTTAGTTGGTGTCCGTGATGCGAAGAGAACTCGAAGCAAGCTCAGAGCTGACTCATCGTCATCAGCACAACCACCAAGACAACTTTGACTTTGTGCATTTCGCTGATATTGATGCAATAGGCCATGTTGCTCGTTATCACTCGGTGCTGCGCTCAGATCGAGGCCAGGGCTATAGAGTCGGCTACTAGATCGCTGTGCTCGAATACTGCAACGTGAATCGTCTCGCGATATCTTGTCTAGCCAGTAACTTGCAGAATTCTGTAGCTTTTTGTATTCTGCTCAGTCTGATGGCACAACGAATCGAAGCGGCAGCAGAAGAAGAAGAAGAGGAAGGGGAGGTCAAAAAATCGCTTCGGATACTTCCACACGGATGCGACCTTGGCCGAACATGGTCTATTGCCAAGCGCGACGTTGAAGCAGGACAAACAAAAGAAGTCTTTACATACCTCAACGACAAAGCTTGCAAAACTTGCACCAGGCACGCCACTAGGCGACGCGTTACATTATGTTGTCCAACGAGTCGTCGCCGAACTTGGTTGGAACGAAGCAGATGATTATTCACTCACAAAGCTGATCCTGCTTCTGGTAGTGAAGGGGAAATCACAAGAGAACATTGCATCAGAACTTTCGAGCGAGCTGTTAGGACTAGAGCCAGGAGACACAGCCGCGTCGAACTTTATGAAGTGGCTCTTTCAGCAGTTCGATATGCTCATTGGAGCATCAGCGCAGGTTGCGGAGATAGCAATGGTGAGAACTGTAGCAGTCTGTTACCCAATAGAGACGAAAATCTGGGACGACCTCGCTCGTACAAACCTCAAGAAGACGATGGTGAGAAAGATTGTGAGGAAGGTTGAGGACATGCGTCGGTCTGCGATCAAGAAGTTGTGGGACGCGGTCCAACAGTCTCTGCTCGTATCAAAACAATTTGCACTTGATCTCCGCGGATACCTTCAACGTCTCAAGAAAGACCGTAACAGCTTCAAAAGAGTCGCTTGCAGCCGTCTACATTCATTGTCACAGTCTAGAAGGTTATTCCCGGTGAAAGACACGATCTGGCGATGTTTTCAGAAGTATAGTGATACATCGGAAAGGGAATCTTCGAGCATCGATCGATGTATGGAAAAAATCAACAAGTGGCAGATGTGTCATCCGTGCTGGCGCACTATGCCCGTGGAGATTGTTGAGAAGATTGTGTGCACGGGTTGAGAGGCTGCACACGCGAGGCCGTCAACTGGTATATTAAGGCGGAGGTCGTGCGTATTGGTGAGGACACAGCTAGGTTTCTGTTGATTTCACGAGCATTCGCTCCGAAAATTTTACGTGGCGTCGATGAAGAGATCAGTGAGATGTGGAAGGAAGCGGACACTATCCACGAGATTATCTCCGATATCGAAGCTGATGACGGATATGACAGCCCGTATTGGAAAGAACGCGCTATAGGAGATCAGTGGAACGGGTTGCAGGAGCTCATCAAGTTCAGGAAGCGTATCGAGAAGATATCTGACGTATTGGCCGGGACGTTTATGAGCACCGAGCATTTTGAACAGAGACGGACGGCTCGACGGAACCTGGCCAAGGAGAAAGACGCTTCACTGGAAATCTCGAGAGAAGAGGAGTGGCTAGTTTCGAAATATAGCGATTCGAATTGATAGCAATCGGTTACTGTGGCGATCCGTGAAACCACCGAGAATAGAGTTGAGACGGTGTAAGGTGTTAGCAAGGCCGTTGTGCTGTATAATTAGTTCATGTGCTCAAAATCGACCATGCTCCGCGCCTTAAATTGACCATAATTCCGTGCGTCCGACCGAAGTTAGTCGAGTGCTCGTTGCTCGGCAACTATGTGCTCGAAGGGTGTTGAGAAACTAGTGGTCGTGTTAGGGGCAGAAGAAGGAGACATTCCTAAGGCATTGTGCTTCTTGTTCTTTGGATTTAGTGGCAACCCAATTTTCCCGATCTCAATGGTGAAGGAGGCTACCTTAAAACACATCTGCTCGATGATGTTATAATGGTAATCCAATATCATGGTTTAAACTCCAGTCGGTCATATGGATTGCCGTGATTCCAGCATCGAGGTTGTCGAATTGCTTACTTGCGTGTCTTCGTCGTGTTCCCTCGCCGTCTTGATATCCCTGTGTTGTCGTGACTGCACTTGGTGGCGTGAACCATGTCTGCTTCGTTTGCGATGCCTTTGTATATTGCACTTTCTCATCGACCCATCACCGCCCGCACATCCCAGACCAACACCCGCTCGTCCCACGCAGTACTCGCGCACCATCCTTCAGCACCGAATAAACACCAGTCCACTCCAGTCGCGAACTCTGTATGTCGATCCATTCGACCTAATTCCTTCCCACCTCCAAACGCCATCATATCTTGCCACTGTTGTTGTGCCATCGAATTATTGTTCACTCCAACAGCGCTTCCATCTGTCCATACACGACAGCTCATGTCGTAGCTTGCACTCAGCAATAAATCTGGTAGATGTGGACTCCACGCTAACCTTCTGACCGCATACTCATGTCCTGGCAACACAGCAATTGGTCCTTGTCCGGCGTTCCTGACATCAAAGGTCCGTATCATCCTATCCACTCCTCCAACCGCGACAACAGAACTCCGGTATTTGTTCCAATCATGCGTCAATGCCTCAACAGACTCACCGTTCTTCATCGGTGGCGGCACACCAGCAGCCCTAGGCGCAGTTGAAATAGGCACACTCATGACCAAATGATTCTGCGCACTTGCGGGCGTCCGCAAATCGAACAGCCTGAATATCCCATCACTACCCACGGCGCTCACAACTCCATCTTCATGCGGGCTCCACTGCGCACTATATGTGCATGTTCCTGTTGGCAATACCAAAATGCTGTCTTCGCGCTCCTGCTCGAAAATCTTGACACAACCGTCCCAGGATGAGGATAGAAATCGGGTTTTAGATTGCAAGTTCCAGCCGCAGGAGAAAACCTCTCGGCCATGGGCCTGCCATGTTGCGATCGGAAAGGGAGTGGAAATGGGGATGGAGAGATCGAATAGTTTAAGGCTGCCGTCGCCGGAGGAGGTTAGGAGACGGGAGGAGTGGAGTTCGGAGTAGCATAGATCGTAGAGGGTGTCTTGAGTATCGAAACTGGCGGAGTGGTGTTAGGTAAAATTGGTTGTCGAGCGAAGCAGCAGCACGCGAATGCTGCGAACAATAGCCAACCTACTGTCTTTCGCAAACAATGCCATTTGGTGTCAACTCCAGTATGAAGAGACGGCCATTACCTACGAGACCGTAATTTTGACCTGTAGCTACAGCAAGCTTGTTGTCGAAGAAAGGTGAGTATTTGACGTTGAAGCCCTTGAAGCCTGGTGTGCGAAATTCGAGCATGTCGACAAGACTGCCTAGCGCTGATGCTCGTGAATGATCATGGGTGGATAGACTGAATAGAGCGAGTGTTTTGGGAGCGTTTCATGACGTCTAGAGTATTGCTAGCAACATGAAGTAGGAAATGGAAATGCGTGTTCAACAAAGCTTGATGTTGGACATCATCAAAGGCCTCGGCGATATCGGCTCGGGTGAATGATCGCCGAAGACGACAACACTGGACCTCTCACGCCTCTGCGACAGACAAGAAGCTCAGTCTTACAAGAACGATTTAGTATCGCTGGGTCTTTCCACGCATTGTTCGCTCGGCATGCTATTGTGAGAGCTTTTCAAACGTGACCTGGGAGCGTACATCGCGCTGGTGCTCAAGGTGATAACCCTGCCGCTTTGCTATCAAGCATAGAAATGGCTCGTTCGTGATCGGCAAATAGTGGTGAGATAGGTGATTTTGCAATAACGCAGGGCGTTTGATACCTGTGCTCACAATGGGAAAATCAATTCTACATGGAAGATTCTGCGACCATATTCTACCAGCTTACTTGACCCAGATCCTCCCAATAGTCATAACATCGTTACCCTTGGCTGGCTGTCTCACATCAGACCATGGCCTTCACATCCTTAGTCTCGACCACGTAGCCCTCCCGGGTCACGCTTCCTTCACTACCATCTTCATCAGCAGCTTCACCTTCGATCCTGATACTAGTGATAGTAGTAACGTCCTCATAGGCAAAGAATCCTTCGTTTGCGGCAAGCATTTCAAACGTGGGTTTGCCTTCCTTGTCCATATCGCCAGGCAAGATCTGGCAAGGCCAGATCAAGCACAAGATATAGTAGACGAGACCACCCATAAGCGACGAGAGAATGAACCCCATTTTGTACATATCCTTGCTCACTATACTGACAGAGTCTGGCGCGAGGAGGCCAGCAACACCGTGGACAGTGAAGGCGACACCAGAAAGCCATGCCACCACCATACGGAGGTTGTGACCTTTGTAGTAGGTATAAGGAGACGAAGGAGTGGTAACATACAATGATGGAACGTGGAAATTACCCTTGCGAATCAACCAGTAGTCGATGATCATGCAAGCACAGATCGGCATGAGGAAGACCGTGTAGGAACCGAGGAAGGTAAGGAATGATGCGGCATTTGCGATGATCTTCCACGGAACTAGCAACGGAGCTAGAAAGGCGCATATAATCTGTCCTCTAACGATGGTGAGATATTTAGGGAAAAGACCAGTGATATCTGCACCGACTGGCAAAGAGTTGGATCCAGCATTAGTAATGACAATAGCCAGCATCATACCGAGAGATGCGAAGACCATGCCTGCACGTGCACCAGGTCCCCAGTAGTGGTCGAGAATGGAATCGTACAAGTCCCAGACATTCCAGAAGCTCTTGCCCAAGACTCCGGTTGCAGCAGCAGTGGTGGCCGTGCTGAGAAACATGACAAGAACTTTGCTGAGCAATATACCGACACCCTGCGACCATGTTGTGGCTCTGTAAGACTTGGAGTATCTCGCGATATCTGGCTGATTTATCAGGACTGGAGCAAGCGCGCCCAGAACCGAGTTAATTGCCGACATCATTGGCCAGACCAACGCCGAACCAGAAAGCTGCAGTGTTTTGGTCGTATATTTGAAGCTCCCAATTGTACCGCCATTAGCGTGAATAGCCCAGCCCAAGACACCAAGAAGCGCGATCGTGGTGTAGACTGCTTTGACGACAAAGAGGTGGCGAAGGACAGTAGGATGGAGAAACATGACCGGGTATTGTACCTGTGTGAAGAGGTCAGTGATTGTATCGACCGGAGACAGAATGTTATACTCACTGCCCAGAAAATGAAGAAACTCAAAAGATCACGAGAGCTTATACCGGCACTCTTGGGTAAGTGATTTGGGAGATCGCGATAGCTATTACCAAAGATAGCTCTGAGAAGGACAGACATCAACTTGCCGCCATAATAAGTCTGTGTAGAGAAGTATATCGTGGCAACAGAGGCGCGCACAATGATGTAGAGACTAGCACCTCTAACGCCAGCAGCTGCTCGAACATAGACAGGAAAACCGAGGAAGTACTTCGTTGGACCACGAGAATTCAGGATGACAAAGATGGTCAGAATAGCACTTCCGATCACGGCCGCGATCATACAGTGGTACCATTGGAGACCAATCGAGATGAGACTCGCACCAAGGTTGTAACTGCTTGGTGAAAACGTCATAGTCAGATAGAAGGCGAAGAAATGCCATGACTGCCACTTGCGGCCCTCTACGAGGTATGTCAGTTGTGCCGCCGGCGTATTTAATGCTTGAATATTACCAGGTGGAGTCGGTAAAAGATCCTCGTTATATCTGATCTCACCCTCAGCAGCAGCACCTTTGACCTTGATGGCATTGTGGAAGGCAGCTTTAGAGCTGAATGCCTCTTTCGTTCGAGAAATATAATGAGACATGGCAGAGTGGAGCTAAAGACTAGAACTGAGGATATGAGGAGAGGTGTATCAACAACAAACCAAATCCCACAGGTGCAGGCGAGCTGTTATATGCTTTCTTGCTATAGCCCGTGCTACCAATCCATGCTGCGGCATGCTTGCATTCGCAATCTAGCCATGAACAGATAGGCTACTTGGTAATCTTCGGACGAGGGACATTCAGAGGCCACAGAATTGGAGATAACAGCACGTCCGCAGGTTCTGGACTGATATCAACGAATCAAGCACTAGCGAGGGCTGCGAGTACTTGGCTGATGCTGGCCGAATTCGAAACGTAACGGATAGATAAGGCAAGCCAAGCATTTCGGACCTGCCGAACTCACTGCGGAGAAAATAATATTGTCATCTTCCTCCGCCGCCTTGGCAGAAACAGGCACAGATAGTGTTTTTACGCAGCTAACTACGTATGGCGAAAGCGGCAATGCGTCGGTGTTTGGGTTTGGACTCCGCCCGATCAGAAGAGGTCTCAAATGAGCATCGTCAGGAGACTTGAACTCTATGGTTGAGATGCAACCTGCTGCCATGCTTCGACGGTATTTCTCATATCATAATCCCATCTGCGGCATTCACAGTTGAAGGTGACTCTTCTTTCCCATATATCATTTCATCGCCGGTCTGTCCATTTGCATTCATGAGAGGCTCACAAGAGGCTGCAGAAGCCGCAATCCCCGATCAGACGAATCTTCTTCCAAAGAACCAACTACTCATTGTATTTGCTGCTCTATCGTTGTCTCTTTTGATCTGCTTCATCGACCAGAATGGAGTCGGTGTCGCACTGCCTGCGATAGGAAGAGATCTCCATGCAGAAGCGACAGTGAGCTGGGCTGGAACGAGTGCCTTGATAGCAAATACAGTCTTCCAAGTCCTGTATGGGCGACTTTCGGATATCTTTGGTACGCGATCATCAAAACGATTCCGGCTTTTGGTATGGACTACTGAAAATTATCTCTGCAGGTCGCAAGATCGTGTTTCTTTCCGCCTTAGCACTATTGTGTGTAGCGGACTTACTATGTGGTCTAGCAGTAAATGCAACTATGCTCTACGTCTTCCGAGGTCTTGCTGGTATAGCGAATGGAGGTATTACCTCACTAGCTATGATGATCGTCTCTGATATCGTCTCTTTGAAGGAGCGAGGCAAATATCAGGGCTTTACTGGTGCCTGCGTTGGAGCTGGTAATATGATCGGACCATTCATTGCTGCAGCTTTCGTTGAGCACTCAACTTGGCGGGGACTGTTCTGGCTTGTCAGTCCACTGGCTGCAGTTTGTGGTGTAATCTGTTTCTTCATTCTACCCAACAATGTACCAAAGACAAAATTCAGCGTCAATGCGAAGAAGATCGATTATGCTGGTCTTCTTACAGGATCTGCTGCCATTGTACTCATCCTAGTCCCAATATCAGGAGGTGGAACATACTTCCAATGGAGTTCACCTATGTCCATCTCAATGTTAGCAATTGGGGGCGTTAGTGCTGTAGCATTTTTCTTGGTGGAGTGGAAGTTTGCTCTGCTGCCAATGATGCCGTGTAAGTCTCTGTACAGAGTATAACAGAAGTGGGCAAGAACTAATATCTGCAGTATCCATGTTCCGAAACGGACCAGTATGCGTGTTACTACTACAGAATGTTTTTTTCGGCATTGTCTATTACTCTCAGCTATATTACCTACCACTGTTCTTCCAGAATGCTCGACAACTATCTCCGATCACCTCAGCAGCACTTGTATTGCCAATACCGTGTGCCCAGATGCTGTGCTCCATTGCTTCAGGCCGCTATATATCGTATCGAGAGAGGTACGGGGAGGTCATCTGGGCTGGCTTCTTCCTCTGGACACTCGGTGCTGGCTTAACATGTATATTCACTAGAAGCACACCGCTCTCTGCTATCGTTGTCATTCTGATACTACAAGGAGCTGGAGTTGGGTTTGTCTTCCAGCCAACACTCGTAGCTTTGCAAGCACATTGCTCAAAGGCTCATAGAGCTGTTGTTATCAGTAATCGTAACTTCCTGCGAAGTCTAGGGGGAGCTGTCGGACTTGTTATATCAGCAGTAACACTACAAAACAAGCTGAAAGCAAACCTACCTGAAGACTTCAAGTATCTAGCAATGTCGACATACAGCTCACCAGACCTCTCCACGGCTTCTCCTGATACAAGAAATACTGTACTAAACGCATATGCAAACGCTAGCAAGACTGTCTTCATCTTGAATGTACCATTCATAGCAATTTGTTTGCTTGGGTGTATCTTCGTTAAAGACCATGGACTGAGCCGGAAGGACGAAGTGATAATAGGCAAGGCAGAGACAGTAGCACAAACTACAACGGTGAAGAAGGATGGTAAGCAGAATGCATCGGAGGAAACGTCGAGCAAAACCAGCTCGGAAGATGTGCAAGAGCAAGCATTACCAACATCGGAGCAAAAGTCGTAGATAGAAGATGATGCTGAGATTGTTTACGAATGTCCATACGTTCCAAATCCTATGGAATACGTGGGATATACCACTGATGTGTATCTCGTTGCTAAATTGTCTGTAGCCAACCGCATCACATGAACATTGCACCTGTCCAGCAGTCTACAGACAGGATCGAGATTGCTACGGCATGATAGAGCAAGAGCAGAGCTCGAAGACGTATCTTCAAGTAACTACACGAAACCTTTTCAAGAGCTGATGCACGCAGGATATTTGAGTGTAATGGAATAATTTCAAGTCGGTGATGCTACCTAGTCTACAATTATCAAGCTTTACCTCCAGCACTTGAACCAGGCTGATAAGGAAATGTCTCACGGTAATGATTAGCTATCTCCCTCCTCGTGGCCACCCAAACACCTTCCTTCTTGGAAATGTATTCCATGAACCTCCTCAAACTCTCAGATCTTCCAGGTTTGCCTGCAATGCGAGAATGCAGGGGAATGGTCATCATCTTGCCACCCTCTCGGTAGAGACAATCAAATGCGTCCTTCAGGTATTGTTCGTAGCCTGCACCATTACTGCTCGTGAAGCCAGGACTCATGTGGAACTTGCCATCATTACCTAGCGCGTTCTCAATTAGCTTACAGAAGAGTATGAAAACACGTGATGGTTTAACTTACAATCGTAATTGTATGGTACCATTAGTAGACCCTCCTTCTCTTCCTTAGCGAGGTGCTCTTCCCAGGGAAGATCAATCCAGTATGGGACATCATCGTTGTAGACCTCAGACGAGTAGAGCATCTTCTTGCCAAGCTCCTTCCACACAATTGGCAGCAACGATCGGGTGTTTGGTGTACCACGACCGAAGTATGCACCATCTGGGAACTCTCCAGTAAACTCCTCGAGCTTCAAGAGTGTCTTCTTGATATACTCCTTGTCCTCCTCGAGACTGTAGTCCCAAATATCGAGCCACCTGTAACCATGAGCACAGATCTCATGGCCCTCACGAACACAAGCCTTGGCAAAGGTCGGATTCCTCTGCATGGCGACAGCAATGGCGAAGACAGTCATATTCCAGCCGAAATCCTTCATGAGTCGACCGATACGCCACCCACCACATCGACTACCATACTCGAAATCTTGCTCTCCATTGACGTGTCTGTGCTCTCGACCGCCTCCGCTGGGACCTTTCTCCCAAAGATAGGCTTCGCTTGTGCCGTCGCCATCAAGCACGTTGCGTTCACCACCTTCCTCGTAGTTCAGGACGAAGGATACAGCAATGCGAGCACCATTCGGCCACTGAGGGTTGTGGCTGGCTTCACCGAATCCTGGGAGCACGCGTTATTTCCAAGATCATCCAACACTTCGTTTGCTGCGTATACATACCCTCAAAGTCTCTAGGGAGTTGCAAGCTTTCTTCGACGTGAACCATTGCTACGAAGAGAAACTAGTTGCGGTCGAAAGATTATAGACAGAACAAGATCATGGCAGGCATTGGCAGCACATCCGGTTGAATATGTACCCCTCCATAGGTGACCCTGATACGTCCAGCATCCTCCCCACCTTTATGTGCTCACCTTAGAGATAGAGGGATATCTTTACAGAAGGCGGAAAGGGCTTAGCTGTGTGGTCGTTGGCAGATGGAAGCGCTGTTGGAGTGAA
>Ga0181467_101154_pt2 | contig 11354 bp, 8 predicted proteins | sample InSIn5gowninarea_2_FD_119079 | JGI IMG/M metagenome (GOLD analysis project Ga0181467, IMG submission 119079) | Clean room microbial communities from NASA Spacecraft Assembly Facility at Jet Propulsion Laboratory, Pasadena, California, USA -... ... | reverse complement strand
CGAACACGAGAACCTTTTATAATTCCCATCGTCATATCGTTCTGTTCCACTTTCACACCACAAGATAAGGTCTTGCGCGTACCGCATGCACTGATGTTAAGGAGAGTGTTACCACCCAATCCAAAATTACCAGCTCTTCGAGAGAGTGTTCTCGGGCAGAGCTCGAGATTTTGAATACAAAAATTTGCATCGCAAAAATTTGACCATGTCGAAGAGGAAGAGGGATCGTGAGGCTGATAAAGCCCCAAACGTGGTCAATGATGGTGCATCTCAGCCACTAAAAGCGACTGCAAAATTGCAATCTCAAAACCAAGACGTATCATCACCGTTCATCAAGCCACAGACATCGAAGTCTTCTACAAACAATGCTAATGGTGGTTTAAAGACGTCAAACGCCAGCACGCAACAACTAAAGAGTGCAGCTACGCCCAAGCCAACCAAGATACCAAGAACCGAGAATCACATCGATGTCAAGACCGAATTACCTGTTATTCAGATCGTTACCGGTTCTTACGAACGGACATTACACGGCATCAACGCAAAATTGTCCCTCAACGATGGCAAGCTGAAGTCAACATATACTGACTCGTTCCTGTTCAACGCTCACCAATCGGCGGTCAGATGTCTGGCGTTGTCTCCAATGCCAGAAGAGTCTGACCAAGGAGTATATCTTGCCACTGGAGGATCTGATGAACGCGTCAACATATACTCACTATCAGCAGCACCTGTGCCAGACACTGATCGGAAAGGTCGCAAAGTTCCAACAATGCCAACTTTTGGGCCGAACCAGATTAGCGAGAACCCTCTGAACCGAGAACTCGGGACCCTGGTTCAGCATTCTTCGAGTATTACGGCTCTCCACTTTCCATCTCGATCTAAGCTGCTATCTGCAAGTGAGGACAATACTATTTCAGTGACACGTGTGCGCGATCTAGAGGTGATCTCCACGGTCAAGGCACCAAGACCAAAGGTCTCTGGCCAAGCTTCTGGTGACAGTGCAAGTGCTGGGACGATTCCATCGGGTGTAAATGACTTCGCGATACACCCTAGCATGAAGTTAATGGTCAGTGTTGGTCGCGGGGAGAAATGCATGCGCTTGTGGAACCTTGTCACTGGGAAGAAAGCTGGAGTCCTCAATTTTGAGCGTGATATTCTTCAGGCTGTCAAGGAGGGGAAGTACAGCCATGGCGAAGGTCGAAAGATACGCTGGAATCATTCGGGTACCGAGTTCTCAGTCGCCTTTGAGCGAGGTGTGGTTGTCTTTGGCCAAGATTCGAAGCCTAGATGTGTGCTCATGCCATCTACTTTGACGAAAGTCCACCAGCTTGTCTATTTCAGGACTGGCAAAGACCATGAATTTCTCGCGTGTTCAACCGATGATGGAAAGATTCTTTTTTTCGACACGGTGAAAGCCTCAACAGCCACCAAAGATCTGCCAGTACTGAATCCTATTGCTTATACAGGTGGTGAGAAGCATGGAATCACGAAAAGAATAAAGGACTTTCAGATACTGGACCTGACCAAGCATGGATTTCCTGGTCGCTTAATTATTGCGGGATGCAGCAACGGCGATATAAGCCTGCTTTCTCTCAAAGATGACGAGATCCTTAAGCCGGACACGGACGGCGGTTTCGTTGGCACTGCGTCGGCTGATGTATACTCGACAGGTAACAGAGTGACCTGCCTCGTTGCGTTTGCCATGCTGCCAGCTCTTGACATCGAAGGAGGACTTTCGGAAGCGGAGAGTGTCCTTGGTAGCGAAATAGAAAGTGACGACAGTAGCGATAACGAGTGAACAGTCCATTCATCTATAGTCTATACATAATGTAATCCAAATTATATCACTCTACTCGTACTGTATTGCTTGATTCTTTCGCTGCTCGAGTTGTGCCTGGATGCCTGATAAGGAAGTTTGTGCCTGAGGTTCGCCAAGATTTCAGCCAAACCGCCTCTTCGGAAGGAAAGTGCGCCCGCGTAGGCCTGGGATGTATTGAAAAGCGTCGACCTTTTCCGACTTGTGATAACCTGCTACCCTGAACCTACACAAAGAATGCCGGTGTCAACGCTTTTGATAGAAGGCTCCTTCGCCGAACTTGCTGAGGAACTTGCGCAATACCTTGATACCCTTGACGAAGGTGCGGGAATTGCCAACAGTATTGAATCTGAACTTGGACAGATCCGAGAAGCAGAGTCGCAAGAATCAGGCAATACTTCTGGGCAAAAGGCCAAGGACGATGTGTTGAAGAAGATCATTACGAAGGCCACGACGTTGAACAAGGCGCCAGAGAGAGGTAAGAAAGAGAGAGACATTGCTACGGTCCTATGACTGACTCAATATTCGTACAGAATTCTCGGCTGCGTATAACCTTCTAATCAACTTATGCCTACAGTCGCCTGCACAAGAGGGCTTCTTCGCAAGGTTATGTCAATATCTGTCCGACCAGCCAGTAGCGCCAAACTCTACGTATGGACCATCACTTGCTATCTCGACACTGACAACAATATTCAATGTTTTGCCTCTCGCAAGTGAGGCAAGATACCACGTTTTCCTCGCCATTCTCAAAGTGATAAAGGCCACAAACTCTGCGCAAGCGTTCGAGGCTCTTGTTCCGCAGCTGGAACAGAATGTCCCTAACTGGTTGTCAGCATGGCAATTGGATGAGGAGGATGCGCAGAACTTGCACACAACCATTGCGGACGTCGCAAAGGCACAAGGTTTCCATAATCTGAGTTATCAGTACCTGCTCAAAGCATTAGAGACCATACCACCTAAGGCAGCCTCAGAAGAAGACTCGCAGTCTCTGGCTAAAAGAACTCTAATCACAGCACTGACCAATCCCTCAATCACCGACTTCACACCCCTCACTGCTTCAGATGCCATTCAGGCTCTCAGAAAGACCGACAACGACCTCATTGAACTTCTTGACATCTTCACTTCTGACGATTACGAAGAATACTCGAGATTTCTCTCCAACCACTCTTTGTCATCGTTGGATATCCCAGAATCGGCCGAAGATTCTCTTACCACAAAGATCCGTCTCCTGACACTGGCCAGTGTAGCTGCTGCTTCGCCAGATAGATCAGTCTCGTATACAGATATTGCCTCGTCTCTGAGAGTTCCTGATGAGGACGTCGAAACATGGGTCATAGATACGATACGTGCAGGTCTTGTGGAAGGGAAGCTGTCCCAATCGAAACAGCAGTTCCTTGTACAACGAGCAACGTATAGAGTTTTTGGCGAGAAGCAGTGGGGCGAGATTCAGAATCGCTTGATGGTATGGAGAAGGAGTCTAGAGGGCGTGCTCGGTGTGGTGAGGAGTGAGCGAGAGCGATTCGCACGAGAAGGCGTGAATGGATATGAGGACAGACCAAACGGCTACGATGGGCAACAGAGACGGCAGGGCGGCAGACGGCAACAACAACCACGGGAAATTGATGTCGGCGGGGATTAAGGAGGCAGCCTGAGCGTTTTGTATGGTTGAACAATCTCTCAAAGGTCAGCTACTCATCACAACGAAGCCGGGAGACGAAACGTGGTCGATGCAACAAGCGTCTTGGGCATGCAGACCCCCACTCTACGGCATACTGAGTCGTTTTACAGTGAAGCCTGCAATACCGTTTATTGGTCTTGACTCCCAGGCACTGATCACCGTCATCACATCTGAAGTGCGGTCGGTCTTCTGTGAAGATTCCTCGATCCTCGATATTACCACAATCTCGACACGTCCAGCTGGACAGTGCTTTGCAAAATGGAAAGAGGTCAACTTCATGGTGATAATGCGAAAAGAGTAAAGCATGACTACAAGCGATGTCTTCTGTCCCCTACAGCTGCTCTCAGGACCTTTCTTGGCCGATCGTTTTGATCAACTATGATCAAGTCTCGTCTAGGCTCAAACGTTCCACCCAAATGAGGTTGGTCGTGATAGGTCAGCATGGCTCTCTCGTGTACCGTAGAATAACCGTGGGCCCACTAAAAAGTTGATGTTCTTTGCATCTGTATTAGAACGCAAGATAACGAATTGACGCAAGTTCACCCAAAGTTGTAATCAAGCTGTCTATCTCACCATTCTATACCGACCCTCCAGCATCCGCCAATACTGAACACTGCGCCGTTGCCGTTCGCGGTGACCTATGTATGCAGTACCGCAATTAAATTAATTCAGCCAAGACTCGTACGACACTCTATTCGTTCATAACAAACACACGACCTACGACTCCCAAGCAGCACTAATATCTTGAGACCTTCCGAGTGCGAGTTTCTCGTGCCACAGGCATATACATCCAGGATGTCGCGTCCAGAAGACCTCCTCCCACCGGACCTCTTCTACAATGACACGAAATCCGCCAAATACACAACCTCCTCACGTATTCGCCAAATCCAGGCAAGTATGACACATCGAGCGCTTGAGCTCCTGGACCTAAGACAACCAGCATTTGTGTTGGATTGTGGGTGTGGGAGTGGTCTTAGTGGCGAGATTCTAAGTCAACAGGGCCACACGTGGGTAGGCATGGATATCAGTCCAAGCATGCTTGACATTGCGCTACAGCGGCAGCAGACACGACCGGATCCGACGGAGCGGACAAGGAATGGCCACACGAACGGCAATCACGAATTCGGCGGGTCTGACCAGCTGGATGATGGCGAAGATGACGAAGATGACGACGATGAGGATGAGGACGAAGACCAAATGGAAGAAGACCTCACTCCCAGCATACCAGGGTCCGACGGCGACCTAATGCTCCTAGACCTCGGTCAAGGCCTCCCCTTCCGCCCCGGCTCCTTCGACGCAGCCATCTCAATCTCCGCCCTCCAATGGCTCTGCAATATCGAATCCACACAAAACCCAACGCAGCAAACAGCGGAGTCCCGCCTACGACGTTTCTTCGACACCCTCTACGTCGCCCTGAAACGTGGCGGAAAAGCAGTCATCCAATTCTATCCACGGAACGAAACACAGAGGAAGATGATCAGTTCGGCTGCTGTACGAGCGGGGTTCGGTGCGGGTTTGCTCGAGGATGATGGTGGGACGAAGAATGTAAAGTATTATCTTGTGCTTAGTGTTGGTGGAGGAGACATTACGGGCGTGGTCCGGGGGATGGATAATGTGGATGTTGAGGATGGAAGAGCGATTAGGGAGGCGAGGGGTGGTTTGAAGGGCACACCGAAGAAGGGGAGTAAGGCTTGGGTTATGAGTAAGAAGGAGAAGATGAAGGCGAAGGGTAAGGTGGTGAAGGGTGATTCCAAGTACACAGCGAGATCGAGGGGGCCGAAGTTCTAGGTGCGTACCAGTAAGCTAGACGCGAAATCATAAACACACAAGGGAGACCTGCAATCGAGCATCCTCAGCTCTTCAAGGTATTTTTGTCGACTACGTATACGAGAACTTTTCAGCAGTTATTCCTATTACAGTAGTGCGGGAAGACTTGGGTTCGCTCGCCTCTCGCAACCTCGCGAGGATCCTTTGTGACATGCGTACGAGCGGATTCATCTTGTCGTCCTCCCGTTTAACCCGTCTACCTGGCATGCAGGAAAGACGATGGTACACAAGCAGCAAACCGTGTCGAAAGTTCGAAGTGAGAAGCAGGGTATGTCATCACGGGTACATATACCAGAATTGCCGAATTTCTTAATAAAAAGTCCTTCTAAATGGGCAAAAATGTTGATGAAACATGCTCTTCTAAGATACAAATGAAATAAATTTCGACGCGAAGGTCGATCTTCACTGCACATCGCGTGCCGGTTCGACGTCAGGAACGATAATTACATGCTGCCTAGACAACATACGAAGCTAGTTCGCCAGTCTCTGATCAATAGAAATTCTCTATTGCTACCTATAGAGATCAACTAATTAATGCTTCGACGATTGACGAGAATTATGTAAAGCTTCATCAAGATGCAAAGAAAAGCCGAGAACAAGACCATGGTCAATCAGCATCGGGAAAGAATATTAGGTTCCTTGCGCATCTATGCTCATCATCTGCCACCTGACCTCTTGCCTCTCTTAGGAGTCTCTAATTCAGCACCAGGCTGTGTTCTCTTCGATCCAGGTCGTGGTTCTGCCTCGAGGCCGCGTCGGCGGCCGCTCCCTGGCCCACTCGGATGCGCGGACCCTAACGGCGTCTCTTCGGCCCTCTCAAGCAACGCTTCGATTGTATCAACGTAAGACTTTGGTGCCATATTCGTGCGTAGAAGCTCCTCTATTGATATCAGCTTTGCTGTGCAAGCTTTCAGTACGGAAGTGGAAAACTTGTCGAGGCCTTCTAGCAAGAAAGGGCTGTGCCCTGTATCTGGCTGAAGAATGAGCAAACCAAACAGGCTGATGCCTGGTTCTGAGGAAACGCGTCTTCTGGTTCTGCGTGAAGACTCTGCACCAGTCGGAACGATGGGTTGAGACCTTTGACAAACAGCCTCTAGCGTATCCAATGCCACCGCGAGCATTTCCACCTCAGGAACAAGTGCGACTGCCTCAGACTGGCGTCGTTGTCGGTCGTCGCTGAAGATCTCTGAGAGCCTCTGGAAGCCATCAATAAGTGGTCCAAGCATGTCCTTGAGCCTAGTCAGAGAGTTCGGGGGCTCTTGAGCTATACTGTCATATATCGACAATTGGTCGTTGAGTCGGCTTTTTAATTTCTCCTGAAAAATCTTGGCACGATTGTCTGTGCTCTGCCACAAAGAGACGACCTCAAAGCTCTGGTCGTGATACGAACCCCATTGCAATATGCTTGCTTCAAGCCTTCCAGGTATTGTCCATTCGCTGCTCCTTGGACGCTGTGAGGGAGACCTATCCGCATTCTCGTCGACGTTCTTGAAGTAGTCAGGGACCGTTTCCGTTGGGAGAGCAGTATCATCGAATGTTGAGAGCACATCCTGGATCATACGTGCTCTGGCCCTCAAGGTCTCTGGCGTTGCCATGGGTGATGTAGGCGAAGGCGTAGCCGGTGAACGAGGTTCCAGTGACAGATGAGAAAATGGTTCAGTAGGGGTCGGAATTGACATTGCTGGGGCATATCTTGGTGGCACAGAGCTTGGTATAATATGTAGAGGTCTCATCATGCTCTATATCTGCCTTGCTACCCAAAGTTAAATGTACAAGAAGAATGAGAACAAGGCAGCTTTGAGCGTCCTTTTGTGACCGCCGCGCCGCATATTGCAAGTGGTGCTGGTGGAAATCATGATGCCAATTGACCAGAGGTCAAAGGTACATGTGGAGTTTCGGAAGATACAATCTTTACCGTCCTTCGACTTGAGATCATAGAGATTGAAGTGATCCCGAATCTCGTAGAACCTGGCCATGAAGATGGACATTGAGCAGTGACCATATCGATCACCAGTAGTATCTCCACTGCCGTTAGGGTATTCCCAGATAGTGCAGTAGGTGGGATGGTGACTTGCTTCGCGTGAACCTAGAGATACTTCCGGTAGAAACGAATTGACTGTGAACGGTTTGCTCGTAATCTTTCAATGGGGAATGATCATTACGGTATGGGCTTCTTGGCAATCTGCCGTGCCGTGCCAGCATATGGTGATTAAGAATTACCGCTTATTGATTGTTGCTGATTGTTGAAAAGCGGCAACTATTTCGACAAGAGCCGTTGTGGCTGCAATCTAGTGGTCGCGCATCAACGGCCGTCTTGCAGCGCTTAAAAGGAGCCATTGAGAAGCTTTCAGCATGCGCCCAGGTGATGAGCAAGGCTTCAGCTTGAGGATTATGGGTAAGCAGTTGAAAGATTGGCTTCTCCAATTGGTGTGCGCAAGCACGCAGCCGTTCTTAGCCTCGAAAGTCAACATGTAAACTATTGACTTGTTAGCCTTACCACCGAGTGTGCATTCTTCAAAATGTTTATGCATTGGTCTTTCCATGCTGAGTGTCAGCTAGTCGTATGGCAATTATGTGTGGATTCTCCTTGGCTGACTCCCTCAACCTGAATTTTCATATATATGACCGAGTAACGGCGGCCGACCTCGAATCCCTGTGCGTTCGGGGAATTTGATTGAACAAGCATCCTTCGTCCTGACTGCAAGTTTCCTAGTCTTGAGCTATCGTGCAGAATCGCATCTTAAGGTTCGGAAGAAGAGAGACTCGCATGGTATGGTCCCACTTCCCGGCCTCAGCACGAGCGCAGGCATAGCGAGGACTTGTGGAGTCGAAGTAATCGTGAGCTGAGAAGAGGAGTAACCAGACGCATCGTACCGGAGTATAGGAAGGATAATCACAAGCGAATGACGGGTCGATTGTGGTGCAATTCAACAAGCATTGCATTCCAGTAACCACTACTGGCTTGGTAGCATTAAGTAAGTGTTGAGGATGGATGAAGTCCGAATGGTTATCGTTCAAGGTTCTTCATCGGTCGATATCGTCGGCTATTATACCGACTACGAGTGCGAACATGCACAATAGTACCTGGCAGAGTTAGGGAGTGGGACACCGAATTAGGCGAGAAGACGTACCAACAAACTCAACAGGAAGACTGTCATCATTTCCCATCCACTTGATATGGCGAAGCCTTTTGTCATCTCCGACTGCCAGTGCAGAAAGCGGTAACAACCCAAAACAGTGATGATCAGAGCCATGATATGACACATAGCGGACAGAGGTACGCTGACCACAAAAAAGCCAAAGACCGGGTCAGGAGTTACAGAGTGCAAAACCCGCATGAACTGAGAGATGAGAACGCCAGTCATGGCGAAGGCTTGCGCAGATCTATGCTTGGCGTTAGCGAGCACTATAGAAGTGGAACCCGTTGAATACCGACCTGATATAGCCTAAAGCTGTCCGTTCGTTTGCTGTTGTGTGGTTGTGTCAGTACAAGATCGATAAGTCAAGATAGTACACGAACCAAGCGTTGTGATGGTGGGGGATGAAGCACATGATCACCGGAGTGATTATAATGGAATGATGGACACTAACCTAGATGATCTCTGCACAGATGATGGGGAACCGAGACCGAAACATAACGATACCAGGCGCGAGCCAATATGTTCTGGTTCTTGGCAGAGGGCGCTATTGTGGTATGGTTGAAGACAGGAGGCTCTGATGAAGCAGGATCGAGGTCGACAGCCTCTTGCTCAGAAGGCAGCCGCAGGGCTTGTTCTGCATTCAAAGTAGTTGAGGCAGCATTATTGTCCATATTGTGTCCGTATAGAAAGATGTGATTCCGTAGTAGAGGTGTCTGTACGCTGATTAGTTGACAAGGGTGCACAGCAGGTTACGCCACGTGTCAATATTCAAGCAGCGAAGCATTGATTTCTGCAGAAGAAGGACTATGATTCAGGATCATTTGATCAGGACTTGGCTAACGAGACAAGATGGACATTGCGCACTGCTCACGATGAGTTCAGATCACTCAGCGCTCACTTCTCTCGACGAGATTTGTCAGGTTTTTGGGTAGGTCAAGTGGTCAAACTTGAGAGATAGCAGTCGGAGTCAGCAAACTTGAAGCGAAGAGAGCAATACAAGGCAAAGGTTACTCAGGCCGGCTCAAACGCAAAGCAGCCAATGAGTAAGTCGCGACCTGTGCTGATGACGCCCAAGGCTAGATATTTAAAGCCAAAACCAGGTGCGATTGGCACCAGAGGACTGGGCACAGCTGTGCACTGAAGATAGCTGCTCGCTTGTGCACAAGTCAAGCTATATCCGGCAGTTTTCTAGGGATCAGGAAGTCGTACGCGATGCCGCATCGACTCTAGCTTCTTATTTAGCTCTCGGTCCCCAGCCATGCGCCGGATGATCGTCTGATACGAGTACAAACCCAGCCCTTCATTTTCTGCAACGATCCCGCTTCTATTTCTTAATACCTGCTGCTGGGCTCAGGCCTTTGCTTTTCTCTACCCCGTGCTGTTTAATGTGCATTGTTGACATTCATCATCAATACAGTCGAATTTCACGGAACCTCTGTCAATTCAGTTACTTGCTTCTTCGTCCGCTCTCAACATTCCCCGCATTATCAGGCGATCATCTCTCTATAAGGCCCAACTTGGCTGTCGGCAAACACGACATCGCGAACCATTACTAGTACTTCTGAGCCATAACTTTACACGGAAGACATTGCCCGAATTAAACCAGTAAATTGTCAAGATGCTCGGGGGACTACTATTCTCCTTCTGGAGGATCTTTGAGATCGTGACTCTCATACCTGTGATTGGAATGCTGGTAAGTAGATCTCAAAGGAATCCAATATTCGAAGCTGACACAGGCAGGCATGGTTTGTCGATGGTTTCAATGATCAGAACCAATTGACTCCAGTGTCCATCCTCGTACTATTCATCGTCTCGATCCTCGCCTGCGCCTGGGCTCTAGCAACCCTAATTCGCCTTGGGTCAACTCGCCGATCGGCCCTCTTCGTCGCGTTCGTCGACCTCCTCTTCGTTGGAGCATTCATCGCTGCAGTTTATTATCTTCGACGTATCGCAGACGCGAACTGCTCCAACTTTCGTGAAGCGCAGATCTACTTTCAAATCGGCCCATTTGGCTATTTTGGAGAACAAAGTAATCTAAGCACTTCCCTACGGCTAGATAGGAATTGCGCCATGCTGAAAGCGTCCTGGGCTTTTGGCATCATGAACACTATCTTCTTCTTTTTCACCGCAGTTTTGGCAGTGTTCTTACATAGGCACGAGCGGACCGTCGTCGTGAAGGAAGTGCGCAGGTCTAGACATAGCAGCAGAAGGGGACATTCAAGAGGCTCTCACAGAAGCAGCAGTGGTCGCAGGTCATACTATGTTTGATTCGATTCCATTGCAGAAGGACATATATTTACCGACAATTTACGACTTATGACGATTACGACCAATTTCTATATACAATTTTCTTATTAGATGCTTGTCAATGTCAAGAGCGATACGAGAAGAGAGAACCACTTCTTCAGGTCCGTCGAAGGCTGGCAAAGTAGAACAGTATTGCATCCTATTGTAGAAGGATCTTTCGGATCCAGCTGTGCACAATTTCATGATCGTTGACTGTGCTGAGCTGAAGTGCCTGCGGGCGACACGCGCACGTCCCCCGTGTCCTCTATATCGTGATCAGGATGTCATCCATTAGGGAACCAGATGACAACTTCTGGATACAACGTGGCCAGCAAGCCAGCAAGCGATATACAGTACTACAGCAAGCAAAAGCAATGGTTCATATTAGCTACGAGATGGTCCAATGAGCGAGAATTCCACTTGGATTGAAAATCGGTGTCCGCCGCTGTTATCACCACACTTATCACCCTTGCCACAGCTACCTCACATCCCATCTCGTACATCCTTCTAGTTTCCAATTGTCCATGTAACCCGCCGCAGTCAATTTGTACACTTCCTCATATGCCATGTTGACTTTCAAGTTTCCTACACCAGAGCAAGAATGGCCGTC
>Ga0181467_100926_pt2 | contig 11361 bp, 7 predicted proteins | sample InSIn5gowninarea_2_FD_119079 | JGI IMG/M metagenome (GOLD analysis project Ga0181467, IMG submission 119079) | Clean room microbial communities from NASA Spacecraft Assembly Facility at Jet Propulsion Laboratory, Pasadena, California, USA -... ... | reverse complement strand
AAAATTTACCAGGGGATCAACCTTTAAGAAGGATTTTGCAAATTCCTCTACTTCAGCTAATGTCATACCCTTCTTTCTTGGTTCAAGCGGTTGTGAGGAAAGTTTTTCTACACGTTTTACTTTAGGTACCTGTGCCGAGAAGCCATTCACTGTTTGCCATTGACCATTTACAGCATGTACCCCATTAAAGCCTATTGCTGGTGCATAAACAAGCTTCACTTTACGCTGATCTGTTTCGAAATCATAATCGACAGTGTAACGCAATTCAACTGCTAAATTATCACGAATTTGGGCAAGAATATCCGCTTCAGTCTTCTTCTGCTCTACACTATCAAATGTTGCCTTGCTAAGAGACTCTGTATTGCGATAAACACTTGTAATTTCGCCATTCGCAAGGACTTCAATTGTAAAATATTGCTCGCTGATAGCCACACCATTTTGAGTTGGTGAGTAGACAAACGAATAAGCAATTGGCTGTGATAATGGTCTGCTCATATTAAAATAGTAATCAGTGCCAATACCATTTTCCTGAAGCTTGTAGTTTTCAGTATTTGGGAATTTAGCTAAGAATTCCTTTGCAATTTTTTGTGCATCAGCTTCAGAATACTTTGCTGGATACATTGCATCTGAAATATCAGAAGGCTGATAATAGAAATTCTCTAGTTCTAAATCGTCTCCCTTAAATGTGAAGCTACCATAAATATCCTTACCATTCACAGTTTTATGGAAGCTTAAATCATAGCGAATTGTTGTATCATCTGTATAGTAGTGTCCGCTTCCTACATTTAAATCTTTTTCTGTTAAGAAATTAAACTTATCTGGGAATAATGCATGCAATTTATTGATAAGCATACTTTTCGTGACTTTTGTCTCTGTTGAAGCTACTTGAATTTCAATTCTCTCTGAAGATTCCTTTACATTAGCAGAAGCTTGTGAAATTGGTGAAAGTACTCCGACAGTAAATGCTGTAGATGTTAGTATAATACCTAACTTTTTAAACTTACCCAAAATATCCCTCCTAGAAAACTATTTACCATTTATTATAATATACATTTCCAAATTTGGAAACGATATTTACAGAATATTATCGCTTAAAAGAAAATAGAATAGTTATTTTTTCACCACATCGAAATTAGATCCTATTAATAACCAATTTTGTGGGAATGGTAAACCTAGCTTCCAATAACCCACTCCTCGAAGTTTATAGCGCTTTATTAAATCGAATTTGGCTTGAATGGATCTTGCATCTTCAAACCAAACAACATGCGCCCTGCCCTGTTCATCATAATATTCAAAGAAAGGTGCTTGGGCTCTCCTATCATATTGAATAGCTGCATTATATTTTTTAGCAATTTCAATAGCTCTTTGTGGACTAACTGCTTCAGCAATGGGACCTCCTTGTACAAAAGGCAGTGTCCAGTCATAGCCATATAAATTTTGTCCTAGAATAATTTTATTTCTAGGAATTTCACTAATAGCATATTTCACAACTGCCTCTACCTCAGGAAGTGGAGATACTGCCATAGGAGGACCGGCAGAATATCCCCATTCATAGGTCATTAACATCACAAAATCCACGATTTCTCCATGTGCCCTATAATCATGTGCCTCTGTCCAGGGACCGCGCTCACTTGCACTCGTTTTTGGTGCAAGTGCTGTGGATACTGTGTACCCTTGTGGATGGAATCTATTTACAGCTCTTCTTAAAAAATTGTTATACGCCTCACGTTGATCCCCTGGTAAATTTTCAAAATCAAAATGGATATCTTTAATGCTCCCTAAACGCCTTGCCTCTTCAAGAATATTATCGAAAAGCAAATCCTGTACGGCTGTACTTTGAAAAATATCTCGTGCTAAATCACCGCTAAAGCTAAAATTCTCTAAATTTGAGATAACCATTGCTAAGGAGGCTCCTGTATCATTAGCAATTTGCGTCACACCCTGACTTGGTGGTTTTTTAAGTGTCCCATCTCGCCTTGCTTCATAGCTAAATAAAGCAAGATATGTTAAAAATGGCCCCGCTTCTCTTGCCTGACTCAATAATGCCTCGCTAACAGTTGTCCCCCTCGGCTCTAGATATGCCAAAGTTTCAGCCCTTGTTTTTGGTGGAGATGGAATATACAGTCGCACCCCAACAGATAGCGGCTGGTTTGGATTAATATTGTTGACCTGTGCAAGTGTTGCATAATTAATACCGAAGCGCTGACCAATGGACCATAAACTGTCTCCTGGCCGCACATAATAAAAACTTCCGATAATCGGAATAACAAGAGCTTGCCCTACGACTAGTCGATTTGGCTCTGGAATTTGATTGGCATCTACTATACTTTGAACCGTTGTCCCATACGCCTGTGCAATTCCCCATAAAGACTCCCCAGCTCGTACAACATGTATTTGAATGACAATGCCTCCTTTAAGGGTCATGAAATCATACCTATAAAGCTTATGAAATAAGGTAGGAAAAAATGCCATTGCTCTTTCGGAACAGGTTTCTCAAGAAAAAATTCTTTCCCTGATTACAGGAGGGCACTGAAGAACTAAATTCATTTATTTATTTTAATTTGAAAACTAAAAAACCGATTCGCATCATATTTTTTATGGCAAATCGACTTTTTAAGTATCCTCAATTACAAAGAAGGAACCTTGTATTTATAATATTTATGACACGCTCGAAAATAGAATACAAAGAAGAAATAAGCAACCAACTGTAGCACGGAACCTATAATATGAACATTCTCTCGCATACTTTCTTCAACATTCATTGAAAATGCTTGTATAACGAAGCCGCATAGCATCAATGCTATATATGTCTGATAGGTTTTAAATGTTTTAGCTTCAAGTGGCTTATTATAATGAATGTGTAATAATAATTGAAAAACACAATACATAAAAATGATAAATAAAAATTGCATAAGCTGTATTCCAATGTCCCCCAGTATCTTATAACCTAGCCATTGATCTAGCTCCACAAAGAATGACAAGACTGCCAAAATAATTGCGAAGTTTTTTGACCAACGCTTAAAATTATGGAAGGAAGGCAGTAGATGAATACCATATACAAAAGATAGATAACCAATAAAATCTGGAAATATATCTGGTAATCCGAAAAAACTTGAATCCATAAAAACAAAAGACACACCATTCACTATATATTCGTAGGGCTTTTTCATTATTTTGCATCTCCTTCAATTACTTTCACAAGGTAGTTATCCTGTTTCTTTAGAATCTCATCTAAACGTTCTTGCATGTTCGTACATGGTCCAATCATTTCGTTATCATTATAGAGTTCACTATAGCTTGGTTCTTCAATATTTTGATTTTCTGCATATACCAAATTTCCGACCCATGCTAAAAAGGACAGTGAAAACGTTAAATAGACAAGTCTTCCTTTTGTAAGCCCCTTATAATAAACGAACAGTATAAATAACAAGAGGGCAAGCATTAGGAAAACACATAATATATTAGTAAGATTTTTCTCCTGATTGATGGTTAATAGTGCTGCGTTTTTCATTTTGATTGATTGCCCTGTACCAATTATGAATACAAATAGTAGAACAGCTAGCGTCACTGGGATAGTTAATATTGTCGCTATAGAAAATCGTTTTATCTTCTTTATTGGAGTTTTTTCAAGGCTCTGACGCAATTGCTTTGAGAAATCTATATTTGGATCTTTATCAGGACGTTTTTTTAGTGCGTCAAATAACTCATAATCACGTTCTTCCATTAATCGTCCCTCCCTACTCTTTTTCGAAGCCTTGTCATTGCCCGGTGAAAATCAACACGTACCTTCACTTCAGAAATGCCCAAAATCTCAGCGGTTTCTTGAATCGTGTAGTCTTTTAGCATTCTGCAAATAATGATTGTTCGATCATGTGATTTTAATGTCATTAACGCCTCTTGTACTATTTGCCATTGCTCAATTTTCTCTATAAATTCCAGAGGCTTTGAAACTTCTTTCAATATAGGCTGCCAGCTCAGCTTTTCTATTAAAAGTCGCTTTACTTTTTCCCTTCTATGTATATCCACTGCTGTATTTCGTGCAATTGACAATATCCAAGTTTTTACTTTATCCATATCCCTTAAATTATCTAACTGCTTCATCACCTTGAAAAATGTCTCCTGCGTAATATCCTCCGCCTCTTCCCTACTATTTGTATAATAAAGCGCAAAATGATACACATCTCGATGATAACAATCGTACAAATGTTCTATATTTGTTATGTCCTTATGCAAAGCCTCACCCCACTTTCTACACTCAGAAATAAGTCGTTACAACAAATTATTTGTTACACTTTTCCCACTTATTTTTATATAACTAACGTAAAATGCCTTATTCTTTTCATGATTTACTCTCTTGTATAATGATATTACTGTAAGGAGGTGTTAGTTTGCGTTTATTTTACCAGCAAAAAACAATTGGAAAAAAATCACGTAAACTTCAAAAGATTGCATTTACAATTGAAGAGCCTGTCCATACCTTGAAAGACTTACTACTACAGCTCGTCACACAGGAGGTTCAGAATTTTAACGAAAAGTCGTTGGATACACCGCTTCATATTTATCTAACTGAGGAGCTATTAGAGGAGGCTGTACATCATGGCAAGATTCATTTTGGTGAGAAAAAAAATGCCACTGTCCAGTCTTTAGAACAGGCAAAATCGACAGTGATTCAAGCTTTTGAAGATGAGCTGTTTTTAGTAGTTCAAAATGAGGAGCAATTGAATTCACTTACAACACCACTAACAATTCAAGAAGATGATGTTTTTACTTTTATAAAATTAACGATGCTAGCAGGACGAATTTGGTAAGGAGGAATCCCATGACACTTTCTCATGAACAAAAACTACAATTTCAAAGTAAAATTGATACCGCACCATCAGCTATTCAACCAATAGCTACAGCATTGCTTCAATATATGGATACACGTGATTACAATATTGAGCAGCAAATTGCTGATTTGAAAATCACAACACTCGAGGAGCTATTTACAGGTCCATTAGTTGATGTACTAACACTCTTTTCTTCACAGGAACGAGCACAAAATATTAAGAAGCTGGCATTACGTTATGATACAGCAATGTTTCAGACTGGTATTTTGCGTAGATCGTTTCGTTCTGCTCAACCAGTACAGGATCACCTTTTTCAATGTCTGCAATTAATTGAAGAAATGCTAACATTTGAAGAAATCAATTTACAGGAATTATTGACGAATCACAGTCAATATGAGCATGGTACATATCCTAACTATAGCTCCTATGTGATGAAGCAAGAGAATATAAAGGTAATGCCATTTAATGTTTTTGAGCAATTACTTGCAGAGGAGCTATCATTACAAAACCCAGCTATTGAGGAAGCTATTGAAAATATCCTATTTGATGAACATCAAAGTAGCTTTTTTGGCTATCCACTAATACGAGGGATTTTTAAATCAACCAATAGTCGTCTGCATGAAGCACTTGGAAAGCTATTAGTTGCGGCAGCGAGGCAAGAGGGGCTACGTCAAGCTATTGTTGAGAATATCGATCATGGTACCTTAGAAGCACAGCTTACAATCATGAAGCTTATTCAAGAGCACCAGCTAACTCGCTTCTCCTCAGTTATTCGTGCTGTCGATACTTGGATGGGACTTGGCTATAATAGCTTTGAAAATCAAAAGATTACAGAGGAAGTCTTGTCATTAGCGATTCAAGCTATTGAAAACGACAATTTCACTAAGGAATTACTGCAAAGCGAGCGAACAATAGATATTTACGTGGCGCTCTGGGCAATTTCTACAAAAGATTACACGCAGCTTGATATGGTTTTGCCAGAGTTGCTAGGACGCCAAAAGCATGTCCAGCTTACAACACTTGCGTTCTTAAAAAATTTAGGGAAAACTTCCTTTACTGCACAATATGTCAAAGATATTATTTTAACAACAAAGGATATTGAGCTCTTTACTTTTGCTTGGGGAAATTTCCTCCATGTAAATAACTATATTAACAGTGAATATGCTAGGGATAACGATTGGTCTAAAGATTTACAAACGTACATGCAAGAAAATACACAGCTTCAAAATATTGAATATCCGCTATTTAATCAGCTCGAATGGGCAAAGAGTGAGGTTTCAAAGGATGGTCTAACAATTGCAGGAAAACCCCTATCCTTCGTATATGCGCACATATCTTTAGAGGACATTATTTCAACACAAATTATTTTGGCCCATCATTTACAGGATGAAGAATTATTTCAACGTATTATTGCGAATGCAGATGCCTACTCACCTACTAGCAGAATTGGACTTCTTAATATTTATTGCCTTGATAATTCTACACAAGGAAAGCGCGACTTTCTATTTAGCTCTTTACGAGACCGAAGCTCTATTAATCGGTCCCTCGCGCTCAAAAAGATACAGCTATTAACACCTACTGATCATGAAATTTTAAAAATCGAGGATCTTTTAGCAAATAAATCCGGCTCACTTCGTAAAGAGGCTATTTCACTCTTAAAGCTACAGTCACAAGAGAAAATATTGCAAAGTGCCGAGCGACTTATACAAGACAAAAAGCAATTAAAACGACTTGGTGGACTTGAGTTGTTATTAGAAGCCTCAAAAGAATATCACTTATCAAATGAAAAAATTACAGCTTTATGCAAAACGCTACCAAAAGTTACTGCAACAGAGCAAGTGCTTTTAGATCAATTGTTAACAAGCGATATTCCAGAATATAACGAGGAAAATGGCTTTGGCTTATATACACCACACCCGCCTATTCAATACCAAAACATTTCTAATATTGATATCAAGATGGACGGTGAAGAGGCATGGAAGCAGCTAATTCCAATTTATTTACAGGCACAAATGCCACTTGAGAAATTTTTTGACTATGATGTTCATAAGCTTTTAGCAAAGCTCGAGCGGCTGATTCAATTAATTGATGTCCATGCTCATTATGAGTATGAGACATACCAGTGGAATGATACTTTAATAACAACAACCTTAGGACAAGACTATAACGTTATAGCCTCCAAAAAAGAGAATAGTAAAAACGCAAGTCTTGACGTCCATCCAATACCTGAGGAAATCATACAGTGGATAAAAGAAGAAAAATTCAGCACAGAGGATTTAGCTTATTTCAACTTTTATAGTAATCTGTCTCAATACCCTGCTGCCCACGAAATTAGCGAAGCAGCACACGCTCTTATCGCTCCAATCTTTAACTATGCACAAATAAAAGAATATATTGCTAAGTTCAATGCGTTAAAGCATGAGCAAACACTGGATCGAATTTTTACTGTGCTATCACAGGATTTAGACAATTTGTCTGGGGAGCAGGAGCTTCATAAACAAGCAGTCGAACTTTTAGAACAACATTCACTAGGATTCAATGTTTTCGAGCAAGCAATTGGTATAATGCTTCAGCTGTTATCTCAAATACCACCTGAACAGTGGAAGCTCGAAATAAGAGATAAGGGGTATTATTATTATCGTTCGACTTCCACTATAGTAGATTTAGATGTAATCGATGCCTTTGTTGATAGATGCTTCTCAGGCTATACGACTTATGGCGAATATGTCAAAATGCTCGCTATTAACGAAGAATTAACAAAGCGCATGCAAAAGGAACAGTACAGCCCAAGTGTATATAATTTAAGCTTATTCCAATATTTAGATGCCCTTCAGGCAGGCTTATTCACACAGGATCATTTATTTGAGGCTATTTTCACGAATACATTAGCCTCTGATGTATTGATAGCACCTAATACATTAATCGAAAAGTATCAAAAGTCATTTGAAGATTTATCGACTCTTCTTGCTATACGTGAGCAGGCCATCAAGCGAATTTTAGAAATCGAGCTTAAGCGCGGCGATATTCCTACTGCCGTAACGAAGCTAGCAAGCAGTATATCCTATATAGAAGGTATTGATTATTTCTTTAAAATTTTACAGGCACTTGATGGAGAAAAGCTTGCTCGGGGCTATATTTGGCAGGCAGAAACGAAAAAGGATGTTTTCTCACGTCTTCTTGCAAACTGCTATCCTAAAAAAGAGGAATCCGCACAGCAGTTAAAAGATGCATGGGAAAAAACAAATATTTCAAAAGAGCGATTAATTGAAGCAATGATGTATAACCAGCATTGGATCGATCTAGTTAGTGAAGTAATTGGCTGGGAAGGCTTAAAAGAATCTGCATGGTACTTTATCGCCCATACAACCGACTACTTATCGGATTTTGCTAAAGATCAAATTGCCCTCTTCTCAAGCATCACTTCTGACGATTTCCGAGATGGTGCATTTGATTTAGGTTGGTTCCAAAGTGCCTATCAAACAATTGGTGCAAAAAATTTCAAGCTTGTTTATGATGCCGCAAAATATGCATCAGAAGGAGCAAATCATCGTCGAGCACAGCTTTATGCCGATACTGCAATTGGAAAACTCAGTCCAAAGCCATTAATGAAGGAAATACAAGATAAACGTAATAAAGACAAGCTTCGTGCACTTGGTCTTATCCCTTTAAAAAAATCAGATGAAAAGGACGCTCTAATACGCTATCAGTTTATTCAACAATTTTTAAAGGAAAGTAAGCAATTCGGAGCCCAACGTCGTGCAAGCGAAGCACGAGCAGCAAGTATTGCACTTGAAAATCTAGCACGCAATGCTGGTGATGGAGAAACAACAAGATTTACATGGCGAATGGAGCTATCAGCCTTTCATGAAATGAAACATTTATTTGAAGCACAGCAAATCGAGCATATTACGGCTCATTTGCAGATTAAAGATGATGCTGATGTGGAAATTATCGTGACAAAGGATGGAAAACTTCTTAAAAATATCCCAACAGCATTGAAGAAAAATACACAGGTCATTGCATTACAAGAGGCACGAAAAGAGTTGAAGGAGCAATATAAACGAGCACGGCCAGCGCTTGAACAGGCAATGGAGTTAGAAACAGTCTTCCATGCTGAAGAGCTCATCAATTTATTAAAGCATCCAATCCTAGCTCCTCTTCTACAAAAGCTTATCTTTAAAAGTGATGTGTATATAGGAATGCTCACTGCAGAGGGCATAAGGCTACTATCAGGTGACATCATTTCACTTGCACCAACGACAACATTAAAAATTGCCCATCCATATCACCTACTGGAAAGTGGTCAATGGCGTCAATGGCAGGCTTATATGTTTGAGCACAAAATAAAGCAACCGTTTAAGCAAGTGCTCCGTGAGTTATATGTGATAAATGAAGATGAAAAAGGGCAAAAAAGATCATTGCGCTATGCAGGACACCAAGTAAATCCATCTCAAACGGTAGCCCTTTTAAAAACAAGAGGCTGGCAAATTAGTTATGATGAAGGACCTCGTAAAGTGTATTATAAGGAAAATATTGTGGCCTCGTTATATGCACAGGCAGATTGGTTTACCCCAGCAGAAATTGAAGCGCCTGCAATTGAGGGTGTTTATTTCTATAATCGTTTAACTGGCAAAAGCATAGTCTTAGATGATATTCCTGCAGCAATTTTCTCTGAAATTATGCGAGATATCGATCTCGTTGTTAGTGTTGCGCATGTTGGTGGTGTAGATCCCGAGGCGAGTCATTCTACCGTTGAAATGCGTAGTGTGATTGTGGAAGAATTAACAAAGTTATTAAAACTTACAAATGTAGAAGTGAAAAAACAGCATGCTCTTATTGAAGGTAAACTTGCTAGCTATTCACTACATTTAGGTAGTGGTGTTGTCCATCAAATGGGGGGATCAATGATTCCAATAATCGCTGTACAAGCGCAGCACCGTGGACGCATTTTCCTACCAATGGTGGATGATGATCCTCGTACAGCCGAAATCATGTCGAAGCTATTACTACTAAGTGAAGATACTAAAATTAAGGATCCTGCCATTTTAGGACATATCCGAAGCTATGAACAACAACGTTAACTTGTGCACATAAACAACTGGTAGCATTATAAAGTGCCCTCCTTGAACTTTGGAGGGCACATTTATTGTACATCAGATTTAATCATTTCAAATAACAACGGGACATTGGTTCCTCTTTGCAATGAATGACAGTCATCCATTAAAAATGCCCAGCTTTTTTTCATTTTTTCTCTATATGGGAGCTCTTGACTAACTGGTAGAAATTCTCTTAAATACTCCTCAATAGTACCAGTGAGATTTTCCATAAAATTATCCGCCTTATGCACTTTTTCTGTTGGAATTTCATTGCGCTCATTCCATAGTACATGTTCTAAGTTCGTAGAAAAATAAAATAATTGATAGGGTACTTTTAATCGGTTAATGCTGAAGTGGTCATTCGCCACTAAGATCCTAGCATTATTCGCTTTCATTTCATTACGTTGCTCAATTTGCTCTTTGCGTTTATCCGAATTCACTAAGATTGCATCCTCCGCATAAAACAAATTTTGCTCAATATCCTCCTTCACCTTAACAAATTCTGGTGCAATAAAGCAGCCATCTGCATCTGTGATATGAACAACTGCCGTTAAATCCTTTGCTAAAAATTTATATTTATTTAAATAGCCCTGGATTACTTTAACAACACAATTTTTGATATTTGGGATACGCTTATTGGCATCCCACTTTGTCAAAATATCCTCACGCTGAACGTCAAAGCGAATCATCGAGTTTGCAAAATATTCATCTAAATAATCCTCTAAGATAATCTGCTCTGTCTGTCCCTCAACAATAATTAGGAGAATTTTTTTAGTCATGCTGCACACCTGCTTTTCTAAATGCACGCTTCATTTTAAATGATTTTGTTTCCTTATAAACTTCCTCATCCTGACCGCCAAGCTGGATAGCACGTAGGTAGACATCCCTAGCATTATTTACTTCCTTTATTCCTTTTAGCTGCATATAGCGGTGATCTTCATTTGTTGTTGTAAACCATAAATTTTTAATGGCTAGCACCTCTAACACACGTAAATTATGAGATGTAAAGATAAGCTGACCTTTTCCATCCTCATCTATCACTGTTAACAACTCACCTAACAAATATTCAAAAACACCAGAATCTAATTCATCAATAACGACACATGCATTAGGATTGTTGTATACCGCAATAAGCAAGCTAAGGACAGAAATAATTTTTAATATCCCCTCTGACTCTGTACGAAGCGGTAATTCACGTTTTCCCCGCTTGGATAAAAATTCAAAACGAACCCCTTTTGCCCCACTATCCATCATTTGTTTCGTAATAACATTAATTTTTATGGTCAGACCTGGGATAATTGCTGACAATACTTGATTACTTTGTTCGACAACCTCACATAACACATAGAAGGTCTCTTCTGGCAATACTGCTGGTCCCTTTAAATCATATGGTATTAAGCCTCTAGTTTTCTCTAAATGGATACTAAAGGGCATGA
>Ga0181467_100835_pt2 | contig 11379 bp, 10 predicted proteins | sample InSIn5gowninarea_2_FD_119079 | JGI IMG/M metagenome (GOLD analysis project Ga0181467, IMG submission 119079) | Clean room microbial communities from NASA Spacecraft Assembly Facility at Jet Propulsion Laboratory, Pasadena, California, USA -... ... | reverse complement strand
CAAGTGTGGTGGGGAGTAAGGTTAGCAGACGGCATCCGAGGATGTTTAGGGTTGTGGTGTATAAGGAGCGCGAGACGAAGAGGTATGATTTCGAGGCGGCGAGGAACAGTAGGAAACGCAAGTCCGTGACCGCATCTCCAGCTGAGCCTTCTGAGCCGGAACCTGAGCGACGGTTGAAGCGGCCACGGACGAGGAGAGCTCAGGATCCAGTAGACACACCCACAGACACGGTGGCGGAGTCCTCTGCCGCCGGAGGGGCTTCGAACGCTGGCGGCACAACACAACCTTCCTCCATTAGTCGATCAGATGGCAGTGGCGTACCAACTTTCCTCCAGTCGCTGTTGAAAGAAGTGGAGACCCTACCAGTCTCACCAGCGCCGGGAAGCCACCAACATGATGACTATATGGGATACTCCCACGACCGAGCGCTATCACCGCGATTATCCTCACCCGAAGCCTCACCCCCTGTCTCTAACATACCAACACCTCGCGCCCTCACCCCTCCACCATACCCAGCTGTCCGTCCTTCTTCATCACCACCACTTTCCTCAACAATCTCACCAACAAATTATCCACGCATTGTCGACTTCTCGCCGTACTCACCTGCCGAAGAAGATAAAGCAGAACGTGCGCGATCCCGACACCGCAAGCGCGTCATGCAATCGCCCGACACAAGCCCACCACGCTCCAGCGACGCGTCCCCTACACGAACCACCATGTCATACTCAACAAAGTCGGAGATACAGAGGATGGTTAAGGCGGCGTTGAAGCCACTGTACCAGAAGCAGGAGGTCAACAAGGATGAATATACGGACATCAATCGAGACGTGTCGCGTTTGTTGTACGACAAGGTTGGAGATGCCGGTGGACTGGCGGACCAGACGAATAGGGATTGGTGGCAGAAGGTTGCTTCTGATGAGGTGGAGAGCGCGGTCAAGGCTTTGAGAGCGGCGCAGGTGGTGCCTACTGTGGCGTCTTGAACAGGTCACTCACGCGTTGAAAGGACTCGTCTACACGATGGCGTTCATTACATTATTTATTCAAGGCGCCGGGCGACGCGTAAGGTATGGGCAATCTTAGCGGCGTTACATCTCGGATTCGCGTGCTTCACATATCGGATTTGCGTGCTGAGGTAGGACCCAGGCAACGTCAAGCGATTTTTGGCGCATCTGGGCAAGAGGGTTTTGTTCAGGCGCGTTACAGGTAGATACCCTTCAGGTTTGTGTCATGCTTTGTGTCATGCTTTGTGTACTCTGGCATAGGTGGCGCAAAGAGGGAATCCATACATAGTCTATGTAGAGCATGTATCAATGAATGTTGAAGCTTCCATATCTCACCATCGTCGGCTGCTGCTCTACGAAGAGGTGAACATGTGCCACATAAACGTCCTCAACCCTTCACATTTCGCACTTAGACGTTGTAGATGGATCTCAATAGGAAGATCCATTTATCTCGCTGACGTTGTATGATGAAAGGCTCAAGTAATACGTGTTCCTGGATTGTCTTCCATGCGTGTCACCTAGACGATGAAGGTACTGCATGCTAGATGGTCGGCAAGGCCAATCGACGAACACTTGTCGAAGATATGACGCAACGAGGCTCACTGCACAGTGAACGCCTGATCAAATTCTGAGGTTTTCTTGCTGTAGCGAATATCCCAAAATCCTAATAGGCCTAAGTGTCCACCCCTAATTTAAACTCTTCCATAACCCGTAATCATGACCCTCGTACCCCAACACCCCCCCATCAACCCTCCCATCCCCCCTCAAACAATCCCCTGAAACTTCTCGACTCCCCTTTTAATCTCCCTCACAATCTCCGCCGCCTCCCCCTGACTCGCCGCCTCGAAATCATACCTCTTCGTCTCGCGCTCCTTATACACCACAACCCTAAACATCCTCGGATGCCGTCTGCTAACCTTACTCCCCACCACACTTGAGAAATGCACCGTCGTCGTCTTCGCTGGGGCTTCAAACAGCATCTTCGTGCCCCCTCCCGCCGTCCCCTCCGCCGGCATAATGTGCATGTACTCCCCATCCAGCGCAAGGATGCGCGCCGAGGACGACGAGAACGACATCGGCTGCTTCCTCGTCACGTTGTAGCGCTTGTAGTTTGCCGTGTTAGCGGTGAGGAAGGCGTCGGTGCGCTGCGCCAACGGATGCAGCACGCCCCCTCCACTCCCACCCGCAACCGCTCCCACCGCCGTCCCGGCGCCGATGATGCCTTTCCTGCCGCCCTTCTTCGGCGTGCCAGGCGTAATAAGCAGCGGCGCATTCGGGCTCTCGCTCCCCGGACTCCCACTCAGCCCAAACGCGCCATCCCCAATAAACCGCCTCCTCTTCAAGTCCAACTCACTCCTCTCCCCCAGCGCCTCCACCGTCCGATCACTCGGCGCGACGGTATTCGTGCCCGCGACCTTGAGCACGTGGAGCGCCTTGTCGAGGCGCAAACGCGCGCAGACGGTGTCGAAGACCTCGGCCAGGTACGTGTCTGTCGTGACGTCGGTGGTCAGGGTGTGCGTGAGGAGGTTGGCGTCGGTGAAGTGGATGGTTAGGGTTTTGGGGGCGCCGGTGCGGGGGGTTGCGTGCGAGGGGGGCTGAACAGGGGCGTCGAGGAGGGCGGTGCTGTCTTTGCGAGCCGCGGTGGGAGCGAAGGAGGGGCCCGTGATGGGGTTGTGAAAGGTGCTGAGGGTGGGGGTGGCAATCTGGGTTGGTGGTTGGATTTGAGGGGGTGGTGGGAGGGATTCGGTTTCGGGCTCCTCCTGGGTTTCAGGGGAAATGGAGTCTGAGGTACCGTAGGAGGGGGTGAGCTTCTCGTTCTCTTTAAACTCTTCCTCGCTGGCCTCGACGAGGGCAAACTCGTCCCAAGGTTTCTCTCGAGATCTTCCGCGGGCACCGCGGTTGTTGTTGAGTGTAAAGTCTACTACGGGTCTGGTTCTGACCAGTGCCGGGAAATCGTAATCAACTTCTTCATCTTCGACCATGCGCAGAGTCCAGCGATTGACGTTCATCCTGTTGCCCTTGAGGGGAGGCTCTAGTCCTTCTTCGCTGTATCTCCATAATGCTAGACCAATGGCATCCGCCACTGTGGTCTGCAAGCCATCATTAAGAGTCCGCCGTAGAAGCATCTCGTAAGGCTTCGTGGGCTTGTTCGAGAATGGTGCTAGGATTTTGATGTTCAGAGGATTCGGATCACCTTTACCAGAGAGAGATTGGAACCGCTCGAACGGGCTCTCTGGCTTTTTGTTCTTCGCTTTGAGTGCTGCTGTGAGCGCGCTGACCGGCTGGACCACGCTAATGGGCCTTGGTGGAGGCAGGTCTTGTAGAACGGAGAGTGCTTGCTTGGACTTCTTTGGCGATACTGAGTGCGGTGTGATAGCAGGCGGTATATCTTTCAGCCTAGTTGCCAGTGGAGAGGTCGACGCATCGGCAACTTCTCCCAGAAATGAGGCTGAATCAGCGCTTCCCTCAAATTCTGAAGTGAGGCTACTATCGTCAGACTCCGCGCCTGGATCAACGACCTGGACATGCGGCTCAACCTCCTGTTCGTCTTCTTGTATGCGCTGTGAAAGCAAAGCACTCGCTTTCGCTGCTCTTCGCGGATTGATTTGCTTTCTCTGGAACAGTAGTGGGTCGATCTCATTTTCCGAAGACATCTCACTGCTAGTAGTAGTGTCCCTCCGAGCTCTTTCTTTCACAGCTTCGACCTGACCGAGGGAGCCACGCCGAAAGCGGCCACTCTCTGGCGGTCTAGAGGGCGATGTCACAAGCAAAGATGGATTGTCCAGCGGATTACTACTGTGCAGGGGAGATGATCCCGCTCGTGTCCGTAGTGGCATCTTCGTGAACTTGATTTGCTGTGCCGCTCTAACGTACCGATCAGTATTGGATTGGTTCATGAAACACCAAACAATGGCCATACCTCTGCGCTGCCTCGTCTTCGTCACTCTCGTCGCTGAGATCACTGCTATCATCTTCCTCTAACTGCTCTTTTCGCCGCTTTACCTTGGCCATCAGGGCCGGCCCGACGGTGTCATTGCTGGCTCCACCCGTCACCATACCTCCCTCGTCCTCTTCATCACCGAAGCTAGCTCCCGGCAGACCAGCTGACCGTGGCGGTGCTTGAAAGTACTCCGCGGTGATTGCTGTGGGTATAGGAGGCGAGTAGGTACGCTTGATATCTGCATCCGGCGCCCATCCTGCTGCTCGGAATGCAGGATTGTTGAGCACTGTGGCATTGACGTTGATCAAACGTTCCCCTACCCCGTCCTTGATGTGGGATAAATATGCTGTGCGGAGTTGATATAGCACGAATCTAGGAATCGTTAGCTGAGAGAGAAGGACATGTCACGATGCAGCCACGGCGTATGGAGATGGATTGTAGAAAAGACTCCGGTATGGCACCAGGGTATCACATACTCTTCATTTTGTAGTAAAGACATTGCGATGAGATGCCAGCATCTTCTTCTTTCTCGTTACATATCATAGCAGGATCACAGGAGTGTGTATGTGGTGAAGTTGATGCTCGAGATAAAGTGGGATGTTGACTATCACGTGCGGCCGTTGGACGTTCTGGAGAATCCCTGTCGATGATCGTTCGTCACATCCGCCGCCCAATCTCAGTCGCATCTCCCATATCAGCCTCTAACATCCTCCTCAGTATTCACCATCATCGCCCCTAATGAATCTCGTGGCCTATTCAGACTCCGAAGGGTCCGATAGTGAAGCCCCGTCAGCACCAAGGGAACCATCAAAACCCGCCGCTGCGACATCTAAACCCGCATTCCAAAAAGTCGTTGATCGCTCAAACTCGCACAAGATCCGGGTCAACCTTGCCACAGCTGCGGCTGCCAGCACCGCGAAGGATGATATAGACGGTGATGCGCCTCCTGCGAAGAAAGCCCGTACCGGTGGCGGAGCATTCAGCGGTTTCAACGCCCTGCTGCCTGCGCCAAAACGGACAGGTCAGGCAGCTAGTGGAGGAGCAAAGAAAGGGCTTGGTGTGGGAGTCAGCCTCAAGACTGGAGCAACACCTGCTTTCAGCAGGGAGCCCGTATCGAATGATATACCAGATGCAGTTGACGCTGAAGGCGGAGCCGCTGAGGAAGAATCAAGCGCAGACAAGCCGAAGGAGAACGCTGTGCAAGACACATTCAAAGCTCCAGATGAGCCCAATGAGGTCAAGCTGGTCGGCAAACCTACGGTATTCAAACCGTTGTCAGTGGCGCGGAATACGAAGAAAAAGAAGAAGCCGGCACAAGCTATTGCGAATCCTACACCTTTACCAGAGAGTGTCGCTAGAGGTGCACCTGCGGTGCAAGAGAAGGCGGCTGCTGCTCCTAAACCAAAGGTCTCGTTGTTCTCGATCTCACAAACAGAGTCGGAGCCAGCGCCGGCCGCGACTAGCGGCGCCTATACCCCCATGCTCTACCAGGACGACCAGGAAGCACCAGACAGCGAACCCTACACCACCACCGACATCCCAGAAACCGACGAAACCCTTGCGCCACCCACAACATTCGCATCCGCTCCCCCCGGCCCCCAAACCCTCGACACCATAGCCGCCGACCTAAATCTCACCGAAGCCCAGCGCCGCCAGCTCTTCGGCCGCCAGCGCGGCAAAGGCGCCGGCGGCCCCGACCTCTCCGCCATAAACGTGGTGAACTTCAACACGGATGAAGAGTACAAGGCCAACGAGGCGCTGCGCGCGACGGGCCAGACGATCGAACACAATCCGGTGCGCGCGATCGCGCCGGGCAAGCACAGTCTCAAGCAGTTAGTAAATGCGGCGCAGACGCAGAAGGATGCGTTGGAGGAGCATTTCGCGGCGGGGAGGAGGAACAAGAGGGAGGCGGGGGGGAAGTATGGGTGGTAGACAGGGTAGAGTTGAGTGGTTTTAGGGGGGTGGAGGAATGGACTTGTTTTATAGCGTGGCAGTGCGATTCGCGAATAGTCCTGCATACTTTTGCGGGCTGGAGATGGGATGAAGAGCCCAATGTGTCCAAGGACGAGGACTACAAGCAGGGCCTTGTGCATGCGGCTCACGGAAGCCGGGTATGCGTTGCAATAGGTGTGTGCAATCTGTCTGTAGACATGGTCGGATGGTCCGGTAAATAACAAGACATTTTCGTAAAGCGATTCGCAACTCAAGCATTTGCTTGCCTCTGGCCCTGACGGAACTTGGAGAACATATGTGTGTGACCTCTTGTCCCTGAGAGTGTGAAACGTATACGGACTACCATCGTGGCCCGTCCGTGTAGAGCGCTCCATCACCCCAAATACACCTCAAGCCGAGTTATTCGCCGCAAAGATAGTGAGGCACACGGCGCTTTGCACAGAGGTTGCTGACACAACCGCACGCTGTACCCCTTTGGACCTGATATACATCCTGCTCATCGATATGGGCGTTCTCGCGCCTTGACCGGCCGTCGAGGCTTGTGCCTTTATCGTGTAACAGCTGTTCGGTGTCGACGAATTGCTTCGAGCGTCTTGAATCCCTTCGTTTGTCTTCAACTACCTATTCGCGTCCACGGTAGTCTTCGTGCCATATTACTCCATGTCTGGCTGTAGTTGTTCCTGGCGATAGAGTGCAACCGGCCTTCAGTCGTCCACCATACCATCGCTCCTTCGAGAGTCGGGCGAGCCTCTGTCCGATGGTGTCCCAGCACCATTCCCCTCTCCATCCCTGCTAACCCCATTCACACCCCCCTCTCCCTCATCCTCACTCATCTCGATCTCCTCCCCCAACGCACTAACCCTGGGCTCCAACTTCTCCTCATCCTCCAACAAACTCCGCGGCGTCAACTTCCACAGACTCGTCGCACAAACCCTCTCCTTCGTCAGCAACTCATCCACAAACTCATCCATATATGTCAACCGAAACCCCTCCCTCGTCCTCCGTTTCAACTTCCTATAATCCGCCAACAGCGGCTCGAGCGTCTTGTATATCTCCACCGGCTCCCACGCCAGCCGGATATAAAACGCCGCCAGCGCGCGCAGGTACTTGAACTCCCCCTTCACCTTCTGCCGCTCTCCTCTGCCCTCTCCTCCCCCCTCTCCCTCATGTCCCTGCCTCCCCTCCTCGTCTTCCACCTCCTCTTCGAAGTCTAGGTATTCCAACACGACTTCCCTCTCCGGCACCAACTGGCACAGCTTGAACGCCAAACACAAAAACGGCGTCGGCCTCCCCACATCCCCGTACGTCCCGCCCACGCAGCTCAGCTCCGCCGCTCTGTCGCACAGCGTCGCGGCGTTGAGGCCGAAGCACTGCTCTTTCCAGTAGTAAGATTCCGTGATGCGGTCGCGCACGCCCTTTTCGAAGAGCAGGGCCGGGTTTTGGCCGCGGATGGTGGGACCACTGTAGCCGCGGTCGTCGAGGAGGGCTTTGGCGTCCGCGCGGTGGGTGTTGGGGGGGTGGCGGTGGGACATGGTTGCGGGGGGTGGCGGTAGATGGGGGAAGGGCAGGAAGTGCGGTGGGCTCGGGGTGTGCGGTATTCGATGTTGAAGATGTGGGTTGTGGTCTCTAGGGAGTCTCGATCTTTTTCCCGCCTGGATGGGAGTCGGGAGCCCGGGTTCATGCACGGCGGATGTGGGTCGGGGCGTGCCGTTGTTGGTGGTGAATGCCGCGTGGTGGTGGAAAAGTTTCGGGGTGTAATCGATTGTCGTCCGTCCAACGAGGCTAAACAAGAGTTCGTCATCGCCATCTCGAGGACTACGAGAAAATGTGAACTTCAGCACAGCACACGCAAGAAGCTTTGTTGTACATAATTGACCGTGATGCGGTCGTCGCAATTATGCTACTTACAAGCGGTCAGGTCTCTATGGCCATTTCCTCCGCGATAGGTACGTACTTGCTCCCCCTAGCGCAGCTTATACTACGAAATAAATATCCGATAAGATGAGCAGCACAGCTAACCCATCGAGTCCAGTCTTCGTCTTCACATCCCTCCTCTTCCTCTCCGGCTACATCCTCCAACAAAAAACCGTCCACAACCTCCAAGCCGTCCTCCAACCGCGGCTCCCCACCCCCAAACTCCCCATACCACCCACACCCTCCCCCCACCCCTTCGACCCCCGCCTCAAATTCTCACGACCCTTCGGCCGGCCCGAGGGCTCTCCCATACACCTCCAAACCTACCTCTCTTCTGCCAGAGCGTCCATAGACTGGAGCAAGCTCGCTTACGTCCAGCTCGCTAGATCCCACGCCGATGTGTGCAGCGCCGTCATGCTGTTCAGCGCGCTGCACCGGCAGAAGAGCGCGCCGCGACGAGTGCTGCTTTTCCCGAAAGTCTGGGCTGTCGGCGCGCAGGGTGAAGTCCAGGATCCGGATGTGGAGACGAGTCGGAGACTGCTGAGGAAGGCGGCGAGGCGATATAGGGTGCTGCTCGTGCCTGTGGATCCGTTTGTGGGTACGGGGACGGAGGGGAAGGGGGATGGAAAGGAGGTGGATGTGGATGACCCGAAGGCCTACTCGCTCGCGAGCATGTTTGCGCTGGCGGAATTCGAGAGGGTGCTGTATTTGGAGCCGCCGGGGGTGCTGCTGGATTCGTCGAGTTTGGATGCGTTGTTGGCGTTTGCGCCGCAGCAGAGTGTGGCCGCGTTGCCGGCGGATGAAATGAGGGAGGTGGTTTCGACGTCTTTGCTGCTCATACGGCCGTCTGCTCGCAGCTTCAACCACCTACTCAAGGCCTATCCTTCTCACCGGCAGTCCGATACCGACCTCTTCCGACACGCTTTTCCCGCGCCTGGCTCACTTCTGTCCGATACCTATTTCATCTCGCCGGATGCCTTGATGGCAGATACCGCGTCCTTGACACGTTTTCCGGAAACGTTCAATGCTTCAAGCTATCTCAGCTCCACCGCCTACGTCCGCATCTGGGATCCGGAGCTACCGGGTCCGGAGTACAACATCCCCTACCAGGACAAGCTGCGTGTACGGCCGAAAGTGGATGCTGCAAGGAATGTATGGGACAGAATTTATGAGGGTTTCAGGCAAGAGAGAATGGAAGTATGCGGGCTGGATCTGGAGACCTGGAGGACATCCGACGAAGATGTGACGAGTGAAGAGTCTGAAGTTGTAGATGTTGTTCAGGACAATGTGGATGTCTTTGTGGATGAGGTGCATATGGTAAAGTAGAGACGCCTTGTAAATGGCATAATTGTATAGAGATTGGGAAGGACTTGTGGTACCTCCATGCAGCATAACAGCGCGGCGTTGGGGGCGTAGATAACTATTTGTCAATAGACATTGCTTACAAAATTCTAATATTGACATCTCCAAAACAACTCCATCACGGGCTTGCAGGCAGACAGATGTGAATATGCTAATAAGCTGGGTGGTCAGGCCGCATGGTCAATGAGTCCGGCCGATATACGAACCCAACAATCAGCACGTACTCACTACTGAGAGCTCGATTCAACATGTAGCATGTTCCCCCGTGTTTCAGCGGTACCTACAGTGGTAGTCTTGGAGGTCACGAATGACTGGGATGTCCCAATTCTCGCACTACGTCATCCTGACTGCAACTCAAAACGATCAACAACGCAGACAGTCAATTGGTTTACTTGATACATCTACAACTACAGAGTTATCTATAACTGCAGAGTCATCTATAACTGCAGAGTCTACTTCAACTGCCTCATACCTAAAATAAAGAAAAATATACGAAGTGTCCGAACCCAGCTACTACTGAGACAACCTTGCACGATGCCCGCAAAGAAAATTCTCATCATCCTCTCCGACGCGCACTCCTTTCCCCTCCACAAGACGTCCGGCCAAGATGCCGGTAAAACCGTCGACCAGCCTTCCGGCTTCTTCCTGATGGAGTTGGCCAAACCTTTGAAGAAACTGCTCGACGCAGGCTACGAGGTGACGTTTGCGTCCCCCGAAGGCAAGGAGCCTGTCCCGGACCCCAATAGCGAGTCCTTGCTTGCGTTCGCCGGCAACTTCTACGAGCGCCGGCGCGAAAACGAATTGATCGAGCGCATGAAGCGGGAGAATGGGTTTTCGCGGCCCAGGAAGTTCAGTGAGATTAGCGATGAGGAGTTGCAGAGTTATGCAGGTGTTTTCATACCGGGTGGCCATGCGCCGCTGAGCGATCTGGGAGACAACCCCGAGTTGGGGCGCATCCTGGCGCACTTCCACCAGCAGCAGAAGCCGACGGCGACGATTTGCCACGGGCCGTATGCGCTGCTGTCGACGCAGGAGTTTGGCAACGGCACGTTCCTGTATAAAGGGTATAAGCTGACGAGTTGGTCGGATGTAGAGGAGAAGATGATGGAGACGATGCTGGGGGGCGAAATTGATAAGGTGGAGAGCAGTCTGAGGAAGGCGGGGGCGGAGATGGTGGAGGGGGTCGGCGAGAAGTTGGGCTATGTTACGACGGATAGGGAGGTTGTGAGTGGGGGGAATCCGTTGGCGGCGAATGCGTTGGGGGACAAGTTTTTGGAGATGCTTGGGACGAAGGGTTGAGTGCGTAGGTGACGGTTTGTCCTGTTTTTGTTGTATGTTCAGTAGCATTAATGAGGCTATGACGGGATGAGACGACACAGAAAAAGGAATATGAGTACCAAGTCATGGATAGTTCAGCTCTGTTGAACACAAGGCGATCGTTTACCGCGTGTCTTTTGCATCATCGCCCTCTTGTCCCTCTCACTGTATTGTGTGCGGTATTGATTGCTTGATACTCGAGGAGCTCCGCGGACCTCATAGATGAGTGTTGACCATCCTTACCTACCTCTGCGAGTGCTGGGTGCCAGACACCTGAGGTGCTCGTTGCTTCAATGCTGGAAATCCACGGGATTACCTGTCATATGTCCACAATACGATGATCGACTTGCTCGGTAGCTGATGAGGATCATTGCCCTCATTCAGCGATTGTGGTGATCTGATGAGCTGACAGCACTCCGTGGTGATGCTTCCACACTGATTGTTTTCCAACCGACTGTCGGAGGAGCATGAAATTGAGAGAAATGTAGAATTTCATAACACCAGCGGCAGTACTAGACTTTGTAATAGCAACGGGCTCTCGGTGATTACTTACAGACATAGGAAGCATAGGCATAGCGACAGAAGTAGCGGCGTATGCTCACACCATTGTGCCATGGAGAAAGAACCCCATCATCTCCGTCATGCCGCCTGCAAAACCGAAGACCGGCTCGGTGATGGCTGGTGTGGGCCGATCCCTCCAGCGGTGCTAGTGCTCAATCCAGTCTGGTGTTGAGCCGTCTGGCAAGGCTCGAGCAGGCCTCATTCGCAAGCATCCTGCGCTGCGGGGAAGAGCTCAAAGCTCAGGTCATCCAGCCGCAGTTGACATGATGGCGGGAAGAGCGAACCTCGCCCGCTCTTCCACTCCTGTCCCCTCTCCCATCACTCGCGCTG
>Ga0181467_101204_pt1 | contig 11401 bp, 5 predicted proteins | sample InSIn5gowninarea_2_FD_119079 | JGI IMG/M metagenome (GOLD analysis project Ga0181467, IMG submission 119079) | Clean room microbial communities from NASA Spacecraft Assembly Facility at Jet Propulsion Laboratory, Pasadena, California, USA -... ... | reverse complement strand
TAGTTGGGATGATGGGGGTGTAAATATGGAGGGCGGAGCAGATGGGAACGCGGGTTGTAGCATAGGCGGTGGTCCAGTGGCGGCGGCTCGAAGGGTCTCGTTTTCCGTTCTAAGTCGTCCGTTTTCAGTGATGAGGAGGTCTTTTGCCGCATCCGAGGTTGATTCCTTAGCCTTCATGACATCTTCCATTATATTTTCGTGCTCCCGTCTCTCTGCCTCTCTCAAACGTCTCTCTTCTTGCAACTCTGTTGCTAGCTGATCGTTCCTTGCCCTAATGTTGTCGATTTCGATGCGCTGCTGATCCCTATCCCTTGTAACAGCCCTCGAATTACTTCTTTCAGTTTCGAGTTCTTCTTGTAGTCTCTCTGTGGCCTGTTTTGTAGCGTTGCTAGATTGAACCCGTATTAACTCACTGTCGTCTTTGTCTTTTTCGTGAAGTTTCTTTGTCTTATCGAGCTCCAATCTAGCAGCATCGAGCTCTTTGCGCAGCTGCTCGTTTTCTTGCTTATCGTTGGATTCCGGGTTCGGTGTGAAAGAGGCAATACTAGGCTTAACATCATCCTCATCTTCATGGATGTTTATCTTCGGCGCACTAAACCTGCCCTTTCGCACAGGAAGGAGCTTGTCATCTTCGCTATCGGATATTGTTATAATCTCTGTGTCTTTGTTGGGCTTCGTTATTGATGCAGTTGTTATGCCGTTGCCCATGTTCCCCTCATAAACAAGCTTCTGCTTGCTGTTTGGTTCGGTCTTCTGACGTTTTGCTGTTGCTCGTGTTGGGCGTACAGGCACAGCGCGCTTCTTTAGTGTGTCTGTAGTGGCCTTTCTAGCGTTCTTAGTTGGTGTTTGCTTAGCAGTCATTTCTGCTCGAGTAACTGGTGCTAGGAGTGGTGCGGGCGGAGCACATAATCTACTTTGGTAGGCTCTCTGACGATCGAACAGCAGAGTAGCGAAAACTTCGCAGATAGGCGGGTCCTGCGATTGGGTAGGTCTCGCTGGCTGTGGTGTTGGGGATGGGTAAGGTGAAGCTAGAGATCGGCGACTGGTACGGCTTGTAGATAAGCGCTGCCGAGCGGTCTCGTGAGCGTAAGTAACATTCATGGCCATGGTTACAATCTTGTAAAGATCGTCTCAACATCGCATGTATCGTACGCAACAATGGTGGAGGTGAGAGAACAGCTCAAGTGGTTGAAGACATACTAGTAGTAGCTGGAGCGTTGCCAACATAAGCATATGTGGGTGCTGCCTTACAATGTAGTTCAGGTGTTGGGTAGCGGGGCGGTGAGAGAGTCGTGAACGGTAAGTAGAATGTCTGTCATGTGTGCCACATGCCGTAGCGATGCTTCGTGATATCAAAGGACAGTGAGATATGGTCGATTGTATATTTGAGGTAAAGCCCTATCCTCTGCTATTGAACGAACCTGTTCCCCATACGTGGAGCTATGTTGGCGTATCGCATCAAGCCTGTGAAGTCGAAGATCTCAATTGTTATAAGGGGTACTCGTAAAAATCCACTATCGATCAGGAATTGCAAAGAAATACCATTGATTAAAAACATGCTGTACGCCCACTCCTCTAATAGTTGGTATGCAATGCTGATCCTCCAGAAATGTACCCACAGTGCCTACATGCGCCAACCAAGCAAGCTCGTTACACATTATTTCGTAAGAAAAGATAGACGAAGAGACGAACGCGGATCTCTGAAACGTCTATCAGGAAGAAAAACGGTTGATACAAGAACAGAAACACTCAACACAGGAAACGTACTAATACATATCCTCTCCCCTCTCCTTGCCACTGCCATTAGTGTGTCTCACACTGCCAACCACACTGGCACGTCCACTGCCGCCGATGCGACTGCCGCCCGCAGACGCACTTCTTTGGATAGTTTCGGCATCATCTTCATCCCTTCGATCCCGCTCTTTTTCGAGCGCAGCCCTCAAGTCTGCATTTTCTTCCACTTTTTGCTCTAGCCTCTTCCGGGCGCCGCTTCGATCAAGGAGTCGCGCTTCACGCTCAGCCTTCAACCGCCGTTCAAGTTCCTTGAGTCGATGTATCCACTTCTGCTCACTTGGTTGAAGCGGCCCAGCGGCAGGATAAGGGTGGCCTGGCGTAGGCGTCGATGAAGTAGAATAATTCTCGACTACAGAAGCGGAGTGAGCCCGCAACAGCGTTTGCGCCATACTGGCACGCTTGGAAGAGACTGGCGACGCAGCACGTGATGGCGAGCGGCTAACAATAACATCGTTGCCAGACTGCGTCGTGGTCGTGATGGCGCGGAGGGTTTGGACCTCGGATCGTAATGTTTTGTTTTCAGTACGCAGTTTGTTTAATTCTGCGGTGTTAAGATCAACAATACCTCCACGAACAGTGCTAGGTCTTCCAATCGACTGTCGTTGAGCCATGACAAGCTTCTCAAGCTGGTCAAGTCGCTTGGAGCGTGCATCTAGGCTATGCTCAAGAGTCTGGTAGTCGCGGACGAGGTTGTTCTCTATATTGCGAATTCTTTGCTTGAAAGCACCAATGACACTCTCCACAGTCCTGACCGCAAGAATGATGTTCTTGTTGAAGCCTTGAACGTTCCTAGAAATGAGCTCCATCGAAGTAAGTTCTCCGTTGATGAGAGCGTTGTTGCGGGACCACTCTGCACCACAAAGGGTGGATAGTCGGTTCCACAGGGCGTATAGCAGATTGTTTCGCTCGAGCAGCTGCTCTTTGTATTGTTTCTCTAGACTGTGAAGTTTCTGGCGATCCTGGCTACGAAGAGTCTCCAGTTCCAGGACTCTTGATTCGTGTTGCTGAATCGCCCTGGCAGTGGATTGGTGACCGCGTTTGGCGTTCTCGAATGTGGTTTGGTCTTGTCGGCGGGCTTGGCGTTCACGTTCGAGCATCTCTGAAAGACGGCGGCTTTCCAAACCGGCGCTCTCCAGGAGGGTGTCGCGGGCACGCAACAAACGGTCCTTTTCTGCAAGATCGGCTTTGACAACTTCGAGCTCTTGCATAGTCGCTTGGAGGTCTCGTTGAAGCTTTGCAATGTCCTGGAAATTTAGGGTTAGTGTATGTCCAGCCGCTATTGTCAGTTTCGCTTACCTTGAAGAGGCTTGACCTCGTACCGTTGAGGTTTCCCAGGGACTCACGAAGAGTGTGCTCCAGTTCGTCATGGCGCTGCTTCCAGGTGGATGCCTCAACTTCTTTGCTTGACAGGTTCTTTCGTAGCTTCCTGCTGTCCTCCTTGAGCTTTGTCAATTGACCGTTCAGGTCGGTGATGATCTTCTCCACCTCTTGCTTCTCTTGAGTCTCCAAAACATCGCGTTGTTGCCTTTCCTCAGCCATGCGCTCCTCGAGATCTCGGGAACGTTCTCTCGCCTCCTGCAACGTGACTTGAGTGTGGTTCAGGGCTGACTCTAACTCGCCAATCTTGATCTTGTCGCCTTCTTGCTCTTCTCTCAGGAAGTCAATCTCACCCTGACAAGACTCAAGTTGAACGTCCAATCGCTCATTCTTCGACCTCTCCTCACTAAGAAGCTTGTCTTGCCTGTTCAACTCTTCATTTGCGTCTCCGAGCTCAGCTTCAAGGTTCTGAATCTTGCGTAGGCTTGCGTCCCGGTCGTCCTCGAGCTGTAAAAGGCTCTCGCTGACATTCTTCATTTCTTGCTGTAGGGCGTGGAAGTCTTCAGTGGTGTTTTCGAGATCATTGTAAAGACGATCACGTTCCGCTTGCTTCTGTTCAAGATCAATCTCTAGCCTTTGAACTGTATCCAGCGCTTCCTGCCTTAGCTCCTCACATTCCTGCTCTTTATCTTGTAGCAGCTCGAGTGCCTCGTCGCGCTCACTTGCTAGTGCTTGGAGATCTTCTGTCTGTGCTTCGATCTCCCGCTCTAGCTCCTTGACCTTGTTCTCAGTAGTCTCAAGCATGTCGAGATGACCGTTAAGCTGGTCGTCAAGCTCTTTGTAGGAAAGCTTGAGCTGAGATAGCTCATCTCGAAGAGCAGCATGTTTGCTTTCGAAGTCCTCTCGATCAGGATCGCTTTGCTGGGTCAAACGCGTCCCGCCGCTTGCTCTTGAAACAGACCTCATGTGGTTGCGGGAGATGGAGCGCTCCAGAATACTATCGCCGGCCGTCGATCCTGCATCTCCTCTTCGAATTGTGAGTTTCAAGCCTTCGTTCTCTTCCCTAAGACGGAGATTTTCTCGATTCCTTGATGTGAGCATAGAGGCTTGTGCGTGAAGGTCTCGTTGCAATTTCTCATTGTCGCTCTGTAGGTGTTCCACCAAGGTGCTGCTTGTGCCGCCAAGAGAGATTGGCGCAGTATTCTCGTTGCCATCAGAGCCAGAGTTTGAACGAGCAGCAAAAGATTGCTGGATGCGCCGTGAGTTGTTCAAAGTTTTGTTGAAGTGATGGTTCGTCGTCGAGTGATGCATCTGTTGGTTCTGCTCTTTCAAGCGTTCGACCTCTTCTCGAAGTCTTTCGCTTTCAGTCTCTGCTTGCTGACAGCGACTCTCGACTTGCTCACGCCTTGCGCGTTCCTCCTCGAAATCCTCTTTCCACATGTTGATGGCCTCGTCAAAACCAGCGGAGTCTTCACCAGAGCTCTTCTCTCGCATTGTCTTGATGTAATCAGCCATGCGTCGGTTGTCTGCTTCTTTCTGAAGTGCCTCCTGCTGCCACTGGTCCACAGTGATCTCTGTAGATTCTAGGCGCTCTCGTAGAAACTCGATTTCCTCTTCTAACTCAGCTTGCCTAGACGACTGAACACTTCTCCCGTCCTCCGAGCCGCTGCCAAGATCCCTGGAACTAGTGTTACCTTCCTCCTGAGCCTTGAGTCTTCGCTCTAGATCACGAATCTTCTTGCGCATTGACTGACTTTCCTTCTTCTCTGTCGCAAGATCGGTTTGCAGTTGGACGTTCTTTGAGATCATCTCCTTGACTCCCTCGTCAGATCGATTCTGAAGCGCTTGGTCGAGGAAATGAATCTTGAGTTTGAGATCAAAGTTTTCTTTGCTGAGCTTATCAATCTTGCTGTTCTGTTCCTTCAGTGTAAGGTTGTGTTTGCTCCGAGTGAAGGGAGTGGCCATGTGCCGTTTGTCTGGCGACCGCGAGTGCTTAGCCCGGAAATCGCGTGCAATAGAATCCGGTACCTGTATGTCTTGAACATGCCTGGCGATAACGGTGTCTGTGGGGGCAGCAGGCTGCACGCTGGGAGCGCGAGGTGTCTCGGGTGGAGTTGCGCTATTAGGGACTTCCTCATCTAAACGACCCAGACTATTATCCGGCTGGAGAAAAGCAGAGAGAGAGTTAGTACTGATACTCCGGCCCTTCTCCCAGGGGTTGGTATCGCTGTATCCCGACATTGACGAGGCTATGCTACCTAAGCTCGGCAATCTTGATAGCCCAAGGCTCATCCCTCGTGGTCCACTTGAGCGAGGGATTGCGCCACCAGTTTGCAAGGCATAGTCTGCACCAAGACTCGCTGTGCTTCCGCCATCTCCAGACGCATCAGACCGGTTAGTGAATGAAGACACGGATGATCGTTGGCTCGAATGGCGATGCTGCAGGTAGCTTGGTCGCTTACTGATCTTTTGCGCGGTCGCAGGAACTGGTGGTGGAGGCATAGCTATGCTATCTACGCTGGATTCGTTCTCATTCGTAAGGGAGGAGCCCTCTTCAACTAGAGAGAAGTCGGGAGCTTTTACTGTCGAGGCACTGGATGTGGGCCGTCGCACGTCCACTTCTTTCTGCTGGGCGCCTGGAGCAGCCTGTTCCTCTCGACGCGAGCTGTCCTCTTCCTCCCCCTCCGATTGTTCCGTGGTCTGGCTTGCTGAAGCGCGCGATTGACTTCGTTGCGCGGCTTCCGCGGCGGGCGAGGAAGGACCAACCTCTGATGTTGCGGTGCTCGTATCCATCGAGTCGTCGGCCCCAAAGTCCAAGCGTCTCGCGGCAGGTGTCTTGTAGGCATCCGCGGGCGTGGGAGCCTCAGAAAAGGATGAAGAGTTGCTATGAAGAGTATTCCTGGATTGCGACTTGGTCGGTGTGTTTCCACTGCGTACTTCAAGCTTCTTGGGCTTCTTCTTTGGCTTTAGCAATTCTTCTAGGTTGTTCATTACTCGCTGCATATCTGCGTCGTCACGCAGAGGTCGAGCTGATTGTTGAGAATTTCCTGGTGAGCCCCCGAATAAGTAGGTATCGTCTACGCCGGACTGTCCTTGAGGTGCTTCGACCTGGATAGGCGCCTCTGGGATAAAGCTCGATTCGATGTCCATCAATTGGCGCTTCATCTCGCGATCCTCAAAGACACTCTCGTCATTATGCGCGTCTTCCTCCTCGATAACATGATGTATGATGCTGTCGTCTTCCTCGGTTGGTAAGGGCGGCAGGTCAGCGTCGGGCTGATCAAAAGCCCTGACATCGTCGGCCTCCGAGATATCGTGCGCCATGTAGTTTTCGTGTGTGGGTGCCAGCGTGGGGGTGGAGGGTGTGGAGTCGAGTTCGTCTGTTTGCGAGGCCTCAGCACTCGAAGCAGGAGCGGTGTCTGTCGCCATGGGGGCCGGTGCGCGCACAATGAGGGGGGAAGTCGCGTGGTATGGAGTATTTTCGAGGCCTGCTCACCAGCATAGTGCAACTGCCGAGGCTACGGTGGAGTGAAAGTTGACGACAAGTGCGGTGATTCCCTGCACTCGCCTGTGAGTGACAACAGAGCGCGCGTTGTTTGCGCTAGTATGAATCCGGCATGTTGCCCTACCATTCTGCCGGTCCGTTCCTAGACCAACCGGATCGGCTGCCGGACTATGTGGGCATGCCGTACCCAGATGTGTGTTTGATGTGATACTAGGTACCTTCGTGTTTATACTGCGCGGTTTCCTCATTTGTCTGTAGTGTCTACGTTGATGATTAAGTGCTTCCATGTGCGCAGTTGATCGTAAACACACAGACCATCTACATAGTCCAAACTGCGAATACAGAGGGAAAGGTGATAAATGTACATCTTGATTGTGGCATGGCCTGGTGCTACTGGATAGTCTTAGCAAGTACTATGCCTCCATAAACCAATGCTCGTATTAACTCCTGCTAAACGCTTATGGCCTTTTAACGTGTCGGCGTTGTTGCTGATAACGTTCCGATACATGTGTACGTATGTGATGTGAAGTATCTGAACCGGTCCAGCGGAGCAGCACAGATATTGGTCTCTGGCCGCATGCGCTTTCTGGTATGAAGATTCTGTGTGCGTAGATGTCATGCTAGTTCAAGTAGTCATGCAGCATTTCTCAAGCCATTGCCGCTTCCTTCGCCCGCTTTTTATCCTTCTTCGCTTTCTTTTCCTCTTTTCTCTTGGTCTCCTCTGGGTCCCGGTGCTTCTTGGTCTTCTTTGATGGCACTTCAGGCGTATCGACACCATTGACATCAGCATGTTTCCTCTTTGGCTTCTTCGAGGGTAGATTGAGTCCATTCGGCATCCCAAGTCCCGCAGTCTCCCGTGGCGCTTCAGTCTCGTCATCTGAATCACCAATAATCCCGGCGTCATTGCCACTAAAGCCAGTGGGAAGGAAGCGCATCTTCAGTCCTGTAACCTGTGGTCGTGGTGCACGGATAGTCGATCGCGTTATCGAAGCGGCCGCTTCTGAACCTGTGTTCTGGTCTGCTTGTTTTGTGCTGAGGTGAGGAAGTCGCACGACCGATCGCAAGCGCAACGTCTGTGATATCCGCGTAGAGACTAGCCAGGTCAGTACAGTCAGTATAAGCAGTATTTGGTGAACGTACCAGGCTCCATGCCGTTCTTGCGAGGCAATAAAACCTCCCGAGTGCCATCTTCGCTCTTTTCTGTCTGAGAAAATCCATAGTCGGTGCCCTTGTGACTTAATATCGCATCTCCTTTCATAGCTTTGTCCATGGCAATCTCGCTGAGATCCTTCAAGGAGACACCTGCTGGAGCAGTAATGTGCCATACCTGCTTCCCTTCTAGGTTATCAAACAGTCCTGTCGACTTGGAAATGGTCTTGTCATTCAATGCCACTGGATTGAATCCTTTCGGGGGTACGTAGGCCTGCGTCGGTCGAAAGTCGACTGCATGTGATTGTGATTGCACTGGAAGTGATGGACGTGTTTGAGCTGGTTTGCGTGTTGGTTGCGGCGCGTTGTCAGTGTCTGAGTCGTCACTGGAGGTGTCTGAGCTGCTTGTGCTGTCGCTGTCGCTGTCGCTCGAAGCATCCTTGCTCTTCTCGTTACCCGGAAGCTTCGTCTGTATATCTCTGGTCGGCGCGTCGTCGTCGCTTGTCTCTGAGCTCGACAATTCTGCGACGTCCTCTTCTGTTGCGATATGCTTGGATGCTGGTTTCTTGGGTGAAACTTTCGACTTGGATGTGGATTTGGAGGCAGGCGCGTCTTTCTTGCTAGGTTTGGACTTGGTTTTAGGAACGCCATTCACATGGATACCGATGGTGGCTTTCGGCTTCTCGACCTTCTTGGGCTGCGTGGTGCTCTCATTGGGAGAATCATTGTCACTGTCGACAAATTCTTGGCTTAATTGCGCTTTCGATGGGGTGTTCTGAGGTTTTGACTTCTGCTTGGAGCCCGGCAGCGGCACCTTGGTTTTGTGTGTGTCCTTCATGGTGTGTGTGGAGCCATGCTCTTTGCGACCAGAAAGTCGAAGTTCGTAACTTTTTTGCGCCGCGGTCTGGCGCGCTCGGGCGGAGAAGAGCCGCATCGCCACTAGTCCTAATCAAAAGCTAGCGCGCCAAAAATCACTGGCTTGGTCGATGAGATACTGGACAGATGCAGAACACCAGCATCAACATCCAAAGTCAGTATGTCAGGAAAACGGAAGAGAGGAGAAGACGCGACTGCAGCTGGATTCGTCAGCGAAAAGCCGCTCACTGCGATTGCGGCAGCTCGACTGCGAACGGAAGCCGCAGCTAAAGTCGTGAATACACCCAAAGTCACGCTTGAGCAGATTCCTGTACCAGCAAGTCCATTGCTCAAAGATGGAAACCCGGAACAGGAAGACTCAGATGAAGAGGAACAACCCGTGCCTGTTCAGCGCAATCTCAAACTTTGCAACTGGCGCAACGAACCACAAAACATCCTCTCAGACACCGACACTGAACTCACCGTCAATCTGAACAAGCACGCGACTATCACGTTGATCGGCTGTTTTGACTTGTTGGTTCTGAGGGGTGCCGTCAACATCAATGGTGCCAATATTGGGACAGTCAATCGTGATGGCCAAAAAAACCAAGCTCATCGAGTGTGTGTACCAGCCACGCACCCTATGTCCAAAATCCGCGGACTAGATGGTACAAATCACATAAGTTTCAAGACTTGCAAGACACCTGCATCTTTGGCGCATATTAGTCCAGTGTTTGACGGAATCTGGGATGACTCCAATGATCGATCGTTCCGTGTTGTAAGTGCATCGCTTCTCGTTTACAGCTCACCTTGGCCATTACCATGTTCTATAATAACATGATGACTCGTTGAGACTATACAAAAAAACTGACTTTTCTGCTAGGTGACCAACTCAGATGCAGATACGCTTTCCCGACCCTTACGTCCTGAAGTGACACCTGAAGACTGGCTTCGCGCAATTGAGGACTGCGCTAGCAATCCTTCTACCACCGTTGTGACTGGGTTACCTAGCTCGGGCAAATCGACTTTTGCCAGGCGGCTCGTGAATCGCTCTCTCACAGGACTAGGCAAGACCGCTGCATCTGTGCCAGCTGTATGTTGGATGGATCTTGACCCGCAAAAACAAGAGTACGTCCCTGGAGGTCAAGTCTCTCTCGTTGTGGTGAGAGATTTGAATTTGGGTCCGAGTTACACACACCCCTCTGTTGTACCAGAACAGAGAGAAGCGAGCAGGAACGAGGTCGTTCGCGCACATCCAGTCCCTACGAATTTTGCCAACTATGCGGACTATTATCAATCCTGTTTTGAGGATCTTTTCTTGGCATACAGGAATCTTTCTTCTCGAGATTCGTCTCTACCATTAGTTGTCGACATACCCAGCTTTCTCTACTCCTCACATTTCGACTTACTAAACAAGCTGATAGTGAGGATCAAACCGCATAATGTCGTACACCTCAGCGATACACGAGCCATCGACACTGAAACAGCGGCAAGGTTGCACTTACTTCAAACATCAACATCGCAATACCACGGCACACTCTATGAGATTACTGCGCAACAGCCCCAGTCGATCCCTATAAGGTCGGAGAATGAATTAAGCGCTATGCAGATGCAATCCTACTTCCATCTCAGATCAAGCAGTACGAGCCAGGGCCAGCCCCAACTTCTCAATTGGACGCCAGATCCTCTTTCACAGCTGGTACCCTGGGAGTTTTGCTACGAAGAAACCCTAGAGCGAGAACAGGATGTAGTTGCTTTCGCAATGTACTCTGAGCCAGTCGAGCCATCCTCATTGCTGCATGCATTGAATGGCTCCATCGTGCAAATCATTCAATCCACATCATCTGCCGTTCCTACTCCTAACGGCTCGCTTCCCAAGACACAAAAATTTGGGATTCCATATCTTCCAGAGTCTGAACGTACTGGCATGGTAGAACCACTAGATCCTCGAACGACGAGAATGGTTTGTACAGCGATTATCAGGGGCTTCAATCCTGAGAAGAAGATAGTAGAAGTGTTGGTACCAAAGACTCATGAGCCTCTGTTGTACAATATGTCGCCCGAGAGGACCATCATTGTCGGTGGATGCTGCGACGTGCCGGAATGGGCATTCTTGGAGGACGCATACGCACAGGAAAGAGGGGTCAAACCAGCAACTACTGTCGATAATATGCCCGTTTGGGTTGAAAAGGCGGACCTCGTAGATGACATGGGATATCTTAGCACTGTACGCAGAGTGAGGAAGTTTCAGACCTGATAAAGTACCTAGGAAAGATTATATTCCTACTTCTTGATGAGAAACAAATATGATAAGTACTACAATGTCATCCTCAGATCCAAGACTACCTGCACTGGAATTGCTGCTTTAGGTGGTGCTGTTGTATCAACGGATGCGTATTTGACTTTTGCGACATTGACGAGGCTAACGGACAGACGTTGGCAAACACCGATAGTAACCTGGACTTGAAAAGGTGGGTGATAGTCACAAAGGAGAAGAAAGTACAGAACAGGGATAGAGACGTCAAGGTCTTTGAGGTCGGTAGTCTCGTTGAAGGAAAGAAACGTAAGTTTTGGCTTTCTTGTTGTTGCGATTTACTGCTTAGTCGCACTACCGTTGTGATATTTACAAGTGGACACAGCCCTGTTCTCCTATCCCCGATTACAAGATCATCTTCGGTGGAGCTGGGGGTCGTCAGCAGATGGAGTGAAAATGATGGATGATGAACTCACGATCGATGATTGGGCACGGCAGGTTGCGCTCGTACTTTGATCCTACAACAC
>Ga0181467_101197_pt1 | contig 11439 bp, 10 predicted proteins | sample InSIn5gowninarea_2_FD_119079 | JGI IMG/M metagenome (GOLD analysis project Ga0181467, IMG submission 119079) | Clean room microbial communities from NASA Spacecraft Assembly Facility at Jet Propulsion Laboratory, Pasadena, California, USA -... ... | reverse complement strand
ATGTTATAAAATTAAAAAAACTAATATAATATTTAAATTATTTACATATGAATAGATTGTGAAATGTAAGTATTTAAAAAATGTGAACTCAACTTTCTATATTATCATCAAATTTCATAGCTATTACGTTAATATAGGAAAGTATTTTATATAAATTCTATATTACTTAAATTAAGACTTTCAACGTGGGATTATTTTCCTTTATCCTTATTCGCAATTGTTAGTTATTTCTCTTTTTTGTAAATTAATAACTATATATATGTTATAAACATCTATAATATAATTGTATTATATTTCTGCTACCATAGTTTATGTCATATCTCTTTTTGTTTCTATTGTTAAAACATGAATGATAATTATCAAAAGACAATAGTTTTATAAATCTACGACGAATATGATTTTTTATATCAAAATAAATTGTTTCATTATTTCTATAACAACAAATATAGGATGTTCTTTTCCTTTTGTTTATCTTATCTGATCAGAAATAGAAATTAAGTTTGATATTCACTTGAACATAACAAAAGGTATGCATAACATATTAAAATTTTCAATAAATATACTTTTTTTGCAGATCTTAAATATAATTATAGAATAGACCTTTATCCTATAAGTTAATTTGCCGTTTTACTTCTAAAAAAAATATTGGTAAAAGGTTTTTTTGCATAAAAACATATAACAGATATTGAATTTATATATTAAATATTTTGTTTTTTTAAATACTTCAAAGGAACTATACTATCAGTCCACCATTTATTTTTTATTATTATCTATTCTTAAATGAATAGTTTGCAATTCTTAAGGCTTAGAAAATCTCCATTACCTTAAAAAGGAGGTAAAAATTAGTAATTGATTACATTGTTATCAGGAAATCAAACATTATTTCAAATAAAATCCTTTGACTTTAAGGCAAAACATCTTTTGGTTATTCTTGTTCTGGCAATAGCATTTTCTACTGCCTTTATTATTAGATCTTATCCAATAAAATATGGTTTTGCATTGAATGAATTTGATCCTTATTTCGATTATAGAGCTACTAAATATATAATTGATAACGGATTTCAAGCATACTTAAATTGGCATGATTATGAATCATGGTATCCAGAAGGAAGAAATGTACCAAAAACTTCTCAAGTTGCACTTCATTTGATTGCTGCTACCATGTATAAAATTTTTGGTTTTGGAAGTTCCTTACTAGATTTCGTGATACTATTTCCTGTAGTGATAGGATCGCTAACAACTATAATTATTTTTGCTCTCGTTAGAAATTTAAGTGGTACTACAGAAGGTATGATAGCAAGTTTATTATTTGCATTTATGCCCGCAATAATTCAAAGGGGTAATCTAGGATGGTTCAAATCAGAACCACTAGGACTCTTTTTAGGATTATTATCTGTTTATCTATTTCTTTCATCAATAAAACACAAAAATTTAAAATGGGTAATTTTGAAGGCAGTAGGCGCAGGATTAATTTTAGGATTAGCAAATTCATCATGGGGGGGGTGTTCAATATTTTAGTATTCCTTTAGCCATTTTCTTTTTTGCCTTACCATTTTTGAGAAAAGATTCAATTTTTGTGTATGGTGTTATTGTTTTTACTGTTGTAACATTATTAACTGCAGGAGCTTTTCCTAGACCAGGGCTATCTTTTGTTATAGGAATGCCAGGAATAGCTATGATTATAGGTATGATTTTTTCAATTATCGGAACTGTTATCAACAAGAAAAGTTCCACTAAGAATATTAACAGAAATCTTGTTGCTGCTATAGGAATATTTATTTTACTTGGAATAAGTATTTTTGTAATAGGAGCTTATCAACCTTCATCGTTTAGATACCTTGTTGCAGTAAATCCCTTTTTATCTTCACACAATCCTCTAGTAGAATCTGTTGCGGAACATACAACTCCTACAGTAGTGGACTACTTTACAGATTATTCTATATTGTTGATATTTGCTGGATTTGGAGTCTGGGTTGCATTTACTAAAAGAACAGATATGACTGTTTTTGCCTTAATAATTGGAATCACTGGACTATATGTTAGTGCAACTTTTGCAAGATTAATGGTATATTCTTCAATAGCAGTTGTAATTCTCGCATCTATTGGTATTTACGAATTAAGTAAAAACATCCTTCAGAATAGAATTGAAAATCAAAATAAGATATCAGAAAGAGAATTTAAAAAGAATATAAAAGAAGGGAAAATATTACCAGAAGTAAAACCACTTGTCAAAATATTATTTGTGACGATAGTCGTGTTTTTAATCTCAATTCCTTTAATTGATTATAATGGTTTGATCTATCCTAAGAACTTTAATTGGTTAAGTTCTGCAGATATCCCAGCATCAATAGTAAATGGAGCTACAGGTTTCAGAATGCAGGTAGATGATTGGATAGATGCTCTCAATTGGATATCTGAAAATACACCTAAGGATTCAGTAATAGCTTCATGGTGGGATTATGGATATTGGATAACTACATTAGGAAATAGAACAACGTTAGCTGATAATGCAACAATCAATCAAACTAGGATACAAAGTATAGCTCAAATGTTAATGAGTGAGCCAGAAACTGCAACTAAGATTGCTCAAGATTTAAAGGCAGACTATGTACTTGTATATATTGTAGCAGATAGACATAGCGGGCCTAATGGTAATTCCTTTTACACTTTGGGAAGTGGAGGAGATGAGAGTAAAAAACAATGGTTTATGCGAATAGGAGGCTTTAACGAAAATGATTATGTGGAAGATGATGGTTTTACTCCTAATTCTAATTTCTGGAATAATACACTATTAGGAAAATTAATTCCATTTACACCTATATCCTATGCATCATTCGGAAATGGATTATTAACGAATATCCAACCTGAATATTCTAGTGGAACAATAGCTCTAAATCTTAAAGATATAAAATACCCTCTAAATGGAACAAATGATCAGCCATTTAAATTAGTATATGCATCTCCCAGTTTTGAAAATGATAGTGAAGATATTGTTTTTGGAGTACTTATTTATCAAGTTAATAAGAATTACAAACCTAATCCTGTTACAATAACGTCATCTATAAATCAAAATAATACAAAAGACAAAGAATCAAATAAAACAAATGAAAATAAAGAAAATATGATTAAAACCAATATGACTCCCTCAGAAAATGTTGCAATTTTAAAAACTTCTATGGGGAATATTACAATCGAATTTTTCCCAGAAGCAGCTCCTAAACATGTAAATAGTTTTATAAATCTTTCAAAATCAGGTTTTTACGATGGAACTATCTTTCATCGTATTGTAAAAGATTTTGTTATTCAAGGAGGAGATCCAAATACAAAGAATAACAATGAGAGTAGGGATACGTGGGGGACTGGTGGCCCTAACTTCACTTTGGAGGCAGAGTTTAATGATATTCCACATAAGAGAGGAATAATATCTATGGCTAGAACTGCTGATCCCAATAGCGCAGGTTCTCAATTTTTTATAGTAACTAGAGATTCAACATTCTTAGACAATCAGTATACTGTTTTTGGCAGAGTTATTGATGGAATAGAGTTAGTAGACAAAATAGCAGCATTAAATACTAATCCCTCAGACCAACCGATAGATGCAAACAAAGCAAAAATTGAAAAAATCATAATAGGAAATAGAACAGGCTAAACGGTAAAGTAATAAATAAAAATTTAAAGATATATGGATTAATTTATGAATGAATTAGAATCTATTTTATTAAATCCTCAAAGAAAATTATTAGTAACAGATAACGAAATAGATTTAGCAAATGTGTCCTCTAATAATCGTATTTTTATTTTACTAATAGAAGAATCAAAAGGATCAGCAGGGGGTAGAGGTGGAGGTTCGGGATATCGTAAAATATCTCAGATAATTGGCTATAGTGTTAGGGATAAATCTGTAAAAAAATTTTTTGATACTAAAGAATCTAATTTGATAGAATTATTTGAGATCCCATATAGTGCAGTTGCAATGGATATCACATTATCAGATGGTAAACAAATTGTAGTTCAGGGATTGATAGATCCTGAAATAACAACAAAATACTATAACATAATTTCATCTTAATTTTATCGTATTAAATATTAAATAAATTATAAAAATAATACATTAATACAATATAATAGAAATAATGAATAAAAATAAAAAAGTAATTGGGGGCGAGATAGTTGGAATTGGGTCAGATTTTCTTGTTATTAAAAAAAATGGCAAGAGGTTTTTAATTGAAGTTAATTTTGAATCGTTAAAGGAACTAAAAAATTCTACCACTCCTTATGGATCTCAAATAGGATAATTTTCTAATATAATATTATTATATTTTTTAGTCCTAAAAGTTAAAATTTAGTATTTTATAAAAGACTATATCTTTTGAAAATAAATCCCAAATTGGAATTAAAATATAGTAAAAAAAATAAAGATAATCTAATTACTAATACTAATGAGTTTAATAAAAATCTCAAAATAAAATATAATAAAAAAGCTGAGTCAGAATTTTTTGTAGATAACTCTGCTCTTGCTGGATTTACCGGTGAAAGGATATTATATATGTCAGTAAGAGAACTAATAGAAAATTCACTTGATTCATGTGAAATTCATCATATTCTTCCTAATATTTCAATATCAATGAATAATATTGATCCAAACAATGATTTATGGTCAATCTGTTGTGAAGATAATGGAATAGGCATAATTTCTGAAAAGGTTCCTGTTGCTGTTTGTTCTTTTTTGACATCTGGAAAATATGTCGAAAAACAACAAAGAGGATTATTTGGTGTGGGACTAAAAATGATTGCTGCATTTTCTACCAAGGATACAGATAAACCAATTAGAGTATGGTCCAAATCCATCGATGAAGATTCAGAATATTATTTCGAATTACGTACTGATATTACAACAAATAAACCAATTGTTTTAAATAAAAAAATTATACCGAAAAGAGAAAATCAAATTAATGGAAAACATGGATTTAAAATTATTACTATTTTACGAGCTAGATTGTCACCAATCACAAAAAGTAAAATTTATGATTATATTTCTCAGACTAGCATCGTAAATCCGTACGCTCGTTTAATTTTTGAAAATGATGATGGAAAAATTACTTTTGAAAGAAGAACTGATATAATGCCTCAACCAGCACAAGAAGTATTACCCCATCCAGCTGAAATGGATCTACAAACATTAAAAAAAGCAATTTTTAATTTTACTAATCAAAAAATTAGTATTCAGAGTGTTTTATCTACTTCTTTTCAAAAACTTTCTATTGAAAAAGCTAGGGAAATAATAAGTATCTCTCAAATTGAAAATAAACAAGCAAATCTTTTTTCGGAAAGTGACCTAATAAAAATAGTCAATGTGTGTAAACAAATGAAATTTCAGGCTCCTAATACTGATCATCTTAGTCCAATAGGAGATAAAATATTGACTACAGGAATGATGTCTGAATATGTAATTGTTAATAATAAGGAGCAGAATAAAACTATAAATCAAAATGAAAATGGACATAACCTAAATGTGAGAATATTAAAACCTTCACTTACAGCATATTCATCTCGTTCTACAGTAATCAACAATAGACCCACTATTATAGAATGTGGTATTGCATATGGAGGAAATATAACTTCATTTAAATTATATCGATTTGCAAATAAAATTCCTTTATTGTATGATGAAGGTTCAGATGTTGCTAGAGAAGTAGTATCAGAAGTAGGGATAAATAAGATGGGAATTACAAAAAAAGAGGCAAAAGAGCAATTTGCAAATGATCAAAAAAATAAAACTGATAGAGCTGTCGAACTTCTTCCTCTTCATATATTTTTCCATATATGCTCTACAAAAATTCCCTATAAAACAGCTGGAAAAGAAAGTATTGCATCAGAAGGTGAGATGAAAAAATATATGAAACTCTGTCTGTCAGATCTTTATAGAAAGATTAGTGCTCAAATACGAAAAGATTTACGAGTCAAAGATGCAGAAAATAGATTAAAATTATATAAATTCTATATTCCTTTGATTATTGATGCAATCTCAGATTCAATTAAAATTGATCGAAATAAATTAACAGAAATATTTATTAGAATAGCTGAAAAACATGTAAGAAAAGAGACAGATCCTCAAGTTAAAGATATAAATGATAGTAAAAATGATGAAGATTATAATGAAAATAAAATATTAGGTATTCAAAGTTCTCAAAATATGGAAAGAAAAAACGAGGGAAAAAAGATCAAATCAAATTCTAAAATTTTACAAAAAGAAGAAGATCTTTCTAGAAACAAAACAACCTTAGATGATTTTAATATAAAAGGTAAAAATTATTTTGTCTACAAACAATAAAAGACATAAAGAGATTATAAAAAAAATTCAGAATTTAATGAAAAATATTTCAAAGGATTTATTAATAAATAATAAAATGCCTTCAATTGAAATTTCAAAATTAGGATATGATAATACTTTTTGGTCAGATAAAAAGAAAATGCTTACAATAGGTGAAAAAAAGGTTATAATAAGTCCCAATTCTACAAAAAAAATTCCTACCTTTTCTCAATATCTAGTTATGGCTAATGCAATTAGAAAATTAATAGACGAAGAAATGGAAAGTACTATTAGAGGTATGTATTACGCAACATTAAGCACTGTTGGAGATGAAAAGAATAAAGAAAAATTCTGGAGAAGTCAAGAAGATTCTGATGATGCAATCAAAGCAGTAGAATTGATGACTGGAATTCCAAGAGAGGAATTTTCTGTAACATCTAAACCAAAAGGAATGATATCTGGTCCTATTACTCTGAATGTAGGCGGCGATATTATTGATTGTAATCTCGGTAGTAGAGCAACATCACAATTGATTCCAACAAATATTGCAGATGTTGAAATAGTAGAAGTTAAAGCTGATTTTGTTATGGTGGTTGAAAAAGATACTGTTTTAAACAATATAAGAAAATCTGGATTTATTCAAAAATATAACGCAATACTTATGACGGGATCTGGTGAACCTGATAGGGCTACTAGGATGATGGTAAAGAAATTAAATGAAAAATGGAAAAAACCAGTTGTGATTTTTGCTGATGCCGACCCATGGGGATTGGGTATAGCTTTACGCTACAAGATTGGGAGTGAATCTTTAAGTTATGATAGTGAACGACTCGTAGCACCAAATGCAAAAGTGTTGGGCATGATGTTTTCTGATATTTATGATTACAATATTCCAGAGGTTGCTAGATTAGCGTCTACTACTGAAGATATTAACAGAGCAAATGATATGAAGAAAAAACCATGGTTACAAGAAAAACAATGGCAAAGAGAATTAAATTTATTCTTAAAAAAGAGAGAAAAATGTGAGTTAGATGCATTCTTTAAGCATGGATTTAAGTATTTATCTGAACAGTATTTACCTAGGAAACTTCGAGAAGCAGGCGTTATTTAATACTCGTTTAAAGTTCTAATTTTAAATGATTCCGTATACAGGAAAAATTTCAAAAACTTTTTAAGAAATAATAAGCTTTTCAAGCTGTGCTAGAAGCAAAGTGCTATAAGTGTGAGAAAAAGGCAGAAGTCAATGAGGAGATGACTGAAGTTAATTGTTCTTTTTGTTCCACAAAAATTTCTTATGACGATTATTTAGAAATTATGAAGGAAAAGGCATTAAATATGGGAATAGAATTTCAAAATAATTGGGATAAGAATCCTTTTTCTTAATTGTTTCCTTAATATTTAAAATCAATTTGTTATTCCTGAACCTATTAGACGCCATCTCTCTCCTATTTTTCTACTCAATGCAACTCTGCTACTTTGTGTAAGACTTACTGGTTTCTTTAGATTAATTTCTATTCTATTTTCTTTGGTATTTGTAACGATGGCGGTAGTAGCTAATGTACCAATATTTACTCGAAGATGCTCGTTTTTTCGTATTGGCTCAACTTTTACAGGCTCTTGTGTACCTACTGCTGTATCAAAGAGAAATGTCTCTATTGAAACATTATATATATCTTCAGGTAATGTTCCTGGTTTACCAACTATCGAACCAATAAGAGAATCACTCTTTACTAAAGATGGATCTAAGATAGTCCCTATGGAAACTAACCCCCCTGGCTTGACATTATTTACTAAACCAGCTCCAGTACTTAAACTAGAAATTTTAGAATGAACAGGAGTATATTTGCCCTTATTATTTAAAATACCAGGTCGTAATTCAATCTCATCATCTATATTAAATTCTCCTTGAATCAAAGCTCCGCCAATAGCACCACCATGTATCTTACTTATAGGCATTCCCGGTTTATTAATATCAAAAGAACGTAATACATGCATAATAGGAAAAGTTTGTCTATTTCTCTTAGGTGTCTGTATATTCTTCTCAAGAGCTTCAATTAATATATCAATATTCAAATTATGCTGAGCAGAAACAGGAATTACTGGAGCATTTTTTGCTACACTATCATCTACAAAATCTTTAATTTGTTCATAATTAATTAATGCTTGTTCTTTTTCAGTGAGATCAACTTTATTTTGGACGATTACAATCTGTTTTATGCCTAGAACTTCTAATGCAAGCATATGTTCTCTAGTTTGAGGGCGAGGAACTGCCTCGTTAGCCGCTACAACAAGAATAGCACCATCCATCAAGGCAGCACCCGATAACATATTGGCCATTAAACTTTCATGACCAGGTGAATCTACAAAACTTGCAACTCTCAATAATTCACTTTCTTGTCCACAATTATTGCATTGTGGTTTTGTAGAATAACATTCAGGAGAAGAACAAGATTTACATTTATAAAATGCAGCATCCGCATATCCAACTTTTATAGTTATACCCCTCCTCAACTCTTCACTATGAGCGCTTGTCCAAATTCCTGTTATGGCTTCTATTAAAGTAGTTTTTCCATGATCAACATGTCCTGATGTACCTATGTTAACATTAGGCTGATAACCGTATTCACGTACATACCAATCAGGAAGAGTATCTTTCCAATGCAATAGCGAAGTTAGATTTGTTGAGGGATATTAAGGTAATTGATAATTATTTTATAATGGAAATAGTATTATTTTTATTGTTTATTAGACTCAACATTAGTAGCATTCTCAGTTGTAGATGAAGGAATACTAATTCCATCGAGAATACAATTTAATTGATATATTTCCTCTGTTATCATATTCCCTCTTAACAATTTTCTAACTCTTTTTCCTTCGGTAGAATCACGCATTCCTACTCCGGTATTTAATAGGACATATTTTTTTACCCCTCCATGAACATCAGAACGCATAGGGGTCCCAGATTTGTCACTTCCTCCAGTAATTTGGATTTTACCACCTGTGAGCCCTACAAGAGATGAATCAAACGTATCACCTATTTTTGAACCCAAAAATGGTTGAGCATCTTTATCTTTAAGTTCATGAGATAAACTTTTACCTTTTTTATCAGATACAACTACTTTGAAATTAACCAATAGAATCTTTTGAGCCTCTCTTATTAATTAAACCTTTGCAATAACTTAAAATTTGCTTTAGCAGTACTCAAATAAATTGAATAATGGAGAAAAAAAAGAAGGAAGTTCCAATTTGCCCAATTTGTAATAAAAAGATGATTTATCTTCAAGTTTGTCATTTGAGGTGTAATAATTGTGGAGCCGAATTAACATGTTCTGATAAAGGATATTTTTGGTGATTCGTAGTGTCAGTATTAAAGTAATATATTATTGGCGACTATACTTATTTAATTTTATATTGATTGCTAATTGGTCATATATAAAACAAAATCTACAATTCAAAAAATAAATGATATAATTGATACTTCTTTATTATTATCAATTATTATTTTAAATATTAAATTAGGTTTAAAAGAAGGTTTAAAATGATAAAGAACATAAGAAGAGATTATCATTTACATTTGTAATAAAGATAAAGGAAAATATTTCACGTTGCTAGTTTTAATTTAAATTGATTTTCTAATATTTTTCATTATCTATAATTAGAGATCTTCATTCTTTTAGTGTTTTTTTGCCAATTTATTTGATTCAAATATCTTATTATTACCAATAATAATAAATGGTGATTCATAAAAATAATTTTCTTATTAAAGAGATGCATAAATGAAAGGTAATAATGTAGTTATTTCACCGTGTATAGTAATTTGTTTAGCTTCTGATTTTACCTTATTCCATGATATAGCTTCCTTTATTTCTGCTCCACTTAAACTACCATCCCACTCACTAGCAGTAGTAATATAAACAGCATAATCTAGCCCATCTCTAAATTGGTTCCACCATAATGTATGATGTTTCGAAATACCGCCTCCCAACATCAATGCACCAGTTTTATTTGCTTCAAATATAATATCAGAAATTCTAGTCTGATCTTTTAAAATATTGAAATGCATATCTTTATGATTTTGATAAAATAACCATAGTTGATTACCTACTGCTCCATCTACTATTCCAGGAACCATGATAGGAATTTTGTTTTTGTGTGCCCAATATAAAAAAGATGATTCTCCTAATTTACTTCCTATATAGTCAAGTAATTCATAACATGCAAATTCTTTAAAGTCCTTATAAAATTCCTGAAGATATTCTTGAATTTTGCTTTCTATTAAAGGACCATAATTTTCAGTAGGGATAAATACATTTCCTAATCTATGAATATTATTTTTTTTTAGATAATAATCCTCAATATTAAAGTCACCAGCATAGTATTTAACAAAAGATCGAGCAAGATCATGATCTAATGCACCACATGTAGTTATTATACAATTAAACATATTTTCTTTCACCATGTCCTTAATTATTCCCCTGAGGCCAGTAGAAATTATTGATCCTACAAACGATAAGAATTTTGTACATTTAGGTTCCGCTATCATTTTTTTTAATATCTTAATTCCCTCTATCAGATTAACTGATTCAAAGCCTCCTGAATTAGCCATTTGGCTTATAATTTCATTTAAATTCTTGTTATCAATACTATAATCTTCTACATTACCTTTTGTTAATTTTTTATCATTTTTTTGATTCATAGATTTATTATTTTAATAAATAATAAGAATATATTTTAATTATGTTTATTGATATTCGAATTTTATAAAAGTATGTTAATTATATAATTTTATGTGGATAATAAACATACATTTACGGGTAAAAAAATAGATCCTCCCGAAATATCTGAAAATATGTCAATTTCTGATCTTATTGGTTTTTATAAATCCAGTGGATTTAATGCTAGGCGATTAGCAGAGGCAGCAGATTTGTTTAAAAAAATGGTTGAATCTGAAGCAACTATCTGTTTAACTATTTCAGGAGCTATGACTCCTATAGGATTAGGGAAATCTATTGCAACATTGATTGAAAAAGGATTTATTGACTGGATTATAACTACTGGAGCTAATGCATATCATGATCTTCATTTCGCCTATGATTTACCTGTTAGACAAGGCCATTTCGATGTTGACG
>Ga0181467_101196_pt1 | contig 11469 bp, 4 predicted proteins | sample InSIn5gowninarea_2_FD_119079 | JGI IMG/M metagenome (GOLD analysis project Ga0181467, IMG submission 119079) | Clean room microbial communities from NASA Spacecraft Assembly Facility at Jet Propulsion Laboratory, Pasadena, California, USA -... ... | reverse complement strand
CCTCCGCAGTCGGGTAAAAGTTGGTCGGATACCCGAATTCTAACGTGTAGCCATAAACCTTGTTGAGACTCTTGTCTCCGTGCCAGCGGCTCGAAGCCCAGTCGTCAGAAGCGCCGCTCGTGGGGTACAGACCGACGGCCTGCTGGGGGACATACTCTCTGCCGCCTACGGCTTCCATGACGGCGGTGGTGAGGTTGGCTTGCATTTCGATGTTGACCCAGTCCTGTGCTTCGATGTACTCGCGGTAGAGGGTATCGTTGATGACGCCGCGGACACCGTCGTATTCCGGGTTGAAGAGGTTCTGGTCTGGGTCTTCACTCTGGTTGATGTCGTCGCCCCAGGAGTACAAAAGGGTGCCGGCGGCCGAGTGCACGTCGATGAAGTACTTGATGTTGGGGAAGATGTCGTAGACCCAGGCCATGTTGGAAGTTTCTGGCTCGGAGAAGGGGGCCGTGCCATAGAAGGCTTGTGAAGTTGGGTTGTTTGAGGCTGGCGAGACGGAAGGGTCGAAGTGTTGGGTGTAGTTCCACAAGAAGTCGAAGTTGCGGTTGAGATCGACGCCGATGCTCAGGTTTTGGCCAGGGATCGCGCTCTCGGGGTTGCGGTTCTTACGCCAGAGGTTGCCGTTGGCTTGGTCGTAACGCACACCATCCGGATTTGTGAGAGGGATGAAGACGATGCCGGAGCCAAGAGCTTTCTTGACTTGCGAGTTGGTGTAAGTCTTACTACCGTAAGTAAGGCCCTTACGGTGCTTGTTGGCCCAGAGCAGATCAGAGATGAAGTAGATCAAATTGTCAGGACCACCACGTTCGCGAGCGTGAATACCAGAAGTGAAGTAAATGTATTGCTTGTCGTTGCGGATCTTCTGGGCTTTGTTGGCCACGCCACCGACGACAGTATTGCCCTCGTAGGTCTTATGCGGGGCGGTGAAAATCTGCATTCCATACTCCTCCTCGAGGCCTTTCATCGCCGTGTAGACCTCATCGGCGTTGAGAATTCCCGCGGTCTCGAATTGCACGTACTCGTCTGGCTGTCTGGAGCCCAGGCCACGAGGAGCGACTTTACCGCCCTCGAAGCGGTCGCCTTTGCCGATCGGGGCGGTCGCGGTTTGACGTTTGTTGATGTGATCCAGAGTCTCGAGCCTCATGGTCTTGGTATCCAGATTCCGCTTGAAGTGGTCTAACTGTTCATCGGAGAGCAAAGCGTGGAGCTTGTGTTCGCCTTCGGCAGGCATAACGACCGGATGGCAGCCATAGTCAATGTCGTTGTTCAGCGAGACAAAATCCAAGAGTTGAGTCTTTTCCTTTGCGAAGAAGGCAACGCTTGACAGCTGAGATGCAAGAGCAGCTGTGGGAAGCAAGCCGAGGAACGGAGAGACCTTCATGATGTTGATGCCGAATAGAAAGTAAAACTGCAATCCCAGTAGATGTGAAGTTGCAAGCACATGCAAGTCCTGTATCCGAGGGAATGTCGCATTTTGTATTGTTGTCTGCAAACAACACTGCAGGAAAGTGGCCAACCGGGGCATGTCGACATCAGACGCCCTCCTTCCTCATTGGGTTGGCAGGCCAAGAGCGCCGTGGCCTTGGCCTGCGGCATCTTGCCTCTCGATAGTAGTAGTTCGCATTCGTTATCTGCGATGATACAGCAAATAAAGCGAATTAGTGGCGTGGCGGTATTATTATTGTTCCTCCGTAGGAATGCTGATAGAGGGGCTGGTGGCATACCTAAGCCTAAATCTACCAAATTCAACGTCGCCTATATTTGCGTCTTATAACAGAAGCGATAATTGTCTAAGGCATTCCAAGTGAACGCAACACTGATTGATAAGACTTGAATGCTTCCAATGTCTAAGCGTAACAACGCTGATACAGGCCTTCCACTCCTGTCCAAAACTGTGCTTCCATGCAACATGGGAATCGTGCTTCTGCACTGCGGTGGAAAAGATCGTTAATGGGTATTAGTAAGCGACATGGGTAGTAATGCTCGCTACGGCACTCCTGGCCCGCGGCTTGCCTCCCAGGGCGACCACGACTATCACCACCATCCCCTCCCCTAACCCGACGTGTGTCTAATCACTTCCATAAATGCCATAAACCTCCCCCGAGCTCCGAACATCCGCGGCGGGACTCTAAGCGAGTCCGACGAGGCCAGCCGAGCACAATTGCATAGACGGCCGGCTTCCGTTTCGTGGGACGCCGTATCTCTCTCACGAACTCATCATTCATGGGTTTCTCAAACAAAGTCGGCCGAGTAGGAGAAGCCTCTGAATTCTTCTTGCATAGCCTGGGAAAGCACTGTTGAAACGACAAGTCAGTAAGAAGATCGCAGAACAAATCCAAGAATTAGAAGGGAAACAAAACTCACCAGACTGTACAGGCGTCAACACAGGCGTAACACTAGTGAACTCGCTGTCGAAATTGCTCGTGTCGGCCCTGTTCTTGATCGTAGGCATGAAAGGCGCCGGCACCCTCTTGTGGTAGACATCATCCCAGTCAACGCCCCTGAAGAAAGCGTGGCTCATGATCTCTTGCGCGTCGGTGGGACCGCTGCCCAACCTGAGTTCAGGCTCGCGCGTGAGCAGCTTCTGCAGGATCGAGACACTGTCACGTGGCATATGGATGGGATACAGTGGCTCATCTGCCAAGATGGCGTCGTAGATTTCGTCCTCGTCTTCGCCACGGAATGGCGATTGCTGCAGCAGCATCTGGTAGATCAGTACACCGAAAGCCCACCAATCAACGGCACGGCCGTATTTCTTGTCGAGCAGAATCTCGGGCGCCATAAATTCGGGAGTGCCACAGAAAGTGCCGGTCGTGCTGCCGTACCACATGTCTTCCTTGCAGAGACCGTAATCGGCGATCTTGATGTGACCGTCGAGAGTGAGGAGAATGTTGTCGAGCTTCAGATCACGGTAAATTACGCCGTTCTCGTGGAAGTACTTTAGGGCAAGGCAGACCTCGGCGGCGTAGAATTGGGCGCGCTTTGTGCCGAACTGACCGCGTTGAATGTGCAACATCAAGTCACCTCCCGAAACGTACTCCATGACAAAGTAGACGCGAGTCTCGGTCTGGAAACAGGCGTGCAGGTTTGTCAAGAAGGGATGCTTCTCTTTGTTGGCGATGAGGAAGACGCGCTTCTCGGATCTAGTAGACTCGACTTCGTCGTTTTCGATGATGAATTCTTTCTTAAGAACCTTGATGGCGTACAATGACTTGGCAGTCTTGGTCTCTGCCAGCATGACTTTACCAAAGTTACCCTTGCCGAGCACAGCAAGGAAGTTGAAGTGATCCAGACCGATGCGTTTACCAGTGCCTTGTGTGTTCGCTGGAGGAGCGGCGACGCGCTTCTCAACGATCGGCATAGTTACGGACGACGGCGTTTGTTGGATCTGTTGCTGTACGGGAGACTGGTGTTGAGGAGGTGCTTGGACTTGAGGTGGCGGCGGCATTTGTTGTTGGTAGGGAGATTTGGCAGGCGGCTGTTGTTGCTGCCCTTGAGGGTACTGCGGATACCCACTAACAGCAGCGTATGCTGATGGATCGTAAGTTGGTTGTTGAGGCTGAGACGCAGGCATTTGCTTGCTCTCCTTGTAGCCATCTGCGTACGAGGGAACAGAGGTGCGCTGGTTCTGCTGGTAGTCGGCGGGCGACATGCGGCCATAGCTGGCACGATTGTCATTTCGCTGCTCGTGAGCAGCAGAAGTACGCTTTCCAGACAAGGCAGCGGAAGCTGCAGCCGCTGCGGCCGCTGACTGAGAGGATTGCACTCTTGCGGGTGGCGGCCTAGACTGCTGTTGCATCTCAGGAGATGATGGCACACTTCCAGCGGACATGGAAGCCTTCGCTGCATCCAGAGAGGTCCCGCTGGGAGGACCGTATGAGCTCGTACGAGGAGGTTGGTCGTAGTGGTCCGAGTTGCGCTCTTTGCCGCTACCGTAAGAGAACGGTCTCTCTTGATTGCGATCCTCTGCTTGCAATTTTTCTTGGTGATTCGGTGCCGGTGCGAAGCTCTGAGATTGTTGTGGAGGTGTAGGCCTAGCGCTGGTGCTGGGTGTCGCCTGCGGCCTTAGTCTGGCGCTGTTGTTCATCATCCTGCCTTTCATGCCCTTCAATTCTGCCAAAATCTGGTTGGCATTCTCCATGCTCATACCACAGAAGTCAGGTACCAGGTGAACGCAGCCAGAATGGCAGGTAAGCTTGCACTCGTTGCAGCGTCTCGCCTTGCTTCTGCCCAACGGAAGCATATATCCACAGTGACAACACCAGTTGGCTCCCATGTTGTTGAATGCATCGAAGCGATGAGGGATGCGGTGGTTGATCTTTTCCTCGTCTGGGTCGGTTTCGGCGTTCGATTTGCTGATGCACTTTGTGACGACTTTCGAGAAACAGTTCTTGTGGCAAGTATACTTGCAGTCCGCGCACTGCATGCCGGCTGTGTACTTGAGGAAGTCTCCACAGTATGCACAGCGCATAATGTTGTAGAACGTCTGTACCGAAAATTTGTGGCCGTACTGCTCGACGACATCTTCCTTCTTTTGGCGAACGGCACCCTTGCGCCCAAGACCAGCATCAAAGTTGCTCTTGGCATGTGCCTGCCTCGTGAAGCTGATTGTCAGTTGAATGCGACCTACTGGCTCCAGGGTGAACCAGGCGTCGACAAACACAGGACCGGTCTGTGGCTGCATGCCAGCACCAGGAGCGCCGCCGCCAGACGTCGCCATGCCTTGTCCGCTCTGAGACCCGGGTGGTGGTTGGAATTGAATATCAGGCTTGGGCCCGCCGTCGGCCATCTTGTCGGCAGTGGTCCATCCTGCTTGCTGAAACTCGGTCTCGACCCTCTTCCGTCTAAGCTCATCCACCAAGTCCTGAAGTCGAATCCAAAGAAGTCCTATAGGCACGGCGTTGTCGCCAGATTTATCGTACACGACAAATTCGATCTCGTTCGCCTTGTCAACGTCAAAGTCGTGCACCTCGTCCGGCCATCGGTCGTTGCGGGTAGCCTTGGTCCTGCCCTTGAAGATATCCTCCACTTTCATGATGACAAATGTCTCCGGTCCACGCTGGAATCTACCCGTAGAAGCGTGGTCGACGTCGGCAACTGCATTAATTCGGACGGAAATCTGGCCACTGATTGATTTTCGCTGGGTGGGCATGTCGGTACTGTCATCGTCGGCGGCTTCGGGCTCGTTGTCCACGACATGCAGATCTTCGTAACGTCGTAGCGCAAGCTTGAGCAGCTGTATCTTCTGGTTACTTTCCACCCGTTTGCCTTCGGCGTCCGCCCTGCTCTTGCGGTCGCCTGCCATCTGGTAGAGCTTGACCATCTTCTCGATACCATCTTTATACTGCTTTTCTACACTGAGCTTGAACTCGAGCTGTGACAGCATGAGCTGGATTCGAGGCCCAAGGTGTTGTGTGTCGGCTTTGATTAGATCTGGACAGTGAAAATCAGCATGAGATGACTCGAGCGATGCACAATATCATGCTTACCAAGTTTGCTGTAGTTAGGGCGCGCTCTCGGCGACCTCTCCTCAGGTCCGGGAGGTGCATAGGGCGCCCTGGGAGGCATCATGCCGTTGCCTGCGCCTCCGCTGTATCCTCCAGGTCCTGGTGCGCCGTAGTCTCCCTGCTGTGTGCCGTAGCCACTCTGATTGTTCATGCCTCTTCCACTCTGTCCATTCTGCGGCACGCCGTGCTGGGGCGGCATGGGACCGCTGCCACCGCCAGACACGCTCAGGTTGCTCATGGCGCCACCCATCTGGCGAGACTGGATGTCGCGCAGAGTCTGCTCGAAGTAGTTGATGTTTCGAGTAGCCTCGCGAATCTGGGACTCAACACGCGAGCTGACGGCCGGGTTGTTGGTGGCCTGGGACATCTGGCGGGCGGCGTTGATGATGGCATTTTCGCGGTCTATTTTGCGGATGAGCTCCTGGACGGCATTGTCGTCGTTGTGGCTCATGGTGGTGGTGGTGTCGGCGCCCGCGACGGGGCGGGAGGGAACAGGGTGGACGGAAATCAGATCTGGGCTTGGTGGTGGTGAGAGTGTTGTTCGCGTGTTGTTGATGTGGATGTTGCTTGACGCCTAGTGCGGAGCGTGCGGCATGTGTTGGCCCCGCAATTCCGGTGGTGGGCTAGTTTGGTGGGATGGGATGGGAGGAGGGTGGGATGCGAGAGTGCAGGAGAGTGAAGTGGTGTAAGTGACAACAGCCGGCGGGTGATGGCCGGGCGGACAGGTCAGTCGGTGGTGGTATAGTAGTATAGTAGTGGCAGAGTGGTGGCAGTAAGTTAGTGCTACCTGCTTGGTAGTAGTGAGGTTGAGACGGCACTTGCTTGGGCCAGGCCAGGAATGTCTGATGTCTGCAGTTGGGCTCCACTCGTCGACTTTCCCCGCTGATGTCGATGTCGATGCCGATGTGAATGGGTGAGTAAAAAAGAAATGAGAGTGTGGCTTGACAATTCCACAAGCATTCAGGTAATAATGCTGCGGAACAAATTGATCGATCAATACAAGAATGATGCAGCACTCGGGCGGTCGAAGGGGAGTTTGCCGTGTTGACGGAGCGAGGCGATAAACAGACTTTCTTAGGGACTCATGCAACGTAACGCAACCCTGAGCTCAGCCACACAACCAAGTCTTCAGGGCACAAAACAAATCGTATTTGGGCTCAAGCCTTCGAGTAACCATTTTGCCGAGTTCCGTCACTAACAGACATCGTACCTCAGAAATGATCTATCACACGATACTTGTAGCATCTACTGACACTGCATTATGCTCTTGCGTGGCTGCCTCGAATAATTGCATGCTTGTCACACCGCAGCCGCCGATTTGAAACACTCCATCTGCGGTGGGAGTAAACATTGTTTGATCACATGCAATTGATACAACCAATCTCACTCATATCCCGCAACAATCACCCCTCCCTGTCTCAAACATAACGAATTTCCTGGTATAGTGTTGTGAAACTTGCAGCTTCAGAAGATGTCCCGCAACGCAGATCACAATCTCACGATGGTACTACATGTCACTTGCCCGACGGACTGCAATCAAACGTCTTGACGACCACGAATATACTGTATGCTGTAGTATGTACATGTAGTGATATGTATCCCATGCAGTATCCCGAGAATCTACAACAACACCCTCAGCCATCTCTAACACCACCCATACTTCTCATTGCAAGCCCATTCCACCTCATCCCCACTCCCCTCTCCATACCACCTCAAACTACTGATACTCGCCTTCTCCCTCTCATGCACTTTAGCATCAGCACCAAGCTTCCTTGCTGCCGCCAAAGCAACCGAGTTCGGATTCCAGAATTCCACAACCTCCATCTCCCACTCACTCGCCTCCTTCCTTGCCGCAGCAAACAGAGCCGCAACAGCAGCTACAGCTTCAGAATCCTGAACATTAGCAACCCCAGTCTCATCAGCAGCACTGAAAGAGTCCAAGCCCCCAAGCAACCCATCCTCAACCACGAGCCGTAAAATGTGAAGAGTGTTGCCGTCCTCCTCAGACGGGTTCGTCCACACCCGCGTCCAAATACACCAAGCTTGCTTACCCGCTTCGCTCCCGACAATCGCTCCTTTGATTTCGGGTTTACGGTTCTTGTCGGAAAACAGTTCAGAAGCCGTGAATTCTTCGCGTGCGTGATGCCAGCTTAGAGTGGCGATATCTGGTACGAGGGCTACCGTGGGTTTCTGTCCTTTGGGGATCTGTGAGATGAGAGCGGACTCGTCTGATTCGCACAAGTAGGGTAGGTCGGTTGCTTTCAAGGATTGAGTGGGAGGGAGGTCAGAAGGGATCTCCGGGTTCGCGTCAAGGGAGATGTGGGATGATGGGAAGGCGCGCCAGCCTCGCGCGGCGTAGAAGTCCTGTTGTGGCGATGAGCGAGTAATTGGAAGATGTTGAGGAGTTGTTCTTATGGGAATAGATTGATGAATCGCAGGATTATTACAACATCTACGTACCTTGCCAATATCAGACCACAGGACACTGAACAGGTTGGATTGACCCTTGGACTGCCAGGTCTTGAGTCTCTCGCCCAGCTCGTTCATCATCCTGCCCGCGTACCCTTTGCCTCGATTCTGCGGAGGACAAAATACGCTGCACACGCCATGAGCTGTTACAAACTCTACAGTGTTGTTGGAAGCAACGAGAGCCCTCTTGCGAATGGTCTCACAACCGCAGACGACTCGTCGATCTTCCTCGCTGCTGCCAGGCGGTTGGTAGACGAGAGCCCAAGCAGTCAGTCCGCCGTCTTTGGTCAAGTCTTGCTCTGCCAGCATCTCTTCTCGTCGCAGATAGGCTGGTAGGGAGAGGACGCCTCGCCATTCGTCGCTGTTGGCCTGCTGCTGGGCGATGATCTCCTCGGGCGTGGACACGACGAGGTGGAGATCGGGCGAGTCACCGTTCGGGAGGGAGGGCGACATTGCAAATGTGGCAGGTTTGATGACAGATTTTTGAGTATATGCTATTGGCAAGACTAGTTTATAAAGTGAGTCGGCGGAGGAAGATTGAAGTGATGGACATTGAATTGACATAGGGCGTGTTGGGCGTAGTAGGAGGCATGATGGGTGTATAAGATAGACCGACTCAAAGCGCCGGGACGGGAGGAAGTCGAGCCGAGGCAGGCAGGCGCGCTTATTTTGGTGGAGCTTCCTGCGCTGTAACTACCCCGTCTCCTCTGACCTACTCGCCGTCTGATGGGCGTGTTGGGCGAGGCGTCTCAAGTGTCAAGACGCCGAAAGGTGACAGCTCACTCCAGGCCAGTCCTGCTATGCCTCTAGGTCAGCGCACACATGCTATCGACTGTGCAAAAATGCCACGACATCTGCCTGACTGTGTGATCCTACATCTGTCCTCATGAGCGTCGGATGTCGTATATCTGGTCAAGAGATCCTGCCTGTCCATGTCGTGGCACCTTGCATGCTCCTCCTCCTCCTCCTCAACCTCCTAGGTACTTCAGGTCTTTTTCGCTGCCAAAACGATCTCGCATTACGCCGTAAGCACGCACTCTCGATTCAGGCCACCGCCGTCGTCTTCAACACATCGGCAGCTCCGAGACGGTGGGACTACGAGAGTGGACGCTGCATGGTGGAAAGAGCAACCTTTCACAGCAAGCTCAAGCTTCAACATCAACTTCCAACCTTCAATTTCTCCCTCACCGTGCTCACTCACTCTCACATTCGTCTCGAGGCCTCCCGACAGCGTCCACACATCACACACACTCTCTCTGATCTAGGCATTCGTTCACATCCACACTCTCGCAAGCCACAATCCTGCCGCTACGGTCCAAGACATCCACCGACCACGTGTTGTGCGAGCTCGCCGGTCACTTAAGCTGCCACTCGCTCTGACGCCTGGCGCAATCCTTCACTCTCTCATCGTATTGCTACGTCTTGGTCTCAGCGTGGCGTGACGCAGGCCTTCATTCACATCAGCTTGTTTATCTTCCACCACCAGCAACTTACTCCTCACCACCACAACGACATCAATCTGCTTCTTTCTTCCCGCCATCACCCGCCCCTGAACCATGCCTCCGGCTCCAGAGATCATAGATCTTGTGAGCGACTCCGAGGACGAAGCGCCTCCTCCTGTCGCCGCTGCACGCGGTAGGCGGCTGCCAGATTACGACAATGGCCGTTTCGCCCCTATCGAACCCGACAACGACGTTTTCGCTGAGTACTTTCCCGACTTGGAGCCGCCCGACAACCCGGCACTGCCCGCCTTCGGTGATCTCGCCGACGTACCCTTGGTCATAGATGATTTTGGTTATCTCGAGGAAGAACCGCAACACGACCCGGAAGCCACCACTGACCCAGAGGAGAGCGACTTTGAACAGCCTCATGTTCCTGGCCCGGATCAAGACAACTATGAACAGCTTCCTATCCCTGACGTTGAGCCGGTCGTGTCACGAGCGCACTGCTTAGCACGTGTCTACGAGCTGTTCCCAGAGATGTGCCCTGAGCATGCCAAGACGGTTTGCGACACAGTTGGCGGAAATTCCCTGCTGTCTGCTGCTGCCCTGCTGGACCTCGTGGTTGAGAAGCTGCTCGCCGATAATAACTACCCCAAGCGCAAGAAGGAAGCCCAGAACCTGAAGCGCAAGCGCGAAGAAAGCGTCGACGATGACTACCAGCAGTGGGAGCGTGAGAACCGAGAAGCCTTACCTCACAGCGTCGCAGTACCTATCCGTGCCATATTGAAGGCAGAATTCCCGACATTCACGCATGCCTCAATTGGCCGAGTCCTCGCCGAAGAAAAGTATCTGTTCAAATCGTACATCCACCTGGCCAAACTTCGAGATACCGACCTTGTCACCCGCCGCGGGCGCGCATCTGCAGTACACTCTGACGCAGAAATGATTGCTGCAAGCTCCCCATTTCCTGGATTGAAAGAAGAGCTTCTTGCTGCACGCAAGCGGGCTCAGGCCAACAGGGCATTACGCATGGAGGCGATGGCCAAGAAATTGGCAGAGGATCAGAATTTGCAGCATGCTATTGCCACTGGCGGGACCGCAGAATGTCAGGCGTGCTTTGATGATCTGCCCATCAATCGACAGATCCACTGCCATGGCGAAATACCGCATTTTACTTGCTTCTCTTGCATCAAGACATACATCGCAACCGAGATCGGGGATGCTAGATGCCGCGTCATGTGCACAGCTGGCTGCGGTGCCGGGTTTGAACCGGTCCAACTCAATCTTATTGACGACAAGAGACTCCTTGGAAAACTGGCCGACCTTCAACAAGAACAGGATATCCGTGACGCTGGTCTGGAGGATCTGGAGGAATGCCCGTTCTGCGAATACAAAGCAATCATGCCTCCGGTCGAAGAAGACTTTGAGTTCCGATGCGCCAACCCCGAGTGCGAAAAAGTCAGTTGCCGCCGCTGCAAAGCTCTCACCCATATTCCGATCAGCTGTGAACAGCATGCAAAGGACAAGAAGGCGAGCGGTCGCCATACGATCGAGGAGGCGATGACTGCGGCGCTCCTGCGATCTTGCAACAATTGCAAAAAGCAGTTCATCAAGGAGTTTGGTTGTAACAAGATGACCTGCCCCAGCTGCAAGAATCTACAGTGTTACGTATGCTCCGAAACTCTGAAAGGATACGACCACTTCGACCAGCATCCGGGCGGTGGACCTCGGGTGGGCGGCAAGTGTCCACTCTACGACAACTTGGAACAGAGACATGAGCGCGAGGTTCAAGCTGCCAAAGAGACCGCCACAGCTCTAGTGCTTGCCAAGAATCCTGATGTCGCACGCGAAGATCTGGAGATCAAAGTGTCTGAGGCCGTCAAGAAGTCTACAGAACGGCAGATTCGCCAGGCAGGACCAGAAGGCCTTGGAGGTGGGCCGGTTGGCCGTTGGGCTGGAGGGATGTTTGCCGCAGGTCCACAATTCGGAGGCATGGCTCATCATTTCGACGAAGACGACGATGACGACGAAGACGATGGCCCTCTCGG
>Ga0181467_101195_pt1 | contig 11482 bp, 15 predicted proteins | sample InSIn5gowninarea_2_FD_119079 | JGI IMG/M metagenome (GOLD analysis project Ga0181467, IMG submission 119079) | Clean room microbial communities from NASA Spacecraft Assembly Facility at Jet Propulsion Laboratory, Pasadena, California, USA -... ... | reverse complement strand
CGAGTTACAGCCACGCACTGACAACCCCCCTTTCAGTCATCCACCTTCTCAACCCTTTCACATCCCTACATTTACCGTGCCGTCTTCGTAGACGGCCGTATCCACGCCCCCGACTTCCTCACCCACCTCGTCGGCTTCACACTCAAACTTCGCAATCTGGGGCTTCCTGACCACGGGCTCATCCGCGAACTTTCGCCTGCACTAGCTGGCTCGCTCTACGGCGGCGAAGGCCACTCCCGCGTCTATGATGACCCAGCTGTATATGCCCTCGCCGTCCAACACGCCCTCGAAACAACGTCCCTCCCCATCCTCTCGAGCAAGGAGCGCCCTTCAACTGCCGGAAGTTTCCAAGGCATCAATATCCCTATTATCGGGGAGAAGCTGAGCACAGGTAAGAAGGAAGATGTGTTCAAGCTTAGGGTGCAAGAGTACGAACCAAGCGGCAGTTCGACGAATCCAAATCCCTTTTTTCTGCCTTGGGCTATGAGAGGCTTGCTGGAGGAGGACGTTGTGAAAAAGGAGCTTGGGCATGAGGTTGAGAGTTTACTTGGCTTGTTTGAGAAGTGGAAACCTACGGGTAAGCAGTTGAAAGATGTCAAGTTTAGACTTGAGGGCGTGAGGAGTAAGCTGTAAATGACTTGTTCCTTTTTTCTTCCCATATCCTAGAATGGATTCTAGCGTGTCATAACTATATAGAGATTTTCAGCATTTTGGGGTGTTGGGCATGAGGAGTTTTTATTTATATGGGAAAGGAAGGGGGAGTTGATACGAGATACCATGAACTTGTATGGCATTACCTCTTGATGAATAAAAGTGTAGTGTTGTCATGATCTAAGCATTGCTTCTGCATCTCCTACTCTTCTGTGTTGCGAAGAAACCCGTCGGTTCTTCATCATGAACGCTTCTGAGGTAAAGACAACTTTCCTACTGTCACATTGGGCTATACCTCGCCCCTGTATTTGTTCTAATCTCTTCCATTTTCAAGCACCCTCCGGTCCCAACGATGGGTCATTAGTTATCGTCGTAGAAAATCTCCTTGTACCGATGTGTAACTTCCACCACTGCCATCGCTGCGTCGAAATCTGTCGTTACATTCCACATTAGCCTCTCCTTCCTCGCAAATCATGGAAGGGGCGTAGAAAAAAAATCACATACCAACACCCGTCCCAAAATCCGTCGCAGCCTGCACCTTGACATGCAAATTCTGATCTACCTTGCCGATAATCTCTACTGCATGACCAACAGTGAGATGCGAATCCTATTCAATGCACGTCAGCATTTCGTTCATCCAACATATCCCTCTCCTCTTTTCATCTCTCTTCCTCTCTATCACTCGTCTTTTCTCTTCTCTCGTCTTCTTCCATTCTCAGCTCCACAAAAAGGTGCGTCTACGTACCCGAGTCAAAACAACATCGATATTGCCTCCGGCATCGATCACAGCTGTTTCGCCGCGTAATTGCACGACCTTGCCCAGTATGCGTACGATGCGGTGTTGGAATGCAGAGAGGTGCGGGGCGATGATGCGGGGGGTTTGGGGGTGGTCCATTCTCGTTTTTGGTTTGTGGAAAGTCTGGCGGGTGGATCGGGGGGTTGGTGCGCGAGGGAGAGGAGGGAATTGGGGGGATGTTGCGTGTGAGGGGCAGGGATAACGGGTGGCGGTGATGTTGGGTTGAGGGCTTGACGCGTCGCGTCGTCGGTGGGGTTGCTAGCATTGTTGCGCTGGCACGTGACGCATGGATGACTGGAGCGATTACTTTTGAGTGCATTTTCGGGTCATTCTCGTCGTCAAGGAGAAAAAAGGGAGTGAGATGGTTCCGTCGACGATTTCATGTTTGTTCTTGAGAGGTATGTAGCAGTAGTAGATTAACGAATTGCGCACTCGCGGGCTTGCTATACAAGATCGTTATGTCTTAGTCTATATCCTTCTATATTTTAACCCAAGAAAGTAGGAACAAGAAATTAATTCAAAACTCCTCCCCATAACTCAGTCTCTTCTATAGCGCCACTTCCTTCTTATCTCTATCATTTCCCGGTTTTTCTTGTCAGTGTCTCCTTGGCGTTGAGACCGGGAGTACCAGCAAGGATTCTCGTTGGATTATATTGAAGTTAAAGTTGATGTTACATAATGAAAGAGGAGAGAAAAGAGAGAAAATGTGAAGTAGGAATTCCAATCCGGGTTACTGCACTTGTCAGCCAAGGTCCGGGCGCTAGAGCGAAGATGGAGAGTGTACCTTGGAGGACTGCGACGTGCTAGACTGTGATGAAGACTGAGTCTGAGACGAGGATTGACCCTTTGCCTGGCCCTGTGCCTGGGCTTGGGCGGCTGCTTGTGCAGGGCCCAGAGGTGATGCGAAGACGGAGGGAATCATATTTTTGGAGTGAAGTATTGGTAAAACGAAAGTCTAATGGCTCTTCCTTCTCTAAATGCGCTGTAGTAGTTGTAATAATATGCTGATAATGTCTCCTTTCTCCGCGCTGTCCCTATCTCTTATATACGCTCTTAGGCCATACACGCGTCAGTGTCCAGTCTCACAAGAAATACGGCAGAGACATTTTTACCACATGACTACTTCCTCATGAAGCATCAAAAGTGCATGTTTGTACCTCCGCGCGGTCCTCCGCAAAAATTTCCGAGGTAAGTAGTTGTAAACTAACTCAGCCTTGCAAATTAACCTAAAAAGACTTCACTAATAAGCCCATGTGTTAGGCGTAGTTCATCGAGTAAGACGGCAGCTTATGCATGATAGGGCTCTTGTCCAATAGGTTTGTGGGGCTACTTTTCGGAGTGCCAGTGTTTCGCTACGTCGCTTGGCTTAGCCTCACGGCAATGGGCGCCGTACCTCCAGCCGCACGTCTTGGCCATGCTGACTGCCTGATTAGGGCCAAGGTCTTGCGACTTCTAGGTTCTTAAGATAGACCCTTGTCAGAACAACCCAAAGATCGGGCACATGGTTGAACTTAAGTCCGAAGGAAGTGGCGCAGGTATGTGGCTCCCTTTGCCAAAACAAACTGCACTGTAGGTAAAGTTGAGGGACGGATCGACCAGAGACAAATCATGTAGGAAAAGCTAGGCGCAACTAAATGCATGTAAGAAAATTGTTATAGGTAGATATTGCACGGCAGCGAAGACGTGCCACTGCAATTGGGGAACATCCAGCGCAAAAAGGTAACAGAGGAATAGGCTGTGAGTGGGATAACTGAGACCTTTGATGACTGTGAATCTCATAGACCAAAGCTTTCATCAAATCTGGATAGCGAATGATGTCATAAATTATGATCGTGATTGATTTGGCCGTGTACAGCCCACTCTCTTTCCCCATCTCAAGTTCCGAAATGAAACCCCGACGCTAATGACGCACTAGCACCCAACTCGTCTCCTCAACCGCGTTCTCCTTCGTACAAAAACAATGTTGCACCGTTTCCTTCAAGAATTCTTCAACAAAAAAAGCTGCTCCCCCGGGAAGGCTCGAACTTCCAACCTCCTGATAAGCTACATGGTGCTGTAACAGTCAGACGCGCTAGCCAATTGCGCCACGGAGGATATTGAGCTGTTGTTGCTCGTGGCTTATTGTCATGTGATTGATGAGATGAAGACAAAGTGTAGCATTTGTATAACCCAGGAATAAAAGAAGAACATAAGGGTTAACGCGCAAAGGTGGTGTGCAAGTTTTCAATGGGTAGAGCGGGGGTAGGAAGTGGGTCTTGCTCGCTTACGTGCAGCATGAGACGCCTCAGAACACCTTGGAGCATCTCAACGTATGACATTAGCCTGAATGATGTCGCTGCTTCTCATCGCTGTCAATACAAGCGTAGCGGTACCTGGTTACAGAGAAGGGCGCGCACCAAGTTGCGCTGGTTGTGTTCAACTAAGCTGCAAACTTCGCTCACTGTTCAGCAAAAGATATTCAGAAATGCTCCAACCTCGACATCCATATTCCGTCTAGTTCGGAAGCATGTATGTCATGTTCTACATGGTCTTTCGGCCTCTCTTCTTCTTCTCTTTCGATGGCGTGCTATCTGCGTTGGGTGCTTTTATCTTGAACTCGTCGCTCTCAAGATCGAGATAGCCGCGAAAGATGCTGATAGTGAAGAGATCTTTCGTATAGCATGTTATGCCGTCCTTGATCAACTTCTGCGCTTCTGGATCATCTTCGTAGTTGTTTGCAAGCACAATGTTATCTCCGGTTGTATTCATCCTGGTAGATGTAACGTTTTTCGCACCTGCAGCTTTGCACACTGCTACAACTTCAGAAAACGATTCGTATACACCCCTGAGATTCTTTGTGAAATGGATGGTATAGCCTTCAAAAGGCGTTTGCGGTTGGCCAAACACATGATCAAATCTGAATCCCCATTCCTCTTCTTGATTGGAGGTGGAGGGTTTGTAAGCAGATAAGGGGAGCAAACAGCCCTCCTTTACCGAGTCCAGAAGCCATGCATCCGTAACGATGGGAATCCCACAGGCAATAGCATATAATACCTTCGTCTTCTTCTGAAGATCGCCGTCTCTGACACTACAACTAATTAGTAAACTCCACGCTCCGAGCTGCATTTGAGCTTACCATAGTATGTTGAAGTCGTCGGTCAGTTTCTCTACATATGCTCCTCCTTGTTTCTTGAGTAGCTTGACTGCCTGACTTGATTTCGTGATCGTAGAGTTACTGGAAGCTACCCTTGGTGGATGCCCATCGTAAACTTCCGTTGTAGCGTATGTTGAATCTTGTGTACTCTGGGGAGATCGCATCAAATCCGCTTCTTCTGCCTCGTCGAGTGCTTCCGTGCGAGACGTACTCGCCAGATGCTTCTTTCCTCTCTTGCTAGTTCTTTGGGATGTCGTGTCAATGCTGCTCAGTCGAGCATCTCGTGCTTCTTCGTCGTTATTCGTCTTTGTACGTTTGACCCCCACTGTGAGTGCTTCTTGTTCGAACTTCGAACTCTCCTGCAAAGCAGAAGTGCTGCGCTTTCTGATGGATTTCGGAGGAATCTGCACTTGCGGAGAACTTTTGTCGACCGTACGAAGTGAAGGCCTGGTTTTGTTCGTAACTGAACCGATAGCTGGCACTTCGGTTGATTGAAGAACACTCGTATTCTGTGATTCACTTGTTCGAGCTGTAGAAAAGGTTTCTAATACTGGTTCTGGCTCTAGCTCTTGTTCCCGCGATGAAGGTCGCGTTTCTTTTACCGGCTCGCTCGTATGGTCAGTAAAGTCGGGCGGGTTGATATCCGCAGCCAATGAAGTTGATACGCTATTGACTCGAGCTGCTGTCGGGGTCTCCTGAACCACAAAAGATTGTTGTTGTGGAAGCTGCGGAGTCGCCCGAAGCCGGAAATGGCGTTTTTCAGTTCTGGCGTCAGGCTTAGACTCTGTCAAATCTTCATCATCTATTTCGTCTTCTGGGGTTTCAGCTACTCGACGAGCATTAGGAACTGCCGATGAGTCGACTTGGACCTCGGAGTCAGTCCAATGGCAGATGAAGCTTGATTCTAAGGAGGAAAGATTTAGTATGTCGCCATGGCGGAGGAAGATTGCTTCCGAGTGGTTGTCAGTGCGTGGCTGTAACTCGAACTTGGCGGACGACGGAGATGGCACATGTGATTGACCAGGTATAATAGTCAACTTTTCGTTGACAGCTTCTAACTTGACTCCAAAAGGCCCGGCGACTAGCAATGTAAGCGCGTGCGCATAGAAATTGAGGATGGAAGAACATACTGATGCGGCCAAGTTCCCGTTGCATGCGTGGATCCAATACGCGCACTACTTCAGCATGATTGGATTCTTCACTCACAATTATGTGAGCGATGCCTTCATTCGGCAAGTTGAATTCGTTTGATCCAGGGGCAACAGTAGTGCTCGACGAGACCAGCGTCCACATTGTCGGAGTCGTTGGACGCGTCGTGGCGAGATTAGATAGGAACGCGCGGTCACGTTTGTGAAGTTCAGAACACTTAAGCTAGCGATGACGTGCAGGATAAGTGGGTGGCGATTGCTCTGATTGGCTCATGAGAGCATTGTGCATAGCATCCCTGCGTCTCGGAGAACCGTATCCTCATCCACACATATGTATGCTGCAAAAACCACATGTGCATCCGGTGTCTTGATCATAGGGTTACTACCATAATTTCCAGTACATGCAAGATATGTGGGGCAGTCACTACCGACCTTGATGTCACTTGTCCCCAGCGCTCCGGGATCCGATGGGTCTCAGAGCATGGGCGGGGCTTGGGTCGAAGAACAATACTAAGGAATTCTACGTTATCTTATCATCACTTCCATCCGCGCCTCAAACAACAAAAGTAATGGCATCTAATAAATTATTGGGCGACCTTGCGACTTGTAGTGAGACAGGAGAAGTACAACAGCAGAACATTGGCTCTGCGTCACCTAACTGGAACTTGTCACAGTCAGTAACTCGACACACACAGCCGCCGGGACCACGAACAATAGTAAGAGTATCGAAATCTTCAAGACCGCGTTTTCACCTTGGCTCTAGACCTTGGAGTGGTGAGTCGAGGTGGCCGATCACTCCCATGCTGTCACTACAGTTGCTATTATCCATTCGGGAACCAAACACTCTTCGCCCACTCACCCTATCAACTATAATGTTTAGCGACAACATTCGTCAACAAAAAATCGCTGCCTTGTAGCTATTATACATGCTGCTTCGCACAGTGTATATCTCTCGTTGCTGCGGGATCCTCTCATCCTTCTCAGCGGCCGCTTGCCTCTACTATCATTCCTCCGAGCCATACAAGGACCCAACTTCAACACCACGGCCCGAGTTACACAACCCCGCCTTTAGTGATTGTGTGACTGCCTTGTAATTTCTTGAACCTATTCTCGTCCGCCTCAGCACCTGTCTCAAGGCATTTCCCCGAGAAGTCAAACGCGACCGCTCTCAAACGACAACTCCCACCATTGCCAAGCATCATGGATGTTCCTATGGAGTATGTCCAAGTTCCGCCCAAATTCGACCCCTGGAGCCAGAATTTGAACATTACAGTCTCCGATGGCCAAGGCGGATGGGTTGTTGTGACGAGAAACATGCAGGACCTTGACCAATATCGTTACTTTGGATTTCGTCTTGCAATCAGCTACGGAGCCGGGTTCGGAGCATGTTTACTCCTTTTCCTAGTTCTCCTGATCACGACCAAGGCCGATCGACGAAATTCCGCTATATTCCTGCTCAATGCCGCTTGTGTCTTCTCCAATTGCATCCGTTGTCTGCTCTTCAGCACCTGGCTCACTGGCGAATTCTACAATCCCTATTCCGTTCTCAGTCAGGACTGGAGACGCATCACTAACGGAGACTTTGCCAATCATATCGCCATCAACGTCTTCGGTATCCTGGTCAACGCTCTGGTCTTTGCCTCGCTCAGTCTTCAAGTGTGGACCGTCTGCGTTACTACATCACCGCTACAGCGAAGCATCATCATGACTGCTACGCTCATCATAGCTGGCGTCTCGTTTGGGTACAGAGTCGCTGCTGTGTACTACAACACCAAGTTGACATTGTCCTATCAACCCTTAGACTCTATTGAGTACCTAGTGTCAATTTCCTATATGCTTCAGACCGTTGCGATCTGGCTCTTCAGTTGCGTCTTTACCTGGAAGCTCGGCTATGCGATTATGCAGAGGCGTCGTCTCAACATGCCTCAGTTTGGACCGATCCAGGTCGTCTTCATCATGGGTTGTCAGACCATGCTGATTCCAGGTATGTTTATGATATGTTTTGATGTTGAAACTCAACTGACACAACTGCAGCAATATTTTCCTCACTGCAATTTGCAGCCTTCCTTCCTGAGATTGTTACTCATGTCCTCACGGTCGTCTGCATCTTTCTTCCGCTATCAGCAATCTGGGCGGGAGTTGTGAACGATCAGGACCTTGCTTCCAGAGGGCCTAATGCTCATCAACGTCTTATCAGGAATGATTACTTTAATTCCGGATCTAGCGCTACAATGATCGGGGGCTCTACTGTGTGTGATAAGAGTCGTCAGATGAGTGTGTGGTCTGATACGAAGAGCAAGGACATTGAGAGCATTCCTCTCACTCCTACCGTACCTACTCACAAGAGCATGAAGAGTAACGAAATCAGGGTCGACCGCGACTTCAACGTTTCGCGCCACGATGCTGCTAGTCGGGTCTAAATGGTACTTCTGCAGCCTTTCGAAAGGCCAAGGTTCCAGTTTCACGTTAGAACAGGGACTTCGACATAAACTATTTCTAGCAACGATATCGGAAGTCCATCATGGACGAGCCTCCATGTAATGTGAGAGCTCAATCCAAGTAGGTTGGGACTTTTCAAGAAGCGAGCGAGTAATTCAGAACATACCCATGGCCCACAGGAGACGAGAACCTAGTCAGTTTTGTAATCATCTCAGATAGGGATGATGATGATGTTGATTGGATATATCTACAACCATCGGGGCTTCATGCATGTGTTCCATATTCACATCGTCGGAATTTTATCCTGTCTTTTATTTTCTTTACTTCTCTCTTAGGCACTTAGCTCACATAAGGGAGTAACGCCTTCTTCTTCTTTGTACTCACTATACATTTTATGATTTTATTGAGAATTAAACTATATCAATGGCGGTCAAGTATTCTTTGTTATATGAGATACGAGAATATGTTTTCTGTGCTGTGGTTTGGAGTCAAAAATACGAATTATCCATCCCAATCTTTTCTCAAAGATAGACCTCATATCACGACTAGTTGAATGAGTAGATTGTGTCCTCAAAATATTCCTACATGTTGCCCCTAGTAGACATTGTTTAAGTGTGATGGAGAAGGATACATGGTAACCCCATATTCGGGCGATAATGATGATTGAACCGGAAGGTGCATGTCTAGGGCGGCTTGCACAAATCGTTTTCGGATCGAACTGACCCCACCATTGCATCCCAGTCCAATGACTTTCGACAACGACGAATTGCGGAGTACTTGTCATGCGTCTCATCGACACAAGAACACTCGAACTCGGATGGTTTAACGACAATGAAACCCCTGCCTACGCCATTCTCTCCCACACGTGGGGTCCAGATGAGGTCAACCACCAAGAATATGTCTGGATCAACAGAGCTCGCACACTCTCGGCATCATCAATAACAGCCTCTTTATCGCAGAACGAGCAACATGCGCAAACATCTCTCATGTTGGCCCTGGAAATGATGATCCGAGGAAACTCTGGGGCGCCGTCAGGAAGCATGTCGGAAAGCGATCTCATGAAGCGGGTTGGCTACAGCAAAATCATCAACGCAGCCGAGCAAGCGCGGGGCCAGGGGTGCAACTATCTTTGGGTAGATACATGCTGTATAGACAAGACGTCAAGCGCCGAACTGCAAGAGGCCATTAATTCCATGTACCGCTGGTACAGGAACGCAGAAGTGTGCATCGTGTATCTTAGCGACATTGCCAAAAACCACAGCGACTTCAGGACCGCCTCGGAAATTGCGAGATACGCTTTTGCGAATAGCAGATGGACGCAACGCGGATGGACCCTCCAAGAACTTATAGCGCCTGTTGTATGCCGCTTCTACCTCCAGGATTGGACATTGATGGGCGAGAAGGTCGAGTTCTTGAAAGAGTTGTCGGATGTGACCAACATACCGGTCCATATTCTTGAGGATTCCAGATCACTCAGTGAAGTCTCGGTAGCAGAAAGGATGTCTTGGGCTGCGTATCGTCAGAGCACGCGTATCGAGGATGTGGCATATAGCTTACTCGGCATCTTCGATATCCACATGCCACTTTTGTATGGGGAAGGCGAAAAAGCCTTTATCCGGCTACAAGAAGAGGTACTCAAATCGACCGACGACTACTCACTGTTCTCATGGCGTGCAAATGAGTCACGGCAGTCTACATACCGGGGCTTGCTTGCACGAAGTCCAGCTGAATTCCAGGACTGTCATTCTATTGAGTGCGAGAGCGTCATGTCCACCTTTCCCATCGCCTCGACACCTATAGGTCTTTGTGTCCAGCTCGAGTTCCTACCTGACGCAAAAGACAAGAGCCATGTACTGGCTATGATACGATCGAGCAATTCCATGAGCCAGCGCTTAGCCATCACACTGAAATGTCTAGATGGTGGCATGCAATACGCACGTGTCGACGCTGGAACCCTCACTACAATCGATGACTGGCCAACAGGCCAACTAAAGACCATTTATGTCCGACAGAAACTCTCCATACCCCCAAGCTTCACAACCACAGACTTCAAATGCTTCCACATCCAACGTCGGATATCAAACCAAATCACACCCGCCGTCCGTATAATCAGTGTCACACCTCGCGCCGCCTGGGACGAAGCTTCGCACGAGCTCCGCATCCCCGAAAACGTCACCGAGTTCTGGGGCGCTCTCCTCCTCCGTGTTCAATCAGCCACATATGCGCATTCCCTCAATTACCCAGTCGCTTTTGGCTTCAATCGCACAACCAGCCACTACTGGTGCAAAGCCGTTTCCGTACCACAGCAATCACAGAACAGCTACTCAATCGGAACTTGGCCTCAAGCCGTCAAAACGCGAATCCCAGACGACGTATACGACCCACTATGCGGAAACGACGTGCGAAGCGACATGTTCCTCGTTGGAGATAGCGAATTAGCTATCAACATAAGTATTAGCGCTGGGTTATGTGGCGATGATATTGCACTGAAGGTTCACATCGATGGGCTGGTGCAATGGCAATGAAAACCTCTTACTTACCAATCTTCCCTCTCCTTCTCCTTCAACCGTGTCTCTTTCAAACCATCCCATTAGCCCTCCATCTCCCAATCCTATCGGCATACCTCTTTTCCACCGCGTCCACCCATACCATTATGTGCTCCAGAGTCACGTCCTGGACTTTAATCCATAGTTTCTCTAGTTCTATTTGGAATCGCTCGAGATCGGCGGACCATGGGTCTTCTCGCTTCCAGGTGGTGTAGTCGAGGGGGAGCATCTCTCGGCGGTTGGCGCGGTCTGTGGAGATTTCTATGCTGAGGGCTGTGATGCGTTTTTCGAGGGATTTGTGGGTTGCGGCGATGGAGGGAGAGGGGGTAGAGAAGGGGTTTTTGGATGTCGTTATGGTTGTGCAAGGCATTGTAGATGATATGGAGATTATGGATCGAGTGTAGAGGGTGTAGTGAGCGGCTGATAAGAATGCTGTTCTTCTCTTATTGATTTTGGTATGAAGGTTGTAGTGGAAGCATGTCAGGAGAGAAGAGAAGGTGCAGATATATACGTATCTGATTGAAAGCAGACGGAAAGTACGTCCGCTTTCATAAACGCAGACTACATCCGTCTTTGACCACGACAAATATCCGTTTCCTCAATTCATCATCACATCCAAGTAAATAAATGCAGAATATGCAAACCCCCCTCCCCACCCCCACTACTCTAAACGGCACGCACCTGCAATCTCTCATGTCCACCTTCCAACACCCCTTCTCCCACCACTTCCACAGCGAAATCCGCACCATCGCCTCTTTCTCCTCGCACC
>Ga0181467_101194_pt1 | contig 11488 bp, 11 predicted proteins | sample InSIn5gowninarea_2_FD_119079 | JGI IMG/M metagenome (GOLD analysis project Ga0181467, IMG submission 119079) | Clean room microbial communities from NASA Spacecraft Assembly Facility at Jet Propulsion Laboratory, Pasadena, California, USA -... ... | reverse complement strand
CTCTATCAAGAACATTCGCAAAGGCTATCTTCTATTCGCCTGGTATTGCAAAAAGCCTAAGCAAAAGAAACGGGGTCATCAAGTCATCAATCTCTCCCTTTCGCTAACTGGAAAATGCAGAAAAATTCAATATAATTAAAATTAAAACGAGGAATTAGAAAAAAGGTCGGGTATTATGAAGGAAAAGGGAGAGAAGGAAGGTGGAAGGAGCGAAGGACTTGGATATAGAGAGGGAGCTTCGCGCGGACACACGCCTGGAAAACCGACAGAACAGAAAGCAGCGAGAGAAACGCGGACATCGCAGAGACCCCGAGCGGATACGCTAGGACTATTTGGGAAAAATGCGGGTTTTTGTTTCTCCGGCCTGCTACACGCGCGCTTGTGGAAATACAGCCAATAATGGACGACTTTTAGCAAGGAACAACGTGACTTTCGCTTACGGCACGTGGGTTAGCGCGGTGGCTAGTACTACCAAGCCCTAGGTGCCTCAGGAATCACTACAAGGGAATACGGAGGGAAGCGCGTAGGGAGATAGCAAACGGCTGTTTGCTGTTGCCAAAAATACTTATTTCGTTATAACTGGGTCGATCAAGGGAAACGCCATTTGCACCCATTTTCCATATCCGAAACACAGTTCTAAAATAGCCCAAGTCAAAAATGAAAAGAAAAAGTGTCCACTCCGAATTCACGGGCCTGGGCAGGCCACTCACGGAGAAAGAGAAGAATATTGAATGCCATGTACACAAAAAAGAATCGGGGGAAATAGTATGGAGAAGAGAAGATGAAGAAATGAGGAGCACAAAAGGGGCTTTGACGAGGCAAGAAGGGAAAATGAAGAATAATCAAATCGAAGGAAAAGGAATACACATCATCGCAGCTCGTAGTCGCTATGCCATCATTGCAGGGAATCAATGGATGGGAGGGAGGAATAAGCCATTACTACCCCACACCTTAACTCTTGGTAGAATTGCTTCGCGTCAGAAACTGTACGGCGATACCGGAGCCAGTCGACCGTCGTCGATCAAAGATGCGTGGTCGAATCTCACTGCCGCTACCACTTCGCCGCCTCCGAGAAGAACCATCGAGGGAGCCGCGGCGACGTCTCTGGAGCAAAATGGACGTTTTCACGTTAGAATCACGCTGGCTGTACACGGCAGATCGGCAATCTTAGCAAACGACAAACACACAAAAGGAAGGATAAGGAAAGTTAAGTCGCCTGCCGGAACACAAAGATGTATGCCGCCGTGTTTACGAGTGTGTGGGACTAACCGAGGTTGGCTTGCGCTCAGGAGTCGAGCCCGATTCATCCTGCAATTTCAGACGGTTCTGAGTATCTTGAGCGATCGCGTCGACCTCGTCGATTTGGAGTGGAATCTCTCCAGTGTTGGACGGTGGTGGTGGGACGCCATTCTTTCGATCTTTGGCTTGCTCAGCAAGTTTTGCCCAACGGTCCTGTCGAGCCTGCTCGCGCTGTTCAGCGGTATTCATCCGCTCATTATACTCATGGGAACATTCATCGAAGAGTTGCGGGTTGATTTCCATGAACATCTTCATGGCGTTGTACACCATACTGTGGATCGTCCTGGAACAGTATCAGCAACGGTACATAATCAAGACAAGCTACAAACCAAGCTTACCTGTTCCAGTGACCCTTGGAGTTTTCGTATAGTGGCGCAAACATAATAGGCAAGATGACTTCCACATTGTCACTGACCAAGTTACAGAAATACTCGTTGTTCCAGAAGTAAAGAGCACGTTCTGCGACCTGGAAGTGGGGACTAGCAACCGATTTGGCCAATTGTTGGAACAATGGCTCCTGGACCTTGACAAACTCTGCTGGGTCCATCACCTCGAAGATGTCCTCCACTTCGTTCAGGAACATGACTTCCTTGGTGCTGTTGACCTTGGGCCAGTAGCGCAGCAAGCCACAGACAACCTTTATTTGTTAGTTTTATTGCTGGCGACGGGGAAATGAATGTTCATAGCTTACCTCGTCTGTCAATGACGAATCCTTTTCAAGGAACTGCACGATACAGTATGCCAGCTGTGGATGATACATGCTGAGACTCTTGACCTTGTGGAGAGGAATCAACACTCTTGTCAAGAAAAGCTTGTGCTCCTCCTTAAGAGGCAGGGCGAAACCGTTGATGATAGAGCCCAAGATTTCCAACAACTCTGCAATACCATTAAACCGCTCGGTTTCGTAGGTGAACTGGAAGAAGACGTTGTTGATTGACCGTCGGATGTATGACCGCAAGTTCAAAAATTTACCGTAAATCCGATGCAAGGTAGTTTTGAGAAAATCGCGTTCCCGAGGGTCTTCGGAATCGAACAGTTCAAGCAACTATAACATGTGAGTATGAGAGTTTTCGACAGATTGAAGGACGAGAATACCTGAAGCACAAAATGGTGGTCGATGTACGCCTTGGCAACGTTGGTGTTGAAATCTTGACTCTCTATGAATCGCAAAAAGAACTCATAGACAACTTGAATGTGGGGCCATGCGACTTCCAACACCGGTTCGTCCTCCTCGGGATCAAAAGCCTCCCCTTGAGGCGTCAAGGGCGGTGGAATAGGACGGAACAAGTTCTTAGAGAACATTTCGACGACCCGGGGGTACATTGGTTCCGTGATCACCGAACGGTTGTTGGCGACGTAGTCTAAGAGCTCGTGGAGCGCCAATCTCTTGATCTCCTTGGATTTCATGTCTGCGGTCGGGTCATTGAAGTCGAAAATGATATTGCATTGATCAATCTTCTGCATAAAGAGATCCTGGCGACGATTGGGAGGCACTTCGTGGAATCCCGGCAGTTTCTCCAACTCCCTCTGGCGCTGATCAGAGATGTCGAATCGCGACGAGTGCTGGCGTTTGGGGGTGCGGATCCCTTCCGACATATCCTTGGGTGTTGTCTGGAGGCGATCAAAAACGTTGGATTTCCGGGGAGGCGCCAAATCTCCCGGCATTGTCTCGGCGGCACCTGGCGGAGGTGCGTGCTGTAATCATTGTTTCACGATCAGTAAATTGTAGAAAGTAAACATAGAAACGGCGGCCAAAGGTACGCTTACCGGTGCACTGGGGCTGATGATCACACTGGGAGCACCACCCTGTTTGGTTGGGGTTGCGGGGCCATTATTCCCCGGCTGGCCTCCCTGGGGGAGATAATGCGACCCAGGGGCTCCCGGGGGGTATAGTCCCTGCGCAGCATTATCTGGCGATCTTCCCTTTGTATCATTCACCGAAGTCGTTGACGATGTTGGAGTGCCATGGTTAGGAGATGCAGATTGGGAGATTCCGAGCGCGCCTTGGTCTCGAGACTGGCTGGAATCCTTTTTCTTCGACGATTTGTTGTCTTTCGCCCGCGACAACTGCTCATGCTGGGAAATGTTAACTCGAAATTCCGGGATTCGGTACAATTCCTCCACCGCTCGTCGCCTTGGGTCACCATTCCCACCGTTAACAGAAAAGGGGGAAGGGGAACGCAAATTGTCACGTAAAAAGGGCGACCAGACGACAGAGCTGAGCGGACGGGGTGGGAACAAAAGAACTCCAGGACTTACCACTCTTTGTCTGAAGCCCTTCATTATGCCGGGTATGTAAACAACCACATGTACTCGGCCGGAATTCTCGATGCCAGTGCAGCCGGACGCCGCACACTAGCAGGAGCGAATGTAGAGGTGAGCAACGGAAAAGGCGATTCAAGGAATGGTCACGACGGAGAAAAAGAGAAATGTGTTTATAAGGACCTGAAACAATAAGACCACATGAGCGACTTGCCGACCAACACCGGATAAACACGACAGCGGGACCGTTGAATCGAGGCCAACTCCGTTTGAACAGAGAACTGGCGGGGGATTGACTGGCTTGGGTATTTTTGATCGACGGAACGAGAGGCGATGGGAGTTGGGACGAAGTGGAGGGGGGGAATAGAAAGGGAGGGGGGTTGAAGGAAAAGGTGGTTGGAATGAGAGGCAGAGAGCGAGATCTCAGGGAGAAAGCGACCGGCAGGCTGGTTCCCCAGGAATGATGTCGGGGGGAGGGAGAGAGGCTTACCTCGGGGTGGGAACAATTGAAGAGGAAAGAAAGACGCGAAATGGCGATAATGATTATAATGATGCTATACCAATGCAAGTAGCTATCGGTGTGGGTTGTTGGTAGTCGCCGTAGTTGTCGTCGAAGTAAAGTGATGGTGGTGGTGGTCCTGGCTCTGGTCTGCTGCTTGGGCGATCGACTCCGTGTCGCTTAGCCGCTGGCGGAAGGGGAGCTGGCGGGGAGAAAGCAATAATATGGGCAGCGATTTAAGAGAGAAAGAATGCACGAATTAGATGAACTAACTATAGAGTCAAAGATATGCTTAATTCCAGGCAATTCTGGTATCCTGTTTGATTTGAAGGGGAGTGAGGCGACCGAGGTGGTTCTGGTGCGCATGTACATACTGACCACGGAGTACAGATTACAGTTCTACTCCCTCCATTACACAGAAGGATTCCTATTCCTGTTGGTACTCATTTTCCTACTGGTTACAGAGACAACTGTCTTGAGCTTTTTGCTGATTGTGTGTTATTCGAGTCCTGTGCAGTCGCGGACATCCCTGGGGTGCAGACATAAGAGTCACAGTAGTTTTACCTTATTGAAATATATAAAAATAAGACGAAAAGAAGAAATGAATGAATGAATGAATAAATGGAAAACTAGACCTTTACATATACGCTACAGAGTAGGGAGTAACTCGGGGTGATGCAGGAAAGGCCACAGAACGTCGTGGTGTTTAAGGTATATTTTTGTGGCATTTCCGTCCTGGCGTTGCCGCTCCAGTGCAGCCACTGATAAATTGTACTAAACAGGTAGAAGCAAATACACTCTCCCGCAACATTTACACCTTAGTCATCCATAATCTCATATTGGAAAGTGCTCCCATCATGGCTTGAATACCGAAACCTCCAGAAATTGATTTCATGTACATTTTGTTTATCCTTTCAAAACACAGCTTCCAGAGTTCTTTGTCTTCTCTTCTTTGGCTCAATTAGAATGACCTTATAAAACCTAGAAACTGTAACTACCAGATGCGGTACCAAGTCCAAGCATCGGACCAATAGGTCGCCTGGATTCTGGACCAGCTTGTTCGAGGACTCCTCAAGAAAATAGAAAATAGACTTTGCAGAATCCACAATAATCAGCTTAAACCTCATGCAAGTAAATTTCGAAATGTGCATTTCGCATTATGGTGATATTACCAAATTTTGTGCACCTCTCAAGCCCAAAGATACAAGTTACTGGCTTGAAAACCTCAATATTGATGTTATTGAGGTTTTTTTTTTTAAACATTGGTATAGTTCATAACTAATGTACATACATAACGAGGTATAAGAGGATAAGTTGCTACTGTCCTTACCACACGTGTAGCCTTTGGCTGAATATGCCTTATCGCAAGGTATATTTGAGGTGGGCAAGGCCGACAGAAGTTTCCAAAGGCAGGAAAGGGATAACGTACTTCCAAGCCTAGGAATAATACTGGGAAATCTTAGCATATATTTAGACAAGCAATCAACCTATGAGAGTACAATGTTGTTTACTTTATACATATTCCATTTTCATATAGTGTTTTGGCAGGCTTCCTGTCACGGTGCCAGCCGTGATGTATACACGTGACTATGCACGTGACCCACACAAGATATCTATCTGTGCTCGACGCCGATCCTGTTGCAGCTCTTCGAGCTGCGTCTTGTCTATGTATCTGTAGATAGCCTGACCTGTAGCTTAACCTGTTCGTCAATTCCTAATATATCCGTACCTGACCCCGCACCCTGACATTACGCAGCTCCTACCACTAGGAGTTGACGCCTGTCGAGATGTCTACTACCCAGTCTACCCCCCGCCCCCCGTTCCTACCAACGGACCCTGAAGAGTTCACTTCCCATGTCACTACCCATGGTGCTGAATGGTTTGATTATTGCCGGCGCGTAGACGAATACGTCGTGAACACTGAACCTATCCTGGCCGAGTCTCAGCAGCAAGCTCGCCAGCTCCCACTCCAAAATCAGGCATTACAAAGAGAAGCTGACCACCTGCGCCAGCAGCTGGCTGCAGAGGAGTCTGCTCATCAGCAGACCAGAGCGGCCTTGCAAGCGATTATCGAATACCAAAAAGGACAACTGAAGGAGAAGGAACAAGATTATATCAATGCCTTAGCAGAAAAGAACCAGGCCGTCCAACTTGCTGCACCTACGGTCAATACACCTGCCCGAACTCCTGAACCTACTGCTGAAGTGCCTGCAGTTGCTCCAGTGGGAGCGCCTGCGTCGACTGATTCCCCATCTGCCACCTCCGCCCAGCTTTCTGAACGACTCCCCGACCCTGACAAGTTTGAAGGTGACCGAAAGGACCTCCGCCGTTTTGTCTCTCAGATCAAAGAGAAGATGATTGTCAACTATGATCGGTTCCCGACTTCACATTCTCGCATGGCCTATGTGACAAACCGTTTGAAAGGTACTCCCTATGCCCAGATCTTGCCATACATCCACAATGGAGTCTGTCAGCTGTCCGACTATGGTGAAGTTTTGGAGATCCTTGAACGCGCATTCGGAGATCCTAATCGCGCCCGAAATGCTCGTAATGACCTGTACCGATTGCGTCAAGGGAATAAGGAGTTCAGCGTTTTCTTTGCCGAGTTTCAACGCTTAGCAATGGAAGGAGACATGCCCGAAGCTGCACTACCAACTATGCTGGAACAAGCTATTAACCGAGAACTAAAAGCCATGCTATTACACCATGATCCGCCTAATGGTGACTATATGACCCTGGCCCGCTTCCTGCAGAACCTAGAGAGCCGACGCTTCCAGTATGAAAGCACCCCCCGAAACCACGCTGCCGCACCTAAACCTGCAGCTGTCACCTCTGCAAGGCCTGATGGCCCTCCCCAGCACACTACAGTCTCTCCCACAGCTGAAACTACAAAGCCTCACCCTGATGCTATGGATTTGTCTTCTGCCTGCCGGTACACGACCTCCCGCCGAGACCGTGGGGAATGCTTCCGTTGTGGCTCGAAGGATCACCTGGTTCGAAACTGCCCGCTTCCTGATAGCCGTCCCATGGGAGTTCGCCTAGCCTATCTGTCGCCCCGTTCTCAGTCTCCTGCCAGCCCGGAACCCGCATCTGCACTGCAACGATACCGTTCTCCGTCCCCAGATCTGTCAGCAAAAGGAGCGAGTCTGGCCTAAGTCGCGACCAGACGCTAAACGAGCACACCATCCGTATCTCCGCTGCTGCCACCCAAGGATTAACTATTGAAGAGGAAACCTGCCGCTCCAACCTGATGATACTGCCCGTAACCCTGACTCAACGCGAAAAGGAGTTATCAAGTTATGCTATGCTCGACACTGGTGCCGAAGGAAAGAGATTCATTGACAAAGAATGGGCCGAAGACCAAGGCCTTGCGTTATTACCACTGAGAAAACCAATTCGCCTGGAGACTTTCGATGGTCAAGAAGCCGAGAGTGGGCCAATCACCCACTATGTTCAGATGCATATGAGAATTAATGATCACCAAGAGAAAAGAGCTAGTTTTTTAGTCACACAGCTAGCGCACTATCCTGTTGTACTAGGACTTCCCTGGTTAAAGATCCATGATCCCCGGATTGGCTTCGCCGAGCATACCGTCCTGTTTGACAGCAAGTACTGCCAGGAACACTGCAATGTACCCACGAGACCTGCGAAAATACGAGCCTTGCATGACATCCCGCAGAAGACCCGCCCCAAGCACCTGCCCGGCCGACCTGAAGGCCTGAAACACCGAGACATTGCTGCTATATCCATGTCTGCCTGCTGCGCCTACGCCCGAAGGAGTTACCGCCTGTTTACTGTCACTATCGAGGACATTGAAGCCGCCCTGAACCCCACACCTGATGACGAAGACCTGACAACAAAACTACCACCCGAGTTCCGAGACTTTGCCGATGTGTTCTCCCCCAAGGAAGCTGAACGCCTGCCACCCCACCGTCCGTATGACCACGATATCAAGCTGCAAGATGGGAAAGTACCCCCATTTGGGCCCCTGTACCCGATGTCCCGAGAAGAACTGAAGGTCCTGAAGGAATGGATCGAGGAAAACCTGAAGAGGGGGTTCATTCGCCCCAGCTCATCACCAGCCGCGTCCCCCGTGCTATTTGTGAAGAAGCCTGGGGGAGGTCTCCGGTTCTGTGTTGACTATCGCGCCTTGAACGCCATCACTGTGAAGGATCGCTACCCACTACCACTGACCAAGGAGACCCTGAACAACCTGAAAGGGATGAAATACTTCACCAAGATTGATATCATTTCCGCCTTCAATAACCTGAGAATCAAGAAAGGACTCGAATACCTGACTGCTTTCCGTACACGACTAGGGCTATTCGAATCCCTTGTAATGCCCTTTGGTCTGACTGGTGCATCTGCTTCATTCCAGCGATTTATGAATGACACCCTGCGAGACTATCTGGATACCTTCTGCACTGCCTATCTGGATGACATCTTGATCTATAGTAAGACCCGTGAGGAGCATACCCGCCATGTCTGCTTGGTTCTTGAGAAACTGCGAGATGCAGGCCTCTTTGCCAAACTGTCCAAGTGCGAATTTGCTGTGCCTGAGACCAAGTTCCTGGGAATTATTGTCGGCCGAGATGGCCTACGCATGGATCCTGACAAAGTAAAGACTATTGTTGATTGGGAAACCCCAACTTGTGTGACAGATGTCCAAGCATTCATTGGCTTCGCAAACTTCTACCGGAGATTCATCAAGGATTTTTCCAAGATCATCACACCCCTGGCAAATCTGACAAAGAAAGGCACCCAGTTTGAATGGAACACCACCTGTGAGCTAAGCTTCAATACCCTGAAAAAGGCCTTCACCACCGCACCCGTCCTTAGACCGTTCGACTGGAATAAGGAGGTCATCCTGGAAACTGATGCTTCTGACTATGTTTCTGCCGGAGTCCTGTCTCAGTATGATGATGATGGTGTCTTACACCCTGTAGCTTTCTTTTCCAAGAAACACTCAGCGACCGAATGCAATTATGAGATCTATGATAAGGAATTATTGGCTATTATCCGCTGCTTCGAAGAATGGCGCCCTGAGCTAGAAGGAACCCCATCTCCTGTCAAGGTTATAACTGATCACCGGAATCTGGAATACTTCATGACGACTAAGCTCTTGAACCGTCGACAGGCCCGTTGGTCCGAGTTCCTGTCCCGCTTTAACTTCAAGATCATTTACCGCCCAGGCAAGCAAGGTGCGAAACCTGATGCCCTGACCAGGAGGTCAGAGGATCTTCCTAAGGAGGGGGATGAGCGTCTTCTGCACCAAAGCCAGACAGTCTTAAAGAAAGAGAACCTCGAACTTCCATCTGAGAAAACACCTGTCACCTTGAATGTTACAACCAGATCCCAAGCTCATCCTCCTGAGAACCCTGTCAAGGATCCTGCTGAGAGTCTACCCAGAACACCCGCTCAAACCAGGAAAGTCAGGTTCATTGATGAGACTGCTCACATTATACCAGAACCACCACAAGATGTCAAGAATCTGCTGGACAACGCATATCCACTCGATGAGACAGTACAGTCAATCCTAAAAGCCCTGGATAAGAATGCCACACGACACCCTAAAATCACACTGGCTGACTGTCAGAAAAGAGGCAACTACCTCTTCTACCGAAATCGACTTTATGTTCCGGATCATGGGGAGCTAAAAGCCGAGTTGTTGAGACAATGTCATGATAAGCCAGCTGCAGGACATCCTGGTCGATCCAAAACCTATGAGCTCCTGTCCCGAGAATACTACTGGCCTGGAATGTATCAGTATGTTGAGCAATGGACCCAGAACTGCCACACATGCCGCCGCATCACACCATCCAGAGAAGCCCGTCAAGGCATCCTGCGCCCTCTGCCTGTCCCTGAAAGATCCTGGCAAGACATTAGCATGGACTTTATCACACACCTCCCACCAAGCCATGGGTATGATGCAATCCTTGTTGTAGTCGACCGACTGACGAAAATGAAACACTTCATTCCATGCAAGGGAACCTGTAATGCTGAAGAAGTGGCCCGCCTGTATGCCTGCAATGTCTGGAAACTCCATGGCCTACCACAAACTGTTGTATCTGATCGGGGACCGCAATTTATCGCCCAATTCTGGAAATACCTAACGCGCCGCCTACAAATCACAAACCTGTTATCAACTGCATACCATCCAGAGACAGACGGCCAAACTGAGAGGACTAATGCTGCCCTAGAACAATACCTCCGTGCCTATGTATCCTATCTGCAAGACAACTGGTCCGAATGGCTACCGCTAGCTGAGTTTGCTGCTAATTCTGCTCGCTCTGAAACCACCCGTGTTTCCCCGTTCTTCGCGAACTATGGATTCCATCCCCGCATGGGATTTGAGCCTGTCCTGCCTTCCAGCCGCCCTGCCGCTCGAGATGCTGAGGAGTTTGCCCGTCGAATGGAGCTAATCATTGAATTTGTCCATGCTGAGATTGTGTCTGCCCAAGCCCGTTATGAAGAACAAGCCAACCGAAAGAGACAGCCTGCCCGCCGTTACCAAGTTGGCCAGTATGTATGGCTAGACTCTCGCAATATCCGGACCTTACGACCACAGAAGAAGCTAGATTGGAAGAACCTAGGACCATTCCGCATTATTGAGGTTGTTAGCCCGCATGCTTATAAGCTTGACCTACCCGCTAGCATGAGGATACATCCTGTGTTCAATGTCAGCCTGCTCCGTCCTGCTGCCGGAAACCCTGTCCCGGGCCAAAGACAAGAACCACCACCACCTGTTGAAGTTGATGGCCTGGAAGAATGGCAAGTTGAAGATATCCTGGACTCCCGCTGGGAAAGAAGGGGCCGTGGCGGACCTCGTCTGAAGTATACAGTCAAGTGGACTGGATATGATGATCCTACTGAAGAACCAGCCACGTACCTGGAACACGCCAAAGAGATTATCATGAACTATCACCGCCGCTATCCCCATAAGCCTGGACCTGGCCTCGACGGAGCTCGGCCTTGAGGAGGGGAGTACTGTCACGGTGCCAGCCGTGATGTATACACGTGACTATGCACGTGACCCACACAAGATTGTCGGAAATGTGGCTTAGTCAGGGTTGAAAGTACGTATCAAGCGTATATGGTTGAGGTCTCTGATTCTTGCAAAAGTGTGCTATCTAGGATCCTATATACGACCGTAAATACCTTATAGAGTATACTAAGCGATTGTGCGGTTTCAAAAGCAGTAATAGCAGAGTAAATACGCTGCTTTTCGCCATATGATATCAGCAAGGCATCAATCAGGCATCAGTTGGTATTGTTCGGTAAGGAACCTCTATATTCCGACAAAGATATCTATCTGTGCTCGACGCCGATCCTGTTGCAGCTCTTCGAGCTGCGTCTTGTCTATGTATCTGTAGATAGCCTGACCTGTAGCTTAACCTGTTCGTCAATTCCTAATATATCCGTACCTGA
>Ga0181467_101192_pt1 | contig 11511 bp, 11 predicted proteins | sample InSIn5gowninarea_2_FD_119079 | JGI IMG/M metagenome (GOLD analysis project Ga0181467, IMG submission 119079) | Clean room microbial communities from NASA Spacecraft Assembly Facility at Jet Propulsion Laboratory, Pasadena, California, USA -... ... | reverse complement strand
TTTTGATTGGTGTGGGAGGAGTTTTGTGGTTGTGGTTCTGGTTCTGGTATGTTGCTCAACAGCCATGCGAGATATCTTCAAGAGCGCTCGAGGAAGTCCTGAATTCAAGATATCGAAGTGGTCTTGTCTCGAGGTCTTGACGTTCGACACAAATGGCAAGGCTCCAGTCACATGAGTGAAAGGCGTGACTCAACGGGACAAGCAAACACAAGCGTCAGCGTGACTACTACAGCAGACATGCATTCATTCATCTATGCTTTACAGCCAAACAACTACTGTGCTCATGTCAACCTCTATACTGGCAATAATACGAAAGAACCACATATACACCATGAAACACCCTCCTACAAAACTCCTCCCACACCAATCAAAAAGAGAACTGAGCATCTAATTCACCAATCAAACCACACTCAGCACTAAAAAGATATCAAACCCCCATTACAACACTCCCAAAGCAGTATGACCATCCATTCAGAATACGCGGTTTTCGCACTTAATATGTTAGTAATAATATGCTCATTCGCAGTACCTCAACCGAATATCGCCAAACTCTCTCGCTAGTAACGACGCTAGCCGAGTATATACATCCTTTCCAATACCGTTGCTTAAATCCACAATGCCTTCTCATTCGCTCCCAAATAGTCGTTCTGACTCATCCGCCCATTTGTTAATACATCAAACGCCAATCAAAATCCAATCCAACCCAACCCAAATCCAAATTCCAACTAAACCAAATCCAATATATTCCCCAAACCATCTCTCCTTCCTCTTCCAGTATAGTTCCATATCTCTTTCCCAAACGCCCATGCATTCCCCCTTTATTCACCAAAAATTTTCCTCCTCCTCCGTTTCCCATTCCCTCGCCCTCGTCCTCGCATTTCTCCGTTCCTAAACGAATCTTCAAACCCAACCTCCCCCCTCCTTCTTAAACCTCTTCAATTTCAACGTAATCGGCTCTCGCGGGCACCGAATCGTAATCTTCGGTCGGCCAGTTTTGTTGTTGGCCCGGATTATTGTTCGGCCTGTTTAGTTATTGTAGTTAGTAGTTAGATTCTTGTTCCGCTGTAGTGCCATGCAGGAAATGATTAATAGGATAGTAGGTGGTTTAGAACTTACGGTGTGTTTTGCGGTTGAAGGATCCGATTCGTGCTTTGACGGCTAGGCGTCGTTGTTTTTGGGCTCGTGTTTCGAGAGGCATTTTGAATGTGCTGGGGATGGTGTCAGTGATATGTATAAGGTAGAGGTATATGGTGAGGCTGATGGACTTACTTGCTGGTGCTGTTGAAAGAAGGTATTTGTATGTGTTGAGTTGTTGTGTATAGCTGTAGCTGTAGCTGCTGGTAGAGGAACTGAGTGTGATTGATTGAAGAAATTGTTTGTGAGGGCAAATAACAGGGGATGGCATGGTATATATGAAAATCTTGACGCTTGTGAGTACATTTTGAGCAGGAACTGCGTGAGGCATTGCTATCTGGTTGAGCAGTTGTGGTACGGTTGAGAGGACCTGGTTTGCCCTAGAATCAATGCCATTCCGGACAAATCAGAAGATAGAGCCAAGAGAGAGCAAGTTAGGGTATGGGGAGGCACAGCCCAATGTCGCCGGCGAATGGGAGCAGCGGGAAGAGTTATTCGTAGCGGTCTGAATTGTACAAGTTGGATTTCCATTTTCTGAGTTACCTGCCTTTACAAAACGCCTAGCTCTTTGAACTTAGCAATCATGCCATCAACATCGTCAACTTTACCACCACCTTGCCGCTGTGGTGGTTCAGTTACCTTGATGGTCTTTAGGCGGAATGCGTCTTCGAGCCCATAGTCTTTCAGACTCTTCTTTTCCAGCTTCTTCTTCTTAGCCTTCATAATGTTGGGCAAGCTCGCATATCGTGGTTCGTTGAGTCTAAGATCAGTAGTGATGATCATCGGCAACTTGGCTTTTACAGTCTCCGTACCGCCATCTACCTCTCTTGTTACAGTAACCTCCTCGCCGTTTAGTTCGACATTTGCTGCTTGTGTCGCTTGCGGCCAGCCTAATAGTGCTGCTAGCATCTGTCCAGTTTGCCCACTGTCATCGTCTATTGCTTGCTTGCCGAGAAATATGAGGTTGCTCTTTTCTTTTTCGGCGACCGCTTTCAAAAGCTTAGCGACTGTTAATGGCTCGAGGGGCTTGTCCTCGGCTACGTCGACGTGTATTGAACGGTCCGCGCCCATGGCCATAGAGGTTCGTAAGGTGTCTACACATTTTGCTGGGCCAGCACTTATCACCACAATCTCTTCCACTGGTAATTTCTTCTCTCGCATCCGAACTGCTTCTTCGATCGATAGTTCGTCGAAAGGGTTCATTGAATGTTTGACGCCATTTGTTTCGACGCCCGAATTGTCAGACTTGACGCGCGGTTTGACCTGTCAGACTTGGTCAGCACTGTTCCAATTGCATGCAACATTCAAGTCATTCATTGCATTTCTGAAGCCCGTGCTCATGACCGAGTCACCTGGCATGGAACAATTAGTAGACTTACAGCATAGTCGATGACCCGCTTCACGGGTACCAGTATCCTCAGCTTCGTCGACATATCTATGTATTGAGCAGCGGATAATGAATTTGCGTTCTGTAAAGTAAATGTATGCTACTGTGTAGATATGGTTCACACCTCCGAAGCGAACCGGCACAGCAAGCCCGGGTACATTTGACGGCGGCAGTAGCTATCACGAATCGGAGCAGAACTTTCGACCTCGGTGTTTGCAAAATCCACAAACCCTTGCAGCGATCACGATGTCATCGCTTGTACGGAGCAATCATGAGTCCCGTTCTTCTTGCTGCCTCAGGCCATCATTTCCTGCCAAGACACTAATCCGGAAAGGTTTTCAGTACCTGCACAGAGTAAAGTGCGGGCTCGTCAGACTTCGAGATTGCGACTTGAACACAACACACGACAAGTTCTTCCTCGATATCTACGACAAATCAGTCAAGATGCCGGTATGCCCGCTCCTTCACTTTCTACGATCGTTACTTCTCGCCTGGGTCTCAAACACTTAGGCACAAACATCTATGAAGAGAAGAATCAAGACTAATCCGACATTTCACAGAGCCACAAGACTTTCCGTACGAAGGTTAAGCTCGCCAAAGCGCAGAAACAAAACAGACCACTTCCTCAATGGATTCGATTGAGAACCGGTAACACTATCAGGTACGATTACCCAGCGCAATTTGAAGGATGGGAAGATCAAATAGTGTGAATGGAGAATGTGGTTGTAGAGTCAAAGGCAGAAGGCTAACAATGATTCTGCTACAGATACAACTCAAAGCGACGACATTGGCGAAAGACTAGAATCGGAATCTAGATGACTCGCCCATTTCTCTACGCTTATGTTTCAAGTTCGATTGCACAAGGTGGTTGCAGTATGGTGGGCATGATGCTGGATATGCGAAATACGGAATAGCTCAACATCTATTTGAGATTGTAGATGCTGGTTTCAGACTCGAACTGCGAAAAGGGGATGATTGGGGAAGGAGGTCGGATCGAGGATGCTAGAGCATGAACGAGATCTATCACGCCCATCGCTTGACCACATACGAACAAATGGAGTTATGAGCGTTGTCACACGAGCATCTCTAGCAAATCCTCTTTCATCGTGCACTTTGATTTCGTGCTTCTGTTCCCGCTGTGACCGCTTCATACAAATTGTTATGTAGTTGTAAGTATGCTGAATTTGTCGTTCTGAAGTCGTCTAGCTACCAGGCCTGGTCAAAATGGACACATCCTTAGCCAATAACTTTGCATGTGCCCAAGACGAGGAACAACGACGCGAAATCAATGAGCATCACGGACACAGTGAGACAGATTGACAGGTGAGAGTTCACAACTGGAGAACGTAATCGATTGGGTGTATAAACTTCATAGCATGATTTTCTGTTCTTCAAGTGCCAGCGCAATAATCAGCGCCGGCTATAGGTAGTAGCTAAGACTGCAAAGCTCATTGTGGCATGTGCCATCATTTGGTGAAAGTCACTTTAACCTTCTATCATGCTAACCACTTCAATCTGTCAACGTATCGCGATGCATGAATTGTGGTCCTATAACGCCTGGCATTTATCATTCGCATTTCCAACTGTAACATCCATGAACCTCCCTAGTGGTAACCATTTACCGGCTGAAATGTGTTAGCGAGGCTCGCGAATATCAAGGATCAGGATAACTTACTCTTCGGCCCATTCGTTCTCTCGTCGGATCTGGTCCTCCTCTTCTGGAGTGAAGTCGTTCTGAATGTTGAAGGTCTTTCGGATCTCTTCTGGCGACTTGCCCTTGATCATGTTGGCGACAGTCTTGCATCCAACATCGAGGAGCTGCTTGATGTCGAGGTAGTTGGCAGCAAGAATGATTTCGAAGAGCATCTCTTGGTCGACCTGCATGAATTTCTGGTCCCATTCTTCGATTTCTGTAGTCTTCTTTCGGGAGTCTGAGTCATCCTCGGTCGCAGGGACTGGCTCGTCTTTGTGATGAGTGCACCATTCGATAACTTTCTTGAGGACTGCGGCATTGACATTGGGAATAGGGATGGGTTCGGTCATGGCTTCTTCACCAAGATCGGAGACCATGTTCTTGATGAGGACAGATCGCTCTGCGACATTCTTGTCAACAGAGATGTCTTCGTTGTCAGAGGACTGGAGGATGAGCTGGGACGTCTCTTCGACTTTGGTAGCCATTGTGGTTGTATAGGTTAATCGATCTTGTTTAGAAAATGTCTAGTCACGAAGTTATCAGCAGGTGTGATCGTGTAGATCGGTTGAAGAGCAATGAGAGGTAGGATGGTTGGCAGAGAAAGAAAGAGAATTTATGGTCGCGATTGCGCGCAAACGGAATGACTGCAAGTGAAACAGTGGTGACAAAGAAGAGTGGGACGATAGTGCTGATCCCAGGCTGATAGTCGGAACTACCGATTCTTACAAGTTCTGCAGAAGGAGAGTGCTAGTGAAGCAGCAATTAGGGTCACATACGCAGGTTATGTAGAGGATCCGGAGGCAGTTAGTCGATGATTAGGTGTGGACGGATGGCGAAGTGAGGTGTTCTGCGGGGATGCCTTTCTGTAGGAGACTGTCAAGTCGAAGAAGATGGGATTGGATGGCGGTTTTGTGAGTGGCAGATTGAGCTTGCTGACTTCTAGAGAAATCAGGCAATGGCAAAAGAATATTTAAATGATGGTTTGAGGTTATATTGGCAAACGACTTTGGAGGACCTGTTACTCACAGGCAGTACTCGATCAACCTGCGCTAACCAGTGTGGGGCATCACTTCAATATTCGTTCTTGCGCTCGGCTCGGCTTCTTCGAAACAAGCGCCTGGCTGTGCCCATAAGTGGAAGCCTGCAAGGCAGAAGAGCCTAAGATGTAACGAGAATAGCTTTGCCTAGTAGCGTGCAAACAGGGCTGATAGGCATTCGGCACCAGGCATGCATATCTTTAGATTGCCCTGTAGCCAACGACCCGATGCTGTAGACATAACATCCTCTAGGGGGGATATCTATCATCTAAGCACCTCCTTGTGAGGGATTCAAAAGATTGTCTTTCCTAGAAATGTGTATCTTGTAGCTACGAGTTCGGTAGATTAAAAAATTGGATTGTGAAATTGACATCGAATCAGGAGACTAAAATACCTAGGCACAGGATAACAACATAACAAACACAGGATCTTCCAGGAACACAGATCTGGCTTGCAACGTGGTCATCTGTACCACTTCCATCAGAACCATTGTCAACTTCTCGTTTTCATTGTGCAAGCATGTCATCTTTGCATGTTTCGTATTCTTTCTCAAGTGTCATGCACCTGTTCATAACCATTACTTGTCCATGAGACGTTGCAATGTGGAGGCGCACATATCTACTCCTCCTGTTACTTCGTGTTTACTTCGCGCTTTCTCCAAGCTATCTCCACCCAGATGAAGTCTTTCAAGGTCCCGAGGTGATTGCAGGTGCATAGAGAATACCTCATTACCAAGGTTAGGATACTGACATACCACAGGAGAATTGTTTGGCTTCACCAATGTTCGAACCTGGGAATGGACTGTCGCGAAACCGATTCGAAGCGTATTCCCGCTATGGCCGGTCTATGGCCTGCCAATGTCGCTGCTGAAGGCACTTTGGGCAAGAGAAGGAGATGGCTTGGTCTCAGCGAGTGCGATATACTATACAACGCGAATCGTTATGTTTGTTCTCAGTTTTGTCCTTGAAGATTGGGCTATCCATGAACTGGTACACTCTCCGAGAAGGCGCTCCGAAGCTGTCACATTGGTCGCATCCTCGTATGTTACCTGGACGTTCCAAACACACACATTTTCAAACTCCGTCGAGACAATACTGGTGTTGTGGTGCCTGGTTTTGATGCAGCGCATTGCTTACACGAGCCCTCCTGAGCCAGATGAGAAGGGACGTACACCACAACCTATCTGGAGACGTTCATATATCACGTCAAGTCTACTGCTCGGATTCTTGTTGGTGTTTGGACTTTTCAACCGCATTACTTTTCCTGCTTTCTTATTGATACCCGGCATTCAACTGCTGCCACATCTTTGGAATAGGTGCGCCAGACTTGCTCTTCGCGAGAACCTTGCTAACAGTATGCAGACCTTTGGCGTTAGTAGGTCTTGTGATTTCAGCGTCTTTCTGGATTTTTATGGCGATAGCAACCGACACGGCCTTCTATACAGGCCCAGCATCAACAACCTCTTTTCAAGCACTTTTCAAACATCTACACACGACTCCTATTATAACCCCAATCAACAACGTTTTGTACAACACGAAAGCTTCCAATCTCAAAGCACACGGGCTCCATCCGCACTACCAGCATCTCCTCATCAATTTACCACAACTTCTCGGGCCGGCCCTCTTCCTGCTTTTCCCTTTTCCGCTAAGAGTCTCAGATTTCAACATTGACCGCATGCTCCACAATCCGCGACTGACAGCAGCAATCACTGGAGCTGTGATCCTGAGCGCCATACCACATCAAGAACCACGATTTCTTCTCCCATGTATACCACTCATCCTCACCTGTGTTACCATACCCGAATCACGTGTATGGCGCAAACGCTTCTGGATAGCATGGGCACTCTTCAATGGCGCAATGAGTATCCTGATGGGCGTGTACCACCAAGGCGGAATCGTCCCCATACAGCTTGCCATGCCAGACACCATCCGCTCATCCATGTACAACACACAAAGCATATCGAAAACAGTCGAAGTGCACTGGTGGAAAACATATCCTCCATCCTTGTACATGCTTGGACCACCGACCAGCAACTCCATCACCAATGACACAATTAGCATCCTGACTACGCCATTACTCGGCGCAAATAAAACAACTCTCTTCAATAGTCTAACCGCGAATCTTCCAACATGCGACACCAAAAACAGCCTCCTGAGCCGCCTTTCCAACGCCATCGTAAGCTCCCAGGGTCCGCCACAGGTTTTCCTCGTTGCGCCGCTCTCAGCCTGGCGGTTTGATCCGGGACAAATCATCCCACCAATGTCAAATTTCACCTTGTTTTTGCCTGCACCATCAACCATAGATATCGCCTCGCAAACTCCACTGCGACTAACGCATCTGAAAACCTACAGCAAACACATCAACCTAGACGATATGGATTTCGGCGATGATGGCGTTGTTCCGACTCTCAGTCGTGTCGTGGGTAGAAGAGGATTAGGTGTCTGGAGAGTCGAGAGAGAATGCGTCGATGATGATTAGATGGTTTCGTGTAGCGAGGATAGGCATGGTTGATGCGGGGGGATCGAGTACAAGGCGCTCTTTCATTTCGACCGTGATACCCCTTTTGGATAGACTGATATTGCTTTTGCTCTATGCTTCTCCCTCTCCTTCTCCTCCTCCTGCCCCCAATCTTGGGCGGTTAGTGTCTTCTTTCACGTCTCAATACTACAGCTCCAGATCTGCATACCACGCAAGACGGATGCACACACGGCTGCGTCGAATGCCAAATGCCAAGTACCATACTCAGAATCGCAACTTAATGATCGCTGAGTTTCGTGCATAGATTCCACGAGGCCGGAACGGTTCGCTTCGATTCGGTTGGATAATAACAGAAACAAGTGCACAACGTCATTCTTGGTGGCTGACCTGGGTACAGCACTCCCTTTTTTCGAGAATTCCGGTCAAGGCATGAGCGAACCAGGTTCGCAGCGCTAGTTGGAAATCTGCGAGCATCATGACGTGCCAAAGCTGCTATGAACACTTTCGTCAGAGGCCTGGGAAGCGTCAGACAGGAACCGAGCTCGGGTTCATATGATGATGTGTGTCGTTCCGACCAGAAAAAGTTGATTATAGGCAACATAACATGCCTGTTGTGAAAAGTCCGAACGAGTGTTTTGGTGTGGTGTACTTTTTAGGCACTCGCGTGGTATGTAACACCTCTTCTATCCTCACAGAACTTATGTTTGCTTCTCCTCTTTGTCGGCCTCGAGCTGGACCATAACGAGTATGAGCAAGAACTTCGGACCAAGGTGGACGATTCCAGTACCGAACTTAGTGGGTATGAGAACGATTGTGACTGGCGTTGTTCCCAAGAAGACCTTATCATTTAGGTGTGGACTGTTCCAGATATCTGCGATTTGACTTTGCAGATGATACGCGCCGGGAACGGCAGCGGGGACAAGAATCGATATGATTATTCGTCCAAGAAACGATTCTATTCATGTCTTACTCATCGGTCGATTGAGCGGCTTTCTTTTGATCAGGGGAGCATTCCTTCGATCCGCAGATGGATGGTCTTCAGTGCTCGCACTCGATGCCACCAGTGTCGATGCTTCACCTATTGGCTCACTTCGACTCTTCCCACCATTCAATTCAGCTCCAACCGGGTCATTCGCGGCGAATTCTGCTCTATCCCGCGCAATTGAGGGATCAAACTCCATTTCCTCAAGTCCTCCAACGACACGTACTTGTGGAGGCGCCCTGGTACCGTGTAGCTCCCACCGAGGTGGTACGTACTCATCACTGTGAAGTTGGGCTTTCTCCTCAGGGCCTTGAGCTTCTTCGGAAGGCTCTGTCGAGGTCTTGCTCTGACGGCGTCGTCGGTGCCGACGAATGAAGAATAGAATGAAGCCAAGGACAAGCATGCCGCCGAGAGCAGCACCAACTGCAATTCCTGCTATTACTTCTGTGCTCGTCGTTACAGGGCTTTCTGTTATAGCGGCACTAGTGTCTGCAGGCGCTATCGTGCTTGTTGATAGAGTCGGAGTAAGAGTCGGAGTCGGAGTCATGGACGCGAGTGTACCATTTGAAGACGTAGCTGAGCATAGTAAACAAAAGTAGTGCGGAACCTTCTATAGAACTTACTAGGCAGACAGCTAATCAGGGTCAGCGTCGTCTGGCCCGCTCTGGCTTCAGAGCACAATGACACGACTAAGGCGTTAAGGGTGTCGCTCCGAGTCGTTGCTGTAATGATGTTCGAAATGGTACCCAAGTTGATGTTTAGACCGTTGCAGAAGTTGAGAGCTCCATTTAAATCGTCGATTTGCATGGACGTGGTATCAGTGGTGTCTTGCCTGATACAAGAATAGACGTATGCCATCGCAGTTGCGAATGAGCCATCAGTGGCACAAAGTTGGGACGTAAACCCAATACTCTGGAAAACGTAGTTCGCTTGGTCTGAATGGCATGTTGATTAGCTCTGATGAAAAGGTCGCTGAGGCCTATATGAATGACTCACTGCACAACTCATAACATTGCGGGCCTGCGATAATCACTTCACTTTGTCTTTTAGTAATTCCCAAGAAATCGCGATACAACCAAGCGTAAGGCTGAAAAACATCGCGCAGCAGCAGCATGGTGATGATGACCTCGAATAGAGAACAACCAAGCTCCAGCAAAGGTAGTTAGTCTCAAATGAGTATGGATAGCGTGTGATTCAGATATGTAGCAACCTCTGATTTGTATTGAATAAAGGTAGATGTGAATGGATGAGGTTGACAAGAACCAAAGGCGCAAGTCGAACCATCAACCACACCACACCTCTGTTGATCATGCTTGAATGAAAGCCGACGTGTTAGTTGCATTACTAGAGTATGCTAAAGACGCCGTAACCAATTGAGGATGGTGGCTTTCTGCATGATTGTGATAGCTCAACTGTGAGCAGGGGGTAGTCGAGGAATAGCGCGCGGGGCCGGCCCTCCGTTATTGGTTGTGAAGGTGTCGGCCATTCCCACTACGTCGAAAGCACTGGTTTCGGGCTGATGGCGGAAAACAACGAACAGCTTTGGTACGAAGGATTTGTACTATACCTACCTAGGTAGGTAGGTAGGTACCTAGGTAGTCATGCAGCGATAAGCGAGATCAATACACGCGGTACACGTGCCATCCGTACCTGCCGCTGGACATCTGTCAACGAAACAAGAACATCAAGCTTTCAAATCTCCTTTCGCTGTCAGCCTGCCTTCCAAACTACCTACTTACATGACATGCTTAAAGATTTCATCAAATCTTTCGTACACAGTAGCGCTCAGGTCTTCGTAAACTTCGCTGACCGATGCAGATGATTTCAACTGACGAATCGGGTCTCTGCGCTAGTTCCTTCTCCGTGACAGAAGTACTCAGACAGTACATCATCTAGTATATTGGTGCAAGGAATGAAGCAGAGAGAAGTATTGAAATTAGCTCCGCGACCTTGGGTTAGAGTGAAGTACGTACCTTGGTGAAATTACGTTGATCAGGTACGTGTATTCAAACTCACTACTTCGTCCAATGCTTTGTCAGCACTATAACACGCCATATCTATAACCGAAAGTTAAGTGTGTACTTTTGCAACCAACCACTCCGCCTCCTCTTCCATGACACACACGCATCAAATCACTAACCCAACAACGCCATGGATCCAACCCTATCAGCCCACGAAATCGGCTCCGGCCTTCCCGTCCTAATCATCCACGGCTGGCAGATGTCAGCAAAAGCTGAACAGTTTGATTTCGAACCAATCTTCACCAAAACATCCGGCCTCCATCGGATATACATCGATCTCCCGGGCATGGGCACAACCCCAGCAAACAACATCAGAAACCTGGACGACATATACGCGAGTATAGTGCACTTCATCGACGCTCGACTCCAGAATACAAAATTCTTACTGGTCGGCTCATCGTGCGGCGGCTACCTTGCTCGCGCGTTGGCTCAGCGATATATCAACCAAGTCGATGGCTTACTGCTTCATGTACCGCTGATGGAGCCGGATGATCGAATACGTGATCTCGATCCGTTCGCACCAGTAGTCAGCAACGGGCAGCTCATGGCAAGTCTATCGTCCGAAGACAGGGATCTTCTAGGCAACGTTCTCGTTCAGACTCCTACTTACATCACAGCTTTGAAAGCACGAATCCTAGATGTTTGGTTTCCGGCGGAGAAAGCAGCCGACAATGAAGTGCTAGATCCCATCCGCGCAGATCCGCAACGATACCGGTTGTCAGAATCCATCTTGGACGTGAAAAACGAGGCCAAGTTCTTTGCACCCACACTCATCGTAT
>Ga0181467_100530_pt2 | contig 11518 bp, 9 predicted proteins | sample InSIn5gowninarea_2_FD_119079 | JGI IMG/M metagenome (GOLD analysis project Ga0181467, IMG submission 119079) | Clean room microbial communities from NASA Spacecraft Assembly Facility at Jet Propulsion Laboratory, Pasadena, California, USA -... ... | reverse complement strand
CATGCTGTTGTAAATTTCTATAAGTCGTGAATAGATCGTGGGGACTGCCATGAATAATGTCAAATCTTGAGATGGGGATTGCCAGCGTTTCCAGATTCCTGGTGCATCGAATTTAGGCATGAATTCGACTGTTGCGCCATTGTATAGAGCTGTAAGGAGGACATTGGAGACGCCGTGGATATGATGGAGAGGAAGCTATAGCCCAGACGTTTTCGTCATCAGCTAATTCGTCTTCACCCTCTAATCCGTCCAGGCATCCCTCACAACATGCAAGATCCTGTCATCTTCTGTCCAGTGCCAGCATTGCGTCATGCTCTCCGCTTGTGCCGTCAGACCTTTATGCGTCATGACCACTCCTTTAGGTCGGCCACTGTATGATGGTGCATATCCGTACATTTTGAAGAGGTGTGAATAAGGAGGCAGCTTGCATCAGTAATACATCTTGAAAGCGGAAGGAGGGAAATACTCACGTCGTTCCACTTGTATAGAGCATGAAGGCGCATCGGTTCATATCGAATGGTTCTTTACTTATTTGAGGGAGTTTAGAGATATCGGTGCCAGTGGGGAAGTCCTCTCCGATGATGATCACATTCTTGACGCTAATACCCCACAAAGCCGGAAGCGATAGGGAAGATCAGCATCAATCGCTTACATCTACAATCTGGACGCGCCTCACTCACCCAGCTTTCTCTGCCAATTCGCGACCTTTGGCCTCTAGAGATTCGTGTACCACCAGTATGCTCGCTTCTGAGTTTTGGACAATGTAGGTCATCTCGGGCACGGGGTGAGTGTGCAATATAGGAACATAGAAGCCTCCAGCGGCCTATGTGACGCCAGTCGTGCACATATTTAATGGAGGGATGAACATACGGATAGTTTTCGATCACGTCCAATGAAAGTCAGCATTCGCACTCAACTTCTGAATAGTGAAGAACGGCAGCGCACCCATGTCCCCCATTGAGCTACCACCCATGAATCTGTGCATTGAATGAAGGTAGCCACATCAGCCTGGCTGTCTTTGCGAGCGAGATAGGACTTTCGCCTCAAAATAGAGGCCAGCCAGGTCTATCGTTGAGACGCACATCCATTCGGCACTAGGGCAGCGACACGAGCTTCGTTCAAGTCGTCACCATCTCCTGACGCAGATAGGAGCTTCTCCCTGAACTGCTGCGCGTCATGCAGTAGATCGACATATGTGTGCTCTTTGTTGGTTCGGGTGTCTATGATGGCTGGCTTGCGAGGGTTCTTCTGTGCTGCGGCATGGGCACGCTGGAAGAATGGCAGCTTGGGCAGTGAAGCTGATGAGGACATGGCTCTCTGCGATCTAACAAGTTAGTGCAATGCGTATATGTGCAAGCAGTCAAGAAGCTTCATCATTTGCACAGTGCACACGGTAACTTGATCAAGACTTCTTCTTCCTCCATGGGCCCCACTCTCGCGCAGGCCGGAGCTGCAGCCGGGCGGCCCCATCGAGGTTGGGCGTGAAAGTGATGGAGAATGCTGCAGCTCTAATGCCATTACTGACGATGCTCTCAGGCCGGCCCTTCTGGGAGATGCTCATTCACGAAGCTTCTGCATTTCACTATTTCACTACTATTACCGGTATTTCTTCCTACTCTCCATGATCAGCCGGGTGGCGGCAGCTGAATACAGTAGCTCGACGAGGCCTGGAGTTATAGTTATAGAGCGATGGAAGCCGCCAATGTATGTGTGGTCCGCTACGCCAGGACGATGAAGTAGCTGCATCCACGAAGCCTATAATCTTTTCTGTATATGTAAATTACTTACTGCTCGGTCCGGTCCAGCTCGCCTCCGATTATCCTCCGTGTCATTACCGGCAATCGACGGTTGTGCCGCCGCTGCTTCTCGGCTTGCCTTTTTCCATTTCTTCGCACTTCTTCTGCTCTTCTCCATATCATACGCATCCATACAAGCCACATCATACATCTATCCACCATGTCAGACATCCCAAGCTTCACTCTCAGCACCGGCGCTAAGATCCCAGCAATTGGCAAGTCTGCGGTCCCTCATTAGCCTGAGCGAGCGAGCGCATTGCTTGCAGATGCGCGTCATTGCTCCCCTCAGACCTTGAACTGGGTGGAACAAGGACGACAGCAAGCTACACCAAGAGACATTATACTAAACAAACTTGCCTTCTCTCCCTTGTGTCGAAAAATGCAGGCCTCGGAACATGGAAGTCCGGTCCAGGAGAGGTTGCCAATGTATGTCGTCGATCTCTACCTGTTTACCGGCTTTCGAGACTATTATCTCTGACTCCAGATCGCCCGTGTGATTCATCGCGGTTACTCTTCCTTGTAGGCCGTCAAAACTGCTCTTCAAGCTGGTTATAGGCACCTCGTACGTATGCAAACGGCAGCTGGTGGTTTGCACCTTTTACTGACCGTGAGATTCACATCTGCAGGACTGCGCATATGCATATGGTTCGTTTGATTGAGAGCCATGTTATGGCCACTCCTTCACTCTTCTACGAAAGGCTGATTCCAATTGGCTCTTCTTTGACATGACATGAACAGGCAATGAAGCTGAAGTCGGACAAGGTATCAAGGAAGCCGGCATTCCGTGAGTGGCTTGATCTCTGCAATGTCCCGGGTCTCGACAAGTCGCTAAATGACAATCATCTCTTCTACACAGTCGAGAGGAGATCTTCATCACTGTAAGCATGTGGCCACTTGACAAGCCCTACAGTGTCCAGACTGACCGGGTCGGGGTTTGCCTGCTGCTAATTCCCTGTCACGACATTTAGAGCAAGCTTTGGTGCACATTCCATACCAATGTCGAAGCTGGCATCGATGCTTCCCTCAAAGAACTCGGTCTTGACTATGTAGACCTCTACTTGGTAGGTTCAATACCGCTTGGACTTTGCGGAGTCGCATGTCGCGCAGCTGATACAGTCTTATGAATAAAGATTCACTGGCCTATTCCTCTCAACCCCAAGGGCAATGATCCGAAGTTCCCTACGTACGCCTCATTTCATCTGGAGAGACCTTACACCTCTTCCTTCATTCTCATTATACACTTAAGCTAATAAACATGCATCTCTGGTTTGATTTGCTCCTTCTCATGAAAACAAACAGACTTCCCGACGGTAGCCGAGACATTGACTGGTCAGCAGACTACGCCGAGACTTGGGCCCAAATGGAAGCCGTACAAAAAAGCGGAAAAGCACGCGCAATCGGCGTATCGAACATGTCCGTCCCCAAGCTAGAGAAACTACTGAAGACAGCGAAAATCCCACCTGCGGCAAATCAAATTGAATTACACCCTCTCTGCCCTCAACAGGAAACTGTGGATTTCTGCCAGAAGAACAATATCCTCGTACAAGCTTATTCACCTCTTGGTTCTACTGAATCACCTATGTGAGTGAATTTCTCTTTTGACACTCATACCTACCGATGAATCGCACGACAAATCGCAATCGAAAGTATGCTGACGCTCTACCGACACAACACAGCCTCAAGGACGAACACCTCACCAAGATCGCAGAGAAGCTCAATGTATCAGTCTCCAATGTCCTAATCTCATACCAAGTCCAGCGTGGCGTCTGCGTACTCCCTAAATCAGTCACACCATCGAGAATCGAACAGAACTTGAAGGTCGTCAAGCTTAGCGATGAAGATTTCAACTTCATTTCTCAAATGCATGGTGGAAAGACTCATAGATTCGTTAAGCCGAATTGGGAACCTTTCAAGATGGAGTTCCCTGATTGGAATTAGAAGGTCTCATTCTCGAAAGAATGAGGTGATACAATTACCTTGATTGGAGTTCACTTGACATCGATACCAGAACCAGCAAGTGTAGTCCAGCTCGTTCTCGAATGTAGATGCGTATGATACGAGAGAGGTGCATAATCGTGCCTGTCTAATATTGCGAAGTCCAGATATGCCGTAACTCATGACGAATAGGCCGTACTTCATGCCGCGGGGCAGTCTAGCAGAGTCCGCTAGCCATCGCCCCAAAGGTTCCCACTGCACTCGTCAACCGGAGCATTGCTGTGTATTGGTACATGATATCATCATATTTGCTAGGATGGTTGGAGCTTGCTTGATCCCTCACTTACCGGCGACATACTGCCAGTAGTGATCGTGCCGTTGCTTCTCAGTTCCACGCCAATCTGCCAATCTGCGAGGTAGTCATGGCTCGCTTACTTGAGAAGCAATAGCCTTACGAGTCTCTCCTCAGTACCGTCGCTTTCACAAAGCAACCGTTTGGCCCGGTTGCGTAGATGGAGATGGCCGAAACGCTACAATCACACTTCAACTACCTCGTGATCGGGACAGGATTACGGCAGAGTCTACTCGCAGCGTATGTGTAGAGCTAGTAGCAATGCCTGAATGCGTCTAGCTGAATCTATAAAGGCTGATTCGTGCTTGACTCCCTCGTATGACAGTGCCCTTGCCAAGTCGGGCCATTCGGTCCTGCACGTGGACGAGAACACATACTATGGTCAACGACAAGCTGTCTTTAGCTTGAAGGAGCTCGTAGACTGGGCGAATACCCGCAATCGCCAGAATACAGTTTCAGAACACGTCGATCTTTCGTTTCCTTCTTCATCGTTACCCCCGTCCTCGGCCACTTCGTCAGCATCGGCAACTATTTCATCTCCGAGTACAATGGAACTCCCTACGGAACTGGTTCGAATAGCAAGACAGTATAATATCTCATTATGCCCTACAATAGTCCCTTCTATAGGACCATTCATCACTTCTCTGGTCCGGTCGGGTGTAGCGAAGTATTCCTCCTTCAAACTTATCGATGTCGTCGCTTTATATGAAGATGGAAAGCTCAAACCGGCTGCTACTACAAAAGAGGAGATCTTCAAGGATAATACTATGTCGCTTGTCGAGAAGAGAAGACTGATGAAGTTCGTCATGGCCGCCAATAATGATGCAGAAGATGGTCCTTTCGAGCAACAAGGTGAGAGAGTATACGGCTGAGCATGAGATTCTCTTCGCTGCCCGCTGATCAAAGCCCTTGATTGCTTGTGAGCGCGCAGACTCTAGCAAGACAAAACTCGAAGACACCCTCGAGGAGCAGTATACTCTTACTGGTGGACAGCAAGATCTCATCATGTACGCAGCGACATTATCGTACTCGAAGTCTTGTACGTACAATCCTTTCAGTCCAAAGTGCATTTACCAGACCCGCTGATACACCACTGGTAATACTTAGGTCCTACACTACCTGCGATACAAAGGCTACGAAAATATGTCAGATCAACCGGTAGATTTGGCAAGTCGCCCTTCTTGCTTGGACAATATGGCGGGATCGGCGAGATCGTCCAGGGCTTCTGCAGGTGAGAACAGCGTAGGGATCCACACCGGGCCTGGAATTCATGCCCATGCTTGTCGTTATGTTCTAGGGTGGCGGCGGTCTTTGGCGGAACATACATGCTTGGTCGATCCATACAGTCATTATCATACGGAGGGAGCGATTCACCTGCCGAGATTAGATTCGCGGACGACGAATCATACACTGTGGACTGTGTCCTAACGGTCGAGAAAGAAATGTCCAATCATACACGGACGAAGCTTCTTCGTGCCATAATCATACTGGCCAAGCCGATACTGCTTGCCCATCCACTCGTAGATCCGGCGCAGGAGGACGGCTCAGAAGAGCAAGAGGCGTCGCAATACGATAATGCTCTGTTCGTTATACCTCCCGGACGTTTGTTGGATGGACAGCCTGCCAATCCTATCACTGTCCTTATGTCGGGTGAAGGGTCTTTCTCTGCGCCAGCTGGACAGTGTGAGTTCAAACGGCTTGCTTACGGCCATTGCGCTGAAACTGACTCTGATATCCCGGTTAGGCATACTCTACATGTCAAGTCTCTCTAGCGGAGAGAAGAACGCGAAAGATACTTCTGCCACTCCGACTAGCGTCGTCAGTTCTCAGTCTGAAGACCTGACGACGCTAGTCGGAGTGGCCGAAGTATGCGATACATCTGTCACAGAGGCAACAGCGTGCTACGTCAGCATTACCGGCGAGGAGGAACTCTTTGTACAAGCCGAACAAGAGCAGGAGGATCAGGACGATTTGTAGATAGTGTGCAACAGAAGTCTGCCTTCCAGCAATGTTGTGTGTAACATTAGGTCCGCTCGAACTTGGCAGAAATCTCCGATATTGACACAGGAAGTCCAGCCTATTTGTCAAAGATCTTTAGCTTTGCTCTATAGAGTATTAGTTTGCACGTAGACAGACCTTCTCATCATAATCATCCCATCGTCCGTCCTCGAACTCGAAGTCTTCGAACGGCGTCCCTGACTCGGCACCCTTGCACTTCCAGCTCCCCTACACATTACGATAAGACGGTGTCAGAATCCACTGTCTTTCACGGGTACCCAGCTTTCGCCCTATTGCTTACTCTAGGCTCAAAGTCGATGAATTCACAACCTCGGCATTCGAAGACCGCAATTGTCGAAGGCTCGTTCACCTCTGACTTCTCTAGAGTATGAATGCCATTGACGGGAGCTTTGCCCTTTGGATCATCAAAGTTCACGGACGATTCTCTCTGTATCGTGTGTCTGGCTTAGCAAATAGTCATAGTCTGGTGTCTTCGGGTCCCACAACGCACCTTGCAGAAGTCGCATCGGAATACGAAGTTCGCTGTCCCTCTGCTCCCGCTGATGTCTCGTTCTTCCTGTGGAGCGAAAATACAGCACAGTCATCAGCATCGCAGTATAGATGCAGCTGTTCAAATTGCGCATGTCACGCACGCTCCTGGTGATTCCGATCACGTTTGGGTGGACCTCGCGGCAAGACGAGCATTGAACCTTGCAGAAGAAGGTGTAGTCGATGGATGAAGGCTGCAGGTCTGTGACATTCTCGAGATTGGCCTAGATGGAGATGGATGTAAACAGAATGCGGGGGTCAATGACAATAATGGTCGAGTACGTCAGACTGGCAGGTCAGACAGAGGTCGGTATCATCTGTACCTTTAGGGATAGCTTGAGTTTCTGTTCAGAGACGCATCAGCAGATGCATGCATGCCAATCACCGTTCATAAGACTGCTCACGACCATGGTGCTGCTTCAGGTGTTCAGATGCGAGTTGAGTAGAACCAAGTCGAGGTGCAGCTCGATTGCCTTTCCTTCTTGTCAATCTTGTGAAAGCTCTTGCCTTCGCTCCTGCCTATATTCACAGAGATCCGAATCTGCTTCAAAGCCACTCTACAACAAGATCTCAGATACTTCCACCAGCTTATATCTGCTACTTCAGCTTCTGAAGGAACTGCCGCCGACAACATTGAGACATTCTCTGTAGGTTGGCCGGTTGATCGCGTAGGCCGGACACATACTTCCTTCTTTCTGCACAGACGTCGTCATCTGACATGCAACTCTCTACACAGCAGCACTGAATGCGAAGCAGCCTGCCTCGCTTGGTGCGCGGCCGTCCGGCTCCAACATCGACAACAAAATCGGCAACAAGAGCTGAACAAGTTCGTCCAAGTGTTCCGGCACGATCGAGGGAGAAAGCTGCATCTGCCTCACAAGGAGACGGCAGCAAGCCCATATACACACGCTTCATTCCTGAAGATGAACAGTCATTAGCCAAGCCTTCCAGTCTACTGGAGGCTGAGTTTCATGCAAAGGCCAGCCTGCCCTCAGCTACTTTTCGGAACAATGTGGATCGAGTTCGCTATGGCTCTAGACCTCTGCCCAGGGTTGTGCCAGCAGGAACAGCCATGCATTTGCCCAACGAGCATACAGTATTTCCAAGAAAGGACAAAACTCTCGGCCCCAGAAAGCTGGAGAAGGCCCAGAGGGAATCTACTCGTCTGAAACCTGCTTTCCGCAAAGCTCAGACAACGAATCTGGAGACTACGAGCCTTTATGAGTACTACTCGCAGTCCGTTCAGACCGGTTCGGTCAAATCAAGCTCCAAATCTGCGGAAGTGTCGTCTCTGTCCACGTCTGGTTCTCGTCGCTCGTATACAACGCTGCCTAGTCCTGTTGCAAGCACCAGTAATGTACGCATCGAAGATATGGACGCCTTCGAGATGTGCACAAAGATGCCGTCGTCGATGAACCAGATGAAGTTTCAACCCATTGTACCGACTATAACTCGTGACGACGGCGACTCAAATCCCGACGGACAGCTTGCTGGTCCTACCGAAGATGCCGTGAAGGGTAGCGTCATGGAGACCGATAATTCCAATTCAACAGATGTTCCAGAGCCAGCTGGCAGCTACGTCGTGCGTTTGCCTGATCCAGAAAGTCCTGCTCAAATGGTAGGCTTTATAAAGCATGCTGCAAGGAGCCTTGTGACCACAAGCAATCTCCATCGCATTTACGACTGGCATCGACGATTCCCGGAGCTGCAGACTACGGCATCCTTCAATATTCTGCTTCAGCTTGCGTACAAGACGAGAAATCTCAAAGCAGTCAACCAAATTTACATGTACGATATGCCAGCCGCTGGCATTGCTCGCGACAATGTGACTTGGGACATTCTGATGGAGACTTGGGCGCGGAATGGGAGATGGGATAAGGTTGTGGACGTCTGGACACAGCGCAGGGACGCGGGTATGCCTCTCAATCGAATAGGATGGACTCGAGTAGCTCAAGCTGCAACCAAGAAGGGCACGACTTCGCTCAGCAGTAGCGATGTGAAGCGGTCGATGAGTCCAATCTATAGTGCTCTGTACGACTTGCCAAAAGGAGTCCGGCAGCTACAGTTACACAAGATGATGAAAGCGCAGAAAATGGACGTGGATCAAATGCTTGCATTGATGATGCCGGAAGACCTGCACCCGCTCGACTATCATGCCGCTCTAGTCATCGCCCACAGACTAGTCAAGCAAACAAGGTGGAGAGAGGCGGAAGATGTGGTCGCGCTGTGGCTTGATCGTACCGAAGACACTTGGGCAGCATACGAGAGCGAGACTCTTCCACAGCAACAGGAACAGCACCAACTTGGTGGAGTCATCGGCGAGAAGGCAGATGCACAAGCCGCCCAATATCTTATGGCAGTGAATGCGGCTACGGCCAAGCGGAGACAGCAGGCTCGCGGCCTTTTGCATGTTCTACTGGAAGGTTTAGTCATCAGCCGAAACTCGCCTGAGGTGGTTCAGGCGTACATAGACAACTTCCTCGCTCGATACGAACGCACCGGCGTCTTCCCTACCTACCACACCCTCTTCTTCGTAATGACGGCGTTCCGGGTTAGACCCATGAAGACACGCTTCGTAGAAGCTTACGAGTGTTTTGTTAAGCTAGAGGAGCAATATCGACCCCGGTTTCTTAAGCTCATGGATCAATACGGCCTCTCTCGATGCCTCAGGCAACTGCAAAGTTATGGTCTCTTCACGGTCGATTCGTATAGGAATATGCCTAAACATCAAGATCTCGTCGATTCTATCACCTTCGATTTACATAACATCAGCGCTCGCCTAAATAATGCCGAATTACATCCAAGTCGAAGGGTCCCTTCGGAGACGGCGCACAGAGTCAAATCACCGCCGCGACACATGCTTCACAAGGAGAGACACAAGTCTTTGAAAGGTATCAAGGCACTGACAGGGGCACCAGCGACACCAGAGAAAGAGCAGCCTGGGGTACTGAGCCCTAGGCTGATCCCACAACGGTCTACTCTGTCCCGGAGCGACGGCAATGATTTGGATCCACCAGTCCCTCGATGGGATTCCTATAGATTGTAGAGGTAGAGATTCTTACGGTTCAAGACAAGTTACAACAATGATGTCGTTCCCGACTCGCACTGGCCTCCGGTGCCGTAGACTTTGCTTCGTGTGGTCGGCCGGACGCACGGTTCTCTAGGCTGATCGGAGTTGTAAATTCAGAAGGAATGCCGATGCATCTGGTTGTCCGTTCCCTCTTGACTTCACGCCAAGTTATACAGACCTGAAGTCGACCTGAAGAAGATGTCCTCTGCTGGCAGTGCAAATACTTCACGATGGAGCAAGACGTATATGCTAGACCTGAACGACAAGTATGACTTTCCAGGTGAGCAAGGCCAGTACAGGAGCGGGTCGTCTTTTGCGATATAGTGCCTCGCCTCTATCCGTCCGTCAGTGCCGACGAATCAGCTCAGCTGGGCTGCCTTGCAGGATTTGAGAACCTAGCTCCCGGTGGCGAGTTCAAGGTTGGAGGTACTACTTGTACCATACTTGAAGTGTTCAACCAGGAACACGTCAGTACCAGACCTGTCTACGGTGCTGTGCCCTTTCCTTGGCTCTGATATTTCGGATTAAATGACAAAGCAGTATCCTCGGCTTTTGCAGGAGTCAAAGACAGAGATGGTCGGAAATTTGTGCTGGCTTGCTATTTCAACGATATTACAAGATGGCAAAGCTCAAAGTGTAAAGTTGGCAATCTCATTGCCATCCGCGACACGTTTCAACACGGGTTTATGGATGGTAGATTGGGTTTTCGAGTTGAAGACCCCGACCAAGTCTCTGTGAGGGCACATCCCCCATGGATGTATACTACCTATCTATGGTTACGTTGGCTAACTCCTGTCCAGTTCTTACAATGCAGCCGAGCAAGACTGCATGAGCTGAATACGAAGCTGTTCCGCTATGAGACGAATTGTGCCGCATGCGACAAGATGAATTGTACTTTAGCCTGTGCAAAATGCAAGTCTGCATACTGCAGTCAGGTTTGTCTCTTTTCCGATGTCATTTCGCACGGCCAGTTGAGACGCTCTTTCGTCACAGGAATGTCAAAAGCCCGACTGGGCAGCAAGGCACAAGCGTGAATGCGCGGTGGTTCAACAGCTTCGGGACTGGAATGAAGTGGAGGATTGGAGGTGAAAAAGCCTGCGGCGTTACTTTATTAAACAGTGGCATGACGACGGGAATGGTGAATGCCAAGGAGAAAGCCCTATTTAGTATTTCCACATCATTATCTCGGAGAAAGAGTATGATTGCAGCGAAGACGCATCACTTTCTGAACCCAGGCGACTCCTTCGAGCCACCGAGTCCGCTTGCATGCTGTGTCGCTGTCTGTATACACCGTGCGATTGTGCTTCTGACCTTGCCGTCCTCGAGGGTGAGCAAGCCTGCTATCGTGCATCCACCTGGAGTCGTCACGCTATCTTTGATCGCTGCTGGGTGTGATCCACTCTGCAAGACCATTCGGGCTGCGCCTTGCATTGCTGAGAACGAGTGGAGTTACTGAATGTTCACTGCAAACGCATGTGCTAAGGCGACTCACTTTGTGCTGCCAACTCAAGAGCTTCAGCCCTTGGAAGACCCATCATAACCCCACCATCGGCCATAGCCTCTAAGACTAGGCAAGCGAAAGCAGGTCCAGACCCAGATAGTGCTGTGCAGGCGTCAAAGTGCTTCTCTTCGAGGAAGCGACATCTGCCGATGGGGCTGAACAGTGAACCGAGGATCTTTCGGTCAAGGGCGGGTTGAGGTGACGAAGGCGATGGAGGCGTGACGACTGTCATGCCCTCACGAATCTGGGGGAAGGCCGAAAAGTTAGCTCTAATTCCAACTCCGAGTTGTTGCAGGCTCTAACTTACTTTGCACGGA
>Ga0181467_100756_pt2 | contig 11555 bp, 11 predicted proteins | sample InSIn5gowninarea_2_FD_119079 | JGI IMG/M metagenome (GOLD analysis project Ga0181467, IMG submission 119079) | Clean room microbial communities from NASA Spacecraft Assembly Facility at Jet Propulsion Laboratory, Pasadena, California, USA -... ... | reverse complement strand
CCACCACCCTCAATCTTCTCGACTCTTTCTCTCTCCTTCCAAGTTCTTCAGCTAATCGTTTGCAATCCTCCTCTTTGTAAAAGTCCGCTGGAATCGCGGTTGCTGAGCCTGGGCCCATGGCATTGAGTTCTTTGCATGCCTCTTCACAGGACTTGGCATCTCGAGACGAGATGTAGACTTTGGCTCCAGCTCGTACATAACCTTCTGATATCATGCGGCCAATACTGAGTAAGGCATCAGCATTGGCGATATGTGGGGTATTGATTTGGGGAAAGAGGTAATGAAATGGCTTACCCTTTAGCGCCACCGGTCACAAGGACGACCTTGTCCTTGACGGAGAAGAGGGCCTGAACATCCATGATTGAGAATTGGCGAAGATGCTTGTCGTGCTGAAGTCTGAAGCAAAGCTGAGACTGATCTGTTACAACCTCGCGTTTCAGAATACGATAGCCTCGGCATCTACGGACATCGTCCCGTAACGTTTCAGAAGTGTTTTAGATTGAATCGCGTAAAATGGCCTCCTTTCAGCAAATCCTACAACCCATCCAATTCTTATGACAATGGAAGCCTTACAACAGCTTCATCGAAAACAACAGCGCGACCTACAATCACAGATAACTCAGAAGAAGAAATCGGCTTCGAAAAAGACGCGTAAAGGCGTCAACGACGAATGCGCACGACTCGAGGAAGAGCTGAAAGAACGCCAGCAGCGGGAGATTCACGGGCACGATCAGGGTGGCGATGGACCACCGAACGTCACTGAGCCAGATGCGAACGTGATAGAGGATGACGACGACCTATTGGCAGCAATAGCAGGATCGACAATGCCAACACCGACCTCGACACTCTCAGGCCAAACATCAACATTGACGGTCAACGACGACGACGACACAATAGAAGCAGAAACGTCCTCATCCAACACCATACGCAAACCCAACAGACAGAAGGCGCGACTGGCTCGTCGAGCCCAAGAACAGGAAACACTCGCAGCACAAGCAGCTTCGGAAGCTGCGAATCTACCGGATCGGAAACAACAGGAACGAACACGGATGTTGGAGGAATTTGAGAGAAGAGGGCTGAAGGAGAAAGAAGTTGCAGCGAATGGACATTGTCTATACAGTGCAGTTGCAGATCAGATGAGGCAGCTTGGATTGGGGTCACGCATACAACCTGATGATGCAGCAGTAAATAAAGTGAATGGAGACGTACAAAAGGATGATAGCGAAGAAACAAGCGAGCTACGGCGAGATGACTACAAGAGTGTGCGGCAGGCAGCAGCACAATACATCTCCACCCACGAAGAAGATTTCGCACCATTCCTGGAGGAACCGCTGGACGATTACGTGCACAAAATACGCGACACAGGAGAGTGGGGTGGTCAGTTAGAGCTCATGGCCCTTGCAAGGACGTATGGCATTGATATCAATGTGTTACAAGGAGAAGGAAGAGTCGAGAAGATTGAGGGTGGTGGAGAAGAAAGAGAGAAAAAGGTGGCGTGGCTGGCATACTACAGACATGGTTTTGGGCTTGGCGAGCATTATAACTCGCTTAGGAAGAGCTAGACAAGGGATGGAGAAAGATGCAGTAAGAGGTTGAGCTTGTGCTCTTTCTGTCAATCGACAGCAGAAAGATTGGGCATGAAAAGGGAGAGGATGAACAGTACTACCCTGTCAAACAAAGCTAGTGCGGCGCGTACAAAGATCCTCTCTCCAAAGCGACATCCAGGAGTTCTCCAAGCCAATCGATCATGACTGTTGTGGTAGACCACGAGCTTCGGAGGCCCTGAAGCACCGAGTATATTCTACTGCAGGTATTTGGCATACTACCGATGAAGTTCACACAAGTTAGGCTGTGACATCGGCCACGTACAGCAGATGAGCATGTTGAGGTGCAAAACTACTGCAGGCCGAGAGCTGGAGCAATCCTAAGACACGTCGAGGAAGACAAGGACGGATCCGCGGCTGTCTATAGAGGTAGTTGAAAGTAGTGACTAGTCTGTATATACTCAGTATAGCAGGGTAACTTCTTGTGTGCGCATTAGATTGAAGGAACCTGAAGACTTGAAACACACTTCAGACACTTCTTCGTCCTGCAAACAAAGAATGCGTATCTGCTATTTTGATCGTCTAGTCACTGTTCTCGCACCGTAGGTACAATCTCGCAACCTTAAAAGACAACCTGACCGTCCAGAGGTCGTGCTCGCAAGCGAGGTGGCGAGACATTGTCCCGCAGCTCACCAAGCGTCAGCCCAACTATTACACGAAGACATCCGCCCCGTAATCTCCCTCCTCACCTTACATCATAATCACAGCAAGTTTAAATCATATTCATTCATTCATACCAGTATCGTACAGTATACAGCACACCTTCTCACAATGGCCTTCCTCTACAAACTCTTTCGCAACAAGCTAGTCCCCCCAGTCGACCCCTCCACCTCCTTCCACTCCAAAACAATCCTCATCACAGGCTGTTCCCCCGGTGGTCTCGGGCACGCCGCCGCTTTAAAGTTCGCCCAAAAAGGCGCCTCCCGCCTCATCCTCGGCGTGCGCGATCTAACCAAGGGCGAAGCAACACGCACATCCATCGTCTCAACGCTTCAAGCACATGGCAAAGAATGTGAACTGGATGTCTGGAAGCTGGATATGGGCGATTACGCCAGCGTTACAGCGTTTGCCGAACGAGCGTCTCGTGAGCTTGAGATGATTGATGTTGTTGTGCTTAATGCTGGTGTGCATAATGCGACGTTTGTGGCTGGAAAGTATGGCTGGGAGGGTGATTTGCAGGTTAACACGCTTTCGACTACGTTGTTGGCGTTGTTGCTGCTGCCAAAGTTGAGGGAGACGAGGAAGTTGAGAGGGGAGACGTCGACGCTGGAGGTTGTGAGCAGTGGGTTGCATTATGTGACGAAGTTGAGCGAGGAGGAGAAGTCAGATGAGGTTGGTTTGTTGGAGGTGTTTAATAGGCCGGAGGGGTTTGTGGCGGGGAGGCAGTATGGCAGGTCGAAGTTGATGCTGATGTATGCGGTTGATGCGTTGACTGAGCTTGCCACGACGAGAGAGGGGGAGCCGGATGTGTTTGTTACGGCTGTATGGTGAGTACACTGTCCTTTCTATTTTTGATGCACGACTGATCGGCAAGATAAGCCCAGGCATGGTTCGCACGGAGCTTGCTAGAGGGTATAATAGTCTTCTGTACCGTATCGCCATGGCAATTGCTAGTTTCCTGATTCTGAGGACGCCGGAACAAGGAGCGAGGACGTATGTGAGTGGTGTTGGACTGGGTTTAGCTGGCCATGGTAGATTCTGGCAGCACGATGTTATTCGAGAGTAAGTCGATTGGTAACACTTCCAGTCGCTTGTGTATGTATACTGACGAGCACTAGTCGAGCACCTCTTCTCACAGGCGAAGAGGGCCGTCGTTTGCAGCAGAAAGCATGGCACGAGATTGTGACTGCCTTGAGTAAAGATGTGCCAGAGGTGTCAAATCTAGTAAGAGTATGAACATTTGCAGTGCTCGGTCCTTCAATGGAACTCCGCCGTCACTTGTCCGTACTGCACGCCATCCACTTTGAGCTCAAACACAATGCTCGCACTATCAATCATCATGTCGAGCGTGAAATCCAAGTTTTCGAACTCAACGCCATTGCTCGTCCTCAACCGTGTAAAAAGCTCTTTCGGCACTGCACTGAGATCCGTGCGTAGCGTGCAGACAGGAATAAGACTTGCGTCGAAAGCATCGGGAGCAGTGTCAGTGTCGCAGGCCATCAGTTCGTCTTCGACGATCAGTGATTGGCCCCAGCGGAAGTTTCGTGTGTAGTGGAAGGATATCGCTGTTCTTTCGGATATGCGCGTGCCCTGTGTTGTATGCATCAGTTACTGGTTCGGGGATTGGGAAGGATGAGGGAAATCACGCACCTTGGCGATGTGCCATTGACAACGATCGCTGACCATCCACTTCTCCCACAGTGGACTCCAATATCGATCAGACAGTGGATGCTTCTTCGGGTCAAAGACCGTAGCATAACTCGTACCGTAATGCCATCGCGCTCGTCTGTTCACCACAATACTCCCCTCCAGACCGCGAAGACACGCACCTCTCACCACAGCAGTCCAAGCATGCAAAGGCTGCACGACCTCAATACCACGCTGTTTGCTCGTTGGTATCTCTTCTCCCTCTCCTACAGTAGCACCCACATCCTCCACCTCGGGTTTACCAAAATACGTCTTCAATCTCGTATACAGATAATTCGACTGTCCAAACCCACCCACCAATATAATCGCCGACACAACCTCACCTTTACTCTGAATCTCTCTCACCTGCCCCTCGACTAACGCCACCACCTCCGCCACTATCGGCGCAAAAACAGCTTCCACTTCTTCCGCCACCAAAATCATAAATCCGTCTTCAATCCCTGCCTCTTCGTCATCAGCAAGCCCAGGCACGGGCACACTGAACTCCATGTCTTCGCCCTCGCAGAAACTACGCTTCACAGTCTCCTCGAAATACCGCGCCGCCATTGCCCACGTCCGTGGTTTCTCCTCTCGTAGCTCGCGGAATCGTTCTTTACCGAGTCGTTGCTTGACGAACTCTTCGAAGCGGAAGTTTAGCATGCCGCTGCCTACGAGCCCACCTGTGCCTACTGCACTTTCTTCGATGCGCACGGGTGCTCGTTGCATGATGCGGTAGGCAATGATGTCGACGGTGCCGCCGCCTGCATCACATACGATCAAATGCTCACTTGTGCTTACGAAGCTGGGCAGGAATGTCTTCAATGTGTACAACGCTGCTGCTTCTGGCTCGCTGATTAGTTTTATTGTGTTCGTTGGCCCCATACCGGCGCGCGAGGCAGCTAATAAGGTTGCGTGTTTCGCTGCATCAGACCATATTGCTGGTAATGTCAGGACGTACTCGAGCGGCGTGTAGGATGTGAACGCCGGCCCGAATCGCCGGACAAGATGGTCGATGGTGTGGTTGTGGAGCAGAGAGAGGTAATCTGTTAGTGCGTCGAGGACGGTTTTGTCGTGGGTGCGGAGGTGCGCAGCGGTTTCGATGGGGGAGATGTAACTTGGTAGTGTTTGAGCGCGATCGAGGAAGAGTTTGAGGCAGCGGAGGCGTGGTTCTGAGGGTGTCAGTTGGAAACCCCAGCGTGGTAAGTTTGTCTGATCGGTGGTATTGGTGTTGGATTCTGAAGATGATTTGCCAGCGTCATCTAGAAGTTGCCTGGATGCTTTAGAGCCTAAACGATGGCTTCCTCGTCGTTGTAGTGGTGTTGGTGCTGGGGCATATGAGAGCTCGGTGGGCACTTTATCGGATGTGACGCCATGAGCTCCAGGCCAAGATTTGATGATTTCAATCTCGTCTGGCATGGCAGAGTGTACGATAGCTACACCAGAATACGTCGTCCCGAAATCAACTCCGATAATGATGCGTCCTGGAGCAATCGGGCTCGAGTCTCTCTTTGCAGCAAGTCGACCAAGTGTATTGGCATCTCTATTGAAAACCAAACTCTGTGGCCTAGAAGCAAAGACTACGGAGGCAGGTCGTTGTGTGCCGGCAACGACCATTGATTGAGGTCGTGAGCCATTTATTATTGCTGAACTTGGTTTTCGCGAGAATGAAGATGAGGTCGGACTGGGATTTGAGATTGCGTCTATACTTATTACTCTGCCGTGGCGAGCTGATGGTGGTCTTGAGAAACCTTTGAAAGGATCCTCTTCGAATGTGTCTTGCAACGGGCTGACTTGAGGAGGCGGTGTTGTGGTTGAAAGTGGCATTTTTCAAGTAAACTTATTGGATGGCGGACTTTATGCCGTGAAGGAATTGAATCTGTTTGATAGGATGAACCAGGATTTGGAGTAGAGTTTTCTTTCTTATAGTTTGATTTCACACCATGTTCTTACAATAAAAAGCACAAACGTTGTCGTCTTGAGAAGACAGGAATCATGAAGCTTTTGTTGTAGTTGAAGTCTGGATTGTTGGTCGATTTGATCTACGTGCTTGATGACGGTAGTTGAGAAATCCCGCGGCACTCCACACAAGGATATTTGCAGAAGCACGAGCATGATTGGCGGCAACATCGGTGTCAAGGTGCTCCGATTGGGGATTAGCATTCATGATCCACTATCCTGAAACCTTGTTGCGACTTCAGCCGTCACGTCCCTTGCCCCATCTTCGTGTTTCATCTTTCATATCTCAGTCGTGAGGTGTCCGGGTGGCCTCGCTCCCCTTCGGCTATCCAACGCCTTCGAAGTCCTTGTACCACCTCTTCCTCCCCCCGTACGGCACTCATCTGGTCTCTTTCCTGATCGCTGCTCTATCGCGAAGATGTCGTGCAATTGGCGACAAAACACCTGTTGACCCTCTCCGATGAGTACCGTAGGGTTCTTCTGGAATGCCGCTAAGTCGAGCCTCGTAGCTTGGCCGGCGTGGCTCTGCTGGGCGCGCTGTTTGGGGATATATATACGGTAATGTGCTCACACTGTCGTCCACGATTAGTGTCTCTGCGGGTCGCTCTGCTGTTGGACGTGGTGATGATGTACTAGGCCCAGAGGGCGATGAGTGAGAAGGCTGTGAATCTGATCTGCTTCTGCTGCTGCTTGCCCATGATTGGTGGTGACGGTGACCTCCAGTTTCGGCGATCCATTCTTGAGTGTTGCGGGCTCTCTGAGAAGACGAGGGAGTACTTGGTAGGTCTGAATCGTCGATCATGTCGGAGCTGACTTTAATGTGGGAGAGCCAAGCTGTGCGGTAGAGATTGAGCTTCGACATCAAAGCATTGAGCTCGTGTAAAACAGCCAAGACAGCGCCGAAAGAATGGTCGAGAAGACTCGAAGGGTCGAAAGAGTGCTCCTTGAGGCGTAGATAGTTCATGAAGATATCTTTGTGCCAGGTGTCCTGGAACATGTCGACGACGTGGGCTTCGAGTGTAGAGCGTCTGGGGAGTGATCTGGATTGAGATGATTGTTAATTCTGATCTCGATATAACTACACTTACTGCTGTAGCAACGGTCTGCAACCAGTCAAATCGTAAAGCGTGCTGTAATGCCGTTGATCTTTGGAAAAGGTGTAGTCGAATGTAGAAGGTAATGTGAAGTGAGAAGTCGTGCAAAGATCCAGGATACTAATATTTGGCCACTGCTGCTGACAACCCATGGCTTGTTGCTTCTGCGCCTTGCCTTTGCCCATCGAAGAAAAACGACAAGTTCAAATTCACAGTACTTACTCAAGAGCTTCAACCCATTGCAGAGCATCATCGGAGCTGCCTTGGTACGAGGCCAAAGTGGGAGTCTCATCCTTGTTGTGCTTCTGGTTGGGCAAGCTCTTCTCGACTTCGTTGAGGAAGCGGATACGTTGCTGAATTTGAACCTTCAGATCAGTCAAAGCAGTTAAGATATCACCGGAGATGCTGTCGATGTAGGTGTAGTAGGATTTATCGAGCGGAGTCTGTTTGCCTAGTTCTTTATGGATAAAGACCACCATCTTGATCATGGTGTGCATATGGTCGGCGAATGGCTGTTCGAGAGCGCCACTCTCCACGAGAGCAAGCAGCTCCTTGACGCGACCTTGCAAGGTATTGGGCTTGTCGGCATCGGTGTGAGCTCGTGCAGAGGAGGACGACATCGTTAATGTTTCAATGGACTAGTAATTGAGATGAATCATGTTAGTCAAGAGCTCGAAATAGGCCTGAAGGTGGTGTGAAGAGTGCTGGAGAGATAGTCTTGCGTTCAGGAGAAGCTTTGCTGGTCACAGATCTCGAAGAAAGTGAAGTTGCGATAGAGAAGTAATGAAGAAGGAGAGGAGAGGGAAGAAGGATGTGAGGAGTGCGGTCAGAAAGAAAGAGGTAAGCAGAATAGGAGAGGAGGGGTATTTGTGCGCAGAGAGGTGTGATTGTTTACCCATAACGTTTGTTTCAGATCGTGTTACTGTCACACAAGGTGCGACTGTGCTGCAAACCTCAAACATCAACGTCAAATCACGAACAATCAGGTTTGGCAAACTTTACCACCTGCACGACACTGTGAAAGGGTGCCGCGAGCGCTTCAAAATGCAGCATAGCACCATCGCACCATCGCATCTCATTCTGATCATTTGGAGGATTTTTATTACACTGGCGTCGAATTTTTGCGACTCCATAGTGTGAAGAGTACTGACTATGAAAAGATCTTGAAACGTGAAAGAGACATCACATCTTTCGGTCGAATTCGAGAATTCAAAAGCGAACTTCATATGCCTTTCCCCTCGAGCGTCGGTGTGAAGCGTGCCAATCTGAAACGTTGAGATCTTAAAACAGCAACGTTTTAGATGTTAAACCACAGACATGAAACTGATATCTCAAACAATACTACTCCAACAAGAAACAGGTCTTACGATAACAATCAGCTCACCTTGCCGTGTGAAAAGTGCTCAGAGGGACAAAACTATCCTATGATCGAACATGACGAAGTCGATAAAGGCCACAAGATATCCCCGGGTCGGCTCACTTCCACGTCAGATTCCGGTTCGGAATGGTAAGTCAACGCGGCCGGGATCGTGTTACGATTTTCTGTGGTCTTCTGAGGACCAAGGTCATACCATGAGCCCTCAGGCATGCCTGCGATAGCGGCGTTGGTGACATGACCCGGCCAAATGCTTCCAGTAACCGCTTGCACTATCCTTGAGCCAAACAACGAGCTCATTTCTGGATATCTAGTAAGTCGTAGATGCCGCCTTAGCCAAGCGGTGGGAGCAAAAGCTGAGGTGCTGCTTGGAGTCCTGATGTGAAGTTCTGTGGAAGTCGCTATTGTAGTACTGTAATGTGGTACGGCTGTAATCGGACTTCTCGAGTGGAGGATTGAAGCAAGCTGTGCCACTGTGAGAGGATTGCTAATACAAATTAAGCGGCATCGAAACATAATCAACAAACAACATCTCAAAACCCAAACATCCAAGATAACCAAACTTGCGGCACAACCTAGTCATAATTCCAGTTGTGAAAAGTACCAATACGAAACAGCAACCACTAAAGCCATGGACAACGCCCTGGATCTTCGGAAGCAACCTCTTGAGCAATTGCACCAAGTTTTATCATACCTGTCATGGCAGTCTCGCCGTGTGAAGAGCACCAATGTGTAATCCAACATTCGAAAACAAGCAGTAAGCAATGATCTCAATTCCCCCTTTCGAAAATTCGGCATCCATGCAGGCATACTTCCTCTCCTACCGGTTCAAAGCGAGCAACAGGGTCTTGCCGAGGTCAGTGAGTGAATAACAAGCAGTTCGTTCAACTAAATAAACATAATCATCCGAATATGCCTTGGAATCGTGAGGATGCACACCGTAATACTAATACTATGTTCCCACCTTTTGATCAGTATGAACGATTCCGAGTGCAAAGCAATGAAGGTATACGCAAACAGACAGACAGACGCTGCTTGCAATACTAACCAACTCTGCTGCTCTTGATATCCTCTGTTGCTCGACACCTCCAACGATACTCCTGAGAACCTCTCAGGAAAGAGCCAAAGAACAAACGACCTGTGACACACAAACCAAAAATAACCTAGAGCTTTCTCTGATGGATAGTGTCATCCTTAGTGCAGGGGCTATACTAATGCTTCTCAATATGACGATAGATAATGCCCTAACAGGCGGAGACTCATCTTTTGTTGAGGTACATACAGTGTGGTATGTTTTGGGAAGAGTGGCTGACATTTTCGTGAGTCATCTGGTGTTTTGGTGTCGAGGAAGATGAGGGACTTGCTTATTATCGTGAACTGTGCTAAATGCCATCTGTAGGATCTCAGAACCTCAATATCAAAGCCAATCAAACTTCAGACAAAGCCTAGTCGTAGTTTCTGGTGGGAGCATCACCAATATGAAACAACAAACATTAAGGGAACAACAACCTAGATCTTGAAATGCAAACCATTACAACAAGAAGGTCATGTTTCTCGGTCCCGATAGATACTGACATTCAATACTCATACGAACCTACAAGATTCATCCATAGGAATTATTTCGCCATTATTGTTGCTGCTCCATCTTCCTGTTGCTTCTCCTTCCAAAACATCCATAAGAGGTTGAATCCTTCTTCATGGCGTGAGCTGTATCTTCTGTAGAGGAGCCACTGATGTTGCTGGTAGAGATGATTCCGAAATGCAGTCTTTCGTGGTAACGTAGAAAGATGTTGTTTTGTCATCGCACTGTAGATTACTGTTCTGTTTCCGGGTCAACTGGCTTTGAGAAGATATTCCATCGAAGATTGAGAGTATTCATAGCGGAAGGCGTGAGATGAGTGTGCATTCCACTCTGTGGGTAGTCCGTAGTCTTGTTCCTGCAGATCGGGTATGGATCTGCTGTGAAATGCAGTAATTGCGGAGGCAGACTTGGATGTGGCTTGGGTGATAGAGAAATACGAATGCGCGTAGAAGAAGGCGAGGACTTTCTAGATGATGTTTCTGACAAGATAAGCTTGAGATGAATGGAACAGCTTACGACTTGATGAAGTTGTTGATGAAGTTGTTGATGAAGTTGTTGATGAAGTTGTTGATGAAGTTGTTGATGAAGTTGTTGATGAAGTTGTTGATGAAGTTGTTGATGAAGTTGTTGATGAAGTTGTCAAAGATCAATGAAAAAGCTTTGTATTGACGATAACTGTGATGATTGTCATCGAAGAACATAATGATGAAGAGAAAGGAAAGAAACAGAAAATTCGTCGTTCGAAGAATCGCTTTCACAGATATTGAACTGCACAAGAGGTAGGGCATGAGCACATGTTGAGCATATTTCATCTTAGCGTCTGTGCCTCATGTTTTCAAGGTTTGCATTTTCATCTGTTGCTTTCCGTCTCGGTATCACGGTCGGGTGCCTCTGGTAAGTACAGTACACTGAACAGACCAGTCATGTCAGTCTCGCCATGAGACTGTCAGAGACAAATAGTGAGGTAAGCGATGATCTCGATTCCTGTTTCTCAGCTCTGGGTGAGCGATGCAGTCGTCTATCATATCTGGCATCACCAAGTGTAGTCGTTTAAGTATACCTCAACTTGCTTTTTCGCCTCCCGCACGAGCAAGGAAAGGAGCAGGTTGGAGGTGAAACATCACAAGATGAGGACAGTATCAGTCAGCATCTACACCAACAGCTCACAGTACTTACGAGGAGACAAACAAGAGAAGTATCATGAGTAGCTCGTAGCGATCACGAAAGCCATTCTTGCTGGATTAGGCACAATAACCAAATGATTTCGCTAGCATATCTTGAATGTGCCTGCAATAAACGAACACTATGTGCTAGTGTTGATATGCTCATGTTTCATGAGCTGGAGATGGGAAGGTCGTAGATAGTAGAAATGGTAGTATCGAGTTCAGGTTGATGAGATTTTTATCTGCAATTGTCACTATTTGTCAGATATATGTAAGACAGTTTGCTGCCGTTCAGCCACTTGCAATCTTCTGTCTTCTGCTGTACCCAACCACTCAACAATCTCATCCTTCGCCCTGCCACTGTAGCACCACCAAACATTATTTCGCGTGAGAATCAGACATACTAATCGTTTTTGACATTATTCTTGTATCTAT
>Ga0181467_101182_pt1 | contig 11581 bp, 17 predicted proteins | sample InSIn5gowninarea_2_FD_119079 | JGI IMG/M metagenome (GOLD analysis project Ga0181467, IMG submission 119079) | Clean room microbial communities from NASA Spacecraft Assembly Facility at Jet Propulsion Laboratory, Pasadena, California, USA -... ... | reverse complement strand
GACGCCATGCACCACGCCAAGGGTCTGCCAGCGTTCTTCGCCGTCCTCGATCCGGTCTTGCCGGGTGAGGCGGAAGGGGTCGCGGAACACCTGCACGGCCATCTCAAAGGCGATCCCGTCATGCTTTTGCTGATTGCAGCGGTTCTTGGTCTCGTCCCAGGCGAAACGCATTGTCATGGCACAAATGTAGTTGCAATTTTGCCCAGGCTCAAGGCACTGTCTGACCCGTCTGCGCCTCCTTAACCCCACAACCCCTGGCTGATCCCCTTCCCTCCCCCACCCCGTGTCATAAAACTTGACCGGCAATACAGCAGCCGGGGGTTGAAAAAAGGGGCAGAGAGAAGGGACTGGACGGTCCAGGCATGACCGCAGGTACCGCGCGGCGTGTCTGACGCAGTTCGGCTGGCTGAAGGTGGGCACCACAGCTATCAAACGCGGATAAACACCATCCTGTCGTGTCATGCCAAAAAAACTGCGGTAAGTTGATTCCAAGAGTCTCCAAGCGGACTCGTTATGATTGGTTAGAGGTCGCAGGAAGAACCGCATGAGTAGCGCTGACAAGCATAAACATCTGGACCTGATTTCGCAAATCATTGCGCGTATGGCCCAGAACTCGTTCAGCGTTCGCAGCTGGTGCGTGACCGTGACGAGTGCGGTAATTACCTTATCCGTCGCAGAAGATAGTTCACTTCTTGCCTTGGCTGCTCTGGTTCCCATCATCATATTCTGGGTAATAGATGCCTACTATCTGGCCCAAGAAAGGCAGTTCCGCGTGCTCTATGATCGGGTCCGACAGATGGACGAAGCGGACATTGATTTCGCGATGCACTATAATGAACTTCCTCGAAATACCATTAGCAAGGCCATGGTCTCGACGATCTATTGGTTGCTATATGGAGGACTCAGCACAGCGGTTGGTTTGATTGCGCTGCTGCTATTTCTTCTCGAATCCGAGACAAATTTGGAGGCTAGTCTGACTTCATGCCTATCCGCACCCTCAAGCTCTTCGTCATCGGTCCTCATAACGAATCCCGCTACAAGCTGATCCGCAGCTATATCGAACGTGTAGTCAAAGCACGCGACGACGCCCAAGAAATAGATGTATCAGTGGTCACTCCTGAGCAAAACCCGCAGACAGACCGTTTCAACGACTGGATTTTCGGTCAAATTGATACCTGCGACCTACTGGTTGCCGACCTGACTGACTTCAACCCAAACGTGATCTACGAGGTAGCTTTCGCTCACTCTATAGGAGTGCCGTGTGCTTACTTACGTATTGGCAAAGAAAGAGAAGATGGACAGGTTCAAAATGATATCAAACATTATTTTCGCTTCACCTTACTGCCATCGGTGACTGAACAGGAATTGCGTAAGGGACGAAATGAGCACTTCGATGGGCAATTAGATGCACTATTCAAGCCGGCCACTGGCGAGACAATCTTGTCCGACTACTATCGAGGCGTTTCACCAGTAGATGCTGAATTCGTAAGGGGATTGGCCGAAGGTTATTATCGTAATTTTCTTCAGAAAGTTTTGAAAGAAAAGCCTCCAAAGTCACAACCAAACATAGATATAAAGATACTTATTCCGGACACTTTTGAGCGTCCAGACGAGCAAATTATAACAGAAACAAAAAAAACTCTCGGGAAGGCCTTTCCAGATTCAATTAAATCCACTGGCAGCAATATCCCTAAAAATTCCTTCTATAGGATCTTAATGATGGCGTATGCAGCAAAGGCCTCAACTCCGTTTGTATACGATATTCCAACTACACTACTCACAATCACCAAAAGTTCTAAGTACAAAAAGGTAAAAGAAGCTACATATTTTAAGACGGAAGATCGAGACAGGCTTACTGATCGAATGGCGCGTAAATTTTCTGAAAATCTTCGGCGTTTGATTTTTGAAAATTCATCGGAAACAAAATGGCCTCTTAAACAGTTACATATTGACTGGCTAAGTAAAGAGATTGGATCATGGGACGAAAACTCTGAACTGATGAATACTGTTCCCCTTGCTCGTCCTCATAGGCTATAGAAACGTCAGGTGTATGTAATGGCAGGTTTTGAATGGCAGGCTCAAACAAGCGGCCTCAAGCTACGTGAGGACGAAATCTCTTGGCATGGCGCTTTTGAGAGTGATCCTCGCTTCTTTCTAAGAAGATCCAAGTACAATCTCCAAGAAATGTCCGATCTTCTATTCGGTGACTTAGCGGACAACGAGATTGAGCGTCTATTAGCTGAGTTCATCAATATAACTGGTGGACTATCCGGTAATCAGATCATCTTTTCCGCGATAGGACATAAAGAAGATGATCATAGTCAGACAGTTGCTGTCTTTGATCGTACTGTTAAGATTGGTCAGAATGTCATGGTTACTTTGGGGCGGGTGATTGATAACAGTTTTCTTGATCAGAGCGGTGACAAATGGAACGTTGTGCTGAAGCTACATCCCCCGTGTCACTGATAGGCTTTTTTGATCATGATCGGGTTTTATGGGAAGCAGGAGAGGGGGAATAAGGATTAGCCGGTGATTGCGGGGCAAAAGGCGCCTGAGCTTCATTGCGTGGAGAGCAAAGCGCATAAGCCCTCCTCTTGGAATTGCGCTTACCTCACATCGCAATTGTAGTTTTGCCAAACCCTTTAAGTCCCTCCGTCTTGGCGGCACTAAACTCGGAGGCGCTACTACGGAGGAACACATAGAATGGAAAACAAAGGCCGCGAACCTTTTCAAGGCAAAGTTCAAGCGGAAAGGCGCCACCTACAACCAACTGGCGGAGCAGAGCAGGGACAAGAAGGCCAATATCAGCAACAAGCTCGCGTAGGGCAAGTTTACCGTCGCGTTCCTGCTGCAAAGTCTGGAAGCCGCTGGAGTGAATTAACCAAGACTATAGCATTCACGATTGGAGCCGTTTTGCTCGCCGGCGCGCTCTGGTTTCTCTCAAAGCCACAAGCCTATCAATCATCAGAAGGCCAGCATGTTGATGCTGCCGACCGCTACCAATATCAGCCCGACCCAGGCTGCACTCCGTATGAACTGGCGCAGGTTCCTATTGGTTTCGAGCGTGCGGCGCAGGCACGCGGGTGCGCCAACCAAGCCCAGGACTATCACCGTGAGATTGACGATCTCACCCAGCAAACTAGGGCAGCGGAAGGGGTCGAAAAGGCCAATTGGCTCGGAGAATCCAACTATCTTCTATCCCGTCTTCAACTCATCCTGTCAGCCCTAGGTGCAGTTGCGCTGATCTACTCTTTGCATCTCAATAGGCGAGCCACCGCTTCGGCTCAAGCATCCGTGCACGAGGCAAGAAATTCCGTTCGAACTGCTGAGGCAGCCGTTACCCTCACCCGTGAAATGACTCAACGTGAATTGCGGGCATATGTTGCCTGTATTGGAGTCAAGTGGATTGAAATAGAAGATGAGCGCGGGGGTGGGGTCCTTGTTAAGGTAAGCATTAACAACAAAGGTCAAACACCCGCACGCAGGTTCAGCGTTCGCCATAGATCCTATCTAAAGCGACATGAAGGAGACTTGGTCAAGTGTTACGACAGCATTGATAGAAATGGCTTTTCGGGACCGATAGACTTGGCGCCTGCACAAGAGCATAATCTTATATTTCACTTTGATAAGGGGGAGCGTAACGGTATGATTGATATTTCTAAGCGTAATATAGATCATGTTCTGCATGTAACTTATATCAGATACACGGATGTATTCGGACGTAATCGCAGAACGATCGCTACTCACATCCTAAACCCTGATAGTTTGATAGAATTAGACCAAGCTAGGCTCTCGATCTACACCAGAGGCAATCGCAGCACCTAACCCCTGGTATTGCCAAGAACGTAACCTAGTCTTCATCATCTTAAAATTTTCTGACAGTTTATGGCTAATCTCTCTCACAAGCGGCACAAAATATATCTGGAAAGTTGCTCTTGGGGCGGATGCCTTGATTGCGACAGCGACGGCAATCCCTGTAAAAGTATCTGCTGAAGACATCAGCCAATGGGTTGAAGAAGAAGCTTACTTAGCTGAAGCATAGAGTTCGAATTCTTTCGATAACTGCGTTTCAAGAAGTACCAGATCTTGCCGACTTATGTTCTTTTCGAGAGCCGGGGATTTATTCAGCATTTTCTCTGGTGAAACTTTAACACCGAGGCGCTCTGAAAGATAATGATTGGCGGCATTCTTGTTGTCATACTTGTAAAGGTTATTCACCGCAAAAGGCGGATCAGTAGATTCGATTATGGAGCTTTGCCTTCCTACGCTTGCGTGAGCAGGGGGGTTCTCCTCAAGGTGAGCCCGTATGAAATCAGAGAATGTAATACCAGCTGTCGATGATGGCCTGTTTCTTATCTCTGGACGGCTTCTGTATGAATACCAACTCCAAAGCCAGTCGCTGGGATGACGTATGAAGGCGAAATAGTCCAGATTTTCTGCTGTGTCCGACAACACAGGAAGCACTCTTCTGGTAAACTTCCGAAGCCCCATGTGCTTCATGTTCTGAGGGTGCTTGAAAACGATGTCTGCCTGGTCTTGCAAGTGGTCGATGTAGCTATGCGTTCCCGTCTTCGGAACGGACAGCATGACAAGGGATCGGCGCCAAAATATCATCATGACCAGCGCTCCTCGATGCTAGCAATAAGTTGCACGATGCTGTCTCAGCCTGCGGTGCAGGAAACACCCCGCTGCTTCGCATTCACTGCCGTTCTACGCCAAGGTGGCACTGAGACAAAGGAGTCCTAGCGGACGGTCATATTTCGCTTAAGGAAGGCATCTTAGCCCCTGCCTGCCCGCTTGGACCAAAGCGGGCTGTAGGGCAGGCAGGAGCGGGATCGAGGGCCTATAGTTCATGATCCCATCCCCGATCATGCGCGCGTCGCTCCCGTTCGCGAACCCGCTCCAAGTCCCTGACGCGCTCGGCTTCCTGGACCCGCTGCCGTTCCTCGGCCAGGCGCTCCTGCTGCAAGCTGGCGGCGCGCTCGGCCGCCGCAGCCGGGTTGATGGTGCGCGCCGCCTCCCGCAACCGCTCGGCCAGGCTTTTGGCGCTCTCTGGCGCGCGCCCTTGGCCAAGCTCTGCTTCGCCGCGCTCCTGCTGGGCCTCACGGGCCGCCCGCAGCCGCGCTGCTAAGTCGGAACTAGCGTCCCGGCTGTGATCAGGTGTCTGACGCTTGCCGTGACGGGCAGACGCCAGATCCTGTCCCTCGTCGCGAACTGCGCCGCGATCGGAGCCGGAATAGGCAAGCTCATGCCCTTGCGTCAAGCGCTCCATCGTCCGCCCCAGCCATTCCCGCACCTGCTCTGACAGCCGCTCCGCCACCCGCGCCACCTCAAGGGCCTGCGCCTTGGCCTCGCGCCACAGCTGCACCGCCGCGACCTCGATGCCGCGCTCCTTCAGCTGCCAGGCGCCGGGGGACAGCTGCGGCAGAGGCGCCCGGTCCAGTTCCACCGCCCGCACCGCCTCGTGCAGGGCCTCGGCCTCGTCACCTCGCTCCTGGGCCTGCACAGAACGCTCCAGGGCCTCCTCGCGCTGCGCTTCCAGCGTCCGGTGGTCGATCCGCGCCTCGTGGCCGCATCGCTCCAGGGCGTGGTTGCTGTCGCGTGCCCAGGCCGCGCGCCAGTCCTCCAAGAGCTCCTTGGCGTTCCAGTCGCGGTTCTTGCTGGAAAAACCCTCGGGGCCGATCTCGCGGGTGCTCAGCAGGATATGCGCATGGTGGTTGCGCTCGTCGCCCTCACGTCCCGGCGCGTGCAGGGCGATGTCCGCGACCATGCCGCGGTCCACGAAGGACCGCTGGCAGAAGTCGCGGACCAGCGCGATCCGCTGCGAACGGTCCAGCTCGGCTGGCAGCGCCACCCGGATCTCGCGGGCGACCTGGCTGTTCTTGCGCGTCTCGACAACCTCAACGGCGTTCCACAGCGCGGCGCGATCATGGACCCAGTCCGGCGATCGTTCGGGGGCGAGGATCTCGACATGCTCGACGCCGTGACGCGCCCGGTAGTCGAAGCTGAGGCCAGTGCGCTGATCGTGGATGCGCTCGGCGCTGCGATAGGCCGCCGCCGCCGTGGCGCTGCGTCCAGCCGAGCGGGAAATCATCGTGGCCCGCAGATGATAGATCGCCATGTCCGCGTCGCGCTCAAGCCAGGGGTTCAAAGGGGAATGCAGTTGCCCCTTTGCCCACACAAACGCGCAGCGTTTGTATAAGTGGGCACTTCGTGTCTTGTACCGTAGCAGCCAGGAGGCCAGGATCGCAACTGTTAGACGAACGAGGGATTGCAGAATGGCGCGCACCATTGATCAGCAGATCGCCGAAGCCCAGTCCCGGCTGAACCGCCTCAAGACCAGGGCCAAGGCCAGCAACACCCGCCGCAAGATCATCGTCGGTTCTGTGCTCACAACGGAAGCCTTGAAGGATCCGAAGATCGCCCGCTGGATGGCGGCCACCCTGCGCAAGAATGTCACCCGTGAGGTCGATCAGAAGGAACTGGTGGGGCTGCTGGCCGAGCTCGATGCCAAGGCGCAGGGCGCCGGGGCGGGCGAACCGTGAGCGTCAAGGACCCCTTCGAGATCCTGGCCGACGAGATCACCCTGATCCGCCGCCAGATCGACCAGCTGCAACGCACCAGCCTGGATCGCAAGGAGGCGGAAAAGCTCAATGCCGTGGTCGCCCAGGGCCTCGACCGCATGGCCAAGGTCGGCCCGGCCGTCCAGCAACGCATCGAGCAGAGCCTGGCCACCGCCGCCCTCGATCTGCGCCAGCACACCACCTATGCGGCCACGGAAGGCGCCAAGAAGGCCATCCGCGAGGCGCAGCTCGAAAGCATCAAGGCAGCAGGGGACATCCGCAAGGCCGCCGGAGAAGCCCGCAGAGAGGCCTGGAGGTGGTTCGGCGGGTTCTGGGTGTGGCTGGCCTCCGTGGGCGCTGCATTCTTTGCTCTGGGCCTCCTGACCATGTTCCTGCTGCAGGGTCGCGCCGATGCCCACAAGTTCGGGCAAAGCCCACGTGTCTTCTGCAAATCAGCAGGGGGAACGATCGTGACCAATACGGACGGCTACAGGTTCTGCGGGGTCTGGATCGACAAGCTGCCCGAGCAGGAATGATCAACTTTTGATTGTCCATTTGGACAAGTTGCCGGGCGCGTCAGCTTTGGGCATAACCAGCCCATCAGCCGAGCGGCCTTTGTGTTGTGTGTTTTGCGAGTTCGCGCCGCTCGGCTGGAAATCCCGCCCTGTCACAGCCTAGCAGCATCGCGCAAGGCGTTGTTCATCCGGGTTCCAGCACCCTAGCTGCTCCATCTCGCAGGCAACAAGAAGGCATGTCGGGGCTTGCCACCCTTGACGGCGGGGTGCGGCTAAGGATTTTGATAGTAGGAAGCGGATCTTCCTGCCTTGGTCAGTGTCATAATGGTAAAGAATTTTTTGTGTAACGACGATAGCATGGAAGCCGTTGTCCGGGACATAATCCACCGGGCATGCGCCCTCATGCCCGATCGTGCATCGGCAGAACGACTGACGGAAGCTGTGCTGTTGCGCGCTATCGCTGAAAACACCAAAGGCCGACTCACGGATTTTCGGCTGCAACTCATGGGCATGCTTGATGAAGAGCATCGCCTGCGCGGCAGGCATTTCCTGAACTGAGGGAACACACGAAGCCGGGATGTGCTGCCCCATCGCCACCGAAAGACGAGCCTGAGTTGCCACCCAAGTTGAAGGCGCTGGCGCGGCGACTTGCAGAGGCGCTCCGCAAGGGGCGGGACGATCAAACCAAGGATGACAACGACACAACCCTGGCGCGATCACTCGCACCGGGGTTTCTCGTTTCATAACACCGCTTCTCAGTCTTTACGCAACTTTGGGTTGAATCATGGCACGTTTAGCGAACATTTTGCCCGCGCCTCAACGCAAAACGCCCCGCTTGTGGCGGGGCGCTTTGAGACAGGAAACTTTGAACCATCCGCACTCGGGGACGGAGCGAAACGTGCTGCGTTGCAGCATGGTTCCGTGCAGGTGCAGAAAGTTTCTGCCGATCGTGCTGGCGGTGACTCTGGCCAATCTTAATCTCTTACCGGCCGATCATCGGTCAGGGTTTGATTTGATCTGATGGATTAGCCAGGCCTTAATCTCGAGCTTGGACGCCCCGGAGAGGATAAATGTGTCTAATTTCTGGAGGCAGGTGGCCATGTCCTTGACCGGTCGCGGCCGCTCTCCTGGCTTGGTGAGCCAGAGCCATCCAATCTCGCCATTAGGGTAAAGCTCCGCCGACAGTATCGGCTGCTTGCCCACCACCATGGTCCGCATCCTGAATACTCCGGTTACTCAGGTGGAAAAGATGGGTCGCCTCTATCCGGTTTTCTAGCCGGACCTGCGCACCTTCACTGCCCTCCGATCGGCCTACTCAACGGGCCAATCCGGAGGGCCTTAGCGGCATTACTGCACAGGGGCGGCAAGGATTTAAGCGCAGGGGCCATTGCCAAGCCCTGTCATGTCGGTGCGGGCAACCACCCCCAGGCTACGGGCGACATAGGTCGGATCATCGCCGCCTTCTTCCATGACGGCTTCGAAATAGGCGGCACTGTCGTAGCATGGAAAAGGCTCCTCCGGCATGGCTAGACGAATCCGACTTGGAGTTGATGACCTGTAGCTTCGGCATAGCGTCGCAAGGTGGAAATCGACGGGGAAACGCGGCCGGCTTCTAGTCGAGCAATGGCTGATTGTGTCGTGCCGATTTTTTCGGCCAATTCGGCTTGCGTCAGCTTCGCCTCTCGCCGGGCCGTGATCATCGCTTCGATCAAGGCAAATTCTGTGTCGGCTTTGGCGTATTCTTCGCGAAATTCTGGATTGTCCATTAGCCGCTGCTTCAGATCGGCAAGCTTTGTCATGGCGTAACCTCCTTCATCCTTTCACGAGCCAACTCCAGGGCCGCTTTGGGTGTCTTCTGCGTCCTCTTCGCAAACACATGCAGCACAACAACACGGCGGCCTGTCGCGGCAACGTAGATGCCGCGTGCGAGGCCCTCTGGGGCCTTGGCACGCAGTTCCCAGAGCTTTCCATCCAAGTGTTTGACATGAGGCTCGTGGATCTGATCCAGGCCCACGTTCTCAACCATCTCCATCAACCGCAGAAGCCGGGCCTGAAGCTTGGGCGGCAGGGCAAGGATTTCATCATCTGCCGCCGCATGTGTTTCTACAGTCCATCTCATTTCGGCTATATAGCTTATCCGCTATTTTTTTCAAGATCCTTCCCCTCCTTGCCTGATCCACCCCATCCGGTGCCGCCTGGTGCAACATCCTCGCGCATCCGATCGGTCGCTCGTCCCCCTTCCAGGGGATCTCCCGACCGATGCCAAAAACTCCACAGCCCGTCCGTTGGCGGGGGGTCGCCAGCTTCCTAGCGGGCGCTCCCCCCCGGCGCGCAAGCGCGCCCGGACTGTGGATTTTTTGGCCCTCGTAAGATCATAAGAAAGCGAAAAAATAAGTATTTGATTTATAATACTTTTTGGCAGGGGGGTAGGTCACAGCTGTGACCTACCCCTAGATCACAGCTATGACCTAGGTTTGACACGATTTTTGTCATGTGTGACCTAATTCTTGTTGCTATCCTGTTCAATATCAAGCCATGTGTGACCTGATTTTAGTCACATGGGAACTAGGGGTAGGTCATGGATGAACCTAGGCAACAAAAGCAGACTTTGCCATCTCGCTCTCCTCGCGGAACTTATGTTCAAACAGATCGCGCTGCTCATGAGCGTTGGGCAGCTCTTGGAGTAAAGTATCCGGCAGCAAGCGCTTTGTTACACATTCTTGCCGCTCACGTGTCTGATCAAAATGCGGTCGTAGCGAGTCAGGCAACCCTTGCAAAACTCATGGGGGCTAGCCTTTCAACTGTTAAACGAGCTCTGAAAGTTCTGGAGACTGGAAACTGGATAGAAACAGCTCAAATTGGTGCTAGTGGGACAGTAAACGCGTACGTTCTGAACTCCCGCATTGCCTGGACGGAACCGCGTGATCGGCTTCAATATGCCCGCTTGCGAGCAGATGTTTTGTTAGTGTCAGATGAACAGCCTAACGGTATTTCCAGTAATCGTTCACCCTTGGAGCGCCTCCCCCGGATTGGCGAGATTCAACTTCCTGCCGGTGAAGGCCTACCACCTCCCTCACAACCGTTTCTCGATGGTATGGAACCAGCTTTGCCTATCACTAGCCACAAAGGGGACTTGGAATAGGTTCTCTTGCAACGCAACATTTGCAGCAAGAGGCAATGCAAAGGGACGCAAGGGGTTGATGCAATACACTGCTGGAGAGGCCGCAAAGGCTACAGGAAAAAATATTGCCACCATTACGAGAGCAATAAAGTCCGGAAAAATTTCTGCCTCAAAGGATGCATTGGGAGCTTGGAGGATTGAGCCCTCTGAACTGCACCGAGTTTTTCCTGCACTTGCGCAAGTGTTGCAAAATTCCGAAATGCAACAAAACGCAATATCCACGCAAGACCATGAAGCTAATTCTGTCAGGACCTTGCAAGAAGAACTTGCAGTCTTGCGCGAGCGGGTTCGAAGCCAAAACCAGCTGTTAGCTGATCGCGCTGATCAGATCGCTGACTTACGGACCAGGTTAGACCAGGAAGGAGAGGAGAGGCGCAAGCTAGCAGCTATACTGACTGATCAGCGCTCTCTCTCTGTAGAAGTTAGTCCTGCAGAACCGGTGTCGCCTTCCCTTCATCGTTCCTGGTGGCCTTGGCGCCGATGATCTGAGGACTTTGATCAGGGTCGTTGTTCACAGGAAGAACGCTGGCCTAAGACGTGTCCGGTCCTATCAGGGCAAGCTCGGTGCCAAAAATCTGATCTGACGAGACAAAAAGACCCGCGCAATGCGGGCCTTGATCCATGGCGAACGCCAGCAGGACGCTTCCACTGCCTGCTTGGGGTTAGGCGGCTTTCCGGCGCGGGCGCAGGGCGGCAAGGCTCTAACCCTGTTCAAGGCGCTGGCGGTGCTGCTGGGGAACTGACCCGCTACTCAGTGATGCGATGCGATGCCTTGGCCTGAACTTGGCGCTGTTCCAGCATCTCGCGCCGCAGGATGGCGTTTATCCGGCTCTGGTAGCCCTTGCCCTGCGCCTTCAGCCAAGCCAGCACGTCCGCGTCCACGCGGGCGGTGATCTGCTTCTTGACCGGGCGGTAGTGCGCGGCGGGCCGCATCTCGGCCAGTTGCGCGTCCGTCAGCTCGGGCATGTCGCTGAGGTCGATGGTGTCGTCCGGCTGGGCGGCCAGGGCTTCCAGGTGCCGGCGCTGCTTTTCGGTCAGGGGCGGCAGCGTGTCGAAGGTGTGGCTAACGGGTTTCCTGCTCATAGCGCTTCCTTTCCCTCGGCGTGGCGCGCCGGGCCGAGATGATGCGGATGACCTCGATAGCGTCGCCCTCGGCGTCATCCTCGGTGATCGTGTGGGCGACCAAAAGCACGGTGACGCCATGCACCACGCCAAGGGTCTGCCAGCGTTCTTCGCCGTCCTCGATCCGGTCTTGCCGGGTGAGGCGGAAGGGGTCGCGGAACACCTGCACGGCCATCTCAAAGGCGATCCCGTCATGCTTT
>Ga0181467_101181_pt1 | contig 11582 bp, 11 predicted proteins | sample InSIn5gowninarea_2_FD_119079 | JGI IMG/M metagenome (GOLD analysis project Ga0181467, IMG submission 119079) | Clean room microbial communities from NASA Spacecraft Assembly Facility at Jet Propulsion Laboratory, Pasadena, California, USA -... ... | reverse complement strand
CCCAGGTATCAAATACCTGACCATTGGTGAGTGAACTGCCGCTATAGATTGGAGCCCAAGCACCCGACCAGCCAGAGGGGAAAGACACGGTCTTGCTACCGTTCTGAGGGATAGAGATGGTGATTTGTGGTTTGACGGCGTTGACCCATGATCCGGCGACACCCCAGACAACAAGTACAAGGTCTTCGCTGGCTGTGTTGTGGAATGTGTTGGTGAATGCACCATCTGAGCCAATCCATGCTGTGCTTCCAGAGGAAACTGCGTTTGTACCGACTGAGGTGACTCCAAGTTTGAGGATGCTTTGAGTGTCAGCAGTGCTGATGAGGCTAGTGTCACGGTGATCGATCGTTCGTCGTTCGCTGGAAGATCGGTTAGCATATGAATAATCTATTGGAGAGGAGCCAAAACTTACTGGTGAGCCTTCATCAAGTCGGCATGACGTTCAGCGTGGTTGTGCACCTTGCCCTGGTAATGGGAGATGGAAGCAGCAACAGCCTGGCCAGCAGCGAGGGTGCCTAGCACCAATGCAGTTGTTGAGAAACGCATGTTGAGTGGTATGTATTGTGTATTGAGTTTGAGTTTGATTTTGATTTTGTATAGGTTCCTTTCAAAGGAGAGTGGTTGTTCGAGTCTGGCTTCGAAAGAGTGTTGTACGCGAGCGCAGATCACAGATCGCGAGAACTGTTATGTAGAGAGTGTGAAAGAGGCAGAAGATCGGTCGTGAAAGGAGTGCACACGATATCTCTGCTTTCTGGCAGCGAGAGTGAGAGGAACAAAGTCTAGGGTAGACAAAGGGCAAGCCGCGAACGATATACAGCACAAAGAATACGAGTCGAAAGGAGGAAAGAAAGCATATGCGTGACAGGGGAGCGCATGAAGCAAAGCAACAACAAGACCCACCCATACACATAGCGCCGACGTGGTGGTCGGAGCCACAGAGACGTGGCCCCATTCTTGCCCTTGCCGACCAAAGATATGCTGTGCAATTGGGCTCCAGTTTGGCGTTGATGAAACAACCAGGTCGAGGGCAATCTCTGAACATCCGACGAATCAACGGTTGGTACCTTGCATAGGAATGGTCCGCGAGCCGCAAGCTAGAGCCGTCCCAAGAAAAGTGCGAATTCTGCCCGTTGATGCAGATCGCCATCTGGTCGAGTGATGATGTGGCTGGATTGACCACAACAAGATTGCTTTATTGACGGAGTACACCATAAAATCTGGTGATGTAGTTGTACCGTAGTGGGATTGTAGATGAATGTAGTATATGGTTGTTTCCCTGCAATCTTTGTTCACGTAGCAACCAACTATACAGTAATCTGTTGCTCGCAGCGGTTGAATAGCGGTAGATTCCGGCAGAGAGAGGAAAAGAGTGCTTGGAATGCCACGCGGACCGCTTATTGTCCATGCCTATTCCGGGGCACCGTCCACCCAGCATGCAGGTACCGACGAATGAACTTTCGAGCGCAAAACTGCAGAACGGGCATGGCTCAATTTTCACCAACCCCCCCGTCAGTCGCATGTCCAATCACTCGCAAACTTTGGGTATTCGATAGCAGTCCTGCATCCTGGTCGCGAACTGCAGCAGACTCATATTTACGCGGTCCAAGTGTAGAGTTCCCGGTGGTCAAGACTTCGACGGTTGCACAAGCGCACACGACTTGCATGACCGGCACCTGCACGCACTCTTCCACGAAGTTAACAACCCCGTCATGGATGATAGATATCTGTCAGGAAGCTCCAGATACACGCGTTTTTTGGCGTCTGGCCAGCGTGATTTTCATCACTGCATGGACATTGGGTTCGTGTAGGTCGTTGCAACAAGATCCGTTTGACATCCGTAGAGAGGGGTCCATTGTCAAAAACGTTGCCGTGTCACGTCTACACGGCACATCGCATTTCCATTCGAGAACCCGTCACACAAAGAACAAAGGTACGGCGTTTGCTCGTGTGCGACCGGACAATTGCTATTGTAAGTCACGAATCGCGAAAGGGCCATGTGTCAAAGAAGCGCCCTTCACAGTTTCATCTGGTAGAAAAACCGTTTCAAGGTGCTAGGCAAATTTCTGGGCGCTATCCGGGAGTTTGGCGCATACAACTATGATAATTGCGCTCGTGTCCCTATTGGCCGAGTCTAAAGTGAATGAAGTCGCCAGGTAATGCATCCATGACGCTGTGGCATTTGTGTGTTGTCCATATCCCTTAGCGAGTGATCGTACCTGCGTTTACTGTAACGGGAATGAAGCAAGCTCCTCGGTTGGAAATGCTGACATTGATGCCGGAAGAGACGCAGATGCAGGCCCTGCGGGTGTGGATACTGTTCACTGACTGTGCAGGACGGTGACTGCTCAGAAGCACTGGAGACTGTTGTCTGGGCGACGCCGCTCACCACAGGGCTCTTCTATACCTTGCGTACAGTGTAGACCTGCAAAAAGCAATCCGCCATATGGTTCGGTAGCGATGTGGAACCTTCATTTTTTGACCCGAGTACGTGCCCACCCCGACCAAGCGAATCACTGTACCGGTAATGTGGGTGATGGGACAGAAAGCTGCGGAAATTTACCTTCCGGTACAGTAAGTGGTCCGTACCTGCATCGAGTAAACTCGGCCAAGAACGAGAAGGTGTAAAAACTATCACGGTGAAGTGCATAAGTGCAGGGAAGACACAGTACTGTACAGTTGATGCCAGTCACTCAGCGAAACGCAGAAGCCAGCCAAGGTCCGAGCCAAGGTTCTTGACCAGCAGAAATGCTCTGGTGAAAGGATGGTCAAGGAAGGCACACACGTTGGGATCGGCAGATGCTGCAAGACCAACAGAAAATTTACAGTCTTGGAAAATAGCAGAACCTACTTCAACTCTCGTTCGACCTATCAAGTTGTTTATGCTGCCTTTCCATCATCGAGCTAGGTGCCCCGAATTCATGCTGTATAGACACCCGATAAGTTCCCCGACCAGGACCTGCTCTGCCACAGCAAATCGCCGACCAGCTAAGCGTAGAAATTGACCGTATCCTTTTTCTTCGACTGCACTTCCGCAATCGCATCCACGTAGTGCTCATGAGTGATCTTCGTTTGCCCTTTCCGTAAAGCAATCATGCCAGCTTCTACACATACTGCCTTCAATTGGGCCCCACCGAACTCGTCGGTACTGCGAGCTAACTCACCCCAGTTCACATTTCCTTCATCAACCGTCATCTTTCTTGAATGAATTCTAAGGATCTGTGCTCTTGACTCCTCGTTTGGTAGGGGAAACTCAATCTTGCGGTCAAGACGACCTGAGCGCAGCAGAGCAGGGTCGAGCACATCGATTCGGTTCGTAGCTGCCAACACTTTGATTCGGTCGTCCGAAGCAAACCCGTCAAGCTGGTTGAGGAGCTCCAACATGGTTCGTTGCACTTCTCGATCTCCACTCTTTTCCGAGTCGAATCGCTTCGTGCCTACAGCGTCCAACTCGTCGATAAAGATGATCGAAGGGGCTTTCTCCTTTGCCAACGCAAAAGCGTCTCTGACAAGCTTGGCACCATCACCAATGAACATTTGTACTAGTTGTGGTCCGGCGAGCTTCAAAAAAGTAGCATTTGTCTGAGCGGCGCATGCTCGGGCAAGCAGCGTCTTTCCAGTACCAGGGGGACCATACATCAGAGCACCTGCGTCAGTTAGCCGAATTGTCTCCTAATTGCATACTTTTGGCTAACACATACCTTTTGGAGCCTTGATACCAATCTTCTTGAATCGCTCGGCTTCTTTCATTGGCCATACCACAGCTTCCACCAGCTCTTCGATCTGCTTATCCAGACCACCCACATCGGTGTATTTCTCTGTAGGCTTTTCGTCCACCTCCATAGCCTTCACTCGTGAATCGTACTCGGCTGGTAGTGTATCGAGGACAAGATAAGAGTCCTTGTTGACGCCAATGAGATCTGCCGGTTTGAGTTTCTCGTGGTCAACGAGACCGATCAATGGCAGAAAGATAGTCTGCCGTGTCGAGGTCTTGATGACTGCGGATTTTCCAACTCGTGTCGCATCAAGATCAATATTGGCTCCTTCTTCAGCGGCTTCAGCCTCGACGTCCAGATCTAACAATTCAACCACGTTTCCTACTAGGTATGGTAGTTGTCTGTGCAGATGATGTTAGTTATTACCGTAGCGAAACTCATATGCTGCTCAAACACACCTGTTATTTTCGATCTTCTCTAGGTTGTCCTTGATCTTTTCCTTCATCGTTGATTCTTCGTGCTTCAGCCGCGCGAATTCTGACTTTAGGATCTTGAGTTCGTTTTCCAATAACCGCCGTCGGTTGATGACATCTCTTGTGCTTGACTGGAAGATCTCGTCGTCGATCTCATTCTCGTCTTTCTTCTCCTCTGCATCCTTCATGTCTGCATCGCCATTGGTACCATTCTGACCACTTGGCTGCTTCTTGTCTTTGTCATCTCTATCCTTCTTCTGCTCCTTCTCATCACGCTCTAGATCCTCGAGATCTTCTAGGGTAGACATCTTGACTGAAGTGGCGGGTTCGTGAAGGCCAAGAACGTACACTGATTGAGACGATGAAAGGCAAGCGATGGTAACAAAAGTGAGCAGTGGAATTAGATATTATGTTTCAAGGTGGGCAGCGTACGAGGAAAGAATGCTAATGGCAAACAGGAGATGGCATGGTCGAAGGTCGCAAGGCGAGGCTGCGCCAAGCCAAACAGATGGATGACATGCGGCGGTGATCAGTGATGCGTGTCCAGCTGTAGCCTGTCCAATCAACAGCCTTCCACCACAACCTATCCAGCGCCGGCTTAGTAATAAACAATAGAGTGTTTTCTGGTTTGCGTCTATTGACAACACAATTTAATCCCCAACTATCTACAATAGTACCTATACGTTGCCTGGTGTAGTCCGTGGCCGACTGACTACCAAGCTTATTGGTGTTCTTTGGAACAGGACTACATGTACGAAGCAGGCACTTTAAACTCATGATAAAGTACAAAGAAAATAGGAAAGTGGCATAAATATATTAACAGCTTTTCTTTTTTGCAAGCAGAAGCAAGCATATAATCTATTGGGTGTAGCCCTGATGTATGGACATGTACGCTTCAAGAACGACGCCACCGAAACCTATCTCCCTATTGCGCAAGTAAAATGCCAGCCCAATTCTCCAATACTGCTCATGATGAAGGAACGACACAATAAAAGCCACTCAGTGCAAGGACACCCTCGCAGAGAGCATCTAACATAATTACAAGATCTGCCGTAGCACGAGGACTCTGCCTCGGAATGAGTTCTAAAATTCCCAAGCCGGCATCGCTATGCATGAATCGAAGCGCGTCATGGCTCCCTGCAGAAAGACCGTTTGCTCGAAATTTTGGTGACGATCGTGCAGCTTGATCTGCTTCCCGAGGATGACACGCTAAGTGAGTGACCGCTGAGTACTCATCGAATTGCTCGTCGAAACCATATCTTCTAGAACTTTTCCCACCTGAATCCGCCTGATGCCGTGTGAAACACCCCAATCTATTCTTTTCGAAGTTGTGTATACTCGAGATATTGCACCAGTAGCATTGAAATTTTCGTGTCGTAAGGTCGTTATGAAATTGCTGTAAGATGTAAATAAACGCTGGTAAATGCTTTGAAGTAAGTAGAGGAGCTCCAGTCCATGTGCTTGCGATATACGACGTAAGCGCACGAAAACATGAACAAAGCTCTGTACGCTGTGATGATGTATTTTGGTTAAAACAAAGGCGAATGTGATGTTTTTGTTCGTGGTTTGTCACACCGTACCTGCCATGATAAACGGCCTCAGCCGACCACTGGCTGGATGTGGTAGCCCGGATGAGCAACGTAATAGTCCGATGACTTGGCACACAATGTGCACCCACAATGAGCTCCGTGGGGCGACCAATTGGTGATATGCTGGTATCCTTGGCCGTATTGCGGCGCATAGAAGGGTGACACTTGAGCTCTTTGTGACATAAAAGACGCAGTAGATGGCTTGCACCATGAAGCTCGTGAATATGCATCAGTCATTGGTGCATAAGACCAGTTGTTACTGTAGTATTCTGGCGTTGTAGGACCACTGTGGTGTGTTGAAGGTGGTGAGTATTCCGAGATTTGAGAACGACCCCAGGAGGCGTCGTATTGTGGTCCCTGTTGATACTGCGGTGGAATGGGCCCATCAGGTGACATGAGCGGTTGATGTACACTGGAATGTCGGGCAAGTTTGGTGTTAATTGGAGCCAACTTTTGTGCGTTTTTAGCCTGTGCAATCTGTGCCTTCTCCTCATAGGCGTGCCAGTGTTCAATCCACATGAAAAAACCTTGATCAGGGTCATACATGAGACCATGAATTTCCCAGTTGAAATCCTTCAACCATTCTAGTTCCGTTGCGTTGAGCTCTTGAACTGGAATGTTGCTGACTTCGGCCCATGATCTGTTCTGAAACGTGTTGTCGTCAAGGAACTTGCTGCCAAGGAGAAGACAGGTCGTCAGCATTCTCATAAGCGTGGCAGATGAGGAATGCTCAATCTTCTCAATCTTCATACGCTCCTGAAGGTAAAAGAGGCCAAGCATGATAGTCGAGCTGGGTAGGCGTGTCGACGAGAGAATCTGCGAAACATATTTGCGAAACTGTGGAGTGGGTGAGGCACTAACTCGAGTTACCATCTGCTGGCACATTTCGGCAACAAAGTTGGCCATCAAGTCCATTTCGTAGTCCAGGTGTTGCGCGACAAGAATTGGTGCAGTAGCAGGAGCATACTGGTATTGTACAGCAAGTGGTTGAGGGTAGTTCATGGTATAGTCTGGCATGGTCTGTAGCTGCTTCGATCTGCTATGTGGTTGATTAGATGAATATGTAGGTATCTGTTGATATCTGTCATTGTAATCTCTGGAGGAATAGCTAGACCGAGACTGGTGAGAGCGATAATAGCCCTGAGGTTCCTCAGACGCAGCGCCCATTGGTGTAAGATAACTGGTCTGGTAATCTGGCGGTGTTGGTGGGAGTCGTGATTTGATGGTATGAGGTGCCCATCGACCGTAGTTGGCCATGATTATGAGAGGAAGATGCGCGGTACAGACTATAGGTCCTGATAGAAATCATGTCAGCAAATCCATTCACTAATGTGGGACCGCATATACTCACTGCCCGCTGGGGACGCGTGGGAGCGTCGAGAGCCGAAGCTTCAGATGTGTTCAATAGATCGGTTCAAACACAAATCATGAATTTATGATGACGAGATAAATTGTTGGTGACAAGGGCAGGATCGATCAGTTGAGGTGTTTTGTAAAGCAGGGCGATTGTAAAGTAAGCAAACGCTTTTGTTCAGCCAAGTAGTGCTGGGATCAAAGGTATCGCGTCGTGACGTGAAGTGTTCGTAATACCACTCCAACAAAATGATGCAAACCGACAAGACTTAGTAAAAAGCTCGTCGGACAGGTGTGATAGTGAGAAGGAAGGATTTCTAGCAGCAAGCCTGTATGGGTAGTTTGTCAGATTGGGTGTCCTTCAGGTAAAAGAGCAGATATTTCGGGCGCAGGCGTTCTGCGGGCTGGTGGTGCCGGAAGCTCGGGAGGTGACATACCAGTGTTACCAAGCGCTCTGTCTAATACCCAAACAACTTACGCAGCTAGTGCAGGCAGTGTCCAAAGTGAAGAAGTCTTGAGGAAGACACTTAGATGGCACTGGGTGAATGCGACAGGCAGATGTGAAATCTTCCAGGTTGAAAACCCAGGGCTGTAAGTGTTCTAGTGAAGAGCCAAAAGCCAAATTGATAGGCTGGGGGTAGTGGATGGCAATGGTTGAGTCAGCACAGCCACTTGAAGTGCGAAGGGCTCGCGGCTTTGGTCTCCGTTTCTGGTCGACTCCGGTGTGGGCAACTGGACACTAGAAGAGATGAAAACGAATTTGCTCGCCACGACAACGATAAGTAGAGAGTCTGAAGGCAGTGGTGATCAATCCTAGACTTGAGACGATAGGCGGCGCAGAGCTGCTAAAGGAAATTGTGGCAATTACGTGGACTTGATTCCACCCCCGAAATTGCGCAGATTGCTGGTCAGATGAGCTTATAGGTAGTGGCCGACCCCAAGTCTTTGATTAGTCGTAGGATGATGTACACCGAGCAGATCTCACACCGTAGCGCTGCGAGCAACAAATACGGTTGTCGATGTGAAGTTGAGAAACAATGAAGTGAGAGGAAGTGCAGCAAGAAAAAGTTGAAGCAGAGCCCGAGAGGCAGATTCGGCAGGGTAAGGGGAGGGGAGAACCGGAAAGCGCGCGAGCAGGAGTGATGTGCCCAGTGTGATGTGTAATAATTTGCACACAGCGAGACCACAGTACGACAGCTTCCTCCCACAGCCTGCGCCAAAAGGCACGAGCATGGCTCTACTCCTGATCGAATGAGAGAAACGGAACATCACTTTTGGACTGCTGCTACTCGCTGGCCACTGGTTGCGAGTTCGCTCGGGAGGACCAGGCGTGCAAGAAAAATTCACGCGGAGCGAGAGTGGTAAGCCATGCAGGCGATGGCAGATGACATGGCCTCCTGCCAAATCTCCTCAAGCCAAAAAGCAGGTGGTGACGAAGTGGATAAATCGAGGGCGTAGGTCTCAACGAATCATGGTGCTTATAACAGTTCAGAATATGCATGCTGCCCTCGCCCACGCTTATTGCTGGTTGTCAAGGTTGTCTCCGTTTGGAACGTCATGCAAAATCAGCACAAGTGTGATGTCCACTGGCACTGGCAGACCGACTCCGCTGCCCAACGAATGACATGCACCAGTCCCTGAGCACAAATTTGCCCCCAACTTGCTGCAGCGGCAGGCCTGAGTTTTTCTTTTCCTATTCCACCAGATTGCAGCGATTGCAACCCTGGCGATAATCGATAGCCAAACCACACCGTCGCCGAATTGTGTTGTCTTGACCTGGAGTTACAGTAACGTTCTCTGAACCTTAACCTGTACCGTACTATATTTGTTTTGGAGCTTGAAAAGTACTGTCGATGACTAGAAACCAGGTATTCGGGCAAGGTAGCGATCTAATCTTGGCACGCTGGTCCTTGCTGCGAATGTCTTGAGAAGTATCTAAGATTTCGCCGATCTTGCGTTCGCTGCTGAATGCCGACTGCTGACAGCGCCTTGCATACTACCGCTCTGGGAGTTTTCGTTACAGTGAATTTGCAAGGCTCTCACCACTTGTCCCCGAGTCCACTACGGTACAACCAAAGTTATTGCTAGGTTGCGTACTGTACGGAGTATCTCACTTGCAATTGTGCAGGCCTAGCCGATTTGTTTCTTCACAAGTATTCAAGCTCCATCATCCCACCATTAGCGAAGTCGGCTTCTCAGGTCTACACATGCAATTCTGAGACTGTGAATGCTCGATTAGAATCATGCTCCATCCATGAAATGGGTCATCAGAACCATCTACTGCAGGCTGAAAAGTTTGTCTGGCTATGACGAGTTTGAGTCTCACTTCCACGTGAGATGCTTCAGGCACATGCGCTTCGATCGGGTTTACCACACGCATCGCAATTATGGTAGTAATACTTTTCAGTAGTTGCTTCATTATCATCTCGATCGGCACAGCGATCGTCGCTCCGGTACCCTCCCCACAAGCTGGGTACAACCAGGTATCTCCAGGTTTGCTCTCGCACCCGAGGATGCAGTCTGGCTCGATCCAAGCTTGTTCGTCAAACAAGGCTGTTCACCCCGAGAACTCCGGCATAGCCTGTTATGAAATCTAGCATTCTCTTACGTTGTATCAACGCCTGCCTTCCGTATATCTATAGATGCCTAACTGGTCGCCAGTGAGAAGAACTCTTCGATCACTCTCTGTAACCGTTCATCCAAATGCCAAATGGCACATTGAGTTGTGGTACCATAGTAGTCTGGGTCTCCCACCAGTGATCCCACGAACTGAGTAAGCCTTTCACCACCAAGAACGCCTTCGCTAAATCAGAATTCCCCGTACCATGTTCTGCGCCACCATGATCATTTGGGATACCACTCAACCGATGAAAGAATGTGGGCTCGATGTCCGTTTATGCTTTCATTCAACCACGAACTTCGCCAATTCATCTCTCGTGCTACAGCCTGGCTCAAAGCATCGCGGCAGTCGGCAGGTAGTTCATCGAGAATATTGGGCGAGATATTGGACAGACTCGAACCATGCGAGCCATAACCTGGGCTCGGCATGTTCGACTCAGGTCGACCTTCAAGACATAAATCATGGATGCGGAAGTTGCGCGCATAGACTGGATGTAGCTTAGATAGTCTGGAGGTGGTCGTAACGCTTTCTTCAATTCCATCGACCTGATCACTTACGATCTCCCACCGAGCGTGAGTTGGTTGAGAATGGGCCGGCCACTGCATTGTGTTTGTGTGAATGTCATACACACCACCGACATTCTCATCCCTCGCGTTTCGCAATGTGGAATTAAATCTGCTTGAGTCTCTGGCGTGCTCGAGCATCCAGTTATCGCTCGTGACCGTAATTCGTTTTCTCTTGACCTCCAGTGGCTTGCCATTCTGCATTGGAACACTGGGGAGATTCATATGATAAACTGCACTCGCGCCGTGCCATGCCACGTATTGATTTCGGTTATAATTCTCGCCTATTGGTGGGATTCGGTCCTCAGGCACGGCCAGCTCTCCTTCTACCTCGCCTCTTTCTCTAGCACCTGCCACGTCGTAGTCATCAGTGATCTTCTTGCCACCTATGACAATTTTGGCACCAAATTCTCTGAACACTGAGTGAGCGGTCACGACACCAATTGACCGGCCCTTGTAGGAGTGAGGTATCAGCTCCCTCTCGATAAGGTCGCGCTTCTCATCATCGTCAATGATTATCTTGTACAGATGTTTGTGCTTTTGAAAGAACAGATAGGAATCCCGGAAGCCTATGCATCGCGCAGGCTCTGTGGATAACATGTATAACCGCTTGCCTCGTCCAAGGAGTGTGAAGGTTCGCACACGGTACTCTCGCCCCGCTTGGAGTTCACCGTTTTTGTTGATTTTCTCTTCTCCCTCAGGATCCTCTGGTAGTTCGACTTCGTCATTGACAACTTTGAGCACGTTCCCGTCGTCATCCACAGGCGGCTGCGTGACCCGACTTGTACCACCTCTTCGGTTTGCCCACCGTCCGCCACGGTGACCACGGAATCCGCCCCTTCGTCTCGGTGTTGGTCCATCAGAAGCTTCGTTGTCGTCACCAGATCCATCGTGTCGCAAACTTTGAACTCTTGTGCGTCCTCCTCGTCTCCCCCTTGATCCTCGACCGCGCTTTCTAGGGGTTGCAGACCTCGAGATACGCTCAGCACGTGAAGGCGTGGGTGCCTCATCTACTTCAATTTGCTCCTCCTCGTCTTCTCCTTCTTCGTTCTCATCCTCTTCATCATCCTGTGGCGTGGGCTCGTCAGTAGGCGGTACATCAGCCATCTCTTCGTCGTCATTGTCTGACAATGGAAGAACAGGTGTTTCTAAGGCCATTAGTAATGTTCAAAAATTAGTTACTGATACGTACGTAGGGAGGCTCTAGCAGCTTGCGCTGCGAGTCTCGGCCGTCGCGCCATGGTCCTTTGTCTCAGCAAGCGCAAAATGTA
>Ga0181467_101178_pt1 | contig 11622 bp, 8 predicted proteins | sample InSIn5gowninarea_2_FD_119079 | JGI IMG/M metagenome (GOLD analysis project Ga0181467, IMG submission 119079) | Clean room microbial communities from NASA Spacecraft Assembly Facility at Jet Propulsion Laboratory, Pasadena, California, USA -... ... | reverse complement strand
ACTTCAACGCTAACGTATATGACAGGGAGAGTTGCGGCTGCTGGAATAGCAGAGAAGTACTTGTCGCTAACATACGGCATCGAAATAGTGGCATGGGTCAGCTCTGTTGGCAACGAATACCAATTCCCACCTACGCCAGAAAACCCGTCCTATTCGACACAACCCGGATTCCTGAAACTCCTCGAAACCGTAACACGAGAGCAAGTCGACTCCTTTGCGCCTATTCGATGTCCAGAGAGCAAGTCAGCGGCACGAATGACGAAAGTCATTGAGCAGTTCAGAGACGCACAGGACAGCATTGGAGGCACGGTGACCTGCGTCATCAGAAATTGCCCTATCGGCCTTGGTGAACCTTGCTTCGACAAATTAGAGGCCACGCTGGCACACGCTATGCTTTCATTACCTGCAACGAAAGGCTTCGAATTTGGTTCTGGTTTCGGTGGCTGCGAGGTACCGGGCTCAACACACAACGATCCCTTTGTGAATGTCAATGGCAAGCTCGTGACAAAGACGAACAATTCAGGAGGTATTCAAGGTGGCATTTCCAACGGAGCTCCCATATATTTCCGAACAGCATTCAAGCCGCCAGCTACGATTGGACAGCAGCAACAAACAGCCGGCTACGATCTGGAAGCGGGAGTATTGGAAGCCAAGGGACGCCACGACCCGTGTGTAGTACCCAGAGCAGTACCGATCGTAGAGGCAATGGCTGCACTAGTGATCATGGATGCATTGATGGCACAAGTCAGTAGGGAGGGCATGAGATCGAAGTTGCAACCTGCAGTGAATGGACGAACAAACGAGGTCGTCCTGCCGGTAGAGCAGACAGGACTGAATGCGGACGGAGACGACGTGCAGGAGCATTTGAAAGACCTGTCCCAAAAGTAGATGAAGCTTATAGTGGTTGATGAACAAGATGACCAGCCTGACACACTAGAGGAAGTCATACAATCAATGTGGAGCTGCTTCAGCTCTCCAACCAAGCCTCATACTTCAGTACTGTTCCAACTCCCCCAACGGATGAATGACAAGAGCGAGTGTGCACTGCAAAGCAAGTTTGCAAATGTCGGCATCAATGGCATGGAACTATCTGACCAAACCCTGCTTGATCAAAGTGGCCGTTTTCATTACAGTGCATCACATGTTTGTGGGGTAGAGGCTCGTTGCGAGCTCAAGCCACTCTGGTCGATCGAGAGGCGACGCCCCCGCCACGTGTAGTGGGTCGATCGGGGCTTTCGATGGCCATGATATCATCCACTTGCCGTTCCATGTGTTGGCTTCCCTGTCGAGCACGAATGGTGACACTGTTATCCCGCCAGTTTACCATCACATTTCCTGTCTTGTCCAGGATTGAATCTCCTCCGTCACCATGCTACAGAGGAGCTATAGGCTGGCTACTGTTTGCTAAGAACTTCGCTGAGTAGTTGCCAATTCATCCTATGTTTTTTGCCACACTCAATGGCAAGTCTGTCAATATGTCTTCCAACATCCTGATTCCCTCGTTGCGCCGTAATTTCCTATAGCTGCAGTCTTAGCAATTCTCTCAATCGCGTCATGGACCTCGAGCGGATCAAGCAGAACTTCAGAATACGTTCAGGGCGTTCGAAAACCAAGAAGAAGTCGTCTAAGAAGACTGCTCCCCCCCAATTACCTAGCTATCTATCACAACCGAACGGTAACTTACCGAACGGTGTGGACGTGACACACGAGGAGGTAAAGGAGCAGTCTAAGCAAGACCAGGCAGAACTCTCGATATATGCACAGGAGCAGCAGCAGGAACAACACCCAGAACAACAATCCGAGCAAGACCCCGTATCCCAGACTGAGACTGCGGACATCGACACCCAAGAACAGGAGGAGGAGGGTCTCAATCTAGATGATGCACCGGAGCGCATACCAGGTGTACCACCCAACGAGACTGATTCACCCGAATCGCAACAGGAAGAGCAGGATTTGAATGTGCCCGCACAAGAACTGTCTCAATCCACGAACGAGCCTCCCGCCGCGATGGCCTCACCCAGTTCGGAAGTGGATGATTTTGACCTTAAGCCACCCAAGGCTCGATCCAAACCTCCCTCAGTCGAGACGTTAGCTGGACTTCTCTTCTCGTCCGGTCATCTGAACACGATATTGCATTATCCTCCACAATTAGCTCGATTCTCTGCATTTCTGCAAAAGTATTTACCACAAGATCAACCTTTACTATCACAGTATCTAGAGACGCAAAAGGCTATTAAAGCGGTGGAATACGCAAACGCCGTGGCCGAGGGGTTAAAACCAAAAGACACTGGTGATGGCACAACTACCGAAACAAGGAAATTGGCTGCAATTCTGGATCCTGACTTTGAGGCTGTATGTAATGCCGCGTTCAAAGCGCTAGTCGGTACAGCTCTGCCTAAGTGGATTACGTACCAATTGATCAAGGTGTGCTCGGAATGTCTAATAAACGAGCTCACTGGTCGACAACAGAACATGATCATGCAAGACGGAGTAGGCGGCTTATCAGAAGTCTTTTGCTTGGCCGATCCCAATCAGGAAGACAATCCGGTCATTTATGCAAGTGAGGAATTCTACCGCCTTACCGGCTATCGTGAGGACGATGCAATCGGACATAACTGCAGGTTTCTTCAAGGACGGCAGACAGATCGTGAAACTACTAAGCGCCTGAAGGAAGCCATCAGCAAGGGTGAAGAAACATATGAGGCTCTGCTTAATTACAGGCGCGATGGAAGACCGTTCATTAATCTCCTCATGATCGCACCTCTCCACGATAACAACGGTAAGGTAAAGTATCACATTGGTGCTCAAATCGATGTGACTGGTCTTGTTGAAGGTGGTCGTGTGTTAGAGAGCTTTCAACGGTATCTAAATCGGCGGAACGAAGATCAGAAACGCGAGGAGCGAGAATTAGCGCAGTCAGATCTTGACGATGACCAGCGACGCAAGAAGAGAGCGCTTGGCAGACTACGTGATCTGAGTGAAATGTTCGACCTAGAAGAGTCAGCTATCGTTCGTGAAACAAGTCGAGCAAACTCAGTGTCAAGAGATAACGATGATAACAGGAGTTTTGCAGGCAATGATCGGCACAGAACTAGACTTGTATTGGGCGATTCTGATGTTTCAGAAGATGAAGAGGACCTTCAAGAGCAAGACAACACGAATCAAGCTGACTGGAAGTTGGGCACTTCGGGCGAAAGCGGATTATCTGGAAAGCTGCCCGGCATTTATGACTCTTTCATGCTTTTCCGCCCATATCCATCTCTGCGAATAGTGTTCGTCTCTCCAAAACTACAGAAGCTGGGCAATGTCCTCCAGACACCTTTGCTTTCTCATGTGGCGGCCCCTGGTGCAGTACTCAATGGATTGACGGAAAGTCTCAAGGCTGGTGTTCCAGTGTCTGCGAAGCTCCATTTTACGCCTGAACGAGGCGCTGAACGGGGCGGTACAAAGCTGCGGAATGGCACGAAGCACGAAGATGGTAAGAACGGAAAAGCAATTTGGGTCTCATGTACACCTTTGCTTGGCACAGATGAGCATATCGGTGTTTGGATGTGCGTTGTCGTGGAGAAATCAAAAGTCGGAGCTTCTAGAAATTGGCGACCCCCATTTGTACAACAAGCTGACGAGCCTATTAAATCAATTGAACGACCCTCCAAAGAAAACACGTTGGTTGAAGAGGGTGCAGGCCAATCACAAAACACTGAGATGTCCGAGCGCAATACCGAACCTCAAAGCAAGGCGCGGGATGAAACAGCCTCTGAGAAAGAGAGCATCCCAATCAAACCAGGACGTGTAAATAGTCAAACGGGGGTCAAGCCGGTTGTTGAGATGGCGAGCCAGCTGTCTGCAGAAAGAAACCAAGACACTAGTACTGGACATGATGAGGAGGCAACTGAGTCGAAACAGGAACCCGAGGACAATTCTGCCTCATCCAAAGCATCGACAGCTATGCCAGAAGCACAGTCGAAAGATAACGATGATGTGAGCGCCTTCCGAAGTGGTCTCATTGATGCTGACCATAAAGCGGTGATACCACCAGTCGAAGAATACCACGAACCCACCCACAATGCGGAGACCGAAGGTGAAACTTCCAGCTATTACCTAGCGGATACTGAAGGCCAAGACCTTACAGCTGATGAGTATGTCACTACTCGGTCGCCAACACTGCCCTCGACGCCGAACGGCAGGGTTTTGATTGAAGAGGAGGATGAACCACCCATAGATGACATCACACGACAAGTAGAACAAAGTAGGACAATTGACTCGTCCTCCCCATCTCCAATCTGGTCGCCTGCCAGCGAGATGCCACCTTCTATACCCTCCGATGCCCAATCAGCAGATGAAGATGATGAAGTTCCGGTAGCAAGCTCTACACAGAGTAGGCACTCCACCCGCTCGCCTGACAGGAAGCCTCCTTTGGACGAGGAAGGACCTAGTTCAAGCCTCGAAGAGTCAATGCATCACACAGCTGTTGAAACAGAATCGAAACCATCCTTGCCAGTACCTGCTACACAAGAAAAGCACCTACAGCTTCCTAACGAAGATGAAGACAGAGATGGACATGGAAAGGAAACGAAAGCCGAACCAGAAGTAGAACCAGAACCCGAACCGAGAACAGAAAACAAGGACACGAACGAACCTGCAGACGAACATGAAGAAAAAGCTAAACTCGAAGTCACACATGAACCTACACATCAGGAGGAAGACAAAGCTGGAGTCAAGGCCGAGCACCAAGTAGGACCAGAAACAGGACATAAACTTGAGGACGAAGCTACACACGAAGACGAAGACAAAGCTGCACATGAGCCTGGACACGCAGACCAAGAAAAACCCGAAGCCGAACCTGCACACGAACCTACACTCCAAGAGAAAGTCGACTCTGAACTCGGGACCGAGCATCAAATAGTACCAGAAGAACCAAAAGCAGGACTTAAAGTTGAGGACGAAGCTGAGCAACAAGCGGAACACGAAGATAAAGACAAAGCTGTATACGAATCTGGATACGAATCCGCACACCACGATGAGGACAAGATTCTCGAGCACCAAGCAGCACCCGAAGCAGGACATACTATTAAGGATGATGCCAACCAGCAAGCTGAAGACGAAGGTCAAGAAAAAGTCGTACACGAACCTGCACATGAGCCCATACCTAAAGGTAAAGACGAAGCTCAAAACGAACCCAGGCACTCAATGGGACAAGAAGCAGAACATAAAATTGAGCATCAGACTGAAGACGAATCTGCACATCATTCTGCACGCGAAGATGAAAATAAAGCTGACCCCAAGGTGGAGAATCAAGCCGAGCACCAAGCTAAACACGAACCTACACATGAAGATAGAGACAAAGCTGAACTCGAAGCTGAGCACCAAATGGGACAAGAAGCTGAACATAAAATCGAGCACAAAACTGAGGACGAAATTGTACACCAATCTGCACATAAAGAAGAAGATATAGCTGGGCTTAAGATCGAGAACCAGGCCGAGAACCAAGCAGAGGACGAAGAAGTCAAAACACCAATCAACCACACAGACACAGATACCTACGCCGACGACCAATCCATCACAACAACCGAAAACCCTTACTCCCCAAGTCTGCACATGGACTACCTACGCGCCAACACGGAACGATGGCAACAAGGACATAATCCGCGCCGAAGAGTTGACTTGACGAAGATGAATTTGAGTATTTTGGATGGTGTTACGGATGATGATGATGATGAGGGCGAGGATTGTGCTGAGAGTCCTTATAGTGTTGATTGACTAATGTTTTGAAAGAGGGGGATGGATTGGTTATGTTTGTCCAAGTACTGTAGCATGGATTTTGAGCGGAGGTATATCTACCTACGGGATATTTTGTTATATCTCATGTTATGTTTTGTTTTTGATGTTGTTTGATTCTAGATACCCTTACTCTCACGGCCTGATGAGACTACTGCAGATAGGTATCAGAAGTTGTCTTCGTTGAACAATCTCACCACCATTTCTTTGGAAAGCATTTATTAAGCTGAATACCTACTCACTTCTACATGTCGTTAATAGGAGGGACGAACCACTATAAGTACCTAGATACCTTGACCTCATTACCTTGAACTGTGCTTGCTTCGCGATGGCCAGTGTTCCATCAATACTTACGATTTTGGAGTTCAAAAGAGAATGTGGTGGTACGGTGAGTTTCCAAACTCGTATTGGTTAGCGATCATAGGGGCGTACTGGGGTAGGGAAGGTATACAGAGAAGTAAGTAGGTGGGTAGACAACTGAACATGGCACACAGCTTGAACAGACTTGTGATGTTTATATGGGCACAGAGGGGGTATACTATACTATTCTATTCTGTATCATGTCCTTATCCTCCTCCTGCATAACGCTTGAGAGACATATCCTACCATGACAAAGAAAGCGAATCAAGTCATAAATCATAGTATTCATTCCGTCGTTCGCTTTGCTAATGCATACAGTAACCACCAGGGCAAATGCGATACATCACTATCCAATAAAATGCAGCACAGCATAGAGCAGATAGGCTCCTTCTACCGCCCACAGGCCTTCTCAACATCAATAACAATAACCACGCTCTCAACATCTTTCCTCTCCCGACTTGTCCTTCTCCCTCCAAAATCAACCTCCTCAACATCACCATGACCATCACAACTGCTATTTCTCTCATATTTCGCGCGTCGGCGGAAAGAACTCATCTTCCCACCAATACTTGAACTCGACTTCTGAACTCGAATGCCAACCCAGCCAACTAAATACGCAGCATAGATAATGTAGACAAGCACAACGACCCATCCCATCGCCGCGCGCGCAACACTTAGTCCGCTAACGCCCCTCATCCTGTGGCCCCGGATTTGGACCGGACATACACCCTCTCCATTTGCTGCTTTGGGCCCGAGAAAGGGCGTGATTTCGCAGTTCATCCAGAAGAGTTGCGTTATTATCCATCCCGTTGCTAGGAGGGAACTGGTTATGAAGGAGAGGAGTGTTGTTATTTTCTGCTGATGCGAGGAGCGGAGGATATTGCCTAGCGCTGTGGATTGCGTGGTCTGTGGACGGACGAGGGAGGTTAAGAGTTCGGTTGTTGTGTGTGTTATTGTTAGGAGGGGGAGGGTTGCGGTGTAGAATGTTAGCGAGGTTAAGGCTTTGTGGGTTGTGAAGGTTGGATCTGAGCTTGTGTTGGATGTTGTGGTTGAGAGGTTGGGGTTTGGTGGGTCGATGGTGTCGGAGTGGGGGAGGGCGGCGCAGTAAGCGAAGAGGATGCCTAGGATTAGGATTGTGAAGGAGAGGAGGAGTTGGGCTAGGAGGATGAATTGTCTTGTGCGTTTTATTGTGTGGGCTTTTGATTTTGGGTTTGGTTTTGACTGTGGTTGTTTGAGGATTGGTTTTGGCTGCGTTTGGCTCTTTTGGAGAGATGAGGTTGTGGATGTTGAAGTTGAGGAGTCGGACGTGCCTGGTCGGGTCTTGAAGTTAAGTTTGAATGATTTGGATTTCTTCGAATCTGCAGTGTTTGCCATAGTGGGTGGAGGTGGGAAGAAGATTGGTGGTTCTGTTGTGTTCGGTCCTGCCATCGCGTTGATGATTAGGTATCTCGTAATAAGATTGTTTTTTTGGCTGTGCTTCGTGTGGAAGAATCAGGTGTGAGCTCCAGGCTCGTATAGCAACAATAGAAGCAAGCAGAAACGAGTTCAAACGCCTGTTTTTAATGCAATCTATCGACCACAATCAATGTGGTAAGGCAGACGATGACGATGGAAAGAGCAATGAACAAGAAGGGATAGTTGAGCAACGACAAGACAGAGGAATCAGGTATATACCAACACCTTGTGGAACAAGACCTGCTTTGCTATGGCGACCGGTTTGAGGTCTGGCGCATACAGTAGCATCGCGTTGCAGGTTGTGGCACTGCTCGCGGCTATGAACTTGTTCAAACCTTAGCCGTAGTCTGTGAAATATCAAACTTCACATGTCTGGCCGTTAAGACGGCCGTTGTTATTCTTGAACAGTAGGAGCGTTAGATGCATCAGGTTCCAAACAATGCATGCCAATCAAGAGCATGGGAGCTGGTGGAGGACAAGACAGTAAGCGCTTCACGTCACGTTAGGAATGGTTGGCGAGTGCGTCTGTTTCTCGCGCCGAAGCTGAAACGAGCAGAAGTGTCAGAATCACCCAAAACACATAACATGCTAGTGCACGTGCGTCTCATCGCTCAAAGTGAATCAGCGTTGTATTTGCCTGGTACACTCGCCAGTGCGATCTTGACCACACACGCACAAGACTTCTCGAACACTATTTACCATGTCGGAAGAAACCATGCAAGGCAGATCGATGCTGCTCACTTAGACCATATCTCAGCGCTGACTGCGCCCGCTCCATATGCTGTCAGTATCATAATTGATCAGCAGCAGATAAAGCAATTCTCCTCTTCCATATGACCGCGCAGTAAGGTGAATAGACTATCAAGGTGAGGCCTGAATGACGGCAGCAGAGACACCTGGGCCTACCTGTGCTGCTCCCTCGAGTGAAGAAAGCCCTCTCGGGCTTATCATCCAACAGAGACAGCCTGTAGATCAATATCTATGCTTTGGCAGCTTTGGTTTCCTTCTTATCGCCAGGCTGAATCCGTGCCATCATCTCTTCACGTTGCATGAGATGACCAACCCGCTCAAGTAACTGCAAAAGTCCCTTCATGCTGCTTGACCAATCATCAAGAACCTCATCTGGACCTCTCTTAACTTCAAAATTGACTACTCGAGCTGGTCGGTCAATTCGTGCATATACTGTCTTCTTGGTGACCAAATCGCTGATATATTTCTCCGTTTCCTCCTCCGACAGATCAAGTAACTCACAGAGTCGAGTGAATGTGACGCGGGTGTAGTATTTGGCCACCACGCGTACGTTGTGCTCGATAACTCGCTGCCGTAGAGCTTGCCATCTTGTGTGGGATTTCTCGTCTTTCGAGTTGCTCGTCTTGGAGAAAATGTCGGTGCTGCACAAATGTTTTCCGAATCGTTCTTCTACCATAGGCCACCTCATCAACTCATGTATCGTGAATTGTTTCAACAGTGCTTGGTCTTTGGGCACCTCACTGTTTCGAGCATCCTGGTTGATTCGATGTAGTAGGTCTGACTGTTCGTTGTCATAGGGTGCTAAAAGGACGAAGTAGATAACTCTCTGAAGCACAGCGCGTAGCTGCTCGGGATTGTTCTCAACAGACTCGGTGTCCAGAACTTGTCGATAGTGTTTACATACCTCCAGGTATTGGTCTTCATGCTTGGCAAGCGTGATTTGCTGCTCATAATATCGCAGTTTGAGGTCAGTTACATCGTCTTCTTTCTCTACTGGAGGGTCGTCCGCGCTGCGCTTTTTCTCCGCCTCTTCGCGTTCTTTGCTCTCCTTTTCCAACTGTTCTGCCGTCTTCTTTGGCTTTCTTGCAAAATATTTTGTTCCTATCTTCCTGCTAAGGATGCCTGCTTGTGTCCAGTCTTCACTCTCTATACACAATGCAACTTGTTCGAGGATGAACTCGGTCTTCTCTCTTCTTGTCATTGATCCAAAGGTTTCAACTTGCAGTTCGCAAAGTGTGTCTCTCGCAGACTTCACGTCACCTTGAGATTTTTTGATGTCTGAAAGTATTCGCGTGACTCGTGCTCGTTCGACTTCGACAAAGATCTGACTGTCAGTTAGCAATCGTCTTGATAGACGTTCCTAGTTCCACCAACCTTTCCTTCCGTTACTGTTCGTAGTGTCTCAATGACCGAAAGCTTGGTGTCCGTTTCAGATATGTCTTCCAAGAAACCCATAACGACCTGGACCATCTTGGTGATGGCCTGCTTGAGTTGACCATGCTTCTTCGATAGCAGTAAGACTTGCTCGTTCATGTAGCTCCAATCTCCAGCATCCTTGCATATTGTGACAATGGCCACCAGGACTCTAGAAGTTGTTGCAAGATCAGAGGATTGTCGAGATTGTTTCTCGAGAGACGCGAGCTTGTCAACGGCCTTGGACAAATCCTTCTTTGCTAACGATTCGGCTTCAGGAATGATCTTGTCTGCTTCTTTCGAGAAATCCTTGTCAGGCTTGACAATTGCGCCGTCTGCCATGATGAATTGTTTGGAGGGTACCAGAGAGCAATCAATTGAAACAAGTTGTATCTGACCACGAAGATCGGACTGAGCTCGTGAAGAGTTAGGCGTCGGATCGAAGGGATGCACTAGATAGAACCTACTATCACAGCAGTATGCAAACAATGGCTAGTTGCGATCTATGGGTATGGCAACGAAATGCATTATACACATGCAATTTGTGGACACCGACCCTGTGGCCTCGCAGCCATACATCATCAGACGTACGCCTAACGCCACCATCCCAATAAGAGCCAGGTGTGGTTTTCAGGCGTGCTAGTACAGAACGCTGGCAATATAAAGCACTGTTACTACTGTATCACTTTAATCGTCAACGAGGTACACTGTAGTCGTTACATGTATCTTTTGCATTCCAGTCGTTCAAACCCCATTGATCATCTAGAGCTTTTTGCTTATGATCTTCCCAACCTGTATCTATCCAATCTATCTGACTGCGAGGATCTAGTCTATTTATCTAAGCCAGATATGTACCAAACACAATAACTTCTAGGTAGCAGCTTCCAGGAAACCTTGCGACTCCAGCATGAGAATGATTTCATGCACAATGCTTCGCACAGTTTGCTTCTCAGCATCGACAACGAGATCGGCATCGGCCGGTGTTTCGTACGGGCCATCAACACCTGTGAAGTTCTTGATTTCGCCTGCCCTCGCCTTTTTGTAGATGCCTCGCTTGTCAGTTTGCTCCGCATATTCCAAGCTCGTAGCAACATGAATGAGGAAGAAGCTGCCATACTTCTCGACGGTCTGTCTGGCGTCTTTTCGGGCGGCGTCAAAAGGCGCGATGGGTGCTGCGATTACTGCAGCACCAGATTTGGTTAGCTCTCCTGCCACAAATGCAATTCTGGCAACGTTCTTATCACGGTCTTCTCTTGTGAAACCGAGCTCTGCTGACAATTCTGACCGCACAGTTTCTCCAAGGAGTAGAGACACTGATCTGCCACCTTGTTGGTTGAGAGTTACCTGCAAAGCGCGAGCAACAGCGTCTTTGCCAGAATTCCATAATCCCGTCAGGAATATGGTAAAGCCTTGCTTGTATCGAGGTGGATTTGATTCTCGCAGCACCTTGACCACTTCTGGATATGAGAACCACTCTGGGATGGGTGCGCCCACCTTCAAACGTCTTCGAAGCTCAGTTCCGGAAATGTCGAGCGTCTTGACACCTTCCTTCACAGTATCCTTAGGTTGATATTCGTCCGCGTCTGGGAGGTATGTCATCTGCTGAAACTCGACAACCTCAATTCCAAGTTCAGATCTGTATTTCTCAATAGCCTCTTGAGCCTCGTATGGGCCATAGAAATCAACACCTTTGCTGTTTTTTCCTGGACCCGCATGATCACGCCCGACAATGAAATGTGTAGCACCGTGGTTCTTTCTGATGATTGCATGCCAGATGGCTTCACGCGGGCCTCCCATTCGCATTGCAAGACCTAAGAGACCAAGGACAGCCATGCCGTTGGGGTAGCGAGGCATCAAAGCCTCGTA
>Ga0181467_101176_pt1 | contig 11641 bp, 12 predicted proteins | sample InSIn5gowninarea_2_FD_119079 | JGI IMG/M metagenome (GOLD analysis project Ga0181467, IMG submission 119079) | Clean room microbial communities from NASA Spacecraft Assembly Facility at Jet Propulsion Laboratory, Pasadena, California, USA -... ... | reverse complement strand
TGAGCAGCTTCTTCACAGCTTCCCTCTTGAGGAGTTGCTGTCGGGTGACTTGTTTCAGGTGGTAGCGAGGCTTCATGTGTGAAGCGGTACCTCCAACAGCCATGGGAGGGAGAGGTGGGATGTCGCGGGGAGACAGAGGTAGATGGCAGTGGCGCGTCGGACTGCGTGAAGTAATGCGCTGATTGATGTGAGGGGAAAGTAGTCGAGGGTGAAGTGGGTGGAGTGAAATCCGGTCGAGTCGCGTCGGGTCAGTGATGGCAGGAGGGTATGAGAGGGTATGGGAAGGGAAGAGATGGGATGAGAAGGAGAGAGGAAGAGGAGATGAGATGAGATGAAAATGTGGATATAGATATATGTAGATGAGGATGACGATGACGATGGATCACGGCGACGAGCAAGAACAAGAAGGAAAACTCGTCAGCTTCCACTAGGCATAGCACACAAAGAGGGCACGTGCACTAAATGCAGGGCAATCAAGCAAGCGGGGATGGAGGGGATAGAGCGGGAGAGACGCACCTGGGAATGGAATGGAATATCTATCGAGATGAGGATCTCAGAACTGGAATGGAGTTGGCTTTGAAGTTCGGACAAAGCGACGCTCTTCTGATTGCGGGAGAGAGTGGGAGAGGAGAGGCTTGTGTGGTGATGAGGGAGGAAGGAGCCAAGATATCGGTGATGGGAGGAAGAGGAGTAGGAGGAAACGGAGGAAACGGAGGAGAAGAGAAGAGAAGAGAAGAAGGAGTGAGAAGAGCGAGCAGGAGATGAGTCAGTGTTATATATGGAGATATAAAGGAAACTGAGGTAGATGTGATGTGATGAGTAGGATAGCACTCACAGCTTGATTGAAACCTCTCTTCAGCTCCTCCTTGTAGACGCTCTGGTACGGTATGAAGAGAAGAAAGCAAGGCAGGGAAATATTGCAATGATCTGGTAAGAAGAAGGAGAAGGAGGAGAGAAGAGACGAGAAGAGAAGACCACCCGGCCGAGAAGGAGGAACAACTTCCCACGTCTTCCCTCAAACTCTTCAAGGTGAGTGAGAAGCGAGATGGCCGTCTTATCCCTCGGCAATCGGGACGTCCTCTCTACCATCAAGACTCTCATTCAGTTCAAATCGAGATACGGTAAAATCTTCAATTCACACGCTCTTCTTTCCAGGCACACTACCTCATCTCATATCCGTGGACAGAAGGATGGGATGAGAATGGCATGCCCCCCTTCAGCTGGACTACCGCATTCTCGGCACATCCCCGTCCATACTCTCTCGGTACGCTGCTAGCCGGCCGCGTCTTCTCTTCGGCCTGCTCCAGTGATTTTGGTCATCATGTTCGGACGCAGCATTTCCAGTTGAGTTGTCGACGAGGGTCACGTTCATGCATGCATGAGTTTGCAGCTTGTTGTCAAGAAGGGTTGCTAGCATCGCATGTCCTGGTCCTGGTCGGAGTAAGAGAAGGAAGAGGTGCTCTGATCCCCTCGACTTGACCGCAGTCGGCCGATCGGGCTCTTACCCAGTTACAAGAAATACAGCGGACCGACCATTTATCTACCTGTACCTCATTCAGTACCAGTACTTAGTCAGGATGTACGGTATACTGTCTTTACTTAGACAAAAGACTATGCAAATCAATGAGGACAATTGCCAAGATGACAATGCTACATTTCGTAAATTTGAGTGGTGGCACGTGATTTAACAGGACAGGCAAGCCGGAGGGGTGTGCAAATACACTCTACCGTACGCGTACAACAGTATTAGGCTAGACAGAATGCCCTTGAAACGGCAAAGAGATTGAGACAGTGTTAATTCCACCGAGCCTGGCTCAATGATCACCTCTGAGAGAAGAGCGGAACAGAACAGAACCAAATTAGCATCGAGCTTTGAGACATGTCAAGGATGAAAAGCAACACTCACCTCGTCGTAGCATATTTATCAGCGAATTCTTCCATCCCTCCAACTCCCCCTTCGCCTCTATTCATATCCCAAGAAATGTCGTCCTTGTTGTTATTACTACTACTGCTGCTCTTAGTCGTCGTCGTCATCTGCGCTTGCTCTAATTTATCAACCTCCGCTCGTGCTATTCGCGTAGTGAGCGCTTGCCGGGAGACGACGTAGCCTGAGATGACTCCGGTGCTGGTTCAGATTCGTCATTAGTGCGGATTGATGGATTGAGTGATGAGACGAAATGGTGAAAGTCGGAGAGTTGGGGGAGGGGTGGAGGAGGTCAATCATAAAGAAAGGTAAACTCAAGTCAGTCCTTTTTATTCGTGCTCTTACACCACTATCACGCCCCCACGAGACATCCTCGGTATCAATCGCTTCGTTGAAAAGAAACTTACGCGATTCCAGACATTAAGGAGATGTTCTTGTTGAGTTTCAAGACTCTGAATCCAAATAGGCCGCCTTGTTATAGGAGGTCGGGCAGTAGTGATAGTCGATATGAGTGTTGACGTTTCCCATAAAAAGGCCAGAGGAGATGAGAAGACGGAAGTCAGCAACTAGCACTATACTTTACGCTTTACGACTTGAATCGCCAGTGCGAGAGAGAGGCGTGAAGCTCACCTAGGAAACCGGCCGACGTGCCGTAGAGCGTGCCATCTAATTGGCTATATATCGTATCCCAATGGCCGATATATTACGTGGCGCAAAGTGAGTCCACCGGCAGGAGAGAGAGTGATCAGCGTCGATAAAAAGCATCCGTACAGCGACGAAAGGTGTAAGTATTGATTGAGCATAGTTCGTCGGGATGTATTTGTTTTCCAGGCAGGGACAGAAACTCAGCACGTCTGGACCTTGTTGGCAGCTACCATAGCACTCACGCAGCTCGATTACAAGCACCGATTTCATCAAGTGTCAGAGTCGTGCTTCCCTGTGATGGGTGGAGGGAAGATGAACTAGAAGGTATAGCGGTCGGAGGGACGTTGCTCATTGTTTCTTTCGTGTTGTACTGTATGATGCTAGTGTCTGGTAAGGAGAGAAGCAAGATGCGTACAATTGTGGCTGAACCTGGCTGCTCCTTCGCCGCACTTCGTTCATGAGGCTGATCGGTTACAGAGACGCTCTTGACTCCTGCTCAATTCAACAACATACACCGACAGCAGCGTCATCGAGCAACTCCAATACCAGCTCATAGGCCCATCAATAGGCAGGGAAGACAGCTTACAGGCGTTACAGAAGCAAGACAGCTCATAGCTTAATCCGCACAAACCAAGTCGATCACTTCGGCTCTTCAGCACACAGCTACTACCCCGTCAAGCGTTGCTGCATAGTCGTCCTTCGAGATAGCTACTGCAATCTCCAGTCGACACTGCAAGAACATCGCTTGTGTGAGACCAGATGGACTTCGACCCCGCTGCATTTGGTCTGCCGAGCGGATTCGGTGCACAACCAAAGTCACGGCCGGAAGTAGATCTATCATCTACAAAGCGGGTGGAGGAAGTGGTCGATTCAGCTAGCAATGGTGCTGCTGCGTCTTCTTCTTCAAAAGTGAAGGCGGGAGAAGAGGAGGATATTGGACCTGCGCTTGATGATGGACCAGAAGCTGGTCCTTCTGATTTAAGCAGAGGCGCTCGAGCTGCTCAGCAGCACAGGATCAACGACAGCAACGCGAAGGATGGCAACGACGAGGAGGACGAAGAAGATAAAGACGATCCAGAAGATTCCGCCGACGACGCCGATGGTGATGACGATCCAACAAAATATTTCCCAATGTCACACGAAGTAATCTTAAAAGATCACACGAAAGCAGTAACCGCTTTAGCTGTAGATCCACCAGGTGCAAGAATCATAACAGGAGGATACGATTATGATGTTAAAATGTGGGATTTTGGTGGGATGAGAGGTGATTTTAGACCTTTTAAATCTTTTGAACCTTATGAGAATTATCATGTGAGTTTTTCTTGGTCCTTTCTGGCGACGGGCACCGGGCACAGCCTACTCTTACACTTGCCCGGTCTGTTTTTTTGTTTGTTTGAACTTCTGCCTCTAGATACACGACCTCGTTTGGGATAATAACGGAACGAACTTCGTGGCGATTGCGGGTACGCTGCAAGCGAAGCTGTATGACCGAGATGGAAACTCGATGTGGGTCGAAACGGGCATTCTTTCTATTAACCGCAAGTCCGGCTCACTAACTTGTGCGTCCACTGTTATTAGAGGAGAGTTCGCAAAGGGCGACATGTATCTACGCGACCTGAAGAATACGGTGTGAGTCACTCTACCTTCGACACTCTCTCAGTTGGAGCTTGTGCTGATATAAGCCTAAACTTCTCCCCACTTCGACACGACAGAGGCCACGTCGGTCAATTAACATCAGCAAGCTGGGATCCACGAGACAACAACAAAATCGTCACATCCTCTATGGACAGCACGCTTCGGATATGGGACATCAACGATCGTTTCAAGTCTTACAAGACGATAGTATTAAAATCAAAAGAACGAGGCTCGCGTACGAAAATTACACAGTGCACGTACTCTCCTGATGGCAAAACTATCGCTGCTACCGCTATGGATGGAACTATCAATCTGTGGAGTACCAGTAGTAATTTCGCTAGACCGAATGCTATGGCGGAGAACGCTCATACTAAAGGAACGGAAACTTCGGGTATTACTTATTCTCTTGATGGAAGGACGATTGTTACACGTGGTGGTGATGATACTGTGAAACGTGGGTCGCTTTTCCCCTTCTCTTTCCTCCCTCATTGGACCTGGCCTGGGCCCCCATATGTGCTCAGAAGGAAGACGCTCTGGGCTGACATTTGTTACTTACTTCGATATTAGTATGGGATGCGCGTCACTTTAAGAAACCTGTCGCGGTCGCATCGGATCTATCCTCTCTCAATCCAGAAACAAACGTCATCTTCAGTCCAGACGAGCGATACATCCTCACCGGTACCGCCGGACCACAAGCAGGTATAGTGGCAGGCAAGCAAGTTGAAACGCGGGGCAAGCCAGGTGGAAGAATAGTCGTCATGGAACGAGATACACTCAATATCGTGAAGGAGTACAACGTCTCAACAGGAAGCGTTATCCGCCTCGCCTGGCCATCACGGATCAATCAAATACTAGCTTCCACTTCTTTAGGCGAAGTACACGTCTTTTACTCGCCCACTCTCTCAGAAAAGGGCGCTACTCTCGCAGCTGCCAAAGCGCCTAAACAGCGTCAAACACTAGATGACTACGTCGCTGGTCAAGAGATGGGTCCAATCATCACACCACACGCTTTACCCATGTTCAAAGATCAGAATATCTACGAAGTTTCAGATGCAGGCAATGCTTTACATAAGCGAAAACGCGATACAGTGGTGGAGAAGAATAGGGCTTTGAAGATGAGGAAACCGGAACCTCCCGTCAGAGGACCTGGAAGTGGTGGTAGAGTTGGTGAAGCCGCTGATAGACATGTCGTCATGAATATGATCAGGGATGATATTCGCTCGGAAGATCCCAGAGAGGCGCTGCTCAAATATGCGAAGGACGAACCGCAGTGGACGAAAGCATGGGGCAAAGATCAGAAAACGACATTTGATTATACACCGCAACCGGACGAGAAGGAGGACAAACAAGGAAAGAAGTAGACGGAGCATACGGTGTAGAGTGGAGATCGTACTCGATTCATTGCCTCGCTTGTGGTATGCAATACAGGACCACGACAATGCTAAGCGCTCCTGGGGAGGGATATCAATTTGTACGTCGATATGAGTCTGTGGTCGACAAACTCATCTCAACGCCTCGTCATTCGATGCAAGGAGCTAAAGGCAGCTTGACCCATCGACCCGCCCAGCAGACGCATTCCAGCATTGCGCACCGCTGGGTGTGGTCGCTCGGTCTGCACCTGTAGAGTACGAAACCGTCGTCCTAAATTAGTAGCGTCTCTCGGACGGAATCCATGATACTGATAGAGATCGATCTTGTCGTAATTGTTAACGAAGCGTATCTCCGCATTTTGAGGGAACCTAAGCGGATCATGAATTAAGCCATTGACGCTACCTGTTCCATCGAAAGAGAACTTGAACACCACGAAGATGCTGTCATAGTCTTCGTAAATGACGCCCCTCCTTCCTGCATATCTGCCAGGAAAGCTTTCCGGCCTTGTCAGACAATCGATGACAATATGCTTCCATCTTGTCAAGCTGTCGAGGGGAAGTTCTGTCGACTGCAACGGGGGTGTACACGAGATTTGAGAAGCTACATGCCAACCTGAGCCCACGTATCTTGTCGATCCGATTTGGCGAATCTCAATTCTACCAGGGTCGGAAGGCTCTACCAGGCCCGCCTCAGACTTGGGACAACGGGCCACGAACTGCATCAAGCGGGCGAATTTCGCCAATAAACGCGATTTGAGTCAGTTAAACCAGACGGTTCTTATCAAATCCTGTTACCTTATACTAACTTCATGATCCTCGTGAATGCCGCGGAAATACTCGTTTGCACTCCTCCATGTGACGACGCATTCCGGATTGTTGACGCGTCTTCTCCTGAAGTGCATTGTCTCATAAGTTACACTTTGAGTGATGAACCCCCCTCTAGGTCTACTCTTGTGTTATTAACGGCTACTGTAGCATAACAGACCCGCATCAGATCTGCTACTGCTTTGGGATAGCTGCTGCTCTTTCGGAGGGCTGTGTGGTGGCTGTGAGCCTTTCCGGCACAGAAGCGCTTGCAAACTTGTGACCGGTCCACCTGATGTGACGTTCATCTACCGTGACCTTTGCATAGGTGTCGCTGCTCAAATGGTGCTTGCCAGTATGTCAGCTCAACCAGGTCTCCATTGCAAACATGGCGAAAGCTACTTCGGGGACCTTTGCACATTTCGGGTATTGGGAATTGAGCGCAATATTGCAAGAACGACGCGATATTGCAAGAATGACGCACGCGTAGTCATCGCGACAATAGTATATAATGAATCAGTGAGCCTGCGGAAGTTAAACTTAGGATATTCTTATAAGCAGTGCTACAATGTGGACGAAGGACTGAAAACCTGTCTCGGAGAAGTAGTAATGGCCGCTTAGGCTCCCCTACCTGAATTGGTTTTGGTCGTGCAATGGCGGGTCATAAGCTCGTACGCGGGCCATAGGCTTGCATATCACATGTGGAGGAGTAGCTCGATGGGGAGCACTTGCAATCGGGAGTATGAAAGATTATTGTACCGCGGCTGGAGAGTCTGTGGTCTTGAACGACGACGAGAGACCTCGAAGTCCCAGACTGGCTATAGGTACCGACGCCCATTTTGAAGAGGACGATTGGTGCAGTCTTCTTACGATCAGTAGAGTGCCATTTCCAGGTAGTACTCTTTTCCAGCCAAGCCCTAAGCTGATCAGGAATGCCAGTGTCTTTCAACCTCCGTGATGCTAGCTTAGGGTCGCTGATGAGCTCCAATCTATGTGACGCATCGCAATTTCCCTCCAGTGCTATTTCGCGCCAGTGTTCGAAATCCGGAGGTGCCGGGTCCCGGCTGTAGCAGTGCAGAAGACTCGAATCTTCAAGAACATATCGGACTTTGTATATACGAATGTGATAATCTGGAGTCCTACACTCGAAGGCGGATGTGTCTGTTGTCAGCGTTGCCAAATACTGGCAGTGCACACGATTGAGGAGGAAAAGCAGGAGCGTCTCAGATAATATACAAAGCCGTGAGGTGCTGCAGGGGTGCCCACAAGCGAGGAAGCGGAAACATCATGCTTACCGTCTGAGCGTCATGAGGATACAGTGGAAGTGCGAATCCTGTTGGAGCCACAGATTTTGTCGCAGAGGGGTGTGACATTCGCCGCAGCAGGTTGTGTTGCTGCGCCGGCTGGAAGGCCGAGTCTGCGCCGGATGTATATGCTCGCCGAGTTAACCAATTCATGTTAGCTCACGTAAAGTCCTCAGAGCGGTACCAAGGACTAGAAGTGAGGTGCAGTCGAACACATCAGCTTCAGCGTGTGTCCTGCTGCCTTGGAGCTATGTACCGACAGTGCCGCTACCGACAGTGCTGAGGCTATGAAGCACCTCGAACAGCCTCGCCCGCTTGTTTTGCGCAAGCTCATCTGGCACGCTGTATGCAGACGAGGGATGGAGGGCAAGGAAAAGTGGTCATACTACTGTCGAGGCGAGGCGAGCTTCTGCATGCCATCACTAAATTGGAGCCAGCATAAGCTTTGGAACTTCAATGATTGTAGGAGCGCGTGAGCCCGGAACTTCAGCAGGGCTGCGGGGCGAGTATCGGTGTTCGAAGCTTGGCATTGAAATAGAGGTGCGCGTATATACATATGTCTGCGTCTAAGGAGTGTGCGACATCCGTATGCATATTCATAGGTGGTGAATTGGGTTGAAGATAAAAAGCCAATCGATCCTCGGCCAGCTTGTGCCAGTCCTCCGTTTGTGGGGCTTGCTTGCTGTCCGACCCCATCCACTGCCATGCAACACATAAGAGCATATAACTTGGGAGCAAATGATGACATGCGAGCGTACTCTCTAGATCCCTGCAGGTTCTACTCTGGAAGGCGCTCAAGGACGAGAGGTCATGCTGTACTCGATCATCCGTCCTACCCTGGACGATGTGATATATACGACACTCAACTCTCAATGCCGACACGCCCGTAGCAAGACAGGCTAGATCTGAACCATGATATCACTGCATTACGAGGGATCTGCCTGGCCATGCGAATAGCCTCCTCCTTTGCAACAGTAGCGGGGTCGGACTTCCGCGATATATCAATAAAGGAGGGTCCTACTGAATCAGCAAGGAGAAGGAGAAGGATGAGCGTGATATACTGACACTGACACTGAGGTTTCCATGATCTGTTTGTTGATTCTTGTTGAGGATTATCCTCGTCTTGTTTTCCTCTCTCTCTTCCTCTCTTTCCTTCCTTCTCATCACTTTGACGAGTCTCGACTGACTCTCTTATATACAGGAAGACTACTCACTCTCACTTATAGTCAGGTAGATATATACGTACATCCTCACTCTCTTTATATCACCACACACACTCTCTGTTACAACCCCATCGCCTTCAAAATGCACTCCTCCGTCTTGACACTGGGCATCACCACCCTCCTCTCCTTCACCACCCTCACTACAGCCTCCAACACAGGCAGCAACATCCTCATCCCCGCTGCAGTTGCTCTCCCTCTGTCTCCTCGCGACATCCCACCTCTCCCTCCCATGGCTGTTGGAGGTACCGCTTCACACATGAAGCCTCGCTACCACCTGAAACAAGTCACCCGACAGCAACTCCTCAAGAGGGAAGCTGTGAAGAAGCTGCTCAGCAAGAGAGGCGTCCCTCCTCCACCTGCTCCTCCCGCTCCTTCGGCTTATCCACCTGTCAATGGTGCGTAGTCCTCTTGTTCTCCAACCTGTCTGACATGTTACTGAGCTGATCTCCGAATCTTTGTTTCATTTGTTCCTCTTATTGCTGACATGCCTCCTCCTATCACCCTCACGCTCTCCTTCGCCCATTCTCTTTCTTCCCTCCACACCGCTCCTTGTCTCTTTTAAACCCTTTGCAACACGCTACCTCCCCTCGTGTACTCCAATTCCCTCACTACTCGCCCTCCGACAACATCCGCATACCCTCTCTTACATTACTACCTTCCGCATCCACTTCTTTCGTTGTCACATTCCCTTCAATCCATGCTTGCTCTCTTCCTCCGTAATCTACACACTACGCACCCAGTCGTCGTCGCTGCCGGCTTCAAGGATGATGCTGTCATTCCCTTGCCTGTGAACCTTCCTTTCCCCATGACTCTGTTCGGCAAGGTCATGGATACGTCCACTCTACAGATGTCTACCAATGGTGTACGTGTCCTACTTGTTGATTCCTCTCATTTCCCCTCTCTTCCCCTCCTTTTGATAAGTGCTGATCACTTGTGTCAATCTATCCTCCCTCTCCAAAAACGTCTTAACCTGTCCACCATCTTACTTGTCTCACAGTTCCTACGCTTTGGATCCGGCAAAAATGGCAAAGACAATGGCCGTCTACCCCGCAAGAACATTGGTGACACTGTCATCTTCCCCTACATGGACGATCTTGTTCTCCCCAATTCCAACTTCCAGATGACGTACACTTTTACCAATCAGATGGTTCGCTTTTCGTGGGAGACCACTCCCTATGGTGTCAATTCCCTCGCCGCCTATATTCACTTCGAGCTCGAATACCTCGTCGGCACCCCAAATCTTCTCTATATCCGCTATGCTGATGACTCGAACCCCGCCTTCTTGAACGGTGAGAGCGCCACTATCGGTGTGCAATACGGTGAGTGCCATTTTCTTAAAGATCTAAAAGTCCCTGTAGACAAGTAGTTGATGGTTTTACTCTTCTCTCAACCAGTTTCAGAGCAGAAGACGTATCAGTACTCGAGGAACAACAAGTATGTAGGCGGTGGCAAGCTTCCTGCATCTCAAGTTGGTGAGTTGCTTTCGTCTAGTGAAAGGGCCTGTACATCGACAAGCGAGGTACAGCCCGCTGATACTCTTCTGCTTGTGCATTATCCCAGCCGCTCCTGGACGTGTCCTCATCATCGATACCCTCACCGGCTCATCCACTATGCTCGGTTGAGGGCCCACAGACCGAGGAAACATAGACTTGATTTCGCAGTGCCGGATGTAAGACATGACGAGAGTAGAGATGGGAGGCTTGGGCAAGACGATGCTAGTAGATTTTCTTCATTAGACGTGCCTTCTGTTACCTTCGCTTTCAAGAACGAGTACGAGTTTCAGTTCAGTTTGGTGATAGGTACCGGTTTGGTAGTTGGTCCAATTTCAAAACATGCTGCTTTATTTCTCGGCACTTAGCATGAGTAGTTGATTGCGAGCATCCAAACATTCAATTCATGAGATAGCTCTCAACTGCTTTATGGTGGGACAGAGGAAGATCTTGGTGCTTTTGCTTTTGTTGCCACATTGCAGAAGCGGTACGTCTTGTCCTGCTTGCATTTCTCCATTCTCGCTTTCCTCTCCTCGGCACGGTGAGCAATGACCGGGAAGGAATTGCGAGTTGCCAGTCCTACATCGAGGCTCAGTACACTCGCATGAGCATTGCAGACACTCAATGGATAGACAGCTGCATCAGGTCAACCTGACTCCCGCACACAGGGTGATCGGACAAGAGTGGAAGACGTGTGCTCGGTAATGGAAATTGAGGAAGCAAGCTTTCTATAGGCGTCGGTATTCTTTCTTATTCCTATATCGCGCTGCTGGGGTACAGGCATTGCAGAAGAAGAGGCGAGGGAAGCAAGGTGCCGAAGGTGGTAGCGTGTGAAGAAGAAATACTGGCATGGAAGTGTCTGCATGAGAGAAAGGGAGGGAGGATACCTAAGACGAGAAGCCCAAGAGGGAGTCTGATCTGGGATTCGCTTGCATCCTCCAGGCGTTTGCTTGATGATCTTATCTTATTAACCGTAAACCATAATAAGAGAGAAACTTGGGAGATGTTGAAAGCTGCTTCGAACCTGAGTAGGAACAAGGATTTCATGAACAGAAGAAAGGAGTTCCTATGACACGCCATTACCAAAGAGACGCCCACAAGGCTCGAGAGAGAGGGGCCGATGCCCAGTGTCAAGACGGAGGAGTGCATTTTGAAGGCGATGGGGTTGTAACAGAGAGTGTGTGTGGTGATATAAAGAGAGTGAGGATGTACGTATATATCTACCTGACTATAAGTGAGAGTGAGT
>Ga0181467_101175_pt1 | contig 11653 bp, 9 predicted proteins | sample InSIn5gowninarea_2_FD_119079 | JGI IMG/M metagenome (GOLD analysis project Ga0181467, IMG submission 119079) | Clean room microbial communities from NASA Spacecraft Assembly Facility at Jet Propulsion Laboratory, Pasadena, California, USA -... ... | reverse complement strand
CGACGTGGGTAGTTACTCACGGCTGGAGTTGGTTGCAGCTGGGCATTTTCAGGCGTCGGTCGTGGCAGACCCGCTCAGGCACAGTGTCGGACTTGGGAAGTAGAAAGTGTATTATATACTCTGTACATATCGAGTACTTCTTCTCTCCAATTTCTTTCGCTGGGTGAGACGATTGGTGGGTTGTGTGATTGGATGGTGTCATGGCTGCTTCTTGGCGTTTGTGAATGGCCCAAGTCCGTCACTTTAGCCGCCTACTTCCATTCAAGCAGCATTACTCAACTCCGCACTGTAGACTTCTGTTACGCACGATAGTTTTGGCATACCGTTGGAACTTCAATCCTTTGCATCGGCAGAGCAGCCAGCTTTCGATCCCTAGAGTTCCAGAAAGGAGCAACTACCCACGTCGTCAATCCCGATTGCACAACTCTCTGCGGGCAAGGCCTCCACCCCCATAGCACGGTTGCGGAGGCGAGACATTGCGGCGCAGAGGGCCACACTTAGGCAAGGTGTATAGCTGCAGGACCATGCGCGTGCACTTCGAGACGTGAACTTGGGTTTGGTAGCGTCTAGTCAAGAGTCGGAGCTCTGTCGCAGGGTATTCAGATATCCGGCAGTAGTCGGAACATCTCCTGCCAGTAGAGAGGGCAAAGACATACCTCAGGTCTTCTATCAGGGCGAGCAAGTGGTGGGCATAGGACATCAGACACCAGGCAAATACTGAGGGACGGGATACAATACCGCAACCATGATCACCCAGGCGCCTATGCTGTCGGTGCCACTCAAGCAGACGAACGAGATAGACTGGATCTCACCGCTCAAATCATACATACGGCAAACCTATGGCGACGACCCGGAGCGGTACTCGGAGGAGTGTGCGATGCTCAACCGCCTGCGGCAGGACATGCGGGGTGCGGGCAAAGACAGTGCTGCCGGAAGAGATCTGTTGTACAGATACTATGGACAGTTGGAACTGCTGGACCTGCGGTTTCCCGTAGACGAGAACCACATCAAGATCTCCTTCACCTGGTGAGCAACTCCCTAGGCAGTAATTATTTGCTGGAGATCGGGCTGCTGCTGCATACCACCTTGTTTGAGCGCTGCGTGTACTAAAGAATTTACTGTCACTCAGGTTCGACGCCTTCACCCACAAACCAACCGCCCAATACTCCCTCGCCTACGAAAAAGCCTCGATCATCTTCAACATCTCCGCCGTCCTCTCCTGCCACGCGGCCCACCAGAACCGCCACGAAGACGTCGGCCTCAAGACCGCCTACCACTCCTTCCAAGCCGCCGCCGGCATGTTCACCTACATCAACGAGAACTTCCTGCACGCGCCGAGCACGGATCTCAGCCGGGAGACGGTCAAGTGTCTGATTGTGCTGATGCTGGCGCAGGGGCAGGAGGTTTTCTTGGAGAAGCAGATCCAGGATGGGAAGAAGGTGGGGTTGCTGGCGAAGTTGGCGAGTCAGGCGGCGGGGTTGTATGGGCAGGCGTTGGAGGGCGTGCAGGAGAATGTTAATAAGGGGATTTTTGAGAGGGTGTGGTTGTTGGTGACGCAGGTATGAGTCCCGTCCGGAAGTGTCTGCACCAGACATTACGTTGGTTGGGACGAGATTATGATCAGGTGAAGACTGACTGTTTTGAAGATCAAATCGAGCTACATGGCGTCCCTGGCCCAGTATTACCAGGCCTTGGCCGACGATGATGCGAACGCTCACGGTGTGGCCATCGCCAGACTGCAGGCGGCTGAAGTCCAGGCTCGGGATGCGAATCGATCAGCGAATGCTTTCCCATCATCAATCCCACCGGCATCGAATCTCACTTCGGAGGCTGGGACCACACTGAGCGAGATGACGAAGAGACAATTGGTAAGTATTCAAGAAAAGATAGTGGAATTCACAAAAGACAACGATTTCATATATCATCAGCCTATACCTGGTGAGGCTTCTCTTTCCGCGATACCAAAGCTTCCCGCTGCCAAAGCGATACCGGTCAGTGAGCTATACCAAGGCCAGGACATCCAGCGTATCATAGGACCAGACATCTTCCAACGGATTGTTCCAATGGCGGTGACCGAGTCAGCCAGCTTGTACGACGAGGAGAAGGCGAAACTGGTTCGGGCCGAGACAGAAAGGGTGGAGATCGCGAACGACGAGATGGCAGCGAGTCTAGACTACTTGAAACTGCCGGACAGTCTCAACATCCTCAAGGGCGGCATGGAACAGGACTCGATGACAGTCGACGAGAACTTCCGGAGGTGGTGCGAAGAGCTGGCCGGCCACGCACCGTTCAACTCCGCATTCGATCAGTTGAACGCGGATAAAGCTAGTATACAGTCCATGCTGGATCAGAGCATGAAGCAGCTGGACATGGAAGAGAGCGTGTGCGAGAAGATGCGGTCGAAGTACGGCGACGAGTGGACGCAGCAGCCCAGCTCCAGGTTGACGGCGACGCTGAGGAGCGATATCAAGAATTACCGCGCTGCGATCGAGGAAGCTGGCACTAGTGATGCTCAGCTTTATAGTACGTTCAGGCAGTATGAGTCGGATTTTGACGAGATGCGGTCGGCTGGTGAGACGGATGAGGCGGATGTGCTGTATCAGCGGGCGATGATCAAGGCTGGAGCGGCTCGTGGTAAGGGCAAGTCGGGTACGCCGACTGTCGAGGAGGGCAACCTGCTGGATGAGGACTTTGAGGGAGGACCTAGTGTGGCGGAGCAGATTGCGAGCGTTGAAGAATTGTTGAGGAAGCTTAATCTGGTTAAGCGGGAGCGCGCGCAAGTTCTGAAGGATTTGAAGGAGAAGGTGAGTTAGACTGATGTCCGAGGACCAAAGTGTTCAGCTGACAATGCGAAAAGGTGCATACCGACGATATATCCAACGTTCTGATACTCAACAAGAAGTCCATCACGAACCAAGAAAACCAGCTGTTCAAAGCAGAGCTCGAGAAATTCAGACCCCACCAGAATCGCCTGCTCCAGGCGAACCACAAGCAAGCCTCCCTCATGAAAGAGCTCACCCGAACCTACAGCGACCTCCTCCAAGACAAGCGCGTGCGCTCCGAGCAAAGCAAATACGAAGCCTTCTCGCGCCAACGTAACACCGTCATAACCAAATACCGCAAAGTCTACCAAGCCTTCAACGACCTTGTCGCCGGCCTGATGCGCGCCCAAGGCTTCTACTCCGAGATGAAAGAGACGGTCGCCAGCCTGCAGAAGAACGTCGAAACCTTCGTCAACAACCGCCGCTCGGAAGGCGGCCAGCTCCTCTCCGCCATCGAAGCCGCCCGCTCGAGCAGCCAAGCCGGGCTCGTGGACTGGGAGCGTGAAAGGCTGACGGAGCTCATGGAGCGCATGTCGACGAACCCGTCCAACATGCCGCCCTCCCCGGCGTCGAAGAAATCTGGCGTCTCCGCCGCGAGGCCGCCGCCATTACAGCAGCAAACATCCTCGTACCAGCAGCAGCAGCCCGCCTACAACACCGTCTCCTCGCCCCCGCCCGCGGTGACGCAATACGCCAACGCGCCGCCCCCTCCAACAAACCAATGGGCCTCCCTCTCCCCGCCGCCGAGAACAGGCTACATGCCTTCGTCCAGCGCCGCCGCCAACGGCTCCTCTTCTTACGCCCCGAGCCCGGGCCTTCTGCCGGGCCGCGAGTCGTACCAGCAGGGCAACTACAACCCGAACAACTACGGGCAGCTGTCCCCGCCAGCGCACAGTCAGTATTTCTCCCCGCCGCCAACCTCGCAGGGCCATGCCCACGCCCATGGGGGTCTGTACAGCCCGCCACTTCCCGGCACCAACCAGCAGCAGCAGCAGCAGCAACAACAGCCGCTGAAATTCACGCTGCACCACGCCCAGCAGCAGCAGCAGACGCCAGCGCAGCAACAGGTGCCGCCGGGGTGGCAACCGCCGCCGCCACCACCTGGCCCCCCACCGCCGGCGCAGGATTTTGGCGTGTTTGGTGGGGGGCAGTATCCCAGTGGGCCGGGCGGGTATGCGCAACATCCCGGGATGGGGGGACGGGGGATGGGGATGGGGAGGGAGGATCCGTGGAGGGGGCTTGATGGGTGGAAGTGAGAGGGTTGGTGGAGAGATGGGGAGGGAGCTTGTTTGTGAATGTTAAGAGGGGAGAGGGAGGGGGTTGGGTGGCATTGTGGGCGTTTGAGTGGGATCATGTGGGCGGCGCTGAGGGGGTGCGTGGTGCCGTTGTTGATGCATGGTTTGTCTGTGGGTTTTTTATTATCGGAGTGGATGTTTGGCGTGAGTGAGCAGATGAATGAGGCATAGCTATGAGCATTCGTTCGTGTGCGTGCGGGGCATGCGAGGCGCATCGATGCTTGGCCAACGCTAAGATATTGTTGTCTGACCAGACAAACATTGGTAACCCGCTTGTGGTGAGAAGACCCCGTGACAACAAGTTTGCATGACTCGAAGTTACCTTTCTTCCTGCTATGTACACAACAAAACTTTTCACCTAGGCCATCACGAGATTAGTCACCCTAGAGCCTATACCCAGAGCCTCATAAGGCCCTCAATTAAAACCCATCATACAACTTCGTCCCCACGGGCATCCCAAACACATTCTCATACGTCACATGCGTCATGTAATACGCATCGTAATGCAGCGGGCTGCTCGAATTGAGCGGCCGCTCGGGCCACACGTTCCGCATGTTCGTGTACACGGTCACGTTCTCGAAGATCGCTTCTCTACCACCGTCGTCGCCGCCGCCGCCGCCGCTGCTGCCGTCGGAGAAAAGAGCGATGGCGAGAGCGTCGGCCCGGGAAGGGTAGACTCGGCTTGTCAGTGCGAAGCGGTCGTTGATGAAGATTTCGAGGAGGGAGCCGTCGATGAAGATGTCGAAGTTTAGGGCCTCGGTTGTTGCGGTGGCCTCGGGTTCGGACTGGTTGGGTTTGGTGGGCGGATTGGGATTGTTGGGGTAGTTGGGATGATGAGGGTGGTTGGGGAGATCGGGGCGGTCGTGGATATAAGGTGGCCTGTTGTGCTCGTTTTGTCGGGCGGCGAGCTGGGACGGTGTAGAGAGGGTGTATGGCTGGAAGAAGGCTTGGTAGTTTGTTTTCGTGAAGTTGGTGACGAGGGAGGAGTTTGTGCGGTCGAGGGTTAGGGTTGAGTTGGATGAGTCGTAGATGATGCGGCTGAACCTGGTTGTCCGTTAGTGATATGGTTCCGATATTTCTAGAAGACGCGAAGCGGTATTTCAAGTTGTTGAGAAGGAAAGGTGCTTACTCTTCCATTCCTGGGCTGGCTCGGATTATGAAGCCAGCTTTCCCTCCGTATGACGGGATCTTCATCGACGCCTTGAGGTGGAAGTGATCGCTCTTCACGTTGTCCAACACACGCATGCCCGAGACTGGCAGGCTTCCCAGACTCACTCCTGCGTCGAGATGCAGTGCATCGATCACGTCTGGCAGAGGTCTTGTTCCGAATGTAGTCACAGTGTAGCTGCCATCCTGTTCTTCGGTCCAAATTCCCTGTGCTTTGGGACTGTCATCAGAAGGAGCTACCACGTTGTGGGTTTTTAAGACGAAGAACTCTCGGGGAAGACCTAAGGAGCCCTGGAACCCTTGAGGCACAATACCATAGCTGTTCAAATCCTCGTCAGACCAACCCCAGAGTACTCTTCGGTCGTTCTTTGTGTCCCAGAAGGTCGTTGCGGCATAAAAATTACCCCAGTCCATGGGCCCGCTCCACGTGATATCAAACTGCACAGATCCGTTCTGGCGCTTGCTCACGTTGCCGAGTAGGACCATGGACCAATGAGGATTTGGATGGTACGTGTCATTGCCACCCTCAGTACCCACATTGACTATGTGGTGGAGCGTTTTGCCGTCACCTCCATGTTCTTTCTTTTCAACAAGGGTGTTGAAGCCTGCAAGCTCGAAGTTATAACCTAAACTACCGGTGCGGAATGGGTCATTGTTCCAGCTGTAGTTTCCTGGAATGTCAGACAAGGCTCCAAGGTAAGTCCATTTGGTCAAATCAGTTGCTCTGGCCGAGTAGAGAGGGACTCTAGGGCCAGCACCATGAATGCCGCTTCCGAGTACTAGGTAATAGTGAGGTTCCTCGTATCCCAGAAGAGTGTCGATGTCAGGCATGGGTTGAAAATAGGGATCGCGCCATCCAGTGAAGTTCCAACCCTCCGGCGGTCTCGTCAGGACGGGGTTTCCCTCATACTTCTGCCAAGTCAGGCCGCCGTCGGAGGAGGTTGCAATACATTGCTCTTCGGAACCAGCGGTTTCGTTCTCCAGCCAGCCAACGGGAAACTTGTCTACGCAAGTACACATGATAGTGAGATTGCCATCAGCTTTTCCATTGAGGGAGACAGGCTGCGCGGACCCTGACCAGTCTCCGAGCCAGTCGTACTGCGGATAAGGTCCAGGTTGTAAGACAAGTGGTTCTGTATCTCGCCAGCCCTTAGGATCTACCCAGGTGACCAGGTCCCTCGAGATTGCATGACCCCAGGATCCATTGCCGCCATTGACATGGTTTGGAAAGCTTTGGTAGAAGAGATGATAGGTGTCCGTTAAGTTGTCGTACCTGCCCCGGTTAGCACAGCTCTGGGAAGGTGGTACAGAGGATCATCGTCACCTACATTGGCCCGCAAGGGTCGTTCATGTGGCCGGCAGGTGCGAGGAAATGGAACCTTTGTCGCCATCGAAGAAATAGAGAATTGTTACCGTAGCTGTTCAACTGGTCCGGCACAAGATTGATGTTGGCAAGAGGATCTTGGGATGTGACGAGTGCTGCTGCGAGGAGGCAACACCACACTGCTAGCGCAGGTAGTGAACGCATATTGCCAACTTTATGTTGTAGTTCTTCTTGCGAGGGAGGACCAAGATGAAGAAGCCCAAAGACAATCGACCTCAAGTGAAATCAGAGATAAGATTGATGGTCCCTTCTAGGTAGTACAGCACGTCTTATATAGTATCGAACACAGACAAAGTCACTACGCGATACTCAAACTACAGACGTAATGAAATGCGAAGATGAAGAACGAAAGCAGGCAACGCGGACCAGCAACGTGCTAGCCTGCAGGCCACCCCGCAATTGAGCGTCTGCATCGCAGGGAAGGTGAGCAAGAGGTTGGAGAAATGTACCTAGACTAGCTAGAAGTGGTCAAGATATGCCATCCAGCGTTCTAGCAAGATGAATCGGCCGGGAGGATTTTCGGGTCGTTTTCTGAGCGGGTCTCATCGTTGCAGACGAACCCCACCACTTGGCCCGATCCTTCAGGATGAGGTTTATCCACGAAGCATTCGACAACTGAAGCCCGCCAAAAACACTCTTTTCTAGAGAAGCAGGCAGACACACAGACACACGATAGAGATCAAAGTCCAAAAAAAAAGGACAAGACCAAAACATACAGCAGTGGGTGTTCGCACGTGGTCACCCACCGAATTCCTATTCAATGGCGTACCTAGCCAACATGAACAAGCCGCACCGCCTTTTTTCCCAAGAGACAATGGCGCACATGATCTCGCGTCCTTCAACGAGTCTCCAAGCGAAGCTCAAACTACATCTCTCGTTGAAGTCAGAGCTCCCCCTCATCATGCCATTCAGTTCCAGCCCATTGACCGCGAAACGACGCGTTCTCGCCTTTACGCACACATCGACAACTGACACAAGCGGAAAAGGCTGCGGTGCTCCATTGTTCCTTCGAAACGCCCAAGCCCGAAGATCTCACACAACAAGAAGGGATCCTCTGTGCTCTCCTACTTTCCTAAATTGACGCCGGCCTCGCGCTGCCACTGCCTCACCCGCCCATATCCCACTCAAACACCCCCTCCAACCCCAAGCACCCCACATCTGCCGTCGCCAGATCCCCCAAACACAGATCCGCGACTTGTCTACTAGTGAGGTCTCCCGCTTCCGTAACGATGTGCTCTCTGACGATGGCAACGATGTTCTTCACCTCGTTGGGCACGTACTGATCCCTGTCCTGCGAGCGTTCATCCAACTTGTCGATGATGGCGCTGCGGAAGGCGGGCCAGGACTCGTATTTCGTCCCCGTGTACCACCTCTTCTCTCTATCCAGCAGGGTAGGGGGAGTGGCGGAGAGAGAGGCGCCGCAGGTGAGGAGGAGAATGCAGGCGGCGTAGAGAACAGGATATTCCGTGCTCTTTGAGAGAGCCGCGCGGGTACAAACCCCCGTTATCATAGTATACAGCTCCTTGCGGTGGTTGTAGGATGTTAAGTGGAGCTCGGAGATGTAGAGGCGGAGTTCCACGGGTAGCCTTGCGAAGTAGTGGAGCGTTTCGTTTTCTGTCTTACGGGATTGAGGGGTGGGAGTGGGGGCTGTGAGGGCGTAGGCTCGACCAAGCAGTGCTGAGTGAACTAAACAGGCGCGGAAATCGTGGTGGGAGTATGAGTGGGTGACATTGCAGATGGAGCAGGAGATGTGCCGACTTGTGCGGTGGAGGATTAGGTCGGAGAGGCATTCTGGAAGGTGGAGAGAAGAAAGGATGGGAGGGAGGAGAGCGTCGACGTTGTGAGGCTCGCGCTGGGCTGAGGAGATCACATCATGAAGTGATACCGAGCCTTGTTCTGCAGGAGAAGACATACTGGAAGAAGACATGGTGAATTGTGCGACGAACTATTATGAACGAAACGGTTTTACAACTGCAGAGCTGCTACGGTAGAAAGGCAAAGAAGCCCCTGATGTCTTCATACTGGCCTTCAGCTCATGAGTGCGCAATCCTTCAAACGAAATGGGGAGCCGGCGATGCGGGTCAGACGGAGATGGGCTGACGATGTGTGGACAACATGCACCAAGACACAATACCGCTGAAAACATCCCTACCATGCTTGATGCTGATTCTCATGACGCCGCCAAGCTGCAGCTTGTGCATTGAAGGAGCACAGGCTTTGAGAAGTGTCATCTCTTGCTGGGCCGCGCGGTCATACATTGACAAGTTCGACAAGCGCAGCTGGGGGAGTTGGAGGAAGTTTAACCGGGCCATCTTCGGAGGACGGCGTCGAGGTTAGTCCGCACAGCAAGCTCCAAGTGAACCACCTTCGAGGAATACGCCGTACCCAATCGCAACCGCTTCCCTACAGCTTGCCCGGTGAGTGGCTGTAGTGGTCAACATGTCGACCGGAAGGCTGTCATCGTGCGCCTTCACTGCCCTGGCTCCATCACGCGAATGTAGGGATCAATGCGGGAAGCGCCTGTCGAGGTCACTGCATCTATCAAATCGAACCCGCTCATCACCAACCGCAAACATTCTACGGACATCGCGTCTCTTTTCGGTCCCCAAACCCCTTCCAACACCGCAGATCGAGGTTCAGACAGCTAGCGGACTGAGTAAAGTTTCCGATAGCGCCACGCTTCCGTATCCTGTCCAGCAAGCGATTGCAACGCCGAAATCGTCTCTTGCGCGAGGTGACTGGGGATTGAAAAGGCCACTGCCATTACGCTCACCGATCCAAACTACATGGCCGCCTGCGGATAGTGCAGATGCGGTGGCCTGTAACCTGCTATTCGATCAGCCCCTCTGTTCCCAAGTCCAAGCCTTCCCAGCCATAAAAACCCGGCCAACGACGCTCCTCTCGCGTTCCTGCTCTTGAACCCTCAGACCCCCAAAGCAGCAGTAGGACCAGACATACCCAAACGCTGTCTTGCCCACCCCCGGAGGCCCATAAACTTCCGTCACCTGGCCACGTACTAGCCCCCCACCAGTGCCATCCACAGTATAGCTGCCGGTGCCAGATGCGCGTAGTAGTGCATCGAGCGGTTTAAGGCCTGTCGAGATTGCTCGTGGACCTTGGGATTTGAGTTTCTGCAACGCCTGGGATGCGGATATGGTTGGGAGTCTGTCTGTAGAGAGTGTAAGCCAAACATATCATATGTATCTACACACGATCTCCATGGTCTCTAGACGGCTGATGCTTACGAGATGAAGAGGAAGAGGGCAGCTTGACGCTGTCTTGGCTAGCCATTGGCGGGACTGCCATGTTTGGGGCGCACTGCTACTCGTATCGTTTCTGGATTGACACACGGCATTCTGCTGTGCAGAAGCATAGAATGCTAGAGTTGTAGAGCGGGACACGTCAATGGGAGCACGCGGTCGGGCATGGTTGGTTGTAGTCTTGGCTTGAACGTTGATCGAGAAGCTAGAACGGGAAATTGGTATCGACGGTGAACAGCAGACGGTTCATAATGTCAATTGGGCGCAGCAGTTTTCACGGTCCTTGCATACATGTTTCGCCGCATCTTTCTCGGTAGGAGAACACTGTATATACATACGAGTGCCCGGCAATTGTCGACGGAGCACGTCGCGACCAGTATACCAATACACGCCCCTCAATTCTTCCCCTGCGACTGCGCCAACTGACTAATAAAACTCAGCGCATCCTCCCCATTCACCTGCCCCGGCCTATCCCCCGGCTTCCCGAACGGCTTACTCACCGGCGCCGCTGCCCTCCTATCCAGCGCGCCATCCAACCTCCCCACCCCCATCGGCCGTCCACTAACCGGCACCCCCGGCTGCATACTCTGATGCCTCGCCTTGCCCAGATGCACCAGCTCCGTCACACTGTCCGCGCGGTCCACATCCAGCAGAATCCTCCCCGTCGAATCCACATGCGCGCGCTTCGGCACAACCCAGATCTTCGTGCCGCCCTGGGCGTCCAGGTCCAGCTGGTCGACGCCCGTCTCCGGCCCGCGCTCCGTGCGCGTGTAGTTGACGGTGAAGCCGGCGACGCCGAGGCGCGCGGTCTGGCTGCCGCCGCCGCCGACGTTCTTGGGCTGCAGGACGCGCGCTTGCACGGGCGCGTGGCTGCTCTGCGGGCCGAGGACGGGGTGGTTGTCGAGGAAGGCGGCGGTGCGGAGGTAGGAAAGGCCGGCGGAGGCGTGCGTGGTGGGCGGCTCGATTTGTTGCTGGGCGCCGGCGGCTTCGAGGAAGCTGGCGAGCTGGCTGCTTTCTTGGCTGGAGGCTTGGAGGGGGGGGAGGTCGAGGTAGTCGCGGATTATACTGGTGAGCTCACTGTTGAGCGGTTCGGTCGTGTTGTTTGTATCTAGGCCGTCGCGTAGTGCCTTGAGCCGGTCGGCTATATCTTCTTCGGAGACCCTTGAGCTGTTCCTTGGCCTGGTGCCATCGGCCCCGAGTGGTGGCACCCGGTCTGATTGAAGCCGCTCCCTTATTTTTGACATGAGCATCCGTTTGAAGTCGTCCCTCATGTCCCGAATCTCTCGCTTTATGTAGGTCTCAAACTCGCCATCCGTCATGCCGGCAATCCAGGGCCCCTTGTGCTTCCATCTTTTCTTCGTCGAATCAGCATCCACAGCGGGATCAGTGTTGTCGATATCCTGCTCGAACACGCTCCTCCCAGCACGTTTGTAACTGGAAGCCTTCCCTGCACGAGTCGTGTCCGTCGTCAGCGGAATGTTTAACTGCTGCCATTTCTGGAGTGTCTGTGTGTGATCGGCAGCCGACTCGAACTCGGTGATGTGTTCTATCGTATCAATGGACGATATTCGAAACGCAGGAGTCGAAGTGCTGGTCGTTGAGCGTAATGGCAGTGGCCTTTTCAATCCCCAGTCACCTCGCGCAAGAGACGATTTCGGCGTTGCAATCGCTTGCTGGACAGGATACGGAAGCGTGGCGCTATCGGAAACTTTACTCAGTCCGCTA
>Ga0181467_100456_pt1 | contig 11661 bp, 6 predicted proteins | sample InSIn5gowninarea_2_FD_119079 | JGI IMG/M metagenome (GOLD analysis project Ga0181467, IMG submission 119079) | Clean room microbial communities from NASA Spacecraft Assembly Facility at Jet Propulsion Laboratory, Pasadena, California, USA -... ... | reverse complement strand
TGCTGCTGTTGCTGTTGCTGCGGCTGTTGCACCGGAAGTTGACCAGGCCATCCTGGCGGCGGCGCAGCATTGCCCAATCCACCAGGAGGTGGTGGAGGCGGAAAGCCAGGGAAACCAGGAGGTATGCCGTGGGGAAGAGGTGGCATACCCGGCGGCATTCCCTGCGGGAAACCAGGGAAATTCGGGGGTGGAGGAAACGGAGGAGGAGCCGTAGCGTTTCCGCCCTGAGGCGGAGGCGGACCGTGGCCGTGGGGGAGCGGAGGGGGCGGAAGAGAGCCAGAGGCAATGAGTTGGGCAATGTGAGATGGGTCCATGCCTGAGAAGGGAGGAGGAATGGGTGCGCCGCTTGCGTTTGGTTGGGGCAGAAAGGGAATTCCTGCTGGTGGAGGTGGTGGAGGAGGATGAATAGAATGTTGACTTGCACCACCAATGCCTGGGAGAGCGCTTGAAGTGCCATCTGGTAGTGCAGAGAGCCCTGGAAGTGAGAGACCTGGGGGAAGCAAGGGCGCACCGGCCATATTCCTGGACGGGAGTTTCTGGTCAACCAGGCCTTCTGCTTCATCCTCTGCTTCCTGTTCTTCTTCTTCCATCTTCTGTCGTCGGCCTTGGCTGCGGTCAAAGGTACCCTGGGCTTCTGCTGCGGCTTGGCCAATGTGGTACCGGTCGTTGATGTAGTTTGTATCGCCAGGTCGGGGGCGTGTCCAGAAACGAGTGACACGGTCATTGGAGCCAGAAGCGAGGATGTGACCGAGCGGATGCCAGTCCATGGTCCAAACCGTAAAGTCGTGAGCGTATTGCAAGCTGTGTGCGGGATATATAGTTTGCGAAGGGGCGTTTTGCGAGTCTGCAGCGTCATAGGGCGATATCGACGGCGCAACACCTGGGGGAGGGTTCTGCTCGTCGAGGAGGTAATGATGAATGCTGCCATCTACACCTCCCGTAGACAACAGGTTCTTGTGCATGGGGTGCCACGCCATTGTAATGATATCTTTCTCATGGCCCTTGAGCAGTAAGACATCGCGCATCATTCGGATATCAAAGATGCGGGCGGTGTGATCACGGGCGCAGGTTGCTAGCATGTTTCCTTGGACAGGCTCGAACATGGTTTTTGATATTGGATTTTTATGTCCATGAAGTGTCGTCAGACAGCGGCCTGTCCGCGGATCCCAGAACTTGACCTGGTGATCCTTTGATCCCGATACCAGCAGTCCCTTGTGTGGATGCCAGTCGACCGACTTGACTTCCCATCCATGTCCTGTCAGCGTCGACTCTTCGGTACTTGACGCAAAGTCCCAGATCTTCAGTGTGGTATCATCGGCGCATGTGACAAACTTGGAGTCAGTGGGAGCTATGGCGAGCCCCCGCACAGCCTCTGTGTGCGCCTGTATCTCTTTGACGTTGTTAAAGTTGGTCTGCCAATACTTGACGACTCCGGTCTGGTCGGCAGACAGCAGCCAGTCGTCGGTAGAGGTGTACTCGACGGCGCGAATAGCCGCCTCGTGAGCCTGCATGATGGTCTCAAAGTTGAAGCCCATGCCATTCCACAGCGTGAACTCGCCGCTAGTCGAGCCTGTAAGCAGGCGCCGCCCCTCTGGCGTCCACTTGACTACGTTGATGGGATGCTTTACTTTATTGAGCGACGAATGTACCGCCTTTGCAGGTATGGATTCGGCAGCACTGGCGATGCGTGCTGCAGGAGGCTGTATATCGACAATGTAGCTTGCACTCGGCCGCTCCACCTCTGGCCTGGGCACGTTCTTGTACCGTGGGCGCCGATTGCGCATCCATTGCACCGTTGTCGAGCCATAGTCAGTGACGGCACCTGCAGACTCGAGTCAGCTCCTAAAGCCAATAATTGCCATGTCGCGAGCACGACACAGAAAGTGAAGTGCATGGTAAACAGAAAGAGCGTCGACTGGGATTGGAAATCAGGCATGCGCAGCAGTGATACTCACGTTTCGGTCGGGGACGCAGGCCGCCTTCGAATTCGGGGCGATGGTACTCGCGCTCCATGCTGGCTGCTGCTGCCAGACAACCTTGCCTAGCTGGTGCGCATGGGCAAGGGAATCACAGCAAAGAGCGGCGACAAGGAAACGAGAGGATTGGTGGCGATGGGCCAGCTGCGGTTGTATGTAGAGCACAGGAAGAGTATGTACGCAAGTGGTAGTAGTACAGTGCAGCGCGTGCTTTGTCGCGTCCTACGCCCGCCAAGCCACAGAGCCACAGGATACAAGCCACAGTGCGCCACATGAGGCGCGTACATGGGGGCAAGCCACCATCCAACGGCTCTGCCTACGTACTACCAAGAACTAATCCCCTCGGTACTAGGATGTGGGCGAGGTGCATCACCGTGCAGACCCCCGCTTGGCCAACTCCCAACAGAAATTCAGACGGGCCTTCGTATCTCTCAGCAGCCCAGAATGCAGAGACCGAGGGTGGCCGTCATGGCGGGCTTGTCCCAGCTGCTGAGCATACAAATCCACCTCGCCCGCCACAGTCCACGCTCAAACAAGCCTCTTCCCGCCCTTGTGCTTGCCGCACCTTTCCACAAGCCCCAGTCGCTACTACCACCCTGAGCCATTGCGCTCTGGGCACAAGTCGCCTTGCCTTATATACTACTATTAATAAGTCGCCTTGCCCTCCCATCATGACGACAATCACCCAGATGGCCTCCTCTTCTGCCATTGACGCCTCTCCTTTTCCCCCTGCCGCCAACACTGCCGTCTTCCGGGGAAAGGACGCCTCCGAATCCGCGACTCCTACTGCGACCACCATCAACAAAACCACCAAACTCGCCCGTGACACAAAATATCGCCATGTCTTCGCTACACATGCCCTGACGCGCACCTCGTGCCTGAGCCACGATGCAGACAAGAGCCCCAGTTTTGTTGGCTTCAGGAATCTCATGATCCTGGTGCTCAGTACGCATTCCCTAACTCCAACCACTCTCGTCCATGGCTAACAGGACTAGTCGTGTCCAACTTGCGATTGATGATTGTGAACCTACAAAAGGTGCGTCTCCGCTATGCATTCGTCTTTGACCATGCTAACCTGACCAGTATGGTGTCCTTATATGTCTCTCCTGTCACGACTATAGCCGCTCCGACGTCATCACCGGCCTGCTCCTCTACCTCCTCGTTCCTGCCCACCTGTTCGTCACATACCTTATCGAACTGGCCGCTGCCTGGCAGGCCAACCGAGCGCACGCCCGCATCGCCGGGGAGCATGATAACGATTGTCCCGTCAAGTACGCAGCAGCACTGCGCAGCTTCAACTTGACCTGGTACATGATAGCCTTCTTCCACAGCGTTAATGCTGTCGCGAATCTCTACATCGCCACAAAGTATGTCTACTACGACATCTACCATCCGGGAATTGGCACGCTATGCGAACTGCACGCCGTCATCGTCTTCTTGAAGTGCGCTTCATACGCACTCACCAACCGCGACCTGCGCCATGCCTACCTCCACCCAAAACAGGCCGATCCCCTTCCTGAGCTATACAATTCGTGCCCATACCCACAAAACATCAACATGAAGAACCTCTGCTACTTTTGGTGGGCACCGACTCTTGTCTACCAGCCTGTTTACCCCCGAACGGACAAAGTACGCTGGGACTTTGTCTTTAAGCGATTGCTCGAGGTCGCGGGCCTCAGCATTGTCATCTGGATTGCCTCGGCTCAATACGCTGCGCCACTGTTGCAAAACTCCCTTGACAAGGTCCTCACCCTCAACTTCACCTCTATTGTCGAGCGCGTTATGAAGCTCTCCACCATCTCCGTATTTTGCTGGCTCTGTGGCTTCTTTGCTCTTTTCCAGTCGGCGCTCAATGCCCTTGCCGAAGTAATGCGTTTTGGCGACCGGGAATTCTACGGTGACTGGTGGAATGTGTCGTCTATTCGTACCTACTGGACGACTTGGAACAAACCGGTGACAAACTTCATGCGTCGGCACATCTACTCTCCTTTAGTCGGTCGTGGCATCCCCCCTCCCGTGGCTCAGATTCTCGTCTTCTTCTTTTCCGGTGTACTTCATGAGCTGCTTGTGGGAGTGCCCACACATAACATCATTGGTGTGGCATTTGCGGGCATGATGATCCAGATTCCACTCATTGCGCTCACCGATGTCATCCAGAAGATTAGGTGCATTCAAGGCAAGGTTGCAGGCAACATGATCTTCTGGGTAAGTTTTTGTCTTGTGGGACAGCCGCTTGCCGCCTTGCTTTATTTCTTTGCATGGCAGGCCAAGTATGGGAGTGTGAGCCGGCAAGTAAGCGATAGTCCCATCAACATGTTTTATCGGCGGTAAACACTTTGCGTGATAATTTCCTCGTCTCTCAAATTTTCTGTTTGTGAGGATGACATAGCTTCTTTTCTTGCCACCTTTTCATATATTGTTGATCATTTTGACAATCAAGCTTTTACTTCATTTTACTTTTGACCTGAAAAAACGTGACTTGCTCGAATTGCGCACCTCAGATTTCGTCCAGGCTCTCCTTGATTTTGCCCAGTGCCCACAACACTTCCTTCTCCACCACTTTTTCCATCCTCTCAACCCACAAGCCATGAATGCCCTTGCTCTTTGCCACATGCAAAAACTTGCCGAGCGCCATTATCACATCGCCCTTTGTCTTAGCATCACCCCACCCCATGACTACCTCGGCCCCGCAAAAGACTCGCATCCCCAGCGCAAAGACTTCGGCTTTCGAACTCCATCCTAACGCCCCATCATCTTCCTTATTAGCAGTTTCTGTAAGCACAGCCAGGCCGTCCGCCACCCATTTCGCCAGTTCTGACTTTAACGTCAAAGAGACAGACGAGGCAGGTAGGTGAAGTAATACACGCGACCAAAGTAGCACATCCAAAACATCATCCTTGTACAGGTTCTGCTTCTCTTGCGCAAACAACGCCGTGTCTTCTTGTCTCTCCCGGGCAAACGTCTCAACAAAAGGCGTGGAGAAGAGTGTTTCTCCCGTGGTAGTAGCATTTGCCAGACGGTGCAGCGCCTGAGTAGCCAGGACGCCTCCTGATGCCGATGCCGATAGCGATGTTGAGTGGAAGGTATGACATGTAAATAGCGCTAGACGATAGCTGCTCAGTATCGGCACGGTATCTTTGCACACCGACGTCGTGTACCCCTGGGCGCGAAGCAAATTCCCCGTTGTGCGCGCCGCTAGATCACGGATTTCGTCGTCGTCGTCATTGAGGAGGTCGTAGAGAACAAGGCTGAGACTCAGGAGCAAAGCGCGTGCCGCTTTTGATATGGGGCGTGCGGCTAGAGTAGAGTGGAGTGCGTACAGAGACTGTACTGCAGCGAAGCGTGTGTCAAAGGGATTCGTGTCAATGATTGTCCTGCGAAGAAGACGGATCCATCTAGCCATTGCGGATAGAACGTATCTGCGCTGCTCGGGTAGAGAAGCGTATGTGTGGTCGAGGAAGAAAGCAACAAGGTGCAAGCCGCTTTGCATGTTTGATGGTGGTCCACCAAGACACTGAGATTCTAGCTTGGCCAACGTGACTATGATCTGGTCTTGTGTAGTGAGAGAGAAAAAGTTGTGGCGAAGGTGTTGGTTGTTTGTGAGGGCCGAGGCGAGAACAGATTGGGCGGCTGAGATTACTTCTGCGTCTGTGGCTTCGAGGATGACACGGTGGATGTGGCATAGTACCAAGGAAAGCGGAATGGTCAAGCCTTCGAATGGCATCGACTTCATTATAGTGTCTAGTGTGCGCAGAGCGGTTAGACAAGTATCTGGGTCTTGAGCTGCGAGAAGCATCAGAGCGTCGCCAATGCTCTGATATTCGTCTGAGACCATGATGCCAAGTGAAGTTTCCCGCATAATTACGCGGTCGATGATGAAAACTTGGGCCAAGGAACTGCGAAATATATCGTCTCCGTGATGCTCACTAGGTCCGATATCAAATTCAGGGCCAATGGAGACGGACCCGGCAAGGTTAGCCCAGCTATCCAGCACCGAGACGGCATTCGCCTGGTGGAGCATACTCATGCCACACAAACCGACAACATCTAGGAAGGCAGATTTGACAAATAGACAATTGCTCGAGGCGTACCATATGGGTGCATTTTTGCAAATCTGTTGCATCATACTTGCAAAGCGGTCCAGGGCTGTAAATGGTTAGTTTAATTGCGGGATTGAATGCAAGAGAAAACCCACTAAATTGGCTGGAGTTGCGAAGAATCTTTTTCAACAGATACTTCACCACCAGAAGCATTCCATGCTGTCCATTGCGGCTGGCAGGGGCATTGTCCAGGATGAGACCAAGAGCCTCAACCCCCTCGTTTGGGGAACATAGCGACACATAAGTTCTTGCGGCCATGTCTCGCATGTGCCAATGCGGGCTTGGAATAAGTTCCTTTACTAATTCTTGCATCTTTGAGATATATTCAGGTGGTGGTCTTGCTTGACGAAGAATCTGGAGAGCTGGAAAGACACCCTCAGCGCCATGGAGATCAAGAGGCGAGCTGCCCGTCTCGGGCGTGTCCATGATCTTTCGGTTGCCATTCGGCTTCAGTAAATCAAGCAATATTGTGATGAGGCTAGGGTAATTGTCGTAAGAAAAGCGTGATGTCTTTGCTCGATCGCGTTCTTTCCAATCTTGAGCTTCGTCACTGCCAAGCAACCTCTCTATGAGGGCTTTGAACAGCATTAGACTACAGTTGCGAAGAGGCCATCTATCACAGAAGTCAGTATAAGAGTCAAAAGAAGATTGGGCCTTCTTACATAGGGGAGCTGAGTGTTTTTGCGGCCAACTCGAGACCCTGGCCAATATATGCTTCAGAAACGACACTGAGCTTAGAGGTGGTAAATATCTCCTTGATGCAATTAAGTGCATGCACTTGCGGAAGACGGCTTTCTTCAATGTTTGCGCTTCGCGCTTCGACCAGTGTCTCTGCAGTAAGATCCTTCATCGCCCGAGGGAAGAGGTCGCCGTTGGTCTGTGGCTCCGCAGCCAATAGGGCAGACATGGCCGCTGGGATACCTGCAGATCTCCGAGTGATGGCGTCGGACTTGTCTTGAATAGATCGCAGGGTTTCCTGGTATATGTTAACGTATATACTTTGGAAGTTTGTATAATCTTGTCATGTACCTGATACCACGCTTCTGGCAATGCGCGAAGAGAGGGAATACTCGACGTTACACAACGGCGACAGAAGACTGCAAAGGTCTGGGATACAGTCGAGAAAGCACCTCGATGCCGCAGCTCTAACAACTGGGTGAAACATAGCCGCCCTAGCTTTTCGAAGAGCTGTGGTGTTACAAGATCACCTTCTGCATCACCCACGGGGGCTTTTGAAATGATGGTTCTTAGTAAGACACTACAAGATGTTAATGAAACTCCTCGGTAGCCACCAATTACTTACCTTGCTTCCTTGAGACCTCTCCATGAGTAGCTCAGAATTTCTTTCGTATCTAAACTCCCCTCGTCTTCCAACTCGTCGGGGACGTGCCCTTCTGGTGCATCTGCACATAGGACATGGTAAACGCAGTTCCATAGGCTCTCGATGCTTTCTACAATATCGCCATGAAGACTTTTCCAATTGGTAAAGGCACATGGTGACATGTCTGATATGAAAGCGTAGAAGTCAGGCTGATCCACTACATATCGCAATGCCGCAAAGATACCATGTACGGGCCGGCCATCAACAGCCTGCGAAAGGTCCTTATGTGCTATAGCCAATGTGTCTTTGAGCTGTTTCTGGAGATGCTCAAAAATTTGGAACTTTGTAGAGAAGTACGAACTCCCTAGAGTTACTTCTCCGTTCTCTGCAGAGCTGAAGATCATTCCATAGGCTCGAGCAACACCATCCGCTTGGTCAGCTCGTCCGGTCCGGAGCATGATAGTCTCTGCTCGTACGATGAACGGGGGAACTGCCGACATCACACGTCTTTTATCCAACTCCGGTAAAGCTGATAAACATAGCTGTAGAACTGACACAGCTGCATCGCGAACATCATCAAAGGGGTCCAGTATCAGATCCAATAGCGTCCGCACCAGCTTCTTATTTCCGATCTGAATTCCGTGGGCCCAGTTCAACTGCCCTTGCGCTGACTTCGAGAGACTATTGTATGGAACGCCAGGATCCACACCTGAACGTAGCACAATGATAAGAGACCTAAGGGCTGTAATACGACTCTGATAGGATGCGGTTGGACGCAGCTCCCACTCGAGAAACCGGATATACCAGACAACAAAGGAAAGTGACTCCAGAAGCGAGTCCTGCTGCTTGGAATGGGAAACTGAGAGACCTGAACCGAATGCCGCTTTTGGAAAAGGCAGTCGCAGTTGATCGGCAACTTTGTTCTTCAACATACCCTTCGAAAGAGTAGCTGTGCTTGCCCTTAGGCGGTCGAACAGCTTTTGTGTATATCCATGTACCTCTCTTCGAAAGTTGGCATCTGTATCGGTATGTAGGTGGATAAGGTTACGCTTCAATGCTTGGAAGACGCTGCTGCTGACAACTCTTGTGACAGAGGTTGAGTAAACTGAAAGAAACATCCCTGCAAGCCTGACTTCGGGCTCAGGATCAGTCATCCATTTGCCTGCGATGTTGTCAGGCAGATAGACAGCGCTATCGTGAATTTCTATGCTATTCCGCACTTTGTGATCTGAATGGCAAGTAAGCAAATGTCCGAATCTAGCAATACCGAACCAAGGTGCCATCTCCATACCGTTGTCCTTTACTATGGTGAGCTCTTTACCAGTCGCAATCGCTGCAAGCAAGATTCTGAATTCCATTGGTCCATCGATAAGTCTGCTAGACTCCGATAGTTCATCCGGTAACACACCATTGTGCGGAACGTATGAACCGAAGTGAAGGTACGAGAGAAACCGGGTGTACTCGGCAATGTTTGGTAGGAAACAGTGAGGGAATACATGAGTCTTGAATTCCTGTATCCGATCCGGCCAGTCTCGTAAAGTTTCCGCTACTGGTTCTATCCAAAGTGGTAGGCGCTTGCCATTGGCTTCCTGCTTCCAGTAGCCTGGAGAGCTGCGAGCCTTTGTGAGGAAGTTCTTGATCAAATGACCTGCAGATAGGGAGGTGTCATGATGAACGACCCAGGCAAGGAAGGACAAAAAGACTGTCTGGGAAGTTGCCACATCTTCGGCTGCACCAGATAGGTGCTTGGCCTGTTTTCTGTAAAGATCCACCAACTCCGATACTGATACCACTTCCTTGAGCAAAAAGTGGGCAAGACCCTGTAAAGCTGGCTTCACTTTGATCCTGTCCTCACGCTCACAGATAATGTCCAGAAAACAGGCTGTAGTTTTCTCTCGAAGCTCGATCGCGCGTAGACTTTGGTCTCTGGCAATCACACTTGTAAGGACTAAAAGCATCTGCCTCATCGACTTGCCTTTTGCGTCGCCAGATCGCTGAAGATAGATTTTGAAGGCTCTCATAAAAATTGCATCATTTAGAATCTCTTCCCGCGCGTATTGGCATTTAGAATTTGTGCAATGCTCAATGATTGCGCATAGTGCATTCGAGGCAGCCGCACGATGACTATTCTCCAAATCTGCCAGATCTGCAGTTTCCAGGACAGGTGATAGAATTCTGTGAAGTTCTCTAAGACTTTGTTAGTCTTGTTCGATACCATCAAAGCAAAGCACACGGACTTTGCATGCTTACTTCACACCAGCAGCCGCCTCTTCCTGTTCGAAATTAGGCAAGACCTTGGCCACATTTTTTGCCAGATCCCTCAGTGCCTTGTCAGGCACTGGTATCTCGGAGCCTTCGGATACCCCTCGGGTCATTTTGGAGAATAGGTTTAAAATTCAATGTCGCAAGTGCACCGGGTTCGATACAATTCATGGGCGTGGTTTCCTTCAAGGGTGTGGGGGCATGATGACTCAGCGGCAAATCCTGCAAATTCGGCAATCGACACTTGATACATCTACATGGACGAGTATGCACAACCCAAAATCGGTTAGCGCAACACACTTATTACTTTCGGAAGGAGTGCCTGACTCAGGATTCTATGTGAATTCCTTGTAGTTCACCTCTGGTTTGCTGACCGTTAACTATGAGCAGCAAAATGCTGGCAGGAAAAATGCTCAGTTCAAATTTAGTCACCGTTGTCTTTCTCTTGCCACCATGATGACACCGGAGAAGATCCTATCGAATGTTTGAAACTCCTCCTTTTGTGCTCTCTTGTTTGGCTGCGGTTCGATTCAGTTTCAGGCGTCTGACTCTCACAAGAGAGAATTGTGAAGATAGACATATATATGTGTTCCGTCGAGAGATCTCTCACCTCTTCTGCCTGTCCCTCTTGCAGTGGATCTAAAACTGGTATTCAGTTCTAAAGTATCGATATCTTTGGGAGGCCTCACCAAGTGAAGTCAACTTTGCCAAGCCTTACCCTGTTTTTTTGAGTGTCTCACGAAGTCTAAGTTTTAACCAAGCTTTGCTATCTCTCTGGCAGCTAGTTTTGTACATCTCATCAACAAGCCCAGTGAGTCCACTGCTACCGAGAGCAGGTATTATACGAGCCCAGCAATCGAATCGACATCCCTCCGCAAAGTGTAGAGAAATCATCAGCCCTTCGTACAACAAGCAGACCAGACATCTAGAAGGCTGTTAATATGTCATCCCAAAATAACTTTCCAGCATGTACTGCTGAGGCAAATGCTGCTACGTCAAAGAAGCGACCGTTGTCGATAAACACTTCCAAAAGTGCTATGAAGCGACCAAAGACTAAAGGCGGCTTTGAAGTGGATAGCGATGATAGCGATGAAAACGATGTGAACGAAATGAAGGATCACGTTCGTGCTTCTCCGAGACCAGCTTTGCTGCAAGACACCTTGCAGACAAAGCCTATCCCAAAATCCCTCCCAATGAAGCAGCTCGATAAGTCTCGTATTCGGGCACTTTTGGGCAAGAACAAAAAGTTGGACCAAAACAAACGACAGGCATTGCCACCGAGTCCGGCCCAACAGCCTTTGCAACAACCTGTGAGAACTACTGCTCATTCGGTACTACCAGTACCCACCAAGAGCCCACAGGAAAATCCCGTCTCGAAAGAACAGAATGAGAAGTCGAAAGTTTCTCAGAAGTCTAAGAAAATTCTTCCTACGTTGAAAGAGGTGGGCGCTTTGAAGCAGCCGAACGATGTTAAACCCAGGAGCAGATTCGCTGTATCCGAGACTACCGAAGAAAAACCTTCATTCGTTGAAGGGGTTCGTCCGACCAGTCTTGATAGAGAACCAAACAGCGACTGGGAATCTGAGCGACAGGCTTCGGGCAATCTTGACGCTTTGGAAAAGCCCACACGCCTTTCTAAACTAGCCCCATCCTCCTCGAAGCAGCCTTTACTAAGATTCAAGGCTGGTGATATTCCCAATAGTGCCGAGGATATCAATAATGCAAGCCCCAAGAAACAGAATACGTTTCTGACCAGCACTGGCATAGACTCAAAGGCTAGTAAGAAGAGTCCAGATTGCACGCTTGCCACTAGTGTTGTCTCTGAAATGGGTTCAACAATAGATACTGACAAAGTATCTCCACCAGTTGTTCGTGTAGAAACCCCAGGTACACAAGCAAATAGCAGCAAGGCTTTAGATCTCAGTCAATGTTCCAGGATTTCTGTAGATGCAATATCTTACTTTGAGTATTCAATCTCCCAAAAGCAGTGGTACGGTGACTA
>Ga0181467_101170_pt1 | contig 11683 bp, 9 predicted proteins | sample InSIn5gowninarea_2_FD_119079 | JGI IMG/M metagenome (GOLD analysis project Ga0181467, IMG submission 119079) | Clean room microbial communities from NASA Spacecraft Assembly Facility at Jet Propulsion Laboratory, Pasadena, California, USA -... ... | reverse complement strand
ATAGCATATATCCTTCTTGTCCTCGACCATCCAAACCCCTCCCTCTCCCCCCCTAACGCTCGATTCTAGCAATGGCAAGGAGTGAAAAAAACCCGACTTGGACGAAAAACCGGCAAAAACAAGTCATCACACAGGGGGGGAAAAGGAAAGAAACCCTACGCGTTTCATTTGCACGCAAAAAGGAAACAAAGACGAGGAGAGAAAGTCGTACATGTATCATAACGCTATAACACGCACTTCTAGTCGAAACAACTCGAATCACTTTTTTTTTAATTCCATCTCACGTAAATGGCAAATGCGAGACGAGGGTTTCGTCGATGCAGACAGAAATTGTTTTTTTCTCTCCTGTTTAACCCCATCAGCCAGCCCACCTGGCACGAGTAAGAGACGCGAGAAAAGCCAGGAAAAGAAGGAAGAAACAAACAGAAAAAAAGAGAAAAAGGCAGAAGCAAAGAAGAAGCAATGGAGAGAAGGAAGCAAACAACGTAAAAAAAAAGTTTCCTCATGCGTATGACCTTCTACGTACGGTGCAAACCCAGTACAGTCAAGTCGATATCTCATGCTCGTCTGTCAGTGCTGTGACAATGTCATTCTAATAGCTCATGCGGCAATCGTGGGACCACCGGCCCAAGTTTTTCGTTATTGGGGCCCCCCCTTTTCCATCCACCTTTCCCTCTTCCTCTGCGTCCCTTTGTTGCAGTGTGCAAAAGAAGCAAGTCAGTCCAGCCAACCAATACCAGTGAAGGAAGATGCAAAGAGAAAAAGAAATAAAGGCGAGAGAAAGCAAGAAAAGAAGAGGGACAGAAGAGAAAGTAGCAAAGCGGCCAGGCAGTCAACAGAAGACGGAACCAGCTTCATGTCCATCCACCCTACTACAATCATCAGTGCCTCAGAAAATGGTGCCAAAGTCGTCAGACTCCTGCAACTGAGGCAGAGGCTTCCTAGGGCTGGTCGCACGTCCGTTCTCGTCCGTGACGGGTTTGCGGTGTCTGTGATGAATGTCAACATATCGTTCCCAATTAATCCATTTGCGAAAAGGGCGGACAAAACACATACCTGAAGGTAAAGCCGACAAACAGACTCCGTCCCATCTTCTCGTCCCTCTCGGCCATGCTTTCCAAGGCCGCCTGCTTGTCCTTGACCTCCTTGTACTTGGCCATGTCCTTTTCAGACTCAAAGTCGTCAAAGTAGCCCGCGTCCGTCTCGCTGTCCAGCTCGGGCACAAACGGCGCACGCTCCTCACGCAGCCGGTCAAACTGCACCTCGGCAAAGTAGGCGTGGCTCCTGACTTGCTGCATGCCCCTCAGTCTGTTGGTCTTTGGTGCAATGAGCCGGGTAATCAGGTCCCAGGTTCGGCGGGAGAGGAAGTAGTTGGGGTCTTCATATTCGGGTTTGCGCAGGACGTGCTGCCAGCGCTTCAGGTTCTGCCATGTCTCGTCGACCGTGGCACCGGCGAACGGCGGGTACCCGGCAAGAGCCTCGAATAGCATGCATCCCAACGACCAGTAGTCGACAGTAAAGTCGTACTCGTCGCCCTTGAGGACTTCAGGGGCCATGTAATCCGGACTGCCGACAATCGACTTTGCGTAGTTCACTTCGCGCTCACGCAGGGAGCGGTAGCCTTCTCTTCTTTCCTGGAGGGAGCGCTCCTCCATGGGTCTGCCAAAGGGGATAGCCTCGCGCGGCATCTTGCCCACCTCTTCGAGTTTGACGCGCATGGATTCAATCTTTGCCGGGGCGAGGAAACCGGCGGCGAGACCGAAATCTGTGAGTTTGACGTGACCAGTACCGTCAATGAGGAAGTTTTCGGGCTTGAGATCACGGTGAATGTAGCCAAGCTGGTGCAGAGCGTCGACACAGAGGAACATCTCGGAGATATAGAAGCGGGCATGGCGGTTGTGAAGGACGCCAGTGTTGTTGAGGAGGGTACGGAAGTCACCACCTGGGACGTACTCCATTGCCAGGTAGATGCTGGCGTCGTCCTGGAAAGCGTAGAGTAAACGCACCAGCCACTCGCTCTTAGCGTTTGTGAGAATGTCACGTTCGGTCAAGACGTGACGGATTTCGTCGAGTTTGAACAGTAGCTTCTTGCTCATGACTTTGAGAGCGCACACTTCACGCGTGTCTTTTTTCTGAGCGAGAAAGACTTGGCCGTAGCCTCCCTGGCCGACCTGGGTGAGGATGGAAAAGTCACCTGCTCCGAGACGAGTGCGTCTTCGACGGAGGTTGGCGCGCTCACGGCCGAGGTACTGCTGGAGATTTGCCTGGTACTGTGCGGTAGGGGTTTCTGGTGGGGGCGGATTGTGCTCCTTGAACGTGTCCATGCGGCGTTGGCGTGTCGAGACGTAGTTGAGCAAGTCGTAGTAGTAATCAAGGAAGTCTACAAAAGAGGATCAGTATAGGTGGAGCTAGGGCAAATGGCGTAGCTACTTACACAGCTGAGTGACATTGGCCAGGCGCTTAACAGAGGGCTTTGCCAGCTTCTCAATCTCCTCAGGAGTCAGGCCGCCAGAGATGACACTCTTGGATCGCGTGGGCGAATGCTCGTCTCCTCTAGTGCGGTATGCGTCCTGTCTTGAGGCAGCAGCATGGCTTGTGAACTGGTTGAATGGCTCCTTTTGCACGGGTAGTCTGCTCGGAGGCGGCGTGTTCTCCTTGTTCGACTTGCGTGTGGGACTGCCTGGGAGGGCGGCCTTGAAGTTGAGGACCGACTCGCCAAAGGGGTCTTCGCCATACTGAGTCTCCTTTTGGACGTTGGTCTTGTTTGGAGACAGAGGGGCTTGTTGTCTTTGTTGTTGTTGTTGCTTGCTCGTGGAGCCAATGGTGGGCAGTAGTTTCATAGCATTGGAAAAAACATCGGGCAGATCAAAAGCACCAGGAGGCAAACGGTTCTTGCTGGGACTACCCTGGGGTGTCTGAGATGGCGAGATCCAGGCACTCTGAGCCGCCGATGCAGACATTGGCGTCAGTGGTCTCTCTCCAAAATCACTCCCTGTACGAGAGTGGAAAGTGGGCGGTGGTGGAGGTACAGGCAGATCGACCCCGGTGAGTTTACCGCCCAATTTGATGGGAGAAGACATTTTGAAAACCAGACACAAACAAAGCCCCTCAGTAGCGAGTAATTGAGGCACCGATTGGATTTGGATTCAATATGCAGAGTACGTCTTGGGAAAGGTGGGTGGTTGAGATTGACAGACGGTGTCTACACGCTCATCTGTGTAGCGGGGAAGATAGATTGTGTATCAACAAGAAACACAGTAGCGTAAAAGGCAACTTGATTATTATTGATTGATTGATTAGAACACGGGCGGAATCAAGGGCAGAAAAGACAAACACACGACGCAGCCCTGGCAACCGCAACTCATCCAAAACACCCAAAGTCCAAACAACTTCCATGCTTATCCAGATACATAATTATCATCACACGGGCCGTTCCGCTGCTGGTGATCATTCAACTACGCCAACTTTTCCATGACTTTTCATCAATCACTTACCAAGATCATCTACTACCTTAGCACAGTTCAAACGATAGTGTTACAGACCACCTCGGTCACTTTGGGTGGCCTGTCTGTCATGTTAGAGATCCACCTGCCAAGGAGTCTCAATAATGCTGCCCTCCACGGTGAACCCTAGCGCGGCAGTCCTAAGATGTTGTGCAGCAAGTTGAGGTACCACTGTGTTGTATTCACAGACACACCGCCGCATCTGCTTGACACCAATCACATCACGACTTCCGCCTTTGATTTACGCAAGGTTGATCTCCACCCGAGATGATTAGAATCGTATAAATAGGCCGTGGTCACCATGACTCGCCAAAACTAGGCCGTGATGCTAGCTACTCAGAGAAAAGAAAAAAAGACGTCGACGACCGCCCCATCATTCGGGAAACCCTCCCTCAAGCACCTTGAGCTTTAGAAGGCTGACCTCTAAAGTCATCGACCATCCCCGCCCAGAGCTGTCTGAGAATGCTGCTCTGTTCAACCATGGGCGCCACGTTCTTCTTGGTCGCGGCAGTCACGCGTTCAGCCATGGCCGTGAAATCAATCGACATGGCGCTGTTGTCCGACATTTCCGTCAAGGTGCTGATGCGCCCGTCCGCGCCGTCTGTAGAGATGCTGTTGACTATTGGCTTGAGGACAGCCTATGAAAATGTCATTGTCAGCTCCGGAAGCTTCCAAACCACCTTCTCACCCATCCGAGCAGTGAAAGCTTACCGCATCGTCAGCCTCGGGAGCATGAGCCCCGGTCCTGCTTGGCGAAAAGTTGGTGGGTAGCAATGGAACGCGGATGGCAGCCTCGGGGTTCTCCGGGTCGAAAATGTTGTCGGGCAGGTAGGCAAAGTCAATGGTCGACGTGTCCTTGTTGGCCTTGAGGGCGCGGCTGGTGTTGAAATGGCGGACCGCTGGCTTGGACTCGTCGCTCTTCTCCATGATTGGACGCTTAGTCGCATTGATCGCGGTAGTAAAGGCACGCGAGTGCGTCAGGTCGTCGGCAGAGAGACGGCTCATGAGCTGGTTCATCTCGCGTCAGCTCAAGGCAAGATTTATAGCCCTGGGTTCTATGCTCGATCAACTCACGTCTTGCTTGCCTCCAGTCGCATCGATTCTTCTCCTCTTGCATTCGGCTCGGAGACCGGCAATGTCACGAGGAAGGTTAGAGGCCGGGCGCTCAGCTGTGAGCAATGGAGAGGGAAACGTGGCAGGACCCGTCATGTGCAGCTGACGACATTGATGGCTGCCAGCCGCGAGACGCCTGAGAGCGATGAATTGAGTAGGTCTTGGAGCAGACATTGTGTAGAGCACGTGAGGGGTTTATGGAAAGAAGGTATAAAAAGTGATATGAGAGAAGTTGATACTCGGAGACGGACTTAGGTTATGCTTAGAAAAGCTAGAGGAGAAGCACACAAGACGTTTGTTTCACAGTCAGCAAGGGAGGGGGAAAGAAGGGAAGGAAACAGAGTCACGAGCAAGAGGTCGGGAGGGTGAGCTTTTTGTACTCACTTCCAACGTACGATCTGCGATCTACATGGAGCGCACACCACACTGAGCCTCTCACCAAAAGAAGCTTGAGCAATGGACCAAGAACCGACAAGCTCAGAATGAGCAAGGCTGCGCGAAACACAAAGCTGTTACTGTACGATGCAGCTCTCGTCGTTTCCACTCCTCCCCCTCCATTTCCGGGGATGATACGGCGAGAACCACTATCGAACCAATCAGAGTAGACTCCCGACCCCGGAATCTGAACTGCTTACCGCCTCGTCTATCCAAGGTATCCCTGGCGTGATACAAGCTGATTTGATGCATTATTCTACTGGCATCGCACCACTATATCATACGTTGGTTGATGTGTACAGTATCCTGCATAAGTAACTTCTGCAGCGTGGCCGTTGGACAAAAACATCTTGTTGTGAAAACAGGTCAGGTGCACCAAGAACTTCGCATCGGCGAATGTTATGCTAAACCGGACAATGCAATCCATACCAATCCAATGCAATCCGACCCGATCTACTGGGCTCGCTCTCTTATCATCATCATCGGCATCATCATCTCTTTCCTTCCCTCTTCTACTTCCTCTTCTTCCTGCCTCCGGTTAGCACGCCCGGGCACGGGGGGGCACTCTCACCCAAACTCAACTCGGCTCTCCTCCTCCTCCACCACCACAAAGAGGAAGAAGAAAACACCGCATCATCCGATATAGAAACCCACCCGCTCCCATCCCCCCACCGCACCGGAGAATCCGTCTCAACCATCTTTTTTGCGTGCGTTGCGTTCATCGTCGTCGTCGTCGTCGCTGATGGGGCTGACGTTTTTCTTGGGGGGGGGGGGGGCGCTTGTTTGCTGGTTGGTTGGGTGAGTGAGTGGGATGGTTGAGCTGAACATGAACATGTTGAGCTGGGTGACTACACCTGATCCAAGTACAGTAGCTAGTCACTTCCCCGAAAGTAGGCCCGTTGTGACCGTCTCGTAGGATGATGTACTGTTATGTGTTTGTAGCTTATGTATATGTGTAGGAGTAAGAGCGAACGAAGTGCCACGTTGAAACATGCATGCATGCATGCATGTACTGTATGCTAGCGAACTACAGTACTCGTACACCAATAGCACCCCTGCGCAACGACGAGCTGAACGCAGGGATATAACAAGGCGGAGTTACTGGTACAACTCTGCATTTTCTGTAACATGAAAATGCGCCACCAATCACCACTACTGCATGCTGGATTCTAGACGTTCTAACAAAGCAGGATCAAGATACGCGAGAGAAAGAGAGAGCGAGAGCATCAGGGCCCTCCCGACAGACTGGCTCACAGTTGAGTGTGCAATTTCCTAGATCTTTCGACGGCTCAGGTGATAGAGATCTTGGAGTTGCGCATTGGCGGCAGCAGCAGCAGCAGCAGCACCAAGCCTGGCCTTCATTTCTGGCTGGCTGGCTGGCTTGGACGTGTGGTTGTTTGTCAGTTTCAGTGAATAGAGAGATTGTACAGAATGTCTTTCGACGGGCTTCAAGAATGCATGTAACTTATGCTTCAACCAATCCCATCTGGTATCGAGGAGAAGAACCATTTGACTAGCCCAGACTGCCTGAGACTTATTCGGTATATTATTCGTGATCATGTACTCGTGTCTTTGGTGATAGATCCATCCCCTACAACCAGCGACGCCCACCCCCCCAAAAGCTGCCCACAAAGAAAAGAGAAGAAGGAGAAAAGAAAAGAGCACAAGTAAAGCAAAACAGAACATGAAAGCAACCGAGAAATTCTTTAAGACAAAAACGAATTCCCACCCAATGGATTAACCCACTTGCCCTTGCCCTTTCGCGCATTCTGCATCTCAATGTACAGGGCCGGGTTTATGCCCTTTTTCTTGAGCTTGTGGATCTTCTCCACGCTCAGCGTGCTCGTGTCGTACTCGCTGCTGCTCCATTCATTGCTGGATATGCTGCCGTGGTCGCTCATGTGCTCCCCTTGCCACGGGTTGACGTGCTCGGAAATTTGGTCCATGGACACCCTCTTCACGATCCTGGGCATGCGCGGTGGTATCGGCGGTGCTGCGGGTGCAGGTGCCGCTGCTGCTGCTGCCGACGGCGGCGCGGTGGCGGAACTCGAGGCGCTCGACGAAGAAGCGGTGGATTGCTGTCTATTGGAGGCTTTCAGCAGCGGCGCCTTGGAACCCGTACTCGAGGGCTTCGTGCTGGCCTCGGAGTCTTGTGTTTGTTGAGAGGAACTGGTGAGTTGGGCGCTGCTGTTTCCTCTCATTGCGGGCTTGAGTTGACCGGCCCAGCGCTGGCTTTGCTTCTCTGATAGCGGTGGTAGCCGCGGGTTCCAACCCATGCGTCCGTCAAAGCCAATGTCTGAGATTGAGTTCCGGGCTGTCATCGATTGGCGGAAATGGTCGCGTTCGAGGTCTTCGTGGTGGTCAGGTTGAAGGACTTGTTGCTGATGGTCGCCCGAAGTGTCGCTCTGACCGTTTATTTCGTCTTGCACGTTTCCATCTTCAGACATGTCACGATCCTCCTCTGCTGCATCCGTCTCGTCAGTCTCGTCCGTCTCGGCAATGGAGGCAATCGACACTGGCTCGCTGTTCCGGAAATGGCCAAAGTGTGAGTTGAACGTCAAGGTCCGAGGAGCGCGGTCAGCTCGCGGTGTCGTCGACGATGCAGCGCGCGCATGATGGTTGTTAGCCTGCAGCGGGCCCGCTGTCACAGGGCGTACTTTGATCGGTGGTGGTATGGCTTCGTCTATGCTATCGGCTATGGACAATTTGTCGAGGTCGAACGAGTCATGTTGGGTATGACCACGGCCAATCGGTGGGGGAACGGCATCGTCGATGCTGTATACCGAAGGAGCACGCGTGGGTTCGGCAACGCGACTCGAAGTGTCATCTGCTTGGTTGGCTTGATCTGCTTGGTCTGCTTGGTCTGTTTGTGTAGTGCGTCTAGGGCGCGAAAAGTTCAAGGGCTTGGGCTTCAGTGATGGTTGCGACGACGAAGGGGGGTTGGTGGAACGTGTCAGTGGCCCGAGATCCCCTTCCAACTCGAAAATGGGCTCCTGTGGAAGCGAATATGTGGTGGTCATGGTAAGAGTCTCTGAAACGACCATGTCAGCATCAACAGCCTGCTCGTGTTAGAGAATCGGTAGCACCTTGTCCTGTTCTTTGGAAAGGACATTGTTCGTGCGACTCGGGTATTGTCTCTTCGGGTTTCCCACAAACGACTCCGAAAAGTTTCACCAGAGAGAGGACGACGGGAAGCAAATCCTTGACCTGTCACTGATGTCATGACATCCACCTAAGGTATATACACCAAGTACCTATGTACTACTACTACTACTATTACTACATCACATGTGCTATACACATTGCCTTGTTGTACAATTAGTGAATGTCAGATGCGCTGTAAGGGTAATGTGGTATCGTGTTACATATTCATAAATCCACCGAGCACTTCAGTAGACAACGTCGCGCCGACGACGCATTACGAGCCAATCCACGACTTCTGACACGGCAGCCATATCCATCCACACCCATATCCATCCACACCCATATCCATCCACGTCCATACCCCACGACGTGCTGAAAAAACTCCCACCATGCTTTTGCAAAATCAGAAGCCCCTCCCCCAGATTTGGAGATGATGATGATGATGCAGGCGCTACGTGAAAAGCCACACCGCTCCTTATTTCGTGTCATCGCCCCGATGATAATGCTGTCTTCTCGACAGCCACCTTGGTTCTGTGGAACCACCGTCATGTTGGTTCCCCAACTCCTGCAACGCCTTGCAACATGATTCAAAGACATTTAATAGACTCGCTGCGTGATTCAATAAGAACATCTCCCCTTCAGAGGCCGGCTGGATCGTGAAAAGAGGCCACTCCGAACCAGTCGACGTATTACTGGAACTCTTGGTCCTTGAAGCCTTGGCTCCGTTTCCTTCCCGGTTTCCATCCACTCAGACGGCCGAGTTTCTTCCATGTGCCACTGTCTCTGCTGGCTCGTGGGCTACTACTTAGGTCGCCCATCGGTGGGGTGACAGGAGGAGTCATCGGACTGTCATGGGTAGGTGAGCCACTACTCCCAGAATCGTCCGTGAGACCAGACCCCGAGAAAACCGTGTCGGAACCACTGCTAGTCGCGCTCACCGCCGTGGTCAGGGTGTTTGGTGGCACAGAACTGGTAGGACTGAGCTTGGTAGAGAACCGGTTCTTTGTCAAGGCGGTTGTAAGTGCCGAAGGAGCGGATTTACGATTCGGAACTGGTGGTGGTGAGTGGACTGATGCATCGATTGAAGCTTGAGGTGGCGGGCTGCTGCGGGAAGAATGGTGACGGCCTCGTCTCGCAAACCGAGACTTGTCCTCTTGAGGGTAAGTGGCCGTGGAGAGGTTCTCGCTTGATAATGTGTATGAGTGGTCGGCCATGGCCGCTACCTGTGGGTAAGCGCTGTTGAGAAACGGCACCAAGACAGATTCTTCCATGAGTTCATAAGTCTTTGAGACTGCCGGGTCAAGCAGTTCGGGTGTTGGTGGGAGGTCGGAGGGTACCATGCGGAGAATAGGATCCCGCACTTCAGACGGAAGATTCACCTCACGAGATCCGCTGGGTTGGATGTAGGCCTCGATCAGGCGGTTCCATAATTCCTTGACGTACTCGACATCCTGGAGTGCGGGCTCCCCGGGCGAAGGAGCCTTGGCCATCATTCTCTGATAGTGTTTTTTGTACCTTCCGGCGTCCATTGTAAACTCCAGTGTCTCGAGGCAGTGATTGTTGGAGAGGTACGCCATGAACGACGCCAATGACCACGGAGCAGGGGCCGTATTGGCCAGGATCTCCTTGAGGTTTGGCCTTCGAGGGCAATAGGGACCGTCTGCACCGGCAACCTTGGGGATCGTAACGCTCAATGAGTGGGTATTTGATTCGTCTATCGACATAGTGCCCTCGTCGTCGGCGTCGCAGTCTCCGACAGAGGAGCAGAGAGATTTGGAAGAGTGTGCCGAATCAACTGATACTGAAGATGTCTTTCGCGCAATCATAACGTTCTCCCAGAAAGTGACCTTTCGTCTCCCTTCGGCGCTAGGTCTGCGTGTTTCTAGAAAGGCGGGGACACTCAGCTGTTGCCGACGGTGGGTATGTAATAACGCCAGCTTGCCAATGGAGTGGAAGAATGCTTCTTCCCGCTATAGACTGGTCGTGGTATTTAGAAAGCGTCAAGACGGACACGACACATCCAGACGCAAGAGATTGTGATTCTTTTTGTTGTGGCAAAGAGATGTCGCCCGGACTGTGGTTTCGTGCTTGAAAGAAAATATGCGAGAGAGGTTGCACGACAGGTGCCAGGAGAGATCGAACGGTCACGGAATACGGTCGTGGATGAGTTGGAAGCCTGGGACTGGAAAAGTCGGCGTAGGTTTCTAGAAGCGGCGTGCTGCAGGTACAGCGAGAGCGTGAACGGGTACACTTATTGTTGCGAATGGAGAGAGAGAATGAGCGGACAGGACCAAAGTTACGTGAGACGGCGTTCCGGTCTGTGTCACACAGTCTTGTTATCGCTGGGCTGGTGTGACGCAGAGTGAATCTTCGAAACGAGTGAGACGGCGACGGTAGCGGAGGATACGACGATGGAGAAAATGCAATGAGTGTCGGCTGTGTCTGTGGTTATTTGTCCGTTGTCAGGGCGTGCAAGTCGGACGCGAGTTGTATTACAAAAATGTGAAAGGTGTTTTTGTTTGAGAGAACGAGGGTGGAATGGTTCGAACGAACGACGCAGGCATCGAAGACAGAAGGACGGCCGAAGAATGTGGAGCATACGCTAGCGCTGCCGCTAACAACTAGTGTCATGTCTCGCTCGAAACTCAATATGCAGGCGTGCGTTGAGCCCTAGCCAATCAGACCTGCCCTATCAAGCCCCATGGAACGCATGGAAGTGATGGAACGTTTTGAGCCGGCGTTTCTCTTACTCAGATCGTATTGCGTCCCACACGCTATGCCAAACACAGACGAAGACAAAGTGAGCAGAGAAAAATGACTCTTGTTGCGATAAAGACTTGGACTTCGAATCATGACAAAAAAGAATGCCGTGTTTTCGCCGTAGATGACGTATCCTTTTCTTTGTCTACATATGTCGGCATGCCGAACAATCATTGTCGAAATGCACTCTGTGTGCGAGACCATCGTCGATACGTGAATCTGAGAAGAGGGCAGAGGCATGCAACCACGCTCCCACGAGTCCACGTCGTCGGCCTTGAATGGCACGCAGAGGCGAGGCGGGTGGAAATGTAGCCAAGCCTCCCGTCATCCTGCCCCACCCTTAACTTTGTTAACGCAACAGCAGCAGCAGCACGGAGTGTCGCCCCGGTCGATTTCTCTCCCCCAGAATCAAAAGGCTGCCTGCATGCGTGATGCAGGGTTGACGACGTTACCATGTCCATCTCAATCTTTGGTCACTCGCAAGATCCATAGTGCACAGTTTTACTCTAAAAGGTGGGCTGAGAGGGAGACATCACGCCATGCGCGACGTCGTTTGTCTGGAGATGGCAAATGTGTTACACGAAGGTTCGAACCCTGACCAGATGCAGCAGAGGAGGATCGTGACATGTCTGAAGATGGAAACGTGCAAGACGAAATAAACGGTCAGAGCGACACTTCGGGCGACCATCAGCAACAAGTCCTTCAACCTGACCACCACGAAGACCTCG
>Ga0181467_100732_pt1 | contig 11707 bp, 10 predicted proteins | sample InSIn5gowninarea_2_FD_119079 | JGI IMG/M metagenome (GOLD analysis project Ga0181467, IMG submission 119079) | Clean room microbial communities from NASA Spacecraft Assembly Facility at Jet Propulsion Laboratory, Pasadena, California, USA -... ... | reverse complement strand
AGCAGTAAATTTGCTGTAGTCGTGTGTTTTATGTCTCGTAAGAGTCGAGACAGTAGCTGTTGAGCTGGGTAGAAAGGACTTTCTGTTTCCAAAATAAGTCGAGTCGAAAAAGTGGTTGTTTTGTGTGTAGGTGTTGCCCGTGAAGTAACAATCTACCTGTCTACTGATTGCAAAAGATCTCATGTCATTTTCAAGAAAGCAAGTGACTATAGCAAGCTGTATGGTGTCGTTCTCCCTCTTGATGTACTTGGCGTGGTGGACCGTGGCTGTCACGAAGTGCCTGTGCATCGAGAATAACTTCTTTCATTCTAGTCAGCCTGATGCGCTTTGCTTCACTTGATTTCGGCATTCGAGCACGACACAGAGAATCATCCATGAAAAGCGACGCTATGTTCTGAAACGAGCATTCGTCTAGGAAATCAAAACCGGGCTTCGCGTCAAAGCTTTTGAATAGACATTCTTTTCTCGAAAAGAGGTCCTGCGACTTAAGACGCCTGGAAGGACTTGATGGGTCGATTGTACTTCGTCGGTTGCAAGTAGGTCTTTCACTGTACATCGCAAAGTCACTTCTTCAAACACAATTCACAAGTTTTACGAGGCTAGAGACTAAAGTAAGCTCAAGCTTCGTAGTATATAAATAGAAGTCCGTGACAGGACAACTCCACTGTACACAGTACGGCAGCATTTTCCTTTCATTGTGAGATAATGGATGGATGGTAGACTCCATCGCTCCGGACTTGTGCTTCCAGCTGGAGCTGCAAACACTCTTCATCAGGTCAATGATTCTCGAGAAATATCCCACAATACGAGACATGCAACATGATAGAAACTGTAACAATGATAGGGACCTGGGAGATTGAAGTGGAGAACAACAAAATGGGCTCGGCATCGTTGACCTGCTATCGTTCTTTGTACACCCTGGTCTACCGCATCTGTTAGTAGATCATCCCGGTTTCTGCCCGCCGGTCGCGACTGAGTAGAGAGTTCTTCGCGGAAGATCTGTAGAACAACCCGTAGATCACTATGTGTTCGCAAAGACTCAAGATTGGCAGACACTATATGTTGTAATCGGAGTCTTATGGGCATCTGCGATAGCTTGTAACACAAAGCTGTCAGAAGCGCAGTCATTATGATCGTGTACGCGCATCTGTTTCCACGTGTCTTCAGGCTCGAAAGGTTTGCACGAACATAGAAGGAGCAGAGGTATAAAAAAGACACGGAAAGCCACGATCAGTCTGTGTATCGTTATCGACTGTGTCAACTATGTGTTGAGCGAACCAACCGAGATCCACATCATTGTAGATCTTGACGCGACGTGAGAACCGGGGCAATCAGAACCTGCAGACGACGTGTCAGACCAAGTCACCAGGTCCATGAGCAGAGGATTCTCTGGAAGTCAATGCTGAGCTTGTTTTTTTTCCTACGAAGGCAGTACCCAGATTGGAATGAGAGGCTGGAAGGGATGCATCATGGACCTACCTCCTTCCTCCCCTCTGTTAACGTTCATAGATCTAGAGCAACACATGTGCTTTTTGATTTCTCTTGCGAGGGCAGCGAAATCCAAGGGACGGAGGACATTGCGGTTAGGTTTCTGCCATTTGGCAGCGTCCGGGCCTTGTTTTCCGACACCAACGACACCACAAAACAGCTCGAAACTCACTGGCAGCGGCATAGTAGCCATTGCATTTCCAGGTACTGCAGCAAGGGCTTCAGCAGAGTATGCCTCATGGGTTGAGAGGCAAGCAGATTATGAAGGACTTCCCAGTTGGCACCCTGAGACATTTTTGGGCCACTCTCCAATGTAAGTGCGTTCGAACTCGAGCGATGCAGCTTATGTATCGCTTTGGATCTGACCATTTCCTCCTCATCTACTCTTGGGCGAGACATAGAAGGTACAGAAACAGCCGATATAAATGAGCCAATCTTACTATGACGCAGAATCTTCTTTGAACCGACACGCAAATGTATAGCAAGTCATGAGATGTTGGAATATCTCAAGTGGATAAAATGCTTGACATTTCATCTCTATAACGTCTCGTGGCATACTCACGATTGGCACAGTAGACCAATACCCACGTCCATTTTCTCCCCTCTTCATGTGGTTCTTTGAATGCGGCATATCCAACTTCGTCGAAATAGCGGAGCCACCCGAGAAAGCTGAGGTAGAAGGAAGGGAGGCAGGTTGATGAATCGTTTTCACTCTAACCTCCCTCTGCTGAAACAAGATCATCAGACCGCTGGACCCGACCTCGCGGGCTTGGAAAGGGATTAAGAATGTGTTGCTGAGTATCACAGACCTCCGTGCTCAACTTACATATACTGCAATCATGCCATAGGGAAGCACGGGTGCTGCGATAGCCATAGGGGTCGGCGCGCCAGGCCCAGCAGAAACACGCCGACTGATAACTGAGATGGATTCAGGTCAGCCAACCCTTCAGGACGGCAAATTTATACGTAGAGCCGATGTTAATTACCACAATGTCCTCGTAAGTTATAGCGAGCGACGTCGCCCGCAGATTGATTGATAAATGACGACATGTTTCTCCAAAAATGAGATTACCTCAAGAGCTCCGTAAATCCAGACTCTCGAGAGCGTGACACCAATGTGTGTGCATGCTTTCGAAGTTTCAGGTTCAAATCAAGATGACGTGCCTATTGAGACGAAACGCAGAGGGTATGGAAAGATGGACGAAAATACGATCGTGGCACCAATTTACGCACACCATCTCGTGATTGCATGGCGATAAACATGGACACAAAGGCGCAAACGAGTGAGGCGATCAGAGTGAGCGCGGCAAAAAGTGCAAAAAGAAAAGAGATTTGCCCGGTGTAGGATTCGAACCAACGTCTGTAGGGTAGTGCTTGGTAGCGACTGAGCAACACATTTTGGAACACAGCAGCCGTTCCCTCACACCACCCCACCACCGGGTGAGAAAGTGGTGGTTCTGTGGAAATGTATACTATTAAGAAACTGTTTCTTCCCTGTGCTAGTGAGCAACTCATGTCAATCAATGCTGTGATGCCGCGAAGGGGTCCGGCAATCATAACTAAGCGTGTCTCGGCCCTGATGTCTCCCTCCTCGCTCCAACTCCCAGAAATCATTCACCTTTGGTAGTCCACACCAAGCAGGTGTCCCTGATGGACGAGGCATATCGATCGACAGTTTTCGGCGGTCTCGAATAAGAAGATAGCAGACATATCAAGCAAAACACAACACAGGAGTTGATACCTCCGCATCATCAAAGCTAGCTTCCCAGTCACAACCTTCAGCTTTGCCCAGAAGTACTGAGTGACACACCACTCTCATGCTTTCTATTCCGATCATGACACTTGCACTTCTCCAGATCTCTAAAACAGATTCGAGCTTGACTGTTGACATGTAAATATATTTCTCGAGCATCCCAGCCCTCTTCATATTAGTAAAAGCCTTCCTTCGCAGGCTTGTTTGCGAGAATAAGTTTGTGAACGTAGAAGCTGCCTATACGACCGTGTCACAACATTATGGTCGAGACGCGGATGAGGAGGTGACAAAGCATTAAGAAAGAAGGCAGGTCTGTGAACCCTTTCTCCCAGTGCTTTGTTCGCGGTTTGACACAAAGACCTACCACAAGTGCCCAATTCAAGGGTCTACACGATGGTAGACCATATGTATCACTGACCTGTGTCCTTTCCTCACGCACCCCCTCAGGTGGCAATGTTCGTAGCGACAAACTACATAAGATATCCGCAACGTTTTGTCTCCGAACCTTGGAACGCTGACACAGTGATTGATTAAGGAGAAAACCATCATGTAGCGTAGGTCTTTTATCCTCGGACCCGACTTCTGGCCAGAAGTCGGCACTAAACAACGTGATTGTAAACCAGGGTGGTGCCTTGCACCACAATATCTGGAGGGTGCTTCGGCAAACTCCAGAATGCGTGGTTGATGAGATACGGACTCACTTTGGCCGGAAAGATTCACTTGTCTACGTACAATTGCTCCTATATGAAGTCCTGTTCCTATCTCAACCGCTTCTTGTTATGATTCTCCGTCGGAACCAGATATTCGGCTTACAATTCGACACTCAACTAGACGTCCCAAAGTATCCTAAGAACCTCGAATGATAGAACAGATCCAGGAGGTACGGAAGGCAAAGAAGAAAGGCAGGTCTGTGACACATTATAGTAGATAAAAATCTCGGGAAGTGAACTAATATTACGGTACCTGCGCGAAAACTCTTTACAGATCAAGAAGTGGAGAGTAAGGAACGTGGATCATAGACCTGCTTCCTTATAGAACATGTTAGGTGCTCGGACTTTGCAAATCCTCTCTCTAGGAAAGATCATCCTCGATAAAGTTAGGGGCAGCAGCATGAAAATGTACAATGTACTGAAGTACTCTCTGATGCTTTTGTAGTAACTGCGTCGAAGTCTTGTATGACTTCGTGATAACCTTCTCTAAAAAACACTGTACTTGATAGGCTTACAAAATTACCAAGTCTCGTCAGTGTAGCGAGTAAATATAAAGATGAGAGAAAGTTACAAAGAACGATACTGCATGACTAGAAGAAAATTGTATGACAAGACGAAGAAAAAGGCGGTCATAAAGGAAAACTATGAGTTTATATAGCACAAATAAACCTATCTTCTCGCTCTATACGTTCCATCGTAGATTCACCTACTCCATCACAGCCTACTAAACCTTCCCATCGGAGACAAACTCGTCCGAACATGACATACTCACCACCAACATCTTAGACCGGAGTCGTTGCATACCTCGACAAGCCTCCGAATGGGAAATTTGCGAACTGCAGATGGGGCACACAAAAGAAGACAGGTAGGTCCATGAATCACAGAATTGTCCCATTGCTTCTATTCATGGGACTATTTCCATATCTCTCATGTACGAGAAAGAGCGGTAACGTAAGTCTTAGGATCATTGACCTCTCTCTCTATGCTGTGGGTGTCCCAAGGAGATTTTTCCTGCTTGACTGGCCACTTTCGGCTGATCACAAGTGTGACAAATTCGCTTCCTCATGCCTCGATGGCCTTCTTCTGGGCTGCTGCCACCTGATCTGCTTTGTGCTGGGCTTTGGGTACATGACATATAGCTTTGGTATGAGTTCGATGAACCTCCGGACGCGATTTGCGCTTGCATTGATTCCAGGTTGTCTTTCGGAAACGCGTGGGTCATGACTACCTTAATAGGCGTAGTCCGATCTTGTAACTCTTGTTGTGCGGCATCATGGCTCTGGACCGCATTCCGATACAATCACATGATCTTTTCCCGGTCTTATTGGTGGAAGGAACATCAGAGTGACAAGAAAACAGATACTTAACAGTGTCAGAATATCTGCACAGAACTGACTAGTAAGTTCTTCTGGCTGAAGGCATATCGGCATGGACAGAACAAAACTATTCGAGAAGACGGGAATAGAGATTGCTAAGAATGAGCATGGAACAGAAGAATATTGTCTATATACCTTGAGATCCATGCTGCTAACCGTAAGCAAGACAACTTCTAGTATAAATATGCCTTTCCGCTTATCTTTCATTCAAGTTTCTCGAACAGAATGCTGGATGTTCTCCAGACAACAAGACCACGACGACGGTCATAGGAGCGATATTGAGAGCTTATTGTCGAAGCTATCCTCGACCTAGGACATGAGTTAAGACGCAGAGGAGGCAAGAAGCAAAACAGGTCTGTAAGCTTACCTTCCGTTTCACATACTGCAATGTCTCCTACGATTCTTGTAGCATGAAGCCAAGAGTCGTGATACCTTCTAACTCACAAGTATCACAGACCTGACCCGCCTGCTTGTCGATGTCGTCGGAAATCACGAACAAAGAACCTCCATTTACGAACTTTAGCCTTCTCTTGCCATCGGATTCGAACCGACCATTGTCAGTTTGAGACACGCCAGCTCTGTTCGTAGAAGAGTTAGCCTCGGAGACAATGTACTGCCTGACAAAGGGAATATCCTGAAAGCCCGACCAAAACTGCGCAGATGCGACCAAGACTATAACGTAGTCATTTCTCGAAGTCTACGATTACAGGATAGTATCGAGTACAGAGGAATATTCTGAGAAAAGCGAAGACAGGGTGTTTGAAACTGACAAAAAATGCGGGTACGACTGATAATTCACGTGTACGCCTTCACTTGTCTAATGTTCATCGTTCTTCCCGAACTTTACAAAAGCAGTATCTGATTCTTTCCACTAAGCTTACGAGCATAGACGAGAATGATTCCGTCTTTGGGTTTAGATATACCATCTCCCACCTGCGTAGTCGGTTCGAGTGCCTCCAAGTAAGTGTGAATCTCCAAGTCAAGAACAAGACGAAGCAAGACAGGTTAATGAACCTGATTCCCCCCTCGCTATTCCTAGTAGGGTATGAGGGTTCGTTTTCTCTCACGACGAGGCCTAGAAAGATACGAACATCATAGACCTGCCTCTCTACCTTACATACCTTAACATCATGTCTCACCTTGGCAAAGTAAGCTCAACTTGGTGTGTTAACAATCCCATCCGAGTCCGGTGTCGTGCAGAATATAGCTTACAAGAACAAAGAAAAAGCCAACAAAGTTTTCGCATTTATAATCACACGGATGGTGAGTACATGAAGCGAAACACATTACGAGAGAGCAAGCGGGCAAAAGGAGATAGACATGGGGGATGATACACTAGCACACCAACATATGAATAGCGTATGAGGGGAAAACAAAGAGGAGGAAGCCTAGAGATGAAGCAAGGAAAAATAAACATAATGGAAAGAAACTTAAAAGCACACACTGGACCGAGTATTTGAACGAAAATTTAAACTACAGGGCACACAGTACAAACATGGGGATTCACTCTGAAGTGGTGATGACTTGTCAGTCTTTTTCATGGAAGGCAGGATGTTTATTGGCGATGGGTGGTTTCGCTAAGAGCACATCGAAAAGAGATCAATTTGAAACGCAACATAAGTGGGTAAGAGATCAGTCATGGATATTCTGCCAGGGTCACACTAATCTTCTACATCAAGATTGATTCCACGCACCGTCAATTGTGCGTAGATGTGGAAGAAAATACCAAGAAGCAGTTCTCGGATGTGTAGAATACTTTGTTATGTTCGTGGTCAGACCGAAGATATTTGTGAGGTAACATGATTGATGATTGCGGAAAACAAATTTCTGGCCAAGTCAAGTATGCTCCAATATGAAAGTGCATATGACCGCGAAACTGCCTAATAAGTTGGCTCGAGAGATCTGTCTTCTAGCCGACGAACCGGCATGAATCTCCTGTCGCGGATGTCGTGTGCTTGTATACCGAGACTGACCAAGGATGTCCCGAGCATATGCCATAGCAACACAATGCTGAGTGGAATTGCTTTGGTCTGATGGGTGGTGGCGACGTCTCGTGTGGTCCAACCCGCGACAAGACTTCTGGCAAGGAGTCTCGACCAGGACATGGTTGATGCGTGGGATTGTTCCGCAAGGGGTTGCGGTATACAAGAAGCGGCGGACTTTCATCTCCTGAGCGAGCTAACAGCGGTAAAGCGTGAGAGATGCAACATGGAGCTCATGATCCTTTGAGAGTCATAACACCAAGAATGGAAGTCTCGAGTTCCTTGATCTCAGACGTGGTTGAAGCGGCTCCATTGGCGGCGCCCTTCTTTGCTTGAACATTGAGCTTGTAGATCTTGCGAAGTCTTGCTTGATCAGCTACTTCGGCCAAAGCGGCGTCTGAAACCTCGACTTGCTCGCCCTCGATGTTCTGCTGGAGATGCTGGCTGACAGATTCTGCGGTGATGTCCGGGGTAGAGCAGACCTTGATGGCCAAAACATGTTGGGTTGTGTCTGAGATACCAAAGCGGCGGAATGATTCGGCAATCTAAATTAATTTCAGCATTTAATTTGGTTATTACATCTGACAGGAGCTCACGTTGTTGTTTGGTGAAAAAGAAAAAACAATTTCTGAATGGACGTTGTGACTCTTCATGCGGTTGCTGGCAAAGTCGTTGATACCGCGGAAAGATGCAGCAAGAAATTGCATGCGAGAAAGGACCTGCCAGAATCAGACAAACTTCACGTATTATTGGTAAGAGCGACGTACAACAGAGGCATCAAGGAAAGCATATTCAAAGTCGGCGTTGCCAGCCAGAAGCTGCTGGCGAAGGAAGGAAGCATTTTTCACATTTTTCCACAGACCTACGCAGAGAGGGTACTGCGGCAAGTGAGGTAAGGTAGTGACTTCGAGAGTAGACATTCTGATGGGAATAGAAGGTGCTTTGGATATTACGATAGTGTTTGGTAGAATCAGTGAGGGAAGGAAAGAGTGATGGAAGAGGTGGTCTGAGCGTCATCACGTGCGGCAATCGGCATAATCGCGTCCTCTCATCTGTTCAGTGGTAGAGAGAAAATTCCATGTCATCTTTGAGGCGCGATATCATCGTTATACAGTCACAGCATCTCACACCGCATTGCAACAACAAACTCGACTGACAGTTGCAAGAGTCGAATTGCTCGAGTTCATAAGTTTTATCGCGACTCCAGAATCAGCTTTCTTCATAGACGGCTTGTACCGCGAGTTGGAGGTCACGGCGAATACCGTCCACGTCTTGGGAGCAGTTGAAGATGAGCAGCAAGCGGCCGTCTGAAGGCAGCCCAGAAGGCACGCCAGGCAAGCTCACAAAGTCTGAGAATGGCGACTTTTCTCGCTCAGTCCGGAAGAAGTTGACGACGACGTCGCGAACCGGTCAAGCCTGCGACCGATGCAAGGTCAGCCATCATCGCCCCGTATCACACCCGAGTCCATGTCGCTGACGGTATAACACAGGTCAGAAAGATACGATGTGACGCTCGCCCAGGTGGATGCTCACCATGCATCGCCAACAACCTCGAATGCAAGACGACGGACCGTATCACGGGACGCGCCACCTCTCGAGGCCATACAGAACACATTGAGGGAGAGAACATGGCCTTGAAGCAGCACATCAACGACTTGCGCCAGCAGTTGATAGACGCCGGTCAAGACCCTCGTCCTGCTCCCATCATGCCCTTGGGTTTCAACGGCAGTGGCGGTCAGCCTGCCTACGCTTGGCCGCACCAGATGTTTGATCTGTCGTCCATCCTCGGCGCCGACACCCATCTCGACCCGTCCAAAGCAAGAGCTCGTACTGCCGCCCTGCCCGACTATCGCAACAACTCTCTCGGCGACAACTACCTTGGCATCTCTGGCGCAAACGAATGGCTGTCGCCCATCAAGGGCACATCGGTTGCTTTGTTTGGCATGGAGCTGGATCTCGTCGACTTTGTCACCAACGACAACGATGAAGCCTTCTCGCCCACGTCGTACGAGAACTTCCTCAGCATCGCCTTCAAGTCGTCGCAAGACCGTCCACCTCCGCCATCGTTCCCCTCATACCGCGAGTGCAAGGCCTTGTGCGAGTGGTACTTTGTCTCGGTCAACTGCCATGCGCCAATCGTCCACAAGCCCGACGTCCTGGAAATGGTCGACCGCCTCAACTCGGACGAGGTCTATCAGCCAGATATCAGTGAGACTGTTCAGCTGCACATGATCATCGCCATGATGTTGTTCCAGTCATCTGTTAGAAACAGCCGTCCCACCCAATGGGCCGATCACTACCGTTATGCTGCCAGCTTCCTCCCTGATCTGATGGCCAAGCGCACCCTGCCCAACATCCAGGCCATCGCTCTGATCTGCCTGCATCTTCGCAACTTTACTAAGCCTGGAGCTGCATGGTTCATGTCGACTCTGACACTCAATCTCTGCGCCGAGATGGGTCTGCACAGATCTGTCAGTGCTTGGGGAAAGACCAACCCTGAAGTCAGCGAGCACGAGATTGAGATGCGCAAGCGTGTCTTCTGGAGTGTTCTTGTCATTCATACGTCCATCAGCAACAAGCTTGGTCGTCCACTGGCCATGCGTCTCGAAGACTTTGATGTCGAGTTCCCCAAGGCTCTCGACGACAACACGGGTACTGAAGCCTCTTGCATCGACGAATGGCACAAGTGCTCGTACCGTGTCGCATGCCACAACTTCAAGCAGGTCCTTCTCGTCATTCAGGTCCAGACTTCCATCTACTCGGTTCGCGCTCCTCCTCATTCGTATGAGCTCACTATCCAGAAGCTTGAGCGTGATCTAGACTACTTCCTGAAGAGCATCCCTATCGAGCTTTCTGGTGGTCCCGAGACTGCTCAAGATGACAGAGCCTGTTCGCTGTACCTGCAGTTCGGGGCTCAAGAGCTAAACCTTCTCGTCCACCATCCTGCAGTATGTCGCACTCAAAACACCGATGTCAACAACAAGAATTTGGATGTCTGTTTAGATGCCAGTGCCAAATTGCTACACATCGCCCAGAGCATGCGCGCCTTGAAAGCCCTGGACACGACTTGGCTGAACGCTACTGTCTGGCTTTCTGCCATGTTCGTCACTCTCTTCGCATACAACCAGCGCAAGGATCACATCACCTCGGTCGACCTCAATGCTCTCAAGGATACCATGGAGCAATGGTTGAGCATTATTGGTGATATCGGCCACTTGATGGGCAGCGGTGCCAAGCTTCAAAACGCTGTTCGTCACATCGTCAACGCTTCGATCGACAACATTCATCGCCATCTTGCAGCAAAGACGGCAAGCGCTGCTGTTGCTTCTGCCAACATCGCTCGCTCTTCACCTGCTCTTATCGACGGCCAACATGATGGTGTCAATGGTTACAACGCACCCGCAGGTTACGCACCAGCATATGTTCCTGCTGATCCCAACGGCGCTCCTCCCTCTGACACAGCTGCTGGTGCTTCATACCTCGGCCCTGATGATGCTCTGCAAGCCCAACAGCCTTACCAGACTAATGGCTTCGCCTACCCTGACCCATCAGGTGGATCGGCTCCTGCCTACCCTGCCTTTGTAGACAGCAGCGCATACACAAACGGTGACGACATCAAGTCCGACTTGACCGCCCAACTCGCCGCCCACAACGCTGGTCATGCCCTTCATCAAAACCCTCATGCACACAATCAGAACGTACCCCAACAGATGGCACCGCACGACCAGACAACACAAAACCTCTTCCAAGCCTTCACCTCTCCCTCACCCAACAACAGCTACGCTTCCCCCACTACAACCGCTACCACCGCCGCTGCCCTCACACCTCAACAACAACCTCAACAGATGATGACGGGTCCTGTCGCTTGGCGCCACTTTACCCACGACATGCTCGGCATCATTGGAACCGGCTACCCTGGCTTCGACGTTCAGAACGCGAATGCTCTTCTTGCGCTTGGTCAAAAACCACCTGGTGTCGATGCAGCTGGTGTCATGCCTGTTGATACCAGTGGAGGACCGCTACCTCTGATTGGAGAGGGACTGTGGCCTCTGACTACCTATGGACCTGTTAGTAGCAGCGCTGGGTATTGACAATGATAGTAGACGAGCGCTTTTGCTCGTTTGGCGGAAGTCTGTTGATACGGTCGTGATGATGGGCGCTTGATGGTTCATCTCGGCGCTACGCGAATGAAAAGGGAGGTCTAATGGTCGAGTGTTTTTTCTACTCAGTTGGGCGGGTCTTGCTGTCGTTCGCTATTTCTACTCCATTGCGAACAGTTTATGATAATATCGAAATGCAATTCTCTATCTTTCAACTCCTCTTTTTACTCTCTTCTATAATTCTTCATCCACTGGCGACGGTACGATTGTTTTACTTCCAATCTCACGTGGCACATGT